>Ga0307414_10000645_pt1 | contig 17879 bp, 15 predicted proteins | sample DK1Ometagenome_FD_203804 | JGI IMG/M metagenome (GOLD analysis project Ga0307414, IMG submission 203804) | Maize rhizosphere microbial communities from greenhouse at UC Davis, California, United States - DK15-O-3 | ecosystem: Host-associated > Plants > Roots > Rhizosphere > Soil | place: USA... | reverse complement strand
TGGCGCGATATCGATCGCCTCTGAACTCATGTTGACGATCACCCCGCCGCCTGTGCGGCGCAGGTGCGGGATCGCGGCCTGACAACCGTTCAAGACCCCACCGAAATGCGCTTCGAACATCGCATCGAATGCCTCTTCGTCGAGATCGACGACGCGCTGCGAACGCCCGGCGATCCCCGCGAGATTGCAGACGATGTGCAGCGCGCCCGATGCCGCCGCAGCATCGATTGCCGCGCGAACCGCAGCCGCATCGGACACATCAAGCGTCACCGGAGTGCCGCCCACCCGATGGGCGACCGCCTGCGCGGCCTCCGCACGAATATCAGCGCAATGCACATGCGCCCCGGCCTCGGCCAGCGCGATGGCTACCGCCTCACCGATCGCGCCCCCGGCGCCAGTAACGAACGCGGTGCGCCCGTCGAGGCGCCATGCATCAAAGGGACTCGCCATTTATCGACCTCCCGTGATAGAGATATACGAAACACGGAGTATCGTATGTTGAATGAAGATTTTATCGGAAGCTGGCAGCTCATCGACTATGTGACGCGGCTTGCGGACGGCACCCAAATCGAACCGCTGGGCGCTGCGCCTTATGGCCTTGGCACCTATACGGCCGACGGCTGGATGTCGGCCCATCTGATGCGCCGAGACCGCGCGCCTCTCGGCAGCGCACGCCCGGCGCTCGACCAGATCGCGCCCGACCTTCTGGTCGCCACGGCGGCCGGATATATCGGCTATGCGGGCCGCTACACCATCGACGCGCCCGCCAGCCGGATCATCCATCATGTCGAAACGGCGCTTCTTCCCGACTGGATCGGGACCGACATGATTCGCGAATATCGTTTCGCGGACGACATCCTCACCCTGCGCCCGCCCGCCGTCGGCGGTGCGGCCTCTGTATTGCGGTGGCGCCGTGCAACTTGAACTCATCCCAGACCTCTCTCGCAAAACCGTCTTGACATTACGGTACAGCTTGTATCGTATATAGGCATGGATCGGCAGGAGCGGTCAAGGGGCGAGTTTCCCCCGCTGCAAAAAGCCGACAAATGAGGGAGAGGACCCAAGATGGCGTGTCACAGGATTCGGATGATTGGCTTGATGCTCGGCGGTGCGATGCTGCCCGGGATCGTTTTGGCGCAGGAAGCGGCACCGCAGGCGACCGGCGGTGATTTTGCCGACGAGATCATCGTCACCGCGCAGAAGCGCGAACAATCGCTTCAGGACGTGCCGATCGTCGTAACCGTCGTCAATGCCCAGTTGCTCCAGGATGCGGGCATCCGCGACATCAAGGACCTGACTGTCCTGACACCCGGACTTACCGTGGTGTCGACCGCGAACGAGACCCAGTCGACCGCGCTGATCCGCGGCGTCGGCACCGCCGGCGGCAATATCGGCCTCGAAAGCTCGGTCGGCGTCGTGATCGACGGGGTCTATCGCCCGCGCACCGGCGTCGCGCTTGGCGACCTTGGCGAAACCGACCGGATCGAAGTCCTCAAAGGCCCGCAGGGAACGCTGTTCGGCAAGAATACGTCGGCCGGGGTGATCAACGTCGTCACCGCGAAACCCGGCTTCGCCCCTTATGCCCGCGGCGAGTTCACGATCGGCAATTATGACGAATTTGGCGGGTCCATCTCGGTCGGCGGCCCTGTGGTCGCGAACCGTCTCGCCGCAAGTCTGTTTGCGGTGCACCGCAAGCGCGATGGCTTTTACGACGTCGTCACCGGCAAAGGCCCACGCACGCTCGGCAATGACGCCGACCGTCATTTCTGGTCGCTGCGCGGTCAGCTCTATTTCACCAACGAAGCCGGCTTCGACGCGCGGCTGATCGGCGACATTACCCGCCGCAACGAAAATTGCTGCGTCTCCGTCCAACTCGTCAACGGCCCGACAACGGGAATCGTCAACGCGCTGGCCGGCGCGGGCAATGGCGTCCTCTCGCCCGCCGATCCCGACCGCCGGCTTGCTTTTTCGAACCGCGACACGACCCAGAAGATCCGCGACGGCGGGCTTAGCCTGGAGATGAATTATGATCTGGGCGACGCCACGCTCACCGCGATCACCGCCTGGCGCGACTGGCGCTGGGTGACGGGGTCGGATTCGGATTATAGCGGCGCCGACATATTGTATCGCGAAGCCGACGGCGGCACGCTCAACCGTTTCCGTCAGCTCAGCCAGGAGGTGCGCGCGACCGGAAGCACGGGTGCGCTCGACTATACCGTCGGCGCCTTTTACGCGCACGAGCGTCTCGATAGCCGCGTCGCACAGCTTTATGGCACCGACTTCCAGCCGTTCCTCAGCCTGCTCTTCTCAGGCGGTGCCAACCCCGCCTTCCTGAAACCGATCCTCGATCTGGCGGTGCCCGGCACGGGATCACGCGACGTCTATAAGCAGACCGGCGACACCTTCGCGCTCTTCACCAACAACAGCCTGAAGATTAGCGATGCACTCGAACTGACGGTGGGGCTCCGCTACACCATCGACCGCAAGAAGGCGGTCGCGGACTTCGACGCGACCGACGGCGGAGCACTGTGCGATGCCGGACAGGCGACGGGATCAGCGGCGATCATCGGCGCGCTGTGCAACCCGTTCTTCAATTCGAACTTCACCGGCCTGACCAACAGCCAGAAGCGCACCGAAAAGGCACTGAGCGGCACCGCCAAGCTCGCCTATCGTTTCTCGCCCGCGTTCATGAGCTATGCCAGCTATTCGCGCGGCTATAAATCGGGCGGGTTCAACCTCGACCGCGTCGCCCTCCCCTATGCGGCGGGCAATCCGGGGTCGCTGCAACCCGTGCTCGACACCAGCTTTCCCGGCGAGTTCGTCGACTCGTTCGAGATTGGTTTCAAATCGACGCTGGCCGACCGCCGGCTATTCCTCAACGCTGCGGCCTTTTATCAGGATTTCACCGACTATCAGCTCAACGCCTTCAACGGCTTTTTCTTCTCGGTCTTCCCGGTCCCCGAAGTCACCTCAAAGGGCGTCGATGCCGATATCCTCTGGCGTCCGAGCCGCAGCTTCACGTTGCAGGGCGGGCTAACCTATGCCGACACCCGCTATTCGGAGAAGAACCGCCCGCTGCTGTCGCTGACGCCCTCGACCGCGCTGCTGCCGGGCGAGCGGCTCAATCTTGCGCCCTTGTGGTCGGCCTCGCTCTCGGCAACGCATGAACTGCCGCTGGGCGGCGGGCTGATCCTGCGTTCGAATGCGAATATGCGTTACAGCTCGTCCTATAATGCGGGGACCGATCTCAACCCCCTCAAAGTCCAGAAAAGCTATGCGGTCATCAACGCCCGCATCGGAATCGGCGACGAGGACAAGAGCTGGGGGATCGAAGTCTGGGCGAACAACCTTACCGACAAGCTCTATATGCAGAATTCCTTCGACGCGCCCTTCCAGTCGGGCAGCATCAATGCCTTTCTCGGTGCGCCGCGCACCTATGGCGTGACGTTGCGGGCCGGGTTCTGATCACATTCTCTCGTTCAAATCCGGTCTCGGTCGCACGCGCGATCGAGGCCGGTTTTGCGGAGGAAGGCCGCTTCCCGGGCGATCATTCGCGTCCATTCGATGATCTGTCTGACGCAGCGGCCGGCGGCTACGGCCTGTGGCTTTCAGGACTCGCTCAAGCGGCAGATATATTCTGCGATCGACTGGCCCTTTCCTTACCCGCGCGGTTGCGCCAAAAGGCCGCATGCCCAAATCCTCCCTAGCCTCGGTCGAGGAACCGTCGTCCCTCAGCAAGCCGCAAATGGGGCGCCCGCGCTCGGCCGACGTCGACCGCCGGATATTCAAGGAAACGCTCGACGTCGTGTCCGAGCGTGGCTTTTCGGGGGTGACGGTCAACGAGATATGCGAACGGGCGGGGATAAGCCGCGCGACCTTCTATCGCCGTTACCCCAGCCCGGCCGAAGCGCTGGCCGAAGCAATCAACGACGCTTTCGAATTTCATGCGCTGCCGCATTCGCAAGATCCGGTCGAATATCTGCTGGAGTTCGCGCAATCGATCGAGCGGTCCTATTCGGACCCGCGCATAGCCCCCGCGATCGGCTTTATGATCGGCGAGTTCAAGGCCAAGCCCGACGTCTATGAAGGCCTGCAGAAGGGCCTGCGCGAACGCCGCGCCCATGTCCGGACCGCACTGGAGGAAATGGGCACATTGCCGCGCCAGAACGACGCCCCGCTCGATATCGACGAGGTGCTGGTCATCCTGTCGTCGCTCGCGTGGAACGCCGCGGTCACGAAGCGCAAGCTCGACGCAGACGTGCTGCGCACGATCATCAGCCGGCTCATCCGCTAATCCTGGTCACCTCCAGTCTCAGAAGACGCTGGCGCGCCCCCCGCGGTTGGCAGCCCAAGCCGCACGATTGCGAGGGTGAGCAAACACGCGATGGCGGTTTCCCGCCGCCACATCGCGTCCTGCCGATCGCCGCCACGCGGCCGGTCATTTTAAACGCTTCGGCTGGCATGACGCCGAGCAACGGAACAATCGTTGTGAACAGCCGTTGTCTGAAAACGGAACAGCCATTGTCTGAAAACATTGAAACTCAAAACCGGAGGCTGTTCGCCCTCACGTCGGAGAGAGAAAATGAAAAAGATTCTGACAATTTTCGCCCTTAGCGGCTCGATATTAATCCTGTCTGCCTGCAACACTGTTGAAGGCGCAGGCAAGGACGTGGAATCGGCTGCAGACTGCGCTGATGGAGTTAAAGGCAACTGCTAGACGGCGATGATCGCGGTTGCGGCGCACGTCCATACCCACGCCGCCGCACCGCGATCGTCAGCATCCGCGTCGAAAAGCGGCTCGAACGCCTTTAACCGCTATCACGCGGAGCTTAGCAAGGATGCGGTGTCCGGGGCACTGTTGAGAAAGGCCAGAAAACCGCGTTCGTAACGCGACAGATATTTGGTCGCACGCGGCAATGGCCCCACAACCGCGTGAAAATCGGCGTGTTCCTGCACCGCAGCGAGCATCGCAGGATGGACGTAAGCCTTTCGCGCGACCGCGGGTGTGTTGCCAAGCCACGCCGATACATGCGCGAGCATGGCTTTCATCGTCGGGGGTTCGGATGCGCCGTGAAGAAAGGCGAAGGCCTCGACGCTGGCCGACCATGTTCGGAAATGCTTGGCGCTGAAATCCTCGCCCATCGCCGCTCGTATATAGGCGTTGACGTCGCTTGAACCGACCGCGCACAAGCTTCCGTCATCTTCATATTGAAACAGATGTTGTCCCGGCAAATCCTGCAGGCGGCGGACGAGTGTCACGAGGTGGCGGTCGCTGATCGTCACCTTGCGTTTCGCGCCGCCCTTGGCACGGTAGCTGAGGTAAAGCGTCCGGCCGGAGAGGCTGGCGTGACGCTGGCGCAGGGTGGTCGCGCCAAAGCTTTTGTTCGCCTCGGCATATTCCTCATTCCCCACGCGGAGCGCGGCCAGATCAAGCAGGCGCACGACCGCGCCGACGATCCGTTCCCGGCACAGATTGCGCCGCGCAAGATCGCTATCCAGCCTTGCGCGAAGCTGCGGCAACGCGTGACCAAAGGCGGCGCAGCGGTCAAATTTGCTCGCCTCCTGCGCCAGACGGAATTCGGGATGGTAGCGATATTGCTTGCGTCCGCGCGCATCGTAGCCGGTTGCTAGTATGTGGCCGTTCGGGTCGGGGCAAAACCACGCATCCTCATAGGCGGGCGGCAGCGCGATAGCGTTCAAACGGCGAATTTCTGCGGCGTTCCGGATCAATATTCCCTTAGCGTCGCGATAGCGCCAACCGTCGTTGATGCGCTCGCGGCTTATGCCCGGCAGGCTGTCTTCAACGTGGATAAGGCGCGCCGCGGGCATAGTTCAACAGCGCGCCGGAGCCGTGGATGGTTCCGCCATCAGAAACGGATCCCGCATTTCGTCAGAAAATTCGCGCCTCTGGATCGGGGGATCCCAGGTTCAAGACCCTTGCTCGCTCCATGGCCCGGATCGAATGTCTATTTTCTCAAAATCTTTTCCATCGCCTTGCCCCTTGCGAGCTCGTCGATCAGCTTGTCCAGATAGCGGATTTCCCGCATGACGCGGTCCTCGACATCCTCGACGCGGACGCCGCGCACCACGCCCGTGATTTTCGATCGCAGATCATTCATCCGCGGCGCGTGGGCAAAGAAATCCTCGAACGTCGTGTTCTTCGCCAGCTCATCGTCCAACGTGTCCTGACTATGCCCGGTCAGCCAACGGATGATTTCATCGACCTCTGCCTTTGTCCGCCCCTTCTTTACCGCCTTGGCAACATAGTGAGGATAAACGCTCGCGACGCTGACGGCGTAGATGCGGTGGCTGGTCATATATCCTCCCGGAGGTTCGATGGATATTATGGCTTCACAATGTGGGTATCAACCGGCGGGCTCAGGGCATTTGTTCCCAGAAGCCGAGAGCGATCGCATTATAATCTTTCATCGCCTCCACCATGTCCCGGCGCAGGTCGGTATCGACCAGTTCGGCAGGTAGCAGCGGGTCCGAATTGATCGCACGGATCACCGATTGACCGAGGAGGTAGGATTCGCGGGCCGCTTCGGTGATCGCCGCCGCCCCGATCCGCCCGATGCTTTCATCCATTTGCTCCAGCCAGAACCGGTAACCCCGTTCGAGTTCGCGGGCGGGCCACAACAGGCGGAATGCCCCGTCGTCGCCTGTCTGCGCCGTGCAGCCGGTGAGCATCGAGGCGCCGTCGTCGAGCCCGAGCCCCTGCAGTTCCTCCATCAGCGATGCGCTCGATCGCCCCAGATTGTCGGGCCGCACCCACGCGCCCGCTGCCGTCTTCGCAAAACCGCCGAGCCGGAGCGCGCGCTCCCGCGCCTGAAGGCGCGGACGATCGGTCCGCCCCAGATGATGAGTGAGGATGAGGATCCATTCGCCGCTCCAGCCCCGAACCCCCTTCTCCACCTCGGCCCAGCTTCTCGCCCTGGTATGGAGGGCCGCGGCCTGCGGTCCGATCGCATAGACGCCGCGCTCCACCTGCCGCGCCATCCCTTCGCGCGTCAGCCGGCCCAGCGCGACCCGCATCGCGGGGGCGTCGATACCAAAGATGGCGGCGCGGTCGATCAATGCCCCGGCGCGCATCGGCGCAGGGTCCACAGTCGACAGCAGCCAGAGCGCCAGCGAACGCGGCGTCACGGCTTTGCGCCAGTCATATAACATATTTTGACTCATAATGAATAATTGTGTTATATCGCAAAAACCGGAGAACCGGAAGAGCAAGGGAACGGATGCGCATATGAAACCCTCCGACTATCTATGCAAAGAGGAACTCACGCAGTTGATGCACCGGTCGGACGCGCGGGCATGGTGGGCGTTTGCGGTCAACTGGGGCCTGATCGCCGCGGCCTTCGCGCTGGCCATTTTGTGGCCCAACCCGCTCACCCTTCTCGCGGCGGTTCTGATCATCGCGGGGCGACAACTCGGGCTTGGCATATTGGTCCACGACTGTGCCCATCACGCCATGTTCAAGGCGCGCCGCACCAACGAAGCCGCCGGGCAATGGCTTGCCGGTGTCCCGATCAACCTCTCGCTCGCGGCCTATCGCACCTATCATCTGAAACATCATCGCTACGCCGGGACCCCCGACGATCCCGATCTTGTTTTCGTCGCCAAATATCCGATCCCGCGCGCATCACTGCGCCGCAAATTTCTGCGCGACATCACCGGCCGCACCGGCATTCGCGATCTGGCGCAATCGCTGTCGCGGTTCCGTTTCGCCGAGCAATGGCCGTGGCTCGCTTTCCACGCCGGCCTGTTCGCGCTGCTCGCACTCGCGGGGGGCTGGTGGGCCTATGCGCTCTGGTGGGTCGCCCTGTTGTTCGTCTATCCCGTGATCGTCCGCCTGCGTCAGATCGGCGAACATGGCGTCGTTCCCGACCGGGGCGATGCCGATCCCCGCATGAACACGTCGACGACGATCGCACGCTGGTGGGAACGGCTGTTCATTGCCCCCAATCATGTCAATTATCATGTCGAACATCATCTGGCCGCCGGTATCCCCCCCTATCGGCTGGGCCAGATGCATAGGCTTCTCCGGTCGAAGGGATTTTTCGACGGATATGACTGTCTTTCGCGAGGATATGTGGACGTCATACGCCGCGCGACACGGCAGGACATGAGGATAACGCAATGACGGATAAGCTGGATACGCCCCCGACCGTTCGCGTGGAGAAGAACGGTCCGGTCACGACGATCATCATGTCCCGTCCGAGCCGCCGCAACGCGGTCGACCGGGACATGGCCTATGGCCTGCGCGATGCCATGCGCGCCTTCGAAGCCGACGATGCACAGCGCGTCGCGGTCCTCTATGGCGAGCATGGCGTATTTTGTGCCGGCGCCGACCTGTCCGCGGTCGAGGATCGCGAACGGTCGCTCGACCTCGACCCGACCGGCGGCGGTGCGGGACCGATGGGGCCAAGCCGCCTGATGCTGTCAAAACCCCTCATCGCGGCGGTCGCGGGCTATGCGGTGGCGGGGGGCCTCGAACTCGCGCTGCTCGCCGATCTTCGCGTTGCCGAGGAAAGCGCAACCTTTGGCGTCTTCTGCCGCCGCTGGGGCGTGCCACTGATCGACGGCGGGACGGTTCGCCTTCCGCGCATCATCGGCCAGGGCCGCGCGCTCGACATGATCCTCACCGGACGGCCGGTGGGTGCGCAGGAAGCCTTGTCCTTCGGCCTCGCCAATCGCATCGTTCCCGACGGCACCGTGCGCGAAGCCGCCGAAACGCTGGCGCACGAAATCGCCGCCTTCCCCCAGATGTGCATGACCGCCGATCGCCACATGGCCTTTGCCCAGTGGAGCCTGCCGCTGGACGAGGCGCTGCGGATGGAAGGACGGCTTGGCGCCCCGATCGTCGCAGCGGAGGGCCGCGCGGGTGCGCAGCGCTTCACCACCGGCGCGGGCCGCCATGGCCGGTTCGAGACCTCGCAATGATCGCGCGTGGACCGACTTACCGCGACCTCGTCGAACGCGGCGCCCGCGCGCATCCGGACCGCACTGCAATGATCGTCGATGCCCGAAGCTATAGCTTTGCCGACGTCGACGATCGCGCCAATCGTCTGGCCCACGCGCTGATCGGCGCCGGCGCCTCAAAGGGCACGCGGATCGCGGTCCTGCTCAACAACGGTCCCGACAGCATCCCTGTGGATTTTGCGCTCTGCAAGGCGGGGCTGAACAAGGTTCCGCTCAACGCGCGCCTGTCGCCCGGCGAACATATCCAGATGGTGCGCGAAGCGCGGTGCGATATGCTGCTTTTCGGCGCCGATCTTTCGGACCGCGCGGACGAAATCGCGAGCGCCCTCCCCGCTCTTCGGACCTTCGGCCTTGGCGCCGCCCTCCCCGCCGGGGCCAATCTCGACCAGCTTGCCAGCGAGGCCGATGCATCGCCGCCGGATGTCGCACTCAGCCACGACGACGTCATGATAACACTGTATACATCGGGCACCACCGGGGTACTCAAGGCGGCGCAGCACACGCAGGGCAGCTATGCCGCGATTTGCCGCAACGTGCTGCTCAACCTGTTTCCGGTCACGCCCGACGACCGCATGCTCCACGCAGCCTCGCTGATCCATGCGAGCGGCACCTTCGTCCTTCCCTTCTGGATACGCGGCGCCTGCAGCGTGATCCTGCCCGGATTCGTGCCCGACGCCTATCTCACGGCGATCGAGGCGCACCGGGTCACTGCGATCAACCTCGTCCCCACGATGCTCCAGATATTATTGGATGATCCCGCGATCGACCGGCACGATATCGCATCGCTCCGCCATATCATCTATGGCGCTTCACCGATGCCGCGCCCGTTGATCGAGCGGGCGATCGCGCGTCTTGGACAGGATCGCTTCTGGCAATATTTCGGTCAAACCGAAGCCCCGCTCTGCATCGCGGTGCTACGCCCCGAGGATCATGCCGGCGATCGGCTGGGCGCGTGCGGCAGGCCGGCGGTCGACGTCGAAATCCGGCTTGTGGACGAGGAAGGCCGGGATGCCGGCGACGGTCCGGGCGAGGTTCTGCTTCGCAGCGCAACGGCGGCGGCGGGTTATTTCCATGCGGACGAGCTGACCGCCGCGACGTTCGATGCCGAAGGCTGGGTTCATACCCGCGACATCGGGACGGTCGACCGCGAGGGTTTCCTTCACCTGCTCGACCGCACCTCCGACATGATCATTTCCGGTGGCTATAATATCTATCCGCGCGAAGTGGAGGATGCGCTGTTGTCGCACCCCGCCATCGCCGAGGCCGCCGTCGTGGGGGCGCCGCACGAAAAATGGGTCGAGGCGGTTGTAGCCTTTATCGTGCTGCGACCCGGCCAAACGATCGACGAGAGCGACCTGATCGCGCATGTCGGATCGCGCATCGCATCCTATAAAAAGCCGCATCGGGTCCACTTTGTGGAAGAGATACCCAAGACCGCCATCGGCAAGCTCGACCGCAAAACGCTCCGCGCGCGATTGCGAGCGTCAGACGCTCAACCGGATGGATGATGATCGCTTCACCCGCGTTTGCACGTCATCGTTCGCAGCAAGCGCCGGCGTGCCGTAAAACGGGCACAACGGGCATGCGGTTCACCGCTCCTTCGTCGCCCGCGCGGCCTTGACGCCGTCGAAAAATGCCTTCTCGTTGACCTTTACCGCCAGCCCCTGTTTCGACAGGAAAAAGGCAGCCCGCGGCATCGTGATATTGCCTTCCCTGGTGGTCAGCACCGCGCCCTGCGGCGCCAGCGATTTGACCTTGCCAAGCACGGCAGTGCCGTCGGCGCTGCGTACCTCCGCCCCCGGCCGGAGCGCCCCGTCGACCGCCGCGGCATCGGTCTCCGCCTCCCTCAGAACCGCAAGAATTTTCTCCTTCGACGCCTTCAGGGCCGGGCCTTTTTTCGTCTTCAGAAAGGCATTCTTCGGCACCACCAGCCCGTTGCCGTCAATCGCCACCGCGACCTTGTCGCCCATGACTCTGACGATCTGGCCGATCGCTTCGCCGTCCTGATCATAGACTTTGGTGCCCGGCGTCAACGACGCGGCGGGCGCCACTTCCTGTGCGTGCGCGGCGGGAGCGGCAGACAGCGCCGCACCGGCGAGACATAGCGCGGTGAGCAGGCCGGAAGGCTTGGGCATGAAAGGCTCCTGTCGAACATGATATCCGCCCGTGCCGCATCGCGCGCCATCGCACCAAATGCCATATTGCCCGGCCGTGCAGCGGACACGGCGAGCCGCATCGACTTGCCCCCGCCAGCCCCGGGCCGCCGCAGCACCCGGCCCGTCGTCTTTGTGAAAGTGTTTCGCCCTTCAGGTTCCGGCGAAAGCGTCAGCCAGCCTCTGCCGCCTTCATGCCGAGTTGCCGCAAGCTCCGGAGCGGCGAAAACGCGAGGGCGGCGCCGCCCGCCGCAAGGGTGATGTTCACGAGCCATGCGATCGCGTCGTTTCCGCCGACGAAGACCATATGCACGGCCGCCGTCAGCAACATCAACAGGCCGGTCGCAACACGGCCCGACCACCCCAGCCGCGCAGCATCAACGCGGATTGCCAGCAGCCAGAAAAGCACCGACAGGCCCGCCCATGTTGCGATCACAGGCGCCAGTTCCCGGGCGATCAGGCTTGTCACCGCCGCCGCCGCCATTGCGGCAGGCTGTCCCCAGATGGTTGCGCTCCAAAGCCGCTCCCACACGGGAGTCGGGCGCCCCTTGTCGCGCCGCCGCGCCAGCCAGATATTGACGCCGCTCGCGGCAAGATAGGTCAGCCCTAGGCCGAGCAGGAAGTAAATAATCTTGACCAGCCCGCCGCCGAACCAGCCGAAATGCAGCACCCCCATCGAGGCGATAATATCCTCTCCAAGATTATTCTGGACCGCCGGAGATGCGTTGTAAATTGTCGCATCGCGGCGGAAGGCGTAGCTGTCGGTGCCCGCAAGCCGGTCGGCATGTTTGACGTTGAACAACGCCGCGCCGCCCGCTTCGGTCGGGTGTTCCGTAAAGACATATTCGACGCGGCCGCCAGTGTCGGGCAGCTTTGCAAACATCGGCCGGAGATCGAGTACCGGCGCGGGACGCGGATCGTCAATCGGCGGCGCGGGGACAAACAGCGCGTACACCTTGTTCACATCGCCATTGAACATGGCCATCCCCAGCACGCCGACGATGATCGTCGTGAGCCCGAGGAAGGCGCCGGTCAGCGAGATTATGATATGAAAAGGCAGCGCCCATACGCCGAGCCGGTTGTGCAGATCGGCCTCCTGCAGCCGTTTCGAGCCACCGAGACGCAGGTGAAAGGCATCGCGAAAGATACGCGGATGCGCCAGAATGCCCGAGATCAGCGAGGAGAGCAGCGCGACTCCGATCAGACCGACCAGAAACCCGCCCCATGTGCGCGGCAGGTGGAGGTTGATGTGCAGCCGGGTGATGAATTCGGTCCATGCGAAGGCATTGCCGTCGACAATCTGTCCCTTTGCATCGGCGAGATACTCCCGGTCTTCATCGGCATCGACATGGAGGAGCAAACGCGGAAAGTCGGCCGAAGGAAGCGTGATATAAACATGCTCGACCCCCGGACCGCCCCGGGCGATCGCGCCTTCGAACGCGGCCTGCACCGCATCGGGCGTCACCGTGGTAACCTGCGGCGCGGAGGCGCTCTCCCAACGCTGATATTCGTGCGCGAAGACCGCGAGGCTGCCTGACAGGCAGACAAGATAGATGAGGGCAGCGAAGGCGAGGCCGAGCGAGCTATGCCCACGCAGCACCGCGCGGACAAAGCCTGCCGGAATGCGCGACATGAGATCTTTCTTCGCCTTTTTGGGCGCGGGTTTGCCCGCCGGGACGGAGGTCATGCGAACCCTTTCAATATGGCGGCAGAAAAGCTGACGACGGCGACGCCCACGAGCACCGAGGTCGCACGAAGAATGCGGTTATCGGCGAGTGTCCATGCCATGCACGCCCCCCACGCGACCGGAACGATCAGCCCGCCGACGACGAGCCGTGTCTGCTGTTCGCCGGGAACGAGTGCGGCCCATGCGATCCCCACCCCCATCGCGGCGATCATGCCGATCGGCCCCGCGAGCAGCCAGCGCAGCGTTTCGCGCCATTTGGTCGTCGCACGGTCGGAAGGCTCGGGCGCGAGGCTTTCGCGCACCGCGCGGTTACGGGCGATCTTGATGCTGTAACCCGATGCAACGACGGCAAGCGCGGCGGTCGAGAAAAGCGCGATCGCAATAAAGGCGCCGCGGGCGGTTCCCAGCGACCAGACGGGCCGCACGAAAGAAACGGCGATCAACAACCAACCGCCCCATAGCAAGCCACGCCCCTGCGCGTCCTTGCGCGACCAGGATTTGCGCAGCAACCATACACCCGCGCCGGTCCCAATCAGCATCAACGCGGCCGGCACAAGCGGCGAGCTGTCTTCCATCGCATATCCCCCATTTCCCGTGTCACTATTGACTTGCATTCGCAATATCAATAGCGGCGCCGTTGATAGCGACATGGGGAGTCCTTCGCAATGACCAAGATTTTCAAGCCGACGCTTCTTTTTCTGCTCGCGAGCGCGGCCATGCCGGTTCAGGCAACAGAAGCGGTCGACGCCGTGGATGCGACCGACGCTGCCAGAAACGAAATCGTCGTCACCGGCATGAAGTTCGACCGATCGTTGCAGGACACGCCCGAAAGTGTGAAGGTTTTCACATCGGAAGACATTGAACGGCAGAATCTGGTCAGCGTCTATGACCTGATCGACCGGACCGCGAACCTTTCCTCCGCCTTTGCCAATTCGGGGTTCAACATTCGCGGCATTTCGAACAAGAATGTCTCCGGCTATGGTTTCGGCACCCTCGCCACCATCTATCTCGACGGATCGCCGTTACCGGGCGAGGCGGCGGGTGGCGGACCGCTCGACCTGTGGGATCTCGACCAGGTCGAAATTTTGCGCGGCCCGCAGTCGACGCTGCAAGGCCGCAATGCACTGGCAGGCGCGATCATCCTCAAGACCGCCGATCCGAGCTTCGACTGGCGCGGCAAGGCGCGCGCGATGATAACCGACGCCGACGGCGAATATCGCCTCGCGGCGGCGGTTGGCGGACCGATCATCGACGATGTGCTGGCCTTCCGCGTCGCGGGCGAACTCACCCGCGGTGACGGGCTGACCCGAAACCGCCTCACGGGCGGCCATTATGCCACGACGAACAGCGAAGTCTTGCGCGGCAAGCTCTTGTTCGCGCCCTCGGGCACCGACGGACTGCAGGTCAAGCTGTCCTGGCTCTATGACCGGCATTTCGGCAACAACGGACGCGGCTATGTGTTCAGCGATGCCCCCGATGCGTGGAACGACCGTCATGTCGAGGCGAACCGCCCGACCTATACCAGGACGAGCACCGACCTTGGCACGCTCGACATTTCGTTGCCGCTCAGCGACGTCTTCACCCTGTCGTCGGTCAGCACCTACAGCCATATCAAGACCTTCTCGACCTATGACGGCGATTTACGCCCCGAGGAGATTTCCTACGGCGATTTCGCGACCGACCAGAAGACGTTCAGTCAGGAAGCACGGCTGAGCTTCGATACCGGACCGTTGCAGGGCCTGATCGGAGGCTATTACTCGCGACTCAAAAATCCCGATTCGGATTCGAACAGCACCTTCAGCCTCGATCTCGATCGCGAACTGGGGCTGACCAATCAGGTCACCGCCTATCTGGTCAGCCAGCTGGGGCTACCACTGCCAACCGCACAGTTTCTGGCGGGCCGCGCGCGCGCCGAATATCCCGACCGCGTCTTCATCTCGTCGCAGCAGCTTTATGCGGTCGATATCGAGACGATCGCGGCGTTCGGCGACGCGAGCTGGGAAATCGCGCCGGGCCTCAAGCTGCTCGCAGGATTCCGCTATGACCGTGAGCGGCAGAAAGTCGCGAACAGCAATATTGTGGTGCTCAACACGCCCATCCCGAACCCCGCCAATTATGCAAGCGATCCGACCCTCGCGATGATCATCGGAGCGGTAAACGGATTGCTGCAGGCGCAGGTGGACAATGCCAACAGCAGCGGCCCGGAATCGTCCACGACATACGAGGCGTTCCTGCCCAAGGGCGGCGTGTCGTTCGAATTCGCACCCGACAAGACCATCAGTGCAATCGTCCAGCGCGGGTATCGTTCGGGCGGCAGCGGAGTTAATCCCGGACGCGCATCGACCCATGTCTATGATCCCGAATATACGTGGAATTATGAGCTGTCTCTGCGCACGCAATGGCTCGACCGGCGGCTGACGCTGAATGCCAACGCCTTTTATGTCGACTGGACCGATCAGCAGGTCATCGTCCAGCTGTCGGAGAGCGTCTATGACTATGAAACGCAGAATGCCGGCAGCTCGCGCGTCTGGGGTTTCGAGGTCGAGAGCGATTTCGACATCACCGACCGGCTGAACATCTATGGCTCGGTCGGCTATGCGAACAGCAAGTTCCTCGATTTCCAGACCACCAACGGGCAGGTGCGCGACCTGTCCGGTTTCGAATTCGCCAATGCGCCGCGCTGGACCTGGGCAGCGGGGCTCGACTGGCGGCATCCGACCGGCTTCAGCGCCAATCTGAACGTCAATTATCGCAGCGCGCAGTTTCAGGACGTCGCCGACCAAAGCGCGGGGCGCACTGTTCCCCCGCGGACGCTGGTCAACGCCAAGATCGGGTACAGCAACGACAATTTCGGTGCCTATCTGATCGCGACGAACCTCTTCGACGAAAAATATTACGACTATCAATATGAAAATGCCGGCCGCGTACAGGCGTTGTTCGGCAAGCCGCGGATGATCGGGCTGACGTTCGAGGGGCGCTTCTAGGCGCCCCGCCGGGCTTAGTAGAGATTGTCCTTATAATCCTTGTCGAGCCCGCGCTGCATCAGGCCGGGCACCGACACGAACGCCCCGGCAATCCGCGCGCCGATCCCCTTGTCCTTGTTGAGCCGAACATGCTCGGCAAAGATTTTGGCGGGCCGGATATCGGCCGGAGCAGCCGACGCGGGCCATAGCTTCGCCCGTTCAAGCGCCGCGCTCGATTGCAGGGTCAGCGAAAGGCCATCGATGCGGTTCGCGAGCAACGGCACCTTATCCTGAACGGCAAAGGCGTTCCGCAAGGCTTCGTCGGTGGTCAGCTGCGCGCGCCCGGCGACCTGCACGATCATTGTCGATCCGGGTATCAACAGAGCGGCCGCGACCTGAGGCTGGGCGATGATGTTGCGGAAACTGTCAGCACGGCGGTTTCCCGGCCGATCGGCGAAGCAAAATCGTCCGTCGATCATTAGCGCCATTGCGCCGGCTGGATCCCCCTTGGGGCTGAGATCGGCATGCCCCGCTGCGTCGATCGTTGCCAACGCCATGAAACGGCTGGCGGCCACGAATTCGATCGCCTCGACGGGGACGTCGCCGATGGGCAGAGCGTCCCAGAATCCGGACCGGATCAGCGCCTTCGCGCAATGGACGTAACATTCCGTGACCGCAACATGCGCCAGCCCATCGGCCACGGTTTCGACGCGGCCGTTGATCCGCAGCGTCTCTCCGATGCCTGGAATGAGAAACAGCGAGCCAAAGCTTGCGCCCGGTTCGGCAATCGCCGGATCGTCAAGCATATCGAGCGGGACTGCCAGAGTATGGCGATCGATCGCCCATGCGAAACCCGCCGCCCCTCCGCCAAGCGTTGTGACAATGCGGCCGACATCCCCTCCCCCGGCGAACATCAGCCTTGATGCGGCGAGCCAGCGACGTGCCGTGTCGTCGATGTGATCGATGACCTTCAAATTCACGGCGGGAGGCGTCTTCCCGATCACGCGCTCCAGCGCATCGATAGAGTCGATTATGGCACCCATACTTAACCCCGATCCAGAACGAGCCGCATGGAACAGAAAGCGCAGGCCAGCGGTGTCGCGAAACCCCGCGCCTCCCTCGTCAGTCCGGCAAGCAGGCGCTCGTCGGCGGACAGCGTTTTCGACCGCCCCATTTCAAAAGGCCGGCTCAGGCTGTCCTCGAACAGGTGCATCAGACTGTCCAATACGGGCGCGAGCATCGGCCAGCCTTTCGCACAGGCCAGCGCATGGACTTTGGGCATCGCCGCCATTTTTGCATCGCGTGCCCGTCGCCAGCAACGCGCCGCTTCGACGATCAGCACGTCGCTGCTGATCCTTTCCGCAGGCAGGTCGATGGGGACATGTATCATGGACGCGGATTGGCATAATTGCGAACGATTCGCAACAAGAAAGACGGTCAGCCAGCTCCCCTGACAGTGACGGCGCGTGGACGAAACTTGGGTTCACCCCTCTCACTCACCAAGTAAGGGAGCGTCGCCGTGCGGAAAGCGTGGATCGTGTACCCGCAGAGCAGCCCGTAAAGCGCGAGCCCCTCGACCTGCCAGAAGGGCATCGTTGCCATGTTGAGCAGGAAGAAAGCGAAATGCGCCGCAAGCAGCTTGAAGCGTTCACCGTGCGCCCGAGCCGCCGCGGCGAGCATGACGATCCATAGCGCGACCATCGCCGCGACGCCGAACCAGCCAAGTTCGTAGAGTGTCGCGATCAACGTGTTGTGCGGATAGACTTTGAACACGCCCTCCCAACTTTCCGGCCCGAGGCCGAACAAATGCTGAAGCGGTGTCCCCTCGGCCCAAGCGTAGATATAGCTGCTCCAGATCAGCGGGCGGCCGGACATCACCTGACGCTCGAGAAGGTCAAAGTCGCGCGGCGGCTTGATCAGACCGGCGGGGTCCGAGAGGAAGGCGGTCAGATCCGCGAAACTCTCCCGGTAGAGCAAGGACGCGACCGAGACGAGCAGCACGCCCGCCACGATCGCCGTCACCGCCATCGGCCCGCGCTGATCGCGCCGCACGCTCATCGTCAGGCCGCTGAGGAACACCGCGAGCGCGAGCGG
>Ga0307414_10000643_pt1 | contig 17887 bp, 17 predicted proteins | sample DK1Ometagenome_FD_203804 | JGI IMG/M metagenome (GOLD analysis project Ga0307414, IMG submission 203804) | Maize rhizosphere microbial communities from greenhouse at UC Davis, California, United States - DK15-O-3 | ecosystem: Host-associated > Plants > Roots > Rhizosphere > Soil | place: USA... | reverse complement strand
GACGCGGATAAGAAGATGGCGATCTACGAAACCGGCCGCAATGCACTGGAACTCGCAGGTTACCACGACATTGGTATGGACCATTTTGCATTGGAAACCGATGAATTGTTCAAAGCAAGCGAGGAAGAGCGGCTTCACCGCAACTTTATGGGCTACACCGACACCCGCACGCAACTCCTGATAGGGCTGGGTGCCTCGGCCATCAGCGACTCCTGGAACGGCTATGTGCAAAACGAAAAGAAAGTGGAGGATTATTATCGGAAGGTCGGTGCGGGCGAGTTGCCTTTTTTCCGGGGACATGAGCTGAACCGCAGCGATCTGGTACTTCGCCGGCATATTCTCCGGCTCATGACGACCTTCGAAACATCCTGGGCATCAGCATCCGAAGTGTGCCTGGAAGTATTTGAGGCCGTCGACCGGCTGGCCGAAATGGAGCTGGACGAGCTGGTCGAATTGGAGCCATTCCGACTGAGAATCACGGAAAAAGGGAAAGCATTTGTCCGGAATGTATGCATGGCTTTTGACGCGCGTTTATGGGCAGAAGTCCCTCAGACCAGCCTTTTCAGCCAAACAGTTTAAAAATAAACCCTTGCGGCCTTCACCTATCTCTGCTACCTTGGTATGTTTGATACAGACATTTTAATACAGACGCAGGTGATGACACGGCATATTGAAATGCTGGATGCCTTGTTCAAGCATGCGACCGAGGGGATCGTGGTCGTGGACAGGCAGGCCAGCATTGTGATGTTAAATCCCAAGGCCCGGGAGTTGTTTGGTTATAAAGACCAGGAACTGATCGGAAAGAAGATCGAAACGCTGATCCCGAAACGGTACACCGGTAACCACGTCGGTTACAGGGACAACTATCTTGAAGCGCCCCGTGCACGTGGCATGGGACATGCGATGGACCTGTTCGCGCGCCGGATAGATGGCAGCGAGTTTCCAGTCGAGGTTAGTCTAAGTCCGTTTAAAACCAGTGACGGCGAGTTTGTTGTGAGTTTTGTGATCGACATTACGGAACGGAAAAAGCAGGAGAACCGCATCATCGAAGCGAACCTTGAGATACAAAAACTGAATGCAGAACTGGAAGAGCGCGTGCAGCAACGGACAGAAGAACTGGCGGCGGCGATCAGACGGATAGAACAGTCGCAGGAAGAGGTGATCAGGGCGTTGAAAAAGGAGCGCGAGCTAAACAATATGAAAAGCCAGTTCGTGACGATTGCCTCGCACGAGTTTCGCACACCGCTTGCTACCATTCTCTCGTCCGCGTCGCTGATAGGCAGGTATGCCCGCACCGAAGACGAGGAAAAACGCCAGAAGCACGTCCAGCGCATTAAATCCACAGTCAGTAACCTGACCGAGATCCTTAACGATTTCCTCTCGATCGGCAAGCTGGAAGAAGGTCGCGTGCATTGCGTGCCGGTACTGACCGACCTGCCGGAATTTTGCCGGAACCTGATCGAGGAAATCAGGGGATTGTGCAAGGAAGGACAGCAGATCATTTTCGATTATAAAGGCGAAAGCAATGCATGGATTGACAAGCAGCTGTTGCGAAATGTCCTTTTCAACCTGCTTTCGAATGCCATCAAGTATTCGGATAACGACAAATCGATCTTTTTGAGAATGAAAACCAGCCCAGGACACATTGGTATCGAGGTTGAAGATCAAGGGATAGGCATTCCGGAACAGGACCAAGCCCATATATTCGACCGGTTTTTCCGGGCACACAATGCAGGAAATGCGCAAGGGACAGGCTTAGGCCTGAATATCGTGCAGAATTACATTACCCTCATGGGCGGCACCGTGAACTTCCATAGCGAAACAGGCAGAGGTACTACCTTCGTGGTGGACCTGCCCAATCCGGAGCTCTCACAAACCAGAACAGAACTATAAAGCAACCGGACAGACGTGGAAACGAGAAAGATACTTTTGATCGAAGACAATCCCGAGATGCGGGAAAACACGACGGAAATACTGGAACTGGCCAATTACGAGGTCGTTACGGCCCGCAATGGCAAGGAGGGCGTGCAACAGGCCGGCCTGACAATGCCAGACCTCATTATTTGCGACATTATGATGCCCGAACTGGACGGTTATGGTGTGTTGCACATGCTCGGAAAAGACGAGCGTACAGCTTCTATTCCCTTTATTTTCCTGACGGCCAAGGCAGAAAAAGACGATTACCGCAAAGGCATGACCATGGGCGCGGATGACTACCTTACCAAACCCTACGACGATGTCGAGCTGCTGAATGCAGTTGAAATGCGTCTTAAAAAGAGTGACCGGCTCAAACGCCAGTTCGAACGCTCGGCCGACGGCCTGGACCAGTTCATTAAAGAAGCGCAGACCTTCGACCCGATCATGAAACTGGCGGAAGACAAGAAAGTGAAATTGCTCCGAAAAAAGGAGACCATTTATACTGAAGGCAGTTTTCCGTCACACGTTTTTTTCCTGCAAAAGGGAAAGGTAAAAGCCTATAAGGCCAACGAAAACGGCAAAGAATACATTACCGACCTGCATAAGGAGGGGGATTTCTTTGGCTACCTGGACTTGCTCCAAGGAGAACCCTACGAAGAAACTGCCATCGCATTGGAAAAATCGGAGGTCGCAATGATCCCAAAAGACGATTTTTTTAACCTGCTGCAAGGCAACCGCGAAGTGGCGTCGAAATTTATCCGGATGTTGTCCAATGAGATTAAGGACCGCGAGGAGCGCCTGTTGCAGCTGGCCTATAACTCTGTGCGTAAGCGGGTAGCGCAGGCGCTCGTCATGCTGGTGCAGCGCTATCAGGAAGACCGTTCGAAGCCGTTTTCGATGGCTGTTACGCGGGAAGATATTGCTTCAATGGTCGGTACTGCAACCGAAACGGTGATCAGGACGCTTTCCGACTTCAAGGATGAACGCCTTGTCGACATGAAAGGTAGCCTGATCACCGTCCTGGAATATGAAAAACTGGTCCGGATGCGTAATTAAATCCGGGCCAGTTCCATTTCCATGGCACCAAGTTGCGCCATCATTTCTTCCCGGTAGGCTGCGGTCTGGTTCTTAATTTCCGGGATCAGGTTTTTGTAGTACCGGATTCCTTCGAACAGGTTTTCCTTGAATTTGGTGAAATACTTCGCCTTCTTTTCATTCAAAACGGCCGCATGGCGTTCCATGTCCCTTTTTAGATAATCCACATAGAGATTCAGCTCGTTGATGAACATGTTGGGCCGAATCGATTTGGTCAGCAGGTCAACCTGCCCGTAAATATGCCCTACCATTTCATCCAGCGAATAAATACCCGAAAACCAGGCGAGATTAGGGCCCGGACAGATCGCCACCGCCTTATTCTCCCTCGGTTTAACCAGATTATTTTTTATCAATGCAGCCGTACTTAGTCCGTCGCAAAGGCACAATTTTTCGGTAACGGCTTCCAACTGCCTGTCCAGGTCGGCGGGGCGGGGTTCGAGCGACGATAGCTGTCTGATCTTTAATTGCTGGTACTGGCGGGAGGCGGTGCAGATCGGTTCGGCGGTGAATTCGGTATTGGAAACCAGGTAACGCTTGTTGCACGGACTGCCCGGACGCCCTTTCGCGATCCGTTCCAGACGTTGCTTTTCGGCTGTGCTGCTTTTGAAATTGTTAAACAAAACACCCAGCGGCGAGGAGTCGCTTACATAGTAGGCATCGCCGATTGCATTGGCAAGTTCGTACAGAGTTTCGTCGTCGACATTCGTTACTTCAGGCACCAGCAGGAACGGACTGCCCCACCCTGTTGCTTCAAGCCCGTAATGGTCAAGCAAAAAGCTGTTTTCAGCAGCAGTACCAATCCCGCCCTGAACGGTAATGCGCGTTGCAGGTACATTTGGTAATGCAATGCCTTTATTTTCCAGCGCAATACTGTACATAGTTAATAATTCGGTGAACATTTCGTCCCTTCTGTGCTTGAATTCTTCCAAAACAGGCCCGAGCAGGTTGCCTTCAGTGGCGAATGCGTGCCCGCCGCAATTCAGTCCCGATTCTATCCTGAACTCGGAGACCCATATTCCTTTTTTTGCAAGAAACTTAGCCTGCACCAATGCGGAACGGTAGTCGCTGACCTTCAGAATCACTTTTTTGCGCGTGATACCAGTGCTGTCCGGGTAAAAATCAGGGAAGCTTTCCAGGTAACTATACAAACGCGGGTTCATTCCTGCCGACATGATGATAGACGATGACAGCTTGCTCAATGCAAAGCCCCTCAGGGCGGCCAGGGCATCGGAATAAATATCCCCCGACACATTGCCGGCTGCGTCCACATTCATTTTATCGACTTTGGACATGATGTTCACATCAATCGCTCCCGGTACAATGCTGCCGCGTAATGCCTCCTGTTCCTGCATTTTGTCAGCACCTTCCGGCATATTCAGCATCGCTTCATAGCGTTGCTTTACTGAGGATCCTGGCGGTAAAAGATGAAAATAGCGGGCAATATCATTATTTTCTCCAAAAGGCTGCTGCTGCAATTCCCCGAGGGATTCCTGAATAATTTCTTGGATGAGATCCAGGTAAGCCGTGATCCTTTTGGCACGGTAGTCAGGGTCTTTTTTGGTGATGGGCGTGTAGGTTTCCCCACGCATGCGCACATAATGCGCCCGCATGCGCTCGATCAGCTCGTCGTCGACAATGGACGCTACCGAGGAAATGCCATATTGGGCAACTTTAACAGGTGTATCGATGGAATATCCCAGGCCAAGGACCGGAATATGAAAAGTATGCGGCATAATGGTATGAATGAGGTTGACTTATCATACAAAATTACCGCGCTGCCAAAACTTAAAAACTGATATGCCTTGGCCAGTATACTGAGAAAAGTCATAACTGCGAGGGGCTTTAACCTATCGTTATTTAATTTCTACACGCCAATCATTATGTAGCCCTGTTTTTACACTAACTACCATGGAGCTCGGGACAATGGACGATCCCGAACTCGCTCCGCCTCAGGAAAAACTACTTCGCTACTAGCAAGCCGGACCTTGTTCCTGGCATGGAATTTTACGTAAGTGGAATTGGTAACCCTCAAACAAAATCCATGAAGAAAAGAGTGCTGGTCATTGATGACGATCGGGATATAGTTGAACTTTTAAAAATCGTCTTTCGCGATTCGGGACACGAAGTTTTGTTTTCTCAAATAGCGCTTGATCTCCAAGAGATTAATGTAATACATCCCGATTTAGTCTTGCTGGATGTGCGCATAAAGGGATTTTCAAGGACTGGGGCCGACATTTGCAAGGAACTGAAAACGCATCCAGAAACAAAGGAATTGCCAGTAATTCTATGTTCGGGAGAATATAACCTTGCTGAGATTGCCCGACAGTGCAAGGCCGACATGTATCTTCCCAAGCCATATGATATCATGGGTTTACTATTTCAGGTAAACAAATACCTTTCCTAAACATTTTACTATGCAGCCATCAGATGATATCAATCTTGATAAAAACGACCTTAATAGATTTTTTATCCACCATCTCGACAAGATCTATGCAGCAAAAACTTTGCTAGTCTCTGAACTGCCCCAACTGATAGATAATGCGCACTTTTCTGATCTTCGGGATGCGATGCATCGGACCATAGACGATGTCAGGGGCCAGATTTTAAATATGGAAAAAATCTATCAGATCATGCAAGCAACTGCTTCTACTGCCAGTTCCCTCGGGCTTAAAGGCATGCTGGATGATTCTTTCAAAGACATCAAAAATCATGGCAGCAATATGGAATTAAGGGACATGTCGATACTATTTTACCTGCATAACATTGAAAGCATCGAAATGGCCTCCTTTCAGATTCTCGAAATGGTCGGTGTAAAACTGAAAAATGATCGGATCAAACAACTACTTAGAGAAAACTATGAGCATGCGAAGTCCGACAGAACGCTGTTCCTACTTATCAGCGCCAAGTATATAGCTTCCGTATGAATAACCATGTATCAGGATCACGCAGCCTCCGTTCGCGGTGCTCAATGCCGTATGCCGAAAATGTTCAGGACTATGGCATCCGTACTCGGCACGTAGCCTATTTCAATACAATCCCTGGGAGGTAGTCAGAAGGTCTTTGACCAAAACTAGGAAAGGTCCCTGAATAAGTTGGCCATACGGCGACATTGGGCGGTTTAACCAAATAGGCGTTGGCCATGTGCAAATAACTAACAGAATATCGTCGCGATGATCCGAAAAATAACAACCTCATTTTTAGACACCTTCAACGCAAGTTGAGAGCCTTTTTTGTTTAAAAATCTTGAAAAATTACGATCCAATCACGTTTTTGGAGAACCAGCGACCCATTTATGGTTCGACATCGGCTGTTTCAACAGAGCCGGACTTTCGGGAGATTTCGCTAAAAATCCAACATTACAAACTACCTAAATAAGCTGTAAATCAACTACTTAATTTACAAAAATCTTTCACATTACCGGTTCGACATCCGCCTCATCTGAGTTATTGTCGACTTTTCGCGTTTGCATCAGACAAACTATCCATAAACCTTTCCGATTCCATTACACTCGTATAATCGTCGCAAGCTTGACATTACATATTACTTCTTAACATTCCCAGCACGATTCACTGTAATTAGATTCATGTAACTGCGAGCGGGCCGATTTCAGTATGAGCGTAACTCCGGCGAACTGTTGACGGAGTACGGAAAAACCACCGAATTATCCAGAAAGAATATGTCCTAAACAATATCTATCATAGCGCTTTACGCAGGGAATACGTTGGACTGTCGATGATATTTCCAGGTGAAGAATATTAGCAGTACAACAATGGCCGGATACATTAAGTGTAGATGATCATTAGCCAGCAAAAACCCACCTGCTAACGCACCAAAGGCCGAACCCGCATCCCTGAAAGTAGCATTATTAGATACCGCATGAGTCACATCGGCTTTGCCTGCTGATGCTGCGCCGGCCGCGAGAGAGGCATTAACGTTGTAAAACGTAAACACAACAAGCAACCCCGTAATTGCCCAACCATTTGTTGCCAGTAGTAAGCCTGAGCAAATCAACAGGATAGAGCCTGAATAAATATTAGGGAGTCCGTGCCGATCAGCTGCCCAACCGGCAAACGGGGAAATGAAAAGGGAACAAATCCGCCGAAAGCTCAGAAATCCCGCAGCTGCGGCAGTAATTTCAACCGCTGACCAATCGGGCCGAGCATCCATCAACTGGGCACCGATCAAAACCACAAGCATGCCTTCTACTGCAAACGCTCCGAGGAATGCCAACCGGTTAAAGATTGAAGGAAAAGATACTTTGAAGGTGAACTGCCGAACTGGCGCGCGGTCTCTTTCTTTAAGTTTGATGGCAAAATAAATTCCGGGCGTTGAAAGGATCGCGATCACCGCAAATATCAGACTAGGGCTGATTACATCAAAAAGAAGTGGCCCGATTAAAAGCGCTAGCAATGGCCCCGATTCGACAATACTTTGGCTCAATCCCAGGGCAAGGCCTTTTTGAGGATAATCCATCGCATAGGTGATTGCCCCAACGCGAAGAACAGAATACGATATGCCCCAGAGGATCCTGAGCAACAATAAAATTGTAATGCCGAAACCGGAACCATAACCCGCAGTGGCAAATACGGCGGCAATGGCCGCAAAGATCATTGGCAGACGAAAACCCAGGCGGCTGAAAACGCGCAAGATTAACGGGTTAAGCACAATCCTGGTGAAGCGGTTAATAGACAAAATAGTCCCGATCCAAATGATGGGTACATGAATACTGGGCGCGTTCACAGGTAAAAATGAATACAAAAACGCATCACCCATCAGGGCAAACGTCAAGCTGAACGATGCATACATGGGCAATTTTAACTCGTCAATATGCTTTTGCATCCTTAGGTGATGGATTTATCTAGCCTTCACAAACCTTTAATTAACGTAAAGCCTTTTTTTTCCCAAAGGCTAATATGCTTTTCTAAGACTATCGGCAAACGCGTTGGGAAGCAGGCTCAACTCAACGGCCTGTGCCGCTTTTTCGACATCATATTTAACCCTGACAAACTCAACCTGAACGGTATCCTTTGACATAAAGCCCGCTGACTGGTCAATCGTTAAAAGCACATAGCATGCTCGTGCGTCCCCATCTTTCGGCTTACCCACAGAGCCTGTATTAATCAGGTGATGGAAATGGTCAATACCGTCTTTACCTGAATTGATGATACGGTGATAAGGCTTGTGCGAGTGGCCAAAGCAAAGGATATCGGCATTAAATTCCTTTACCAGTTCCACCATATAATCCTCTGAAAGCTCCTGCAAGAGATACTCGTTGATGCTGCGCGGACTACCGTGGACTAGCAGCATGCTCAGCTGTTGATCATTGATCTGGAACTCTAATCTGAGGTGTCTGGGAAGTGTTAGGAGATAATCCCTTTCCTTGTTTCCAACCAACTTATAGGCGTATTCGCTGTTTTCTTCTTTGCCGCAATCGCCTTCGGAAGGAAGTACCGTTGAAACTTTCAGGTCGTGGTTCCCGGCTATGGTAGCGATTCCATGCTTACGCACCAGGCCAATTACCTGATTGGGCCAGACATTATAGCCCACCAGGTCACCCAGGCAGTAAACCGCGTCTGGCTGTTGTTTTTTCAGATCTTCCAACACCGCCTCAAAAGCGGGGAGATTGGCATGGATATCAGATAATAGTGCTATTTTCATTTTGCCAGCCGTAAAGACTCCGCATAGGCATCAGGAAGAATACTGTCTTCCACGGCCTTCGCCGCTTTTTCAACATCATATTCGAAGCGTATAAATTCAACAGTGATACTTTCCTTACTGGAAGTGGACGCATCGGCATTGATGTGCAGGATCACATAACCACCTCTTGGGTCACCATCCTTGGGTTTACCAACTGAACCAATATTGATTGCATGACGGAAATGATTAGTGCCATCCGGCTCTGCGGAGTCCAGAATTTTATGATAAGGTTTGTGCGTATGACCAAAAAGCATCACATCCACCCCAGCCTGCTCCATGATCCGCAGCATACTTTTCTCGTCGCGATCTTCAAATAAATACTCGTTGATACGGCGGGGGCTGCCATGTACCAGCAGCACTGAAAGTGGCTTATCATTTAAATGAAAATCCAATCGTAAATGGGCAGGCAAAGTACGAAGGTAGGCTCTTTGCTCATCCTTCATAATCTCATTGGTGAATGCAATCGAAACCTTGCCGTTGGCTTTTTCATCATCGGTCTTATAAGCACACCCGCAGTCGTCACCGCTTCTGCCGATGCCAAAATCATAATTGCCCGATATGGTAGGTATCCCGCGTTTTCTAATTTCGTCTACAACCTCGTTAGGCCAGATATTATATCCTACCAAGTCCCCAAGGCAGTAAATAGCATCAGTATCGCGGCTTCCAACGTCCTTAAAAAATGCTTCCAATGCCGGAAGATTGGCGTGAATATCTGAAAAAAGGGCAATTCTCATAAATCATTATTTAAGTATTCAATAACCTCATTGACAGTCTGACGTGCCGAACGGCCTACGCCTATTAATGTTGCAGATGCGAAACCAGTGAAACTGCCATAACCCACCAGCCAGAGCCCGTTTAACTTTAAGGCCTTCGTGCCTTCACAGTCGACTTTTCCATCTTCATTGATGATGCCTAGATCTTTCAGGTGCCCTGTTGCAAAGCCAAAACCGGTACACCAGATCACCACATCAAATGGCTGGCTGCTGCCATCATGCCAGATAACGCCGTCTTCATAAAACTGCTTCAAGGTTTCGCGTGCATGAAGCACACCACGGTCGCGGGCCTGCTTTACAGGCGGTACCATCACGATATTGCCAATGCTGTATTGGGCCGCATTAAACTCCCTCCCTTCCTTCATTGCATGGTATTTGGCTGATGCCACATCAAAAAGCACCCTGCCATCCACATCATCAGGTAAGAATTGTGGCTCTTTGGCTGTTGCCCAAATCGTGGTTGCCACCTTGGAAACTTCGGCCAGGATTTGCGCCCCGGAATTTCCCCCGCCGACGATTAACACTGATTTACCTTTGAAAGGAAGCGGTTTTTTATACTCGGATGAATGCAGCTGCTGGCCTGTAAACAAGTGCTTTCCTGCGATATCGGGGACAAACGGATTTTGAAAAGTACCGGTAGCCGAGATAATCGCCCTGCTCTGATAATTTCCTTCGTCAGACTCTACCGTAAAAATGCCGCCCAGCTTTTTGACACTGATTACCTTGGTACCTCGCTGTATTTGGATTTGGTACCTTTCCTGATAGGCGTTCAGATAATCAAGTACATCTTGTTTTGAAGGAAATCCGCTTCCGGATTTAGGCATGATCCAACCCGGCAAGGAGCTTTGCTCAGCAGGTGAAAACAGCGTAAGAGAATCCCAGCCGTGTTGCCAAGCGCCGCCACCCTGGTGTTGGTCGTCCAGGATGATATATTTCAGGTTTGTCCTGCGCAGAAAGTAGCCGCACGACAAGGCGCTTTGCCCGCCACCGATAATGATTAGGTCATATAGTCCATCTTTCATAACAAGTGCCTTAAACAGAAAACTTCTTCTGCTGTTTGAGCGCGAAATTGACCATCAGGATCAAAACCGGCACTTCGATTAGCGGGCCGATCACAGCTGCGAAGGCTGCACCCGAATCAATGCCGAATACCGCTATTGCGACCGCAATCCCAAGCTCAAAGTTGTTACCTGCCGCAGTGAAGGCTAGGGAAGTAGATTTTGCATAATCCGCGCCCGCACGTTTTGAAAGGTAAAAGGCTGAGAAAAACATGATTCCAAAATAGACCGTAAGTGGCAGCGCAATGCGCAGCACATCAAAGGGGATACTGACAATCAACTGCCCTTTCAAACTGAACATGACCACGATCGTAAAGAGCAGTGCGATTAAAGTGATCGGGCTGACGGCTGGAAGGAATTTTTTCTCGTACCATTCCTTGCTAATTAGCTTTGTTAGTACGATCCGGGAAAAGATACCTGCCAGAAATGGGATGCCCAAATAGATAAAAACGCTTTGCGCGACCTGACCGATGGTGATGTTCACCTCAAACCCTTTCAATCCAAAAAGAGGCGGTAATACCGTCACAAACACATAGGCATATACCGAGTAAAACAATACCTGAAAAATGCTGTTGAAAGCTACCAGCCCCGCTGCATACAAACGGTCGCCATTAGCCAGGTCGTTCCAGACAATGACCATGGCGATGCACCGGGCAATGCCAATCATAATAAGCCCGGTCATGTATTCTGGCTTATCGGGAAGGAAGATTACGGCCAGGCCAAACATGAGCAATGGGCCGATAATCCAGTTTTGAAAAAGTGAGAGCCCCAAAATTTTGGTGTTGTTAAACACCTTCGGCAGCTCTGCATAGCGCACCTTTGCTAAGGGCGGGTACATCATCAGCACCAAGCCAATGGCTAGCGGCACGTTTGTCTGCCCTGAATTAAATTGATTAATGAAATCAGGTGTGCCAGGCAAGAAATAGCCGATTGACACACCGATAAGCATGGCTAAAAAGATCCATAAAGTTAGATAACGGTCTAAAAAAGAAAGCCGTGGGGTGTTCATGCGTTTTGGTGCTTTAAATTACGTTTCATGACAACAGCCGAAGATGGGCAAAGGCCGTTAAACTGTCTGGTTTGCTGAATGGCCCCGGGCACTTGCTCACGGTTCACGGGCGCGAAACCATAGCGGTCAAAATAATGGTCAGCTGTGGTTGTGATCAGGTATACCTCTTGCAATTCCTGCTTGTCAGCATCGGACAGTAGCTGCGCGACCAGTTGCCCTGCAATACCATTGCCCTGATAGGTTGGACTGACAGCAACTGAGCGCAACAGTCCAACGGATCCGAACAGTTCAAGTCCTGCGACTCCAATAAGCGCCCCGTCTTGTTTTGCCAGAAGAAAATTGCGCAGGCCGTCTGGTAAATCTTCGGTAAGTAGGTCAGCTTCTTTTAGTAATCTGACCACCGATTCTTTCTCTTCCGGCCTGGCATTATCGATTTGAATGCTCATATTTCTTTAATTTGATTAACAACATCCTGAGCCAGGCTCGCAGCACGCCGCCTCAGAAGCGACTAATTCCAGCTCCTGCTTGACCGGCGCAGGCGCGCAGCATGAGGCTTCCGCGGATGATGTGCCGCAGCTCTGGTTGCGCGTGAGCGCCTTGCATTGGGTAAAGTCTGGAGCCAGGTTGACTGTGAATGTTTCGCCATCGGCAACAAACTCGCCCGGATACATCTGGCGCGTATCAAACTTTGAATTACCGAATTCGATCTTCACCGTTGCATCCGGGTCCAAAGGAAGCGTTTTCTCAACCAGATTGACAATTTTAAGCGCTTTACCGACCTTCATGGAACGATCCGCTTCCGTCACCGAAGGCTCCCAAAGCTGCACAATAACTTCTGTCCAGCTATTCATTACTCCCCCGCAGTCAACCGAAACAATAGGTGCTTGTTTGATCTCGGTAATGTGGTAAGAACTGTCCACAAACTTGCCTTCATCATATTGGAATTGTAAGTGCAAATCTGGATTTTGTTCTAGAGTGCTTTTGAATTCACCCCACGTCATCGGGCCGCGGGTCACCGGATCGCCGGCCGCCGTATTTAATTGGTTCATGGTTTCTATTGGTTAAATGTAATATTACGATTGATCTATTCAAAAAAATACCCTGCTTAATTATAGCAGGATGTAGCAACGGCAAACGTGTCAAGCAACGAGCCAAACGTCTTTTGTGCTTCCTCCCACACAACCGGATTGATGCAATAGCATACCCGTGGCGGATTGATTTCACCCTGAATGATTCCGATCCGTTTCAGCTCCTTCAAATGCTGGGATACTGTTGCCTGCGCAAGTTCGAGCTCGTCGACCAGATCGCCGCAAACACAGGCTTTCCTTGCAATTAAGAGTTGCAAGATCGCAACCCTGGCCGGATGCGAGAATGCCTTGGCCAAATCCGCAATCCGGTTCTGCTGCTCGGTAAATATTTCTGTTTTGGTAACTCCCATGATGCAAATATAAAGACTGATTTTTCAATTGCAATATTACGATTGATTTTTTTGAAAGCTTTTTCAGTCTGTAACATCCATGAAACGCAGTATGCTTAAACTTTTTTTTGCCCGATAGATTCTAATCGTATCTTTACGATTGATTTTCAATACTCACTGACAACAACCAAATATGAACCTGATCAATTTATTGATAGTAACCTTTTTAAGCACAGTTTCGATTATGCCACGCGAAAGCACCACCAGTAAAAAATCCCTCAATCCGGAGCTGGCCTCTTACATTAATGCGGCCAAAAATGACTTTTCGCAGATACCTCAGGACCGAAAAGAAGAGCTTGACAAGATTACCAAGTACATTCAAAAGCAGGCGGATGCCGGCCAACCAGTGCAGCTGACTTTTATCTGCACCCACAACTCGAGACGCAGCCATTTCGGGCAAATTTGGGCAGCAGCAGCAGCTAATTACTATGACATCCCCAATGTGAAGACTTATTCAGGCGGCACTGAAACCAGCGCGTTTAATGAGCGGGCAGCCGCTGCCTGCGAAAGGGCCGGTTTTGACATAAAGAAAACCTCAGAAGGTAAAAACCCTGTCTATCATGTAAGCTATGCTTCCGATACAGAACCTCTTAAAGCTTTCTCAAAGAAATATGACGACGGCAGCAACCCTCAAACTAGCTTCTGCGCGATAATGACCTGTTCGCAAGCCGACAAGGCGTGTCCGGCTGTAAAAGGTGCTACCGCTCGGGTCGCTATCCCTTATGATGACCCAAAACAATTTGACGGTACTCCTCAGGAAACAGCCAAATATGACGAGCGCTGCAAACAAATTGCCACAGAGACATTGTATGTTTTCTCAAAAGTAAAAATCTGAAATACAATCAATAAGTATTCACCCTGGGTAGGGTGAATTGCTAAATATTTAAGCCATGAATAGTTTGAAGAAGGTTAGCGCAAACTGGCAAGAATACCAGCCAGCGATTTTAAATTACCTAAAAAAGCATAGCAAAGACGAAATGCTTTCCCAGGACTTGGCTCACGACATATTCCTTAAAATACACCGTCTCAGTTTAAGGTCTGAATACCGAGTTCAAAACCTCCGTTCGTGGCTATTCCAACTGGCGCATAACACATTAACCGATCATTACCGAAGACCCATCGAAAAATGTCTGTGCGAAGAAAACGTCGGTACGCTTTCTTCGCATCCGGAGCAAAACCCATACCTGGAACTGGCGGATTATGTCCGGCCTTTGCTGACCTGCCTGCCTGAAACATACGCCAACCCGTTGGCGTTGGAGCTAGACGGGCTGCCACAAAAGGACATCGCCAGGCACCTGCAACTGGACCTATCCACTACAAAATCCCGGATTCAAAGGTCCCGTAAGAAAATGCACGGGCTTTTTAATGAATGTTTCCATCTGGAGCTCGATCCCTCTGGCCGGGTGGAAAACTTCGAAGTAAGGTCCGATTGTCAAACTTTGCAGCGGTTTCTATCTGAAATGCGACAAAGTTTTGCTCCGAGCATGCATCTTTTTGAAGCCTAATCCGTCATGGTGCAGTTAAATTAAAACTGTATCTGATATGAAAACCTATTTTCTCTTTGTTTTGGCGCTAATGATCGCCCCATTGGTGCTTGCACAAAACCCGCACGGCGCCGAACCGGTATCCGATCACTATAAGCAATTACTTGCATTAAGTCCCCAGGCAAACCCGCAAGGATCAGCAATGGACACTATTCATTATCCACCGAAGGAATATGGCAGTTCATCCATCTATTTAATTGTCAAGCCCTATTATTTGACCGATCAGCAAGTTGAAGCGCTGAAAACCAGCGTTGAACCACCTGCCAATTCGTCTGATCAGACTAGAAAGGAGCTCGATTATCTACTTCAGCTGCAACAAGGCCGGTCGCCCGAGCAGATAAAACGTGTCGAATTTTTGGGTGCGATTGGCTATTGGCCTTCAACGGACCTTATTCCTTCCCATCCCGAATACGCCCAAAACCTGAGAGATTTATTTTTCGAAGGAAGTGAAGTCCTGGGAGCTACCTGCACTGCCGACCGGTATCCGCAAACAGCAAAATTGCTCAAAGGTATCATGCGGGACATGAGGATCATGGAATTTACAATCAAGTATCATTATAATCGCCCTCGTCCCTATCACCTGGAACCCAATCTAAAACCTCTAACGCGGATCGGGTCACCCTCATTTGCAAGCGGGCATACCTTGTGGGCTTTTCTGCAAGCCTACACGTGGAGTGAACTGCTCCCACAGCGCCGAAATGAATTCATTAAACTTGCCGAAGAGATAAGACGCTCACGAGAGATCTTGGGGATCCACTATCCAAGTGATAATGAAACTGCCCGCCAGATCTCTCACAAGATGTTGACTTACTTTTTTACCAATAAAGAGTTTCTAAGGGATTTTGAAGCCGCCAGGGCGGAGTGGAAAGCAGACAATTAATGAGAGCTATGGTGCCCGACGGGATACCAATCCAGAAATTACAGTTTAGCCAGTCCAATGTTGAATTTGATGTTCCAGAATCATCATTGATTACCTTATTAACACATAAATACAGCTAAACGCCAAGGTCATGAAATCACGTTTTAACAACCGTATTAGCGTACCCTAATCAATTGCCACAACTCGAATATCACTCTCATTTTCAACTGCTTAATTGCGATATTGACTTCAAATCATCAAGAAAGCGGTTCGACATTCGTTCCGTTGCGGGTGAGATAGTACATTTTATGGCGCTTCATACTAATGCGGTAAATCGCAAAGACCTCGTTTCGGGAACTACTCCCATTGACCCATTCGAAAATCGAAAGGGTATTTGATCCCCACTTCCCCAGGCCTAACTTAAGGCTGTGCGAAAAGGAAGTGGAAATGGGAAAACAAAATGAATTGAGGGATGATCAGGTATTGAGTGTTGTCAAACAGCTTAGAGATATTGGTGAGGAAATAACATTCGAGCAAGCAGAAAAAATGGTGGAATCCATGCAACGACTGGTTACAATGGCTATTAATCAGTATTTTCGTAAGGCTTCAGGTTCGAAACGTAATTCATCAACAAAATAATTATTACTATGTCCAGAGCTATTCTATATGTCAGGGTAAGCACTGACGAACAGGCTGAAAAGGGCTACTCGCAGCGAGACCAAGAAGAAAGGTTGCGTAATTGGTGCAGATATAATTCCGTCGAGGTCGTGGAAGTAATACTAGAAGACCATTCAGCAAAAACGTTCATACGCCCGAAGTGGCAAATGTTGCTAAATCGCCTAAAAGAGAACAAAAGACTCCGAATTGATCAAATTTTGTTTACTAAATGGGACCGGTTCAGTCGAAATGCAGGTGATGCTTATCAGATGATCAGCATACTTCGTAAAGCTGGCATTGAACCCCAAGCTATCGAACAACCACTTGATATCCGTATTCCGGAGAACAAGATTATGCTTGCCTTCTATTTAGCGGCGCCTGAAGTCGAGAATGATCGCCGTGCACTCAACGTTTTTCACGGCATGCGACGGGCGAAGAAAGAAGGACGCTGGGTCGCCACTGCTCCAATTGGATATCGCAATACCCGGTCATTTGATGGAAAAAAGATAATTGAGCCCGACGAGGCCAAAGCACCTATCATAAAGTGGGTATTTGAGGAACTTGCATTGGGCAGGTTTAACACCGAACAAGTCTGGAAACAAGCGGTAAGAAAGGGACTCAAGTGCAGCAAAAACAATTTTTGGCTCGCAATTCGGAATCCGGTATACTGCGGACAGATATTTATTCCCGAATTCGAAGGGGAAAAGGCACAGCGTGTAAAAGGATTGCATGAGCCGATTGTGACGCCAGCAACGTTTAACTTAGTACAGGATATCATTTCCGGAAGGAAAAGGAATCCGTACCAAAGGCCTAAAATAGTCTCTGACGACAATCTCCCGCTGAGGGGATTTTTGCGTTGTACGAAATGCGACAGAATGCTTTCGGGCAGTGCATCGAAAGGAAGGAGCACTTACTATTACTATTATCACTGTTCTTCGTCATGTGGTGTTCGATTTAAAGCGGACGAGGTAAATGAAAAATTTGAACGCCAACTCAACATGCTCGTTCCGCGGCCCGGCCGGATGAAGATCTATTCTGATCTGGTGTTGAATAGCTACAAAGAACAGACCAAAATTCGGAAAAATGAGCGAAGAGATTTAGTGGAAGAACTTGATAAAATAAACGAAAGATTGCGAAACGCACGAATCAAATTGGTCGATGGCCTGATCGCGACAGAAGACTTTGAGCACGTAAAATTGCTATGTACAAAACGAATTGAAGAACTTGAAATTAAGCTCAACAGCTTTTCTGATGATCAAGCAGAAATAGGTGCCTATTTAAAGCATATCCTCACGGGACTCGAACACCTATCAAAGCTTTATAAATCAGGTACTTTAGAAGAAAAACGGCAGATAATCGGTTCGATCTTCCCCGAAAATTTGACATTTGACGGAATGGAACATCGAACCGCTCGACTGAACGAAGGGATCGACCTTATCTATCAGATAACGAGCAAGTTAAGGACACAAAAAAAAGGGACAAATGCGTTTAAAAACGACTTGTCCCTTAGGGTGCGCCCGAAGGGATTCGAACCCCTATCGATGGTACCGGAAACCATTATTCTATCCATTGAACTACGGGCGCGTAGTGGGCTTTGGAGCCTCTAATGGGGTGCAAATATAGCTCCTATTTTGAATTTCGAGCAAATCACCCCGGATTTGTTTTCAAATTTATAAAGCAAAAATCATAACTTTTTCAGCAACTCCCAGTCGCCCACGCTTTTCAGATAAAGATAATCCAGCAGTACGCCGTTTACATTCGTGATGAGCTTGTGCCCTTCTTCGAATGGTACCACGAATGT
>Ga0307414_10000642_pt1 | contig 17890 bp, 14 predicted proteins | sample DK1Ometagenome_FD_203804 | JGI IMG/M metagenome (GOLD analysis project Ga0307414, IMG submission 203804) | Maize rhizosphere microbial communities from greenhouse at UC Davis, California, United States - DK15-O-3 | ecosystem: Host-associated > Plants > Roots > Rhizosphere > Soil | place: USA... | reverse complement strand
AGCATGGCAGGCGAGGGCGCCGGGACCAGGATCAGGGCCAAGCCGACCATCGGCATGACATAGCACGCGCCGGCCACGAGATGCGTGGGCAGCCGGTCGAGCAGATGACCGACGCTCAATCGCGCCACAAGTCCGGAGAAACCGACCAGCGCGGCCAGCTTTGCCGCCAATCCTGCATCGGCACCCTTTTCACGCAGCAGGGGGATCAGATTGGGCGACAGCGATACCGAATAGAGGGCAAAGGCAAACAGGGCGGCGGCAATATACCAGAAGGCGGGCATGCGTAGCGCCCGCGACAACGTGACGCCGGGCTGGTCAACGTCGCCGCCGCCCGCAGTGACAGGCGTGGCGTCTACAGTCTTGCGCGGGATGCGGAACAAGCCGAACGAGAACGGGAATGTGATGACGAGCCACATCAGTGGCGACACCGCCAATGCTGCGCGCCAGCCGATCGATCCGATCAGCCAAGTAGCCACCAAGGGCGCGAAGGTGGCGGTGATCGATGATCCGGTCAGGACTGTAGCAATGGCGAGGCCGCGCCCCTTGTCGAAATGCTGTGCAACGATCCGCGTCCACGCGGTGCCCTGCATCAGTGCGCTGCCCACGGCTATCAACAGCCAGTTGGCCAACCACGGCCCCATGGCGCCGGCGGCTGTCGAGAGCAGCGAAAACCCCGCACATGTGAGTACTTGACCTGTCAAGGCGACGGGGCGCGCGCCAAAACGATCGACAAGAAGTCCGCCGCCCAGATTGAGCGCAATGCCGGCGGCATGCATGACCGACAGGCCGAGCATGACTTCTGCCCGCGACCAGTGCAGTTCCTGCTCAATAGGAAGGACGAACACCCCGAACAGAAAAACCTGAAGCGAAAGGCAGGAGTAACCGAGCATTCCGCCCAGGACGAGCGGCCACCGTTCCTTCCATTCGTCTTTTGCGATAAATGTCATGATGCTCCTGAACGGAACGGGAAGGAAGCACTGTGATGCTGCGCAGTTGCTCCCTTCCGTTCAATCATATGCCGCTCAGTTGCGCATTCCGCCGAAGCTCCACTTGAGCTCGACACCGTACAGCTGCGGGGCACCGCGATAGAGTAGATCATATCCGCCGAAGCTAGCGGGAAGATCGGTCGCGTTTACATTGTACTTCCTGTCGGTCAGGTTGGTGCCAAAAACCGAGATTGTCGTACCGTACTGGTCAAACGTCAGCGAGGCCCTGGCGTTGAGCAGGCCATAACCGCCCTGGCTTAATCCGGGCACGTTCACCGTGATGAACTCGACCTTGCTCTGGTACGACCAGTTGGCATTCAACGCGAACGTGCCGACCCCGGCGATTGGCTGGCTGAAAGTTCCCCCGAGACTGGCGGTGTATTTCGGCACAAGCGGGAACTTGTTGGCTGACAAGTCAGCCGCACCAGGCAAATCACTCAGCGAAAACCGCTTATAATCTGCGTCCGTGTAGGCAAGCGTGCCGTTCAGCGACAGTGCGGGCACCGGCTTGATGACCACCTCGGCCTCGATGCCCTTGATCCTCGCTTCGGCGGCATTGTCGACCCGCTGCAGCGTACCGCCCATTCCGTCCGGGACAATGCGACGACGCTGAATGTTGGTATAGTTGGTCCGATAAGCGGCCAGATTGGTGCGCAGGGCGCCGTCCAGCCAATCAGCCTTGAGACCTACTTCGATATCGTTGGCCACTTCCGGAGAGAAAGGAACCCCCTCACCTACACGCTCGACAGTGAGGTTGAAGCCGCCGGCCTTCTGACCCCGCGCGGCGCGAACATAAAGCAGGACGTCCTTGGTCGGCTTGTAATTTGCCGTCAGATCCCAGGACCAGTAATTGTAGGTCCGTTCACCGGTCGTCTGGCAAAGCCCGACTGCATCGCGCAACGACACAGGGTTGAGGCAATTGACCCCTGAAACGCTAGAAGAAATCATGCGGCGCTTGTCAGAGGTGTAGCGGACGCCGCCGCCAAACGATAATTGATCGGTCATATCGAAGTCGACATGAGCGTATCCGGCTGCCGAGGTGTTCTTGCCTTGCGAATCCCGGTTGAGGTTGATGGCAGGGAACGTGGCATTGCTGCGGCCTTTTTCGCCGAACAGGAAGCCGCCGATCACCCAGTTGACGCGCCCGTCAATGGCCTTGCCATTCAACTGGAGTTCCGCACTATCCTGCTTTTGAACTTCCAGCGAATTGATGTCGAACGTCGTGACAGGGTAGCCGTCGCCATCGGTTTTCGAAAGCAGATTGACCTTGCGGTGCGCCAAGGTCAGTCGGGCCGACAAGGCATCGCTGAAGGTGTAGGTGCTATCCAGTGAGACGTCGTCGGTCCGCAGTGTGTCGGTGCCAAGAGAGGCGCTGGCCGTGGCGTAGAACGCAGTTGGCGGGGTCAGGGCACCGCGCGGTCCGTTAGGAATCGGCATGTTGACCGTATTGTCCGCCTCGGTCCTGGTATAGCGAATCACCGTGTCCCAGTTGTCGGTCGGGGTAAAGCGCAACTGGCTACGCACCGAGAATGTATCCACGGAATTGAACCGGTCACCTGTGGGCGCATTCACCAGCCAACCGTCGCGCTTTTGATAGCTTGCAGAAACGCGTGCTGCCAGAACATCATCGACCAGCGGGACGTTGATCATTCCCTCAAGCTTGCGGCCGCTGTAATTTGCAACGCCGACAGTCAGCGCTGCGTCGAATTCGTTCTGCGGCTTGACGCTTGAAATCAGGATCGCGCCGCCGGTGTTGTTGCGACCAAACAATGTGCCTTGCACCCCGCGCAGCACCTGCATCTGCTCAATGTCGAACAGCGACGTCACTGCGCCTGAGGTGCGCGCGATGTATATATTGTCTACATAGAGGCCGATCGGAGAATCCGCGTTGATCGAGGAGTCCTGCGTGACCTGGCCGCGCAGCGAAGCGTTGAAAAGCGTGCTCGACCGCGGCCCGGTCACCATCACGAGTCCCGGAGTGGCCTGCGCGAAGCCGCGTATGTCGGTAATGTTCTTGGCCGTGAGCTGTGCTCCGCTCAGCGCCGTAACGGCAACCGGAACAGCCTGAATCGTTTCTGCGCGTTTACGCGCGGTCACCACGATGACGTCGCCGTAGTCTGCGGTGATGTTGGCGTTCGCGTCCGCCCCCTCGGCAAGCGCCGGAGTTGCCATGGCGAGTACCCAGCCAAGACTGGCCGCCGCAAGCAGGCAGCGAGATTTGCGACCGTACAAAGCCGCAGACGGCCCGTTGGTCCAGACATTAGAGTCGGCGTTGCTTGCGTCGTTCACATCATCCCTCCTCTGAAACACCTGATCGTGCCGCCCCCCGGAGACGCAGGCATGCCAAGCCTCCTCGCAGCTGTCAGGAATTGTTTATGCTCACACTCTTTCGCGCCGTGACGTCTGCTTGTCTTTCTCAATTCTGCGCCACGATCCGACAGTTATGCGCGAACTCTGAAATTTGTCCAGTTTTTTATGCTGAATGATAGATTTTTTGATCTTGTGTATGCGTGATATCGCCTTAATGTATCTGGCGTATGCAAGTGCCCTATATTTAGGATAGTACTCCCGGCATGGACTTCGGGCGCACGGGACGGCGACGAACAGCCCGTTCTGCCGCTCGTTAACAATCGTCCGTGCATCCTGTCAGAACGCGGACTCGATACTTCGTGGTTGGCGGGCCCTCAGCTGTGCAGCGCGGGCCCGCCCGGCGACGTCACAATGTTATGCCGCCGTCGCAGGCCAGCGTGACGCCTGTAATCCAGCGTGACTCCTCGGTCATGAGGAACAAGGCGACGCGACACATGTCATCGGGATGCGCGATGTAGTTCATCGGGAAACGAGCCGCCATGGCAACGCGCCCCGCCTCGTTGGGCGCCAGATGGTCCATGATTTCCGAGTAGAATGGTCCGGGCGCGATACCGTTCACCCGGATGTTCTCCTGGGCATAGTCCAGTGCCGCCGATCGGGTCATGCCGGTTAGCCCCCATTTGGTCGAACAATACAGGGAATTGTTTGGAGCTCCCTTAAGTCCGGCGGCAGAGTTGGTGTTCACGATCGCACCTCCACCACTGGCCCGCATGGCCTTTGCCTCATATTTGATGCAGGCGAATACCCCCCGCAGGTTTGTAGAGACGTAGCGGTCGAAGTCGTCGAGCCCAAAGCCGTCCAGCGGGCCATGATCGCCGGAAATGCCGGCGTTGTTCAGCGCCGCATCGAGTCGACCGAATGCCTTCACTGTCTGATCGACCGCCGTGGCTATCGACTCTTCGTCCGAGACGTCGCACGTGACCGCCAACGCCTCGCTGCCTTCGGACTCCAGCTCGCGAACGAGATCCTCCAGCCTGTCGCGGCGGCGGGCCGCCACGACGATCTTGGCTCCTTCCTTGGCGAACAGCCGGGCTGCCGCCTCGCCCATTCCGCTTGACGCCCCCGTGATAAAAACCACCTTGTCCTTCAGGCGGTTGGCATGCCAGGTCAACGGTGGCGGGCTGCTGTAGGTCATCTCTACTCTCCATCGATTGTCTTGTTGTAAGTGGGTGCGTTACTCGGTCGCGGGATTGCCCTACGGGAAAGGTTCCACGATCAGGCGGGACTTGAGAAAGCGGGACGAGCCGAACAGCATGTCCATGACATGGGCGCGCTTGAGGAACAGATGGGCCGACAGGTCGGCCGTCGTGCCGATGGCGCCATGGACCTGGATATTCTCCTCGGCGCTGACGATCGCGCAGTTGCCCGCAACGATCTTGGCGGATAGTGCTTGGAAACCGGCATCAGCGCGTTGTTCCGTCACCGCCAAGGCCGCAACCGCCAGTTGCGAACCGACTGCTTCCACCCCGATCGCCATGTCCGCGCAGCGGTGCTTGACTGCCTGAAACGCGCCGATTGGCTGGCCGAACTGTTGACGCATCCGCGCGTAGCTGGCGGCCATTTCGCACACGGAATCGCAGATGCCGGCAAGATAGGCGGCGCCCAGAACAAGCGCCTGATGCCATAGCTCAGGGCCTTCCAGCCGGTGCAGCACGGGGAACGAACCGGTGGTGACATGTCCCAGGCCGATATGATCGTCCATGCCTGCCACTTCGGCCACGTCACCCAGCGCGGACCGCTCCACTAACGCGGCGCCCTGCTCCCCGATCCCCGCCACCAAGGTCACGTTCGCCGCGTCGAGAAGGAAGATGTCACCAACCACCGTGTCTTCCCGCAGGTCTAGCGGACCTACCGGGACCGCAAGTGCCACCTGTTCGTGGCCTCCCGCAATACGCGCGGCCAGGGCCTCGTTTCCTGCGCGCAATGCCAATCGTGCACCCAGCAATGTTCCCAGCACCAACGGAGATGCCAGCACGCGACCGAACAGGCGAACCGCAAGCGCCTCTTCCACTGTGGCAAGGCCGGCTCCTCCGTTCTCCTCCGGCAGGCCGATGGCCAGCCAGCCCTGGCCTGTCAGTTCCGCCCAACCATCGGTTGCTGCAAGCGGGTCCTGGTCGTGCTTGACCAGTCGCCCTACCGGATGGACTTCGTCGAGGTATCGGGACAAGCTATCGACAATTTCCCGCTGTTCGGCGGTAGGAAGCAGATCAACCATCGATCTTTCCTTCCGCCTCCGCCCGGCCTGCTGCGGCGACCTTCTTGATCCCGGCGGCAATGCCTGCCGAGTTCGTCTGCCGGAACTCGTCCGTGACATGGCCCAGTTGGTGGAGATCAAAATGCGAAGACAGGGCGGATTTCAGACCCTGAACCTCCATTGCGCGATTCAACGATTTCTTGATGAGCTTCATCGCGAACGGTGGCATTTTGGCAACGTGCTGCGCCATGGCCATGGCTGCCTCTTCCAGTTCGGGACGGCTGACGACCTTGTTCACCATGCCGATATCGTAGGCCCGGCGCGCACTCATACGGCTTCCCGTGAACAGCAACTCCTTCGCTTGCCGCAGCCCCATAACCCACGGATGAATCAGAACCTCCGTTCCCACGGCGCCAAAGGCGTGGCTGACCGGATCGCTGAAGAAGGCGTCTTCCGAGGCGACCACCAAATCGCACATGTTCGCCAGCATGAACCCTCCGGCTACGCAAGCGCCCTGCACCTGTGAAATGGTGGCCTTGGGAAAGTCCCAGATGCGCATGCAATATTCGAAATATCGCCGTTCCTCGTACTGCCATCGCCCCTCGACGGAAATGTCGCCCCGTTCGGCCTGGGCCTGTTTCAGATCGTGCCCGGCCGAGAAATGTTCTCCCTTGCCCGCGAGCACTACGACGCGGGTGTCCGGGTCCTGCTCGACGTCGTCCAGAGCGGCATCAAGCTGGTCCAGCATTTCCCGGCTCTGGGCGTTCCGCGCGTCGCTGCGGTCCAGCCAGATGCGGCGGACCGGACCGACCTGTTCGACGGAAACCTGTTGATTACTCATACCGTACTCCTTTCAAAAGCTGCTCGAAGGCACCGACTCCGCTGCGATGACGCCCGCCCAGCGCGTTTCGGGAATGCCCTGCACACCCAGGCCATCGATTACCATCATGCGGCCCGCCTCGGGGTGGTCAGATTTCACCAGTCGTCCGGAATCCGATACGGTCGTGACGAACAGGCGATCCATGTTCGCGCCTCCGAAGGCTGGGCATGAAGGGAAGGGCGCCGGTAGTGGGATTTGACGCAGCAATGCGCCTTCGGGACTGAAACAGGCTATGGCCTGCGCGAAAACCAGCGCCACCCACATGTTGCCATCGCGATCGACAGTGGCCCCGTCGGGGTCCGATCCATATGGCCGGCAGTCGATCGTCCCGATCCGTTCGCCCAGCCGGGTACTCGACGGATCGTACCGGTGGACGCGGATCTCGCGGTCATGAGTGTCGGCGAAATACATGATTTCCCCTGAAGGCGAGAAACATGTCGCATTCTGCATGTGGATGCCATCGACGAGGCGACTCGTGCTCCCGTCATGGTTCAGCCGGAATGTGCCGCAGAACTTGGCACCCCGGTCAATCTTCTGAATCTGACCGGAAACAAACTGGCCAGTCCGGTCTATCTTCCCGTCATTGAAGCGGGCGCCGCCATCCATGGGATCAACATAGGCGATCTGGCGCTCGGTACCGTCGAAACCGACATGGTAGAAACCATCGGTCATGGAGACGATGAACCCGTCCTTGGCAAGGCCGATGGCGCCGATGGCTTTGGAGCAGCGAATGGGGGGCAAGGCCCGGCCTTCCGCGTCCGCCCCAAGGATCAGGCCTTCCTCGGCAAACACGCTCAGACCGTCGATCCACCACAGAGTTCCGCTGTCCGGATCCCAGAGGGGGCTTTCCCCCAGTTTGGTCCGTATCTCTCCAAAAAAACCTATGCTCTCTGTCATGCTGATCTTCCCGCCAATTCGCCAACAACCTTCAGCGGCTTGCTTTCACCGAACAGGGTGCGATACCGTTCGCGCAGCAGAGCTTTCTGAACCTTGCCCATGGTGTTTTTGGCAAGCTCCGGTACGAACACGACCCGCCGGGGTTGCTTGAAACGAGCGAGGTGGCCATCCAGCAGTTCCAGCAAGGCGTTTTCATCCCGAAAGGCGGGATCCCTCGGCACCACCACGGCAACGACCCCCTCTCCCAGATCGGCATGGGGCACGCCGATCACAGCGACCTCGCGAACCTGATCGAACTCGGCGATGACGGCTTCCACTTCGGCCGGATAGACGTTGAAGCCCCCGGCGATGATGAGGTCCTTCTGGCGCCCGCAGATTGAAACGTAGCCGCTCGGATCGATGAAGCCGAGGTCGCCTGTGATGAAGTATCCATCGCGGAATTCGGTTGCCGTCCTTTCCGGCAGCTTCCAGTATCCCTGGAACACGTTCGGACCGCGGACCTCGATCATCCCGATCTCGCCGCGAGTGAGTTCGCGACCGCTCTCAGGATCGGTGATCCTGATGGACACTCCGGGTAGGGGTGGTCCCACCGTACCTGCGATCCGTTCCCCGTCATAGGGGTTGGAGGTATTCATGTTGGTTTCGGTCATTCCATAGCGTTCGAGAATTGCATGCCCGCTGCGGGCAGCAAATTCGCGATGGATGTCGGCTGGCAAAGGGGCCGAACCTGAAATAAACAGTCGGCAATGCCCAACGAGGTCCCGGTCAAGGCGAGAATCGCCGAGCAGCCGGATGTAGAAGGTCGGCACACCCATCATCACTGTCGCCTGTGGCAGGGCCGCGATGACCGCGTCGCAATCAAACCGTGGCAGGAAAAGCAGGGATGCGCCTGCGGCCAGTGTGATGTTCGTTGCCACGAACAGGCCATGAGTGTGAAAAATCGGCAGCGCGTGCAGCAGCACGTCGTCGCCCGTAAAGCGCCACGCGTCTCGCAGAGTGAAAGCGTTGGAGGCAAGGTTGCCGTGGCTCAGCATCGCCCCTTTCGGGCGCCCGGTCGTTCCCGAAGTGTAAAGGATCGCGGCGAGGTGATCCGCGGCACAGTCCACCGTAGCGAACTCGCCCGGTTGCGCAGCGGCCAGTTCCTGCAATTCGCCGCTGCCATCGACTCCCAGCGTCCTGACCACCGCCCTCGCTGGGGGGCTGGCGGTCCATGGCGAGGCAGCCGTCACATCGCATACGAACAGCGCCGGTTCTGCATCGGCCAGGAAATAATCGACCTCGCTACGGGTGTAGGCTGTGTTCAATGGCAGGAAAATGGCTCCGGCCCGTAGGCAGCCGAGATAGAGCATGAGCATGTCGATGCATTTTTCGACCTGGACGGCCACGCGATCCCCCTGGCCCACGCCAAGTTTCCGTAACGCGTTGGCATAGCGCGCGGATGTGGCTTCAAGGTCCGCATAGCTCATTACGCGGTCGGCCGGGAGGAATGCGAAAGGCCTGGTGCGATCAGCCGGAAACGCGTCAAGGAGGAGGGTATAGAGATTGCTCATCGGGCGTGTTGGTCTCCTGCGGTCGAGCCGGGCCAGCGCCGCCCAAAAACGCGCCGGAAAGCCGTGCTCATCGAGATTGTTCCATCTTGGGCATGGGCATCGTGGCGGTCCTCCACGCGACCGAGTTCGTATCGATAGTTCACCATCATGCCGGCGCTTTGACGTAGCCCCTTTGCCGATCCGTCAGCCGCCCAGTTCAGCCGTTCGATGCTGGCACCATTGCCGAGATGGAAGCGCGCCACGGGATCCAGCGGCCGATTGTGCCCGTCGCGCGCGTACGCAAGATAGGTGGCGCAGGCCTGGAGCAGCTTATCGCGGTGGGACTCAATCGCCGGATTGTCAATTAGCGGTTCGATGCGTGCGGCGAGGGCGCCGTGCTCGCGCTTTAGCCAGGCCATGAAGCCGGGAATGGGCGATAGAGTGACGAATGTCCGCAGGCCCGGCAGCTCTCTCCTCAAGTCCTCGGCAACCTGCTTGATGAGAAAATTGCCAAAAGAAATTCCGCGGAGCCCGTCCTGGCAGTTGCTGATGGAATAGAACACCGCAGTGTCAGCGGCGCCTGCATCAAGAACGTCGCGATCGGACGCCAGGAGGGGGGCGATGCTACCTGGTGTCCCGCGAGTCAGGGCCACTTCGACAAAGATCAGCGGTTCGCCTGGCATCGACTGGTGGAAGAACCCGTAGCAGCGCCGGTCGGCGGGAAGCAGGCGGTCGCGCAGTGCATCCCACGAGTGTATGTTGTGGACCGCCTCGTGACGGATGACCCGTTCCAGCAGGTCGGCCGGAGAGGACCAGGTGATCGGTGAGAATGAGAGGAATCCCCGATTGAACCACGACCGCAAAAGGTGCAGCAAATCGGCGTCCACCAGCGATGCCGAATGGCGATCCGCCATCGCGCTCAGGTCCTGTCTCATCCGCACCAGGCGGTGCGTGCCGCCCGGCGTCAGATTCAACCGGCGAAACAGCTCTTGCCGAGGGGCCTCGACCGCCAAGCAAAGAGCAGGATATGCCGACCAGCCGGAAGTCGCGAACCGGCCCCACGCCTTGGCAAGTTGCTCCCGATCCGGACCAAAATTTTCCGCCAGTTCCCGGAGGAACTGTTCGCGGGTATGCGGCGACGCCAGATCGTAAAGGTTGAGCAGCCGAGTCGCGATAGCGATTCCCGACGCTTCACCGCGACTGGAAACGAGACAATGCGCCAGCCGGACAAGCGCGCACTGTCGCGCCCGACGGCCCGGAAGCCAGCGTCGCACTATCGCTGTTTTGGCGCGGAGCGCATGGCTGCCGCGTCCGGAAATTCCGTGCACCAGGCGCTTGATGGAGATATGGTTCACCGGTTTTCCCAAAACCAAATTGCACAATCTGATGTTTTTCGAAGCCTTGTATACCGATTTACAGATTCGTTAGCATCGTGTATACGACCCACCACCGCCTGCCAAGAAGGTTACTGTGAACATGTCACTTTCCAACGCTATTATTCAGCAAACCGAGAACGAGCGGCGGCCGCTCTTGTCCGACCAAATCCGTAGCGTCCTTGCTGATGTGATCGGGAGTGGCGAACTCGAACCCGGCACTGTCCTGGAAGAGCAGCAGATTGCGGATAAATATGGTGTGTCGCGCACCCCCGTACGCGAGGCGCTGCGCCAACTGCAGGCAAGCGGGCTGGTGGAACTGAACGGTCGCAAGATGCTTGTCGCTCGCATCACCCCGACCCGGACGATGGAAATGTTCGAGGTCATGGCCGAGATCGAGGCTGTCTGCGTGCGTCTGGCGACCTACCGGATGACCCTGATGGAGCGTGGCGAACTGACTAGGATTCATGAGTCGAGCCTGCGCGCCGTCGAGCGTGGCGATGTAGACACATACGATACCCTGAACGGTGAATTCCACATGGCGCTGTACAAGGCCGCTCATAACAGCTTTCTGCAGGAGGTTGCCCTGTCGGCGCGGGCGCGGCTAGTGGCCTTGCGTCGGGTGCAGCTTCGACAGAAGGGGCGCATGTTCCGGTCGCGGTCGGAACATGACGGGGTTATGCAGGCGATCGCAGAAGGCGATGCCGAGACGGCCTCGCGCCGGATGCGCGCGCACATGCTCAGCGCCGCTGCCGCGTTCGACGCTTACATAACAAAACGGGAGAATGCCGAGTGAATCTCGATTTTTCGGAGGACGAACAGCTCTTTCGCGAGCAGGTCCGGGACTGGTTGAACACTCATGCTCCCAAGGGCCCGCCGCCGCCGATGGGCGTGGAGCGGCTCGCCTACGAAAAGGCGTGGCAGCGCAAGCTTTACGACCATGGCTGGGCTGGCATCGACTGGCCCAAGGAATATGGCGGGCTTGGCCTGTCGCTGATGAAGCAACTGATCTGGTTCGAGGAAGTGTCGCGCGCCCAGGCCCCGGTGGAAGGGAATTTCTTCGTCGCTCTCAATCATGCGGGCCCCACCCTGATCGCCTGTGGCACGGAAGAGCAGAAGGCCCGGTTCCTTCCATTGATCCTGCGGGGGGAAACCCCGTGGTGCCAGGGCTTCTCCGAACCGGACTCTGGCTCGGACCTTGCCTCGATCAGAACCAACGGCGATATCGATGGCGATCACATTGTCGTCAATGGTTCAAAAATCTGGACAACCGCTGCCCATCTTGCTGACTATCAGGAACTGTTGATCCGCACGGATCGCAACAGCCAACGGCACGCGGGGATGACCTGGATAATCGGGGACATGCATCTGCCGGGCGTGACTGTACGGCCAATCAAGGCACTCGATGGCGAAGTCCATTTCTGCGAGGTATTTTACGACAATGTCAGGATCCCGCACTCTCACGTCGTGGGAGAGATCGGGCAGGGATGGTCGGTTGCGATGACGACGCTCAGTTTCGAGCGCGGCACGGCAACGCTAGGTGAGCGGATCGAAATTGGTCGGATCGTCGAACAGTTGATCGTCCTGGCGGGCGCCACGCAGGACGAAAACGGTCGGCCGATGATCGAGAACGGAGCGATTACGGAACGGCTCGCCACGGTCAGGGCCGAAGCAGCCGCGCTGCGTTCGATGACCTATATGACTATCTCGCGCAGCATCCACACTCCGGTGCCGGGGCCTGAAGGCGTCATGGCCGCAATCTATGCGACAGAGCTGGTTCAGCGCGTGCATAAGCTGATGATGGACATCATCGGTCCGCGCGCGCTCGAAATGGATGCGGGCAACCGCTGGCCTCGTCGCTACCTAGCATCCCGCCTGCGGACCCTGGCGGGCGGTACCGCGCAAATTCGCCGGAACATCGTGGGCGAGCGTGTACTCGGCCTGGCGCGGGGGCGCTGATCCAGGTGGCCATGCTGGAAGCGTGTCCGCCACGGTTCGACGATGAGGATTTCCGGGCGCTTGGCCTGCTTCCGCCGGTCGTCCGGACCTGCGGAGCGGTCGTGCCTGCCACGGTGAGCGACGCTCTTGACGAGGCAGTTTGCAATCATCCCAACCGCGAAGCCCTGATTGATCGCTATCGCCGCTTCACTTTCTCAGAGCTCGACGCGGAGATCGATGCCGCCGCCGCAGCACTGGTTTCGCTTGGTGCGCAGCCGGGAGATCGCGTCGCCGCGACGGGCCAGAACGCGACAAATCTTGTCGTCGCGTTCCATGCCGTGCAACGCGTCGGGGCGATATGGGTGGGCATCGGAAAGCCGCTCAAGGCCGCCGACAAAGCCGTGCAACTAAGGGATTGCGGTGTCAGCCTCTATCTCGCGGATGCGGATGCGATGGCGGAACTGACGCCACTGCGCGACACGCTGCCGGATCTTCGCCATATCGTCGGCATAGACCCGACGACGGGGGACTGGAGCCGGGTTCTGGCGGATCATGCTGGTCGAGATTTTCCTCGCCCCTCGATCGATCCCTTCGCGCCTGCGCTGATCAGCTATACCAGTGGGACCACCGGTCGCCCCAAGGGGACGGTCCACAGCCAGTACAATCTTGTGGTCGCCACCCGCAGTCCGATTTCCGGCGTTGCGAGACTGGGCTGTGCCCTTGCGATGACCACCGGCAACATCATGATCAATCACGGGCTGGGAGCATTGAGGCATGGCCAGGCGCTGATCTGCATGGACCGGCTGGATGCCCAGGGCGTACTCGAATGGGTCGCCGCCGAAGCGATCGACGGTTTCCGTGTGCCACCGCCGATCCTTTACGACCTGCTGACCAAACCGGACTATGCGGCGGTCGACCTCTCCGGGCTTTTATATCTTGCGACTGCGGGGGCGCCGCCCTCGGCCCGCCTGATAGAGTTGTTCGAAGCGCGCATGGGCCGACCACTCGTCAATGCCTATGGTCTGACCGAAGCGCCGGGCGTGGTCACTGAACTCGATCCTCGCGATGGCTGGCAAGAGGGCATGATCGGGAGGCCCCTGCCCCACCTCGATGTCGGTATCCTTGACGATCAGGACCGCGAAGTCGCACCAGGCGAAACTGGTGAAATTGCGGTGCGCGCAATTCAACATGGTGAATGGGCGGGAGCCTATACGCCCATGCTCGGTTACTGGAAGCAACCTGAGGTGACGGCGCAGGCACTGGCTGGAGGCTGGTTGCATACCGGCGACATGGGATTTCGCGACGAGCGCGGCTGCTATTATGTTAATGGACGGCGCAGCGAGATGATCCTGCGGGGCGGAACCAACATCTACCCGGCGGAAGTAGAGCGCGAGTTGCAGGGCGACACCCGGATCCGCGAGACGGTCGTGGTAGGAATCCCGGACGAACGGCTCGGCGAGACGGTGGGTTGCGCCGTTGAATATGTCTTCGGTAGCGATGCAGTCCAACTCGAAACAGACCTGCGTGCGATCGCGACAGCGGCGCTTCCCCGTTACAAGCGGCCGGCTGTGTGGTTCGTGGCTCCGGCTTTGCCACGAAACCATATGGGGAAAATAAACCGCAAGGAAGTTCGGCAGTTATTGCTGGAGGTATTGAATGCCGAGCGAGATGAATCCTCATACAATTGACGGAATAGGAGCAGGAACGTGGCAACTTCGGCAGAATATGGCTTGGGCGAATATGCCTTTCCCCGCGGATGGTTCATGGTCGCTGATGCGGAAAAGGTTACGCAAACCCCGATGAGCGTTCGTTTTTTCGGCGAGGACTTTGTGATCTACCGCGGCGAGAGCGGCAAGGTTTACATGGTGGGCGCCTACTGCCCGCACATGGGAACACATATCGGCAAAAACACGACCTCGTTCGTGGTCACGAAAGGCCGCCATGTAGAGGGCGAATGCATCCGCTGCCCGTATCACGCCTGGAAGTACGGCCCCGACGGGAACTGCGTGGAAGTCCCCAATTCCGCCTTCATCCCGCCGACCGCGAAGCTCGACACTTATCTTGTCGTCGAACGCTACAATGCAATCTTCATGTGGCATGATTCCGAAGGAGGAGAGCCAGACTATGACCTGCCGGTGATCCCGGAATGGGACGATCCGCGATTTGTGCGCTGGCACTTCGACGATCTGGGTATCATGAACATTCACCCGGTGGAGGTCGTCGATAACATCTCGGACATTCAGCATCTGGAACCGATTCACGGATCCAACCCGACCTATTTCGAATATGAATTGCGGGGTCACAGGGCGAGCCAGCGGATGGGCAGCCTCGGCTGGGACATCTACGGCGGCGGAGGTCCCGACATTGATTTCAACACCTTCTACACGGGTCCGGGTATCCTGATCTCCCGATATAATGACGAGCGGGATTCCATCATGTTCATCTGCCACACGCCGGTGGACGACGGCACAGTACGACTGTGGCACGGAGCCCTGGTCCGCGTTACAGATACGGTGCCGACCGAGGCCGATATCGAGGCGGCCAGGGAGTTCCAGAGAATCAGCTGTTTCGGCATTTCGCAGGACTGTGAAATCTGGACCAACAAGCGTCCCTGCCTCAATCCGATCCAGCTGCCAATTGACGGGAAGTTCATGCGGGTACGCACGTGGTACCGCCAGTTCTTCAACCCCCGTGCCCAGGCGCAGGCATTCCTCAGCCGCAGCGAGGGGGTCTACACGATCCCCGGACTGGCAGCGGGCCCCAAGGATGAGGCCGCACGCGAACGCATCATGCAGTTCTGAACCTGATGCGGTCCGGCCGTGACGAAAGGCCCCCAACGATGCGCTACGATCCGATGCCGTTTCCCGAAGGGAAATATCTCACGACGAAAAGCGGCTACGCCATCCACTATCACGAGGCCGGGGAAAGGCAGCCGGGCAAGCCTTCGATCCTGTTCTTGCACGGCAGCGGACCGGGAGCTTCAGGGTACAGCAACTTCAAGCAGAACTATCCGGTATTTGCCGCCGCCGGGTATCATTGCCTGGTGATAGACTATCCCGGTTTCGGCTACTCCTCTATGCCGACCGACATCGAATATACCACCGAGTTCTATGTTGCGCAGTTCATCGAATTCATGGATGCCCTACACATCGATCAGGTGGTTCCGGTTGGAAATTCGCTGGGCGGTTCGCTGGCTATTGGCCTTGCGCTCGATCACCCGGACCGTGTGGAGCGGTTGATCCTGATGGCTCCCGGTGGCCTTGTGGAACTCAGCACCTTCGTCCCCTTCCAGGTCGGGCTCTACGCGATCCAGCAATGGCTGAAGGGAGCGCAGACCGATGCGCAATCCTTCCGCGAAGTGCTGGGGCACCTAGTATTCGACCCTTCACGGCTGACGGACGAGGCGGTGAGCGAGCGTTTGCCCATAGCCCTCTCCCAGCCGAAAGAGGTGTGGATACGGCGCCGCACGCGCCATCATACCGAACGGTTGAAGGACATTGCTTGCCCGATCCTGTGCTTTTGGGGATCGCGCGACAAGTTTGTGCCCGTCAGCCAGGGGCAGATATTGCTGGAACGCGCCCCGGACGTGCGGTTGGTCACATCGAACCGTTGCGGCCATTGGTATATGATCGAAGAGGCCGACGACTTCAACGCCCAGTCGATCGCGTTTCTGGCACGGTCGCGGTGAGGGGCGGCGATTCCTGCCTCGGCCGCCTGCCTCAGCCGTTCACCGTCGTCTGCGCCTCTCCGCCCTGCTGCGCGATGTGGCGCGCAGCTCGGCGACCGGAAAAGATGCAGTCGGCATAGGACAGTCCGCTGACATAGATGTTCGAGCAGATTCCGATCGCATTGCGCCCAGCGGCGTAGAGACCCGGAATGACGCTGTCCTGTCCATCCAGAACTTCGCCAGTGTCCTCATCGACCCGTAGCCCTCCGATCGACATGGTCGAGAGAGGGAGGAAGCGGCTGTCGACGGAGGCGTCGAGCGCATAGAACGGCCCGGTGGCGATTTCCGCCATGTCCGACGCAAATTTCTCGAACCGGTCGGGCTGCTCGCCTCTCGCGGCCTTGTTGTACTCCTCCACGGTCGCTCGCAAGGTCGCGTGATCGAAGCCGATCTTGTCGGCTAGGCCCTCCAGCGAAGATGCCGATTTGCAGTTGAACATGTGGTTCAGCCGCGCGATGTCCCGCTGGAATGGCACCAGTCCGGGATCCCGCGCGTCACGGGCCGCCTGCTTGCGCAGGTTGGCGTCTATCACGATCCAGGCCTTCCCATCCTGCCCAAGCGTGATGGCATCACCCAGAGAGGCCCCGTAGAGCGTCTCGTTCACGAACCGCTCGCCCCGCTGGTTGACGAGCATTCCCCGCGACCAACTCACGGGTGGGTTGATAAAGCGCCAGGCGCTTATCCGATCCATCAGGTCCAGCTTGCCGCCAGCGGATGCGCCCAGCAGGTGGCCGCTGCCATTGTCACCCAAGGTCCCATTGGGCAGACCGGCACTGTAGCGCGGCGCATAATGGGCAATCATCTTGGTATTGATGATGAAACCACCGGCGGACAGCACGACGCCTCCCTTCGCCCTGAGCCAGCATGCCACCTGGTGTTCCCGCTCGATCCGCTGCGCTTTCTTAAGGAAGCGCAGACCTATGCCATAGATCAATCCGGCTATCGGCAGGCTGGGCGGCACCTTGCCCATCCAGTTCGCGGCCAGTTCGATGTTGCGGCGGAACGCCGCCGCCGCGGCGCTCCCTTCCGGAATCTGCAAGACCTTTACGCCCACGACCCGGCCAGAAGCGTCGATGGCAAGTTGCTGGGCATCGGCATAGCGCCGGTATCGCACACCGCGCTGCAGCGCTGCTTCGAGCAGAGGCCGATAAATGCCAATGCCAAGTCCCCAAGCCTTGTTGCCGTTCCGGGTAAACGCGCGATGCCCCCGTGCCGCGGGCTTCGCCTTATTCACGTAAGGCGCGGCCTGAGTGCTGTCGGAATGATAGAGGAAGCGGTCCAAAGGAGGATAGGAACATTTTTCCTTCCACACGGCGCTGCTGAACTTCGCGCCATGGCCCATCAGCCATTCGATGTTGGCCACGCTTTCGTCGCAGAACCGCCGCAAGGTCCGGTCAGTTACGACCCCGCCCACCTCCATGTGGAGATACTTGTACATTTCTTCGGCAGTATCCGTCTCACCGGCCTCGATCTGGATCGGGGTGCCGCCTCCTGCATAGTAAACCCCGCCATTGGCGGCACTGGAGCCACCCATGGCATAGCGATCGACACCGATGACGTCGAGCCCGGCCTCGGTCGCTTCGAGCGCCGCCGAGACGCCCGCTCCCCCCAGGCCGACCACGATGAGGTCGGCCACATCCGACCAGTCGTGGGCCTCGACATCGTCAAGGCGAAGTGGGGCTTCGATTTCTATGCCGACATCTGCCCCGGCAGGCGTTTGAATTTCTGGCACACTCTCACCTAGCAGGATGTTGAAGAAGTCCGTTTTCGGATGAAGGGATATTCGTCGCCGTTATGGTAGCAGATTTCGCCGTCGAGGGAGGCGTCTGGCTGGAGTTCGGCCGAGCCGCCCCTCAGGACGACTGAAACACGGTCACACCGCTCGCACCAGTGACTTCATCAACAATCTGATAAATTACTGTTATACCAACATAAAATCGTCCTCTCCAGGTTATACCGTGATTTTGAACTGCTCGAAACCCGCAATATTGTCACG
>Ga0307414_10000641_pt1 | contig 17892 bp, 16 predicted proteins | sample DK1Ometagenome_FD_203804 | JGI IMG/M metagenome (GOLD analysis project Ga0307414, IMG submission 203804) | Maize rhizosphere microbial communities from greenhouse at UC Davis, California, United States - DK15-O-3 | ecosystem: Host-associated > Plants > Roots > Rhizosphere > Soil | place: USA... | reverse complement strand
GAGTTTTCTACAGTTCCCAGCTTGCTCAGAAATGTAGTAGAAAATATCCATAAACCGGAAGAGACTTTTTTGATTGACAAAAAGAAGGCAGAATGGGAAGAGATCTCTTTTAAAGAGACCCTTGAAAACGCAGATGCTGTGTCCGCATTTTTCCTTGATAAAGGAATTTTGAAGGGTGACAGAATGGGTCTGATGATAGAAAATTCACCTGAATATGTGTATTATGATCAGGGGATACAGCAAATAGGCGCTCTAAATGTATCCATATACCCTACCCTTTCAGAGCATGAGGTAGAATACATCATCAATGATTCCGGAATAAAAGCCATTCTGATCGGAAATGCATTTCTTTTCAAAAAGATTCTTAAAATAGCTGCAAACTGCAGGGCTTTGCTTTACATCATTCCTGCTTTTGAAGAATATGTGAAAATTGCTATTCCTGAAGGCCTGAAACAGGAGGTTATAAGCTTTGAAAAAGTACTGGATTATAAACAATTGTTAAATAACGAAAAAACGGCCCGGATTACTTGCATCCGGCAATCGCTGCTGCCTTCAGATATCTCTTCTTTAATTTATACATCCGGCACAACAGGGACACCAAAAGGCACTATGCTTTCTCATTACAATTTTGTAGAGAATGTAAAGGTGTGCCTGCAACAGATCCCTGTCATCGATGAGACGGAAACATTTCTGTCTTTCTTACCGTTGTCCCACGTGTTTGAGCGCACCGCAACCTATCATGTATGCTGTGCCCAGGGCTGTAAGATTGCCTTTGCTCAAAGTCTGGAACTGCTGGCCAAAAATATGGCGGAGATCAGACCTACTGTGATGAACTGCGTTCCCCGGCTGCTGGAAAAAATTCATGATAAAGCCATAAAAAGCGGGACCTCAGGAGGGGGATTGAAATCTAAAATATTTCTTTGGGCATTGGAGACCGGGCAGGACTACCGGAAGAAGGCAGCCAACGGCGGAAATCCGGGATTAATTTTATCAGCAAAAAAGGCTCTGGCGGAGAAACTGGTTTTCAGCAAGATCAAGGAGAAGACCGGCGGCCGGTTAAAGTTTATGATCTCGGGTGGAGCGGCATTGCCAAAAAATGTAGGTGAATTCTTTGGCAACCTTGGCATTAAGATACTGGAAGGTTTCGGACTTACTGAGACCTCTCCGGTAATGTCTGTGACTGAATATCACAGACAGGTCTATGGAACCGTTGGACGGGTAATACCGGGAATTGAGATCGGTATTCAGCATGTTGAGACCAGGGAAATGATCAGCATCCAGACTCATGAATCCTTTGACGAAAACTTTGAATGCGCTGAAGGTGAGATTATTGTAAGAGGTCATTGCGTCATGCAAGGGTATTTCAATAAGCCCGCCGAAACTGCAGAGGCGATCGACAAAGACGACTGGTTTCATACCGGGGACATCGGCCGCTTTTATAAAGGCAACCTTCAGATTACTGACAGGCTTAAAAATATGATTGTAAATGCTTATGGTAAGAATGTCTATCCGACTCCTGTTGAAAATATCTATTTGAAAAGCCTTAAAATAGATCAGTTGTTCCTGATCGGCGACAAAAGAGAATACCTGACTGCTATAGTCATTCCCAATAAAGAAAATCTGCAGGAGGCATTTCAGCTGCCTGAATCTTTTTTTCAGCAGCCTGATGTTTTTATTGATGATCAGGAGATCATCAGCTGGATTGGCCAGGACATAAAAAAATTCTCTAATGAACTTGCCAAATTCGAACGGATAAAAAACTTTAAAGTAAAGCGTAATCCATTTAGTATGGAAGAAGGTGAAATAACACCTACACTTAAAGCAAAAAGAAAAGTGATTGAAAGCAAGTATGCGGAGACCATCAACCAAATGTACGCGGAAAGTGTTGAGGCAGATTAAGCTGATTTAAATCAGAAAAATGCCTATTTTTGCCAAAATTTTAATTTTATACACAAACAAACATATATGGCCCGGCCATATATATAAGATATGAGTACAGGACTATCAGAACTAGAGTTATTGCGCAGAAATTCGCTAAATCAACTCCGTGAATTGGGTATCGACCCCTATCCTGCTGAGGCATTTGACATTAATGCCAACGCTGCAGACATTTTAGCGAATTACGACAGGGACAAGACCGCATACAAGAACATCAGCATCGCCGGCAGGATCATGTCCCGCAGGATCATGGGAAGTGCTTCTTTTGTGGAGCTGCAGGATTCGACGGGCCGTTTGCAGATCTATTTAAAAAGGGATGATCTTTGTCCGGATGAAGATAAGACATTGTACAATACCGTTTTCAAAAAGCTGCTTGATCTTGGTGATTTCATTGGTGTAAAGGGCTATATGTTTACTACCCAGACCGGCGAGATCTCTTTACGTGTTACTGAATTAAAAGTATTGGCAAAATCACTGCGGCCATTACCCGTGGTGAGACGTGATGAAGAAGGAAACATTTACGATGCATTTACTGACCCTGAACTACGCTATAGACAACGCTATGTCGATCTTACCGTAAATCCGGGTTTCAAACAGATCTTCATCAACCGCTCAAAGGTGATCAACACCATGAGGAATTACTTTGATGAGCAGGGCTGGATGGAGGTAGAGACGCCAATTCTTCAGCCTATTCATGGTGGTGCTGCTGCCCGTCCGTTTGCTACCCATCACAACACACTGGATATGCCGCTATACCTGCGCATCGCTAACGAGCTTTATTTGAAAAGGCTGATAGTGGCAGGCTTTGACGGTGTGTATGAATTTGGAAAGATGTTCAGAAACGAAGGTATGGACCGTACGCATAATCCTGAGTACACGTCGATGGAGATATATGTAGCCTATAAAGATTATATCTGGATGATGGCAATGGTAGAGGAGTGTCTTGAAAAGATTGCAGTAGCCATTCATGGCAGCGCTGCCGTACAAGTTGGAGAACATCAGATCAACTTTGAAGGACCTTATGAAAAGCTGACCATGTATGAGTCTATTCAGAAATATACCGGAATAGATGTTTCAGGTATGACAGAAGCCGAACTTAAAGATATCTGCAAAAGTCTTAATATAGAGATTGACACCACTATGGGTCGTGGTAAACTCATAGATGAAATATTTAGTGAAAAGGTAGAAGCTAACCTGATCCAACCCACTTACATTACTGATTATCCACTTGAAATGACCCCACTGGCAAAAAAACACCGGAGCAAAGCGGGTTTGGTTGAACGGTTTGAATTGTTTGTCATGGGCAAAGAAATCGGGAATGCTTATTCAGAACTCAATGATCCTATAGACCAAAGGGAACGCTTTGAAGACCAGTTAAAACTCGCAGCCCGTGGAGACCATGAAGCCATGGCAATGGACGACGATTTCATCCGTGCATTAGAATATGGCATGCCGCCGACTTCGGGACTTGGGATTGGAATTGACCGTTTGGTAATGCTGATGACTAACCAGTCGACCATACAGGAGGTGCTGTTCTTCCCTCAGATGAGGCCTGAGAAAAAAGCAAAGATAACTACTGATGAAGATTTTGTAAATGCCGGTATTCCCGTTGAATGGGTTCAGGTGATCAGGAAAATGGGCATCAATACCATAGAAGATCTGAAAGCCGCAAATCCGAACAAAGTTTTCAATGATCTGGGTGGGATGCGCAAAAAGTTAAAACTGGACCTGACCATGCCTTCAAAAGAAGAAGTAACAGCCTGGTTCGCTTAAAAGCCATTTGGGGCTGTTCATCAGAGAATTCCCTTCGGTTAACAATAATATAACATAAAGTTAAAGGCTTGCTACATAAATTGATAGCAAGCCTTATTAATTTTATGGCGTATTAAAAATGAAATATTATGAACAGTTCATGCCTTGAGATAAACGAAAAAGAATATTGTATAAAATTGAGCAAAGACACATTTGATTTGACTCTTGTACGCCAGCTGATCACCAGAATCCAATCAGAACAGTTGTTCTTCAGCAAGAAGAAGAGCTATATGGAAGACGACGACATCATCAGCAGAACATCAGGTTATGACGGAAACGACAACTTTGATGACTTAAATGAAAAATAAGCTTAGCGGTATCTCACCTGCTGCTGTTTGTCCAGCATTCCCAGCTGGTCCTTCATTTGTTTAATCTGATCAGCAAGTAATTTATTTTTATCTGCCTTTTTAGCTTCAGTTAAATACATCTGGGCTTCTCTTTTATTTCTTTTGGCCATTGCAATGCCGGCCAGGCTCAATTTAGCCAGAGCGACGTTATGGTCCATATGCAGGCCTAAAGTAATTGATTTCTTAAAATACTTCTCTGATTGCATCGGCGCCCTTCTGGATTCTATGAGTCCGATCAATAAATTATAATAACCGTGCTGCACCCTGATCAGCTGTTTTTCATAGTTGGTGATCTTGTTCAAAAAAGCCTCAGCTTTTGGCATATTATCCTTTCTCAAAAACCACTGGGCAAGCAGCATGTTCTCATTAAAGAAATAAGTAACAAATACCAGCAGACTTAAAAACACACCCAGGATACCCCAGCCCCAAAAGCTGGTAAAAAATATAGCAACGGAAGCTCCCAACAACACGAAACCTATAATAAGACGAACAATATTTGGCATATCTCTCTGTAATTTTTTTTGCAAATATCGTGTTTAAATACCAAAAAGCAGATTTAAAATTATAATTTCAGCAAAAAAAGAAATGACGGCTATCAGCTTTTTATGAGCCTGATTTTTAAACAGGAACAGCCAAATCAGGCCAATGATGAGTACCAGCAAACAAGAAATGAACAAGATCTATGAAGATCCCTTTAAGGGGCGAGCGGTGCTGATCAATTATTGCAGCAGACAGGGTGTAACCGATTTTCCGGAAATGAAAGAAGTCAGCGATGTCGTCTATGGCAGCTATGAGCCTGATGCTGAACTGATCGCTGAACTTGCTTTTTTTTCTAAAGGCATTGAAATCACCATTGTACTGGGTACATGGTGCGGGGACAGCAAAATGCAGGTGCCCCGTTTTTTTAAGGTCATTGATGCACTCGGAATCAGCAATCAAAGCCTGACCATCATCTGTACCGATGGTGAAAAAAAAGCAGAAAATGGTTTATTGGATCATCTGGATATCATACAGGTACCCACATTTATTTTTTACCGTCGGGGAGAAGAGGCTGGCCGGATCGTCGAAAGTCCGCAAACAACTCTTGAAAATGAGATGTTAAACATTTTAAAGAAATAACATGTCCGTAAAATTAGAAAAAAGCTGGCTTGATGTACTGGGCGATGAATTTGACAGGGCTTATATGAAGACCCTCAAAGCCTTTTTGCTGAAAGAAAAACAAAACGGAGCAACAGTTTACCCGAAAAGTGCTGATATTTTTAATGCGCTGGACCATACCCCTTTCGATAAAGTTAAAGTCGTCATCTTGGGACAGGACCCTTATCATGGTACCGGTCAGGCACACGGACTTTCATTTTCAGTACAAAAAGGAATAGCCATTCCGCCTTCCTTAAAGAATATATATAAAGAGCTGTCCGGGGACATACCAGGTTTTAAAGTCCCGGCGCATGGGGACCTGACAAAATGGGCGGATGAGGGTGTTTTACTTTTAAATGCGACATTAACCGTCCGGGCACATGAGGCGGGCTCACATCAGGGCAAAGGCTGGGAAATATTTACCGATATGGTCATCAGCAAATTATCTGAGCAGCGCGAAGGCCTGGTGTTTTTGCTTTGGGGCAGGTATGCCCAGAACAAAGCGGAATTAATAGACGGGAAAAAGCACACCGTACTAAAAGCCGCCCACCCTTCTCCGTTCTCTGCCTATAATGGCTTTTTTGGTTGTGCGCATTTTTCTAAGACCAATGAGATCTTAATTAAAGAAGGAAAAAGCCCGGTAGACTGGCAGATCATTTAGTATTCCAGAGGTACGATCGGTTCTTTCTTGGTTGTCGACATGATCATCATGGTCTGAAAAGTCTTCACCACTGATATCTTACTGATCTTATCCATAATCAACCGCTCATATGCTTTAATGTCATTTACATAAACTTTCAGCAGAAAATCTGCCTGACCGGTCACATGGTGACATTCTGTAATTTCCTTGATCTGGTTCACCTCATCTAAAAAGATCTGAATGGTGTTGTTTTTATGAAAATCCAGCTGAACCTGAATAAAAGTTTTAATTCCCAGACCTAGTTTTTCTTCATCGACCAGGGCATGATAACTCTTAATAAAACCCGAAGTTTCCAGTTTGCGTACCCGCTCCAGTGTAGGTGCCGGGGACAATCCGATCTCCTGAGATAGCAATAAATTAGTCATCCGACCATTTTCCTGTAGTAGTTTTAAGATCTTAAAATCTGTTTTATCTAGTTCTCCTGCCATGGTAAATTTTTATATCGGGTCAAAGATAACGCATAGGCTTGTATTTTGCCAAATTTTATTCTACAATATCTGTGTTTTTTTATAGTTTATTTTACATAATATTTTTTAGATTTGTCTAAACTTTTAGTTAGACACATAAATGCAGTCATTTACAGAAGAAAACTATCTTAAAATCATATACCACCTTTCCAGCGACACAGACGTTGCCGTACAGACCAATGCCATTGCTGAAAAAATGGGCACAAAAGCCGCATCAGTAACTGATATGATAAAAAAACTAGCTGATAAACAATTGATTATCTATCAAAAGTATCAGGGGGTAAAGTTAACAGATACGGGTAGACAGACCGCGATAAATATTGTCCGCAAGCACAGGCTCTGGGAGGTATTTCTGGTGGAAAAACTCAGCTTTAAATGGGACGAGGTCCATGATATAGCAGAAGAACTGGAACATATTAATTCTTCTGAACTGATCGAAAGACTGGATGAATTTCTTGCATTCCCTAAAAACGATCCTCATGGGGACCCGATCCCTGATAAAGACGGGAAATTTGATTCGGCCACTTTTATTAAACTGAACAAGTTAAAAACCAATGAGCAGGGACTTGTGATGGGTGTAAGTGAGCATTCTTCCGCTTTCCTGAAACACCTTGAAAAACTTGGGCTTACACTCGGAAAGCTTGTAAAAGTGACAGACATCACAGATTTTGACGGGTCTATTGAGCTGCTGGTTGAAAGCAAAAAAATAAACATAAGCCGTGAAGTGGCCAAACATATCCTTATTAAAGCATAACATGAAGCAAAACGACCAAAATAAGCAGACGCAGTCACTAAGTGAAGTCCACCAAAGTGTGGATACCAGCAAGCGCACAGGATGGAAGCGGATACTTTCGTTTATCGGTCCGGCCTATCTGGTAAGTGTGGGCTACATGGATCCCGGCAACTGGGCTACGGATATAGCAGGAGGAAGTAAGTTTGGCTACCAGCTGATCTGGATCCTGCTGATGTCCAATCTCATTGCCCTGCTCCTGCAGTCACTGAGTGCGCGCCTTGGAATAGTACGGGGCCTGGATCTTGCACAGGCATCCCGAAACGGATATCCGCGCTGGGTAAACTTCCCATTATTTATTTTGGCCCAAACCGCTATCGTTGCCTGTGATCTGGCAGAGGTCATCGGCATGGCCATAGGACTGAACCTGTTATTCGGGCTGCCCTTAATATGGGGGATCAGCATCACCATATTTGATACGGTACTGTTGCTTTTCCTGCTCAACAAGGGAATGCGTAAAATGGAAAGCTTTATTGTCTCTATGGTTTTTATTGTCGGAGTTTCTTTTTTAATTGAAATGTTTATCGTCGAACCCTCATTAAAAGAGATTGCCGCCGGATTCGAACCTTCTATATTATCCGGGGATGCTTTATATATTGCCATAGGGATCATCGGCGCCACTGTGATGCCGCATAACCTCTATCTCCACTCCTCTCTGGTGCAGACCAGGAAATTTGAAAGAGATGAGCAAGGCATCAAAGAAGCTATAAAATTTAATTTCATAGACACTGCAGTTGCACTTAACCTTGCTTTTTTTGTAAATGCAGCAATCCTGATCCTTGCGGCCACTGCCTTTTTTAAGAATGGACTGTATGAAGTCGCAGAAATACAGGATGCCCACCAACTGCTTCAGAATATATTTGGAAGCGTTGCACCCGCACTATTCGCTATCGCCCTCATTGCCGCAGGACAAAGCTCGACGGTAACAGGAACCCTGGCAGGCCAGATTGTAATGGAAGGTCACATTAAACTGCGTATCCAACCCTGGCTCCGCCGTCTCATTACCCGTCTGCTCGCCATTATCCCTGCATTTTTTACGATCTTATATTTTGGTAACGAAGCGCTTGGCGGCCTGTTGATATTGAGCCAGGTCGTACTCAGCCTGCAACTCGGCTTTGCTGTCATTCCTTTGATCCATTTTACATCCGATAAAAAGACCATGAAAGGCTTCGCGATAAAACCATGGGTTAAAATTCTGGCATGGATCAGTTCGCTGGTCATCGTTTCACTGAATGTAAAGCTGGTCATTGAAGAGATCAGCAGCTGGGGAGCCAGCGGAGGCTGGTACGTATACTTCATCATTGTTCCGCTTGCTATAATGATCGGCTTGTTACTCCTGTTTATTTTCCTTTATCCACTCATCAACTCCCGAAAAAGAGAAGTCAATGCAGCCCCGCATGGCAACGCACTCGATATCCAGGAAATCGAAAAAATCAATTATACCCGTATTGGCATTACGGTGGATTTCTCCAAAAACGATCGGAACACCATCAGACATGCCCTGATCCAGGGAGGTAAAAACGCCCGCTATTACCTGATCCACGTGGTAGAGACTGCAGTAGCCCGTTATCATGGCGATTCTGCACTCGACTATGAAACCCAGAGTGATGCAGAGAACCTGGAAAAATACCGGATCAATCTCCAAGAGCTTGGTTACGAATCCACCGCTCACATCGGGTACGGCGGAACCGTCAAAGCAATTGTGGACATTACAGAGGAAAACAAACTCGAACTGCTGGTTATGGGCGCACATGGACACAAAGGATTAAAGGACCTGATACTTGGAACCACTGTCAATTCTGTACGTCACAAAGTAGCTATTCCTGTACTTATTGTAAGATAAAATTGAGATATTAGCCGATTCTTATGAAAAACGATATCCAGATAAAAAATAAAAGGGCCTTTTTTGACTATCACATTGTTGAAAATTTCATTGCCGGCATTGCTTTACTGGGCACCGAAATAAAAGCCATCAGACAAGGGAAAGCAAATATGTCTGATGCATTTTGTATGTTCATCGGTAATATTCTTTATGTTAGAAACCTTCATATCTCCGAATACAGCAACAGTTCTTTTTTCCATCATGACATCAAGCGCGACCGGGTTTTGCTGCTGAAAAAAAAGGAACTCAAAAAACTAAAAGCAAAAAGCGAAGAGAAAGGCTATACAATTGTGCCGCTTCGGATTTTTACAAACGAACGGGGGTTTGCCAAGATAGAGATCGCACTGGCCCAGGGCAAGAAGGAATTTGACAAAAGAGACAGCATCAAAGACCGCGAATCCAAAAGAGAAATGGACCGGGCGATGAAGGTATAAAAATCCGGATCATTAAGCTACCATGCCTGATCACCCACCAGAGGTACAAACCTAAAGGTATCGAGTTCTATCCGTTCAAAATCTGTTTCACTGGCACGGATCACAGTAATCATCTTTTGTGAATGCTCATCACCAACAGGAATCACGAGAATACCACCGATTTTTAATTGCTTTAACAGCACCTCAGGCACAAAAGGCGCTCCCGCAGTCACAATAATCTTGTCATATGGCGCATGCGCTGCAATGCCTTTGGAACCATCACCAAAAAAGAAATGTGCGTTGTAACCCATTCCCGGCAATACCTTTATCGTATGTCTGTAAATACTTTCCTGTCTTTCGATGGTATACACATTGGCACCCAGTTCCATCAATATGCAGGTCTGATAACCAGATCCGGTGCCGATTTCTAAAACTTTATCGCCCTTTTTGATGTGCAGCAGTTCGCTTTGATAAGCAACAGTATAAGGCTGCGAAATGGTCTGCCCGTCACCTATCGGAAAGGCGATATCTTTATACGCCTGGTTCCAGAATGTTTCATCAAAAAAGAAATGACGGGGCACTTTTCCGATTGCTTTAAGCACATTTTTATCAGTAATCCCCCTGGCCGCCAAATGTACCACCAGTTTCTTTCTCGCGCCCTGTTCCCTGTAATTGTCAACAAACTTATATGCCATACTACCCCAAAAATAGCTTTTTGAATCTTAATATGCCGAACAAACTGCTGACATTAAATAATAAAGCTGCTAACGAACACAGAATCAATTGCAATAAATTAATAAGGATCCACATCTACCTGCAGGACCACACTCCTGAAATCCTTTTCTGTCTGAAAATCCAGCATGACCTCCTTTAACACCGATTTTACCTTTACAATAGAAGTGTTCTTATCACTTTTAATAATGACCTGTTTGATGTAGTAATTCCTGATACGCGATACCAGTGGCTGTTCCGGACCCAGCACACGGCTACCGAGCTGCACCCTCAGCATTGTTGCAAACCGTTGTGCGGCAACATTTAATACATCCGGATCTTTATGCTTGATGTTGATAAAAATCAACCGCGTGAAAGGCGGGTAATGAAACTGCTTACGCTCGGCCAGTTCCTCGTTGTACATCTCCAGGTATTTATTCTCTATGACCTGGTTAATGATCCTGTGGTTATCATCATAAGCCTGTATGATCACTTTGCCCTGCTTGTCCCGTCGGCCAGCCCGGCCGGCTACCTGCGCAAGGAGCTGATAGCTCCTTTCAAATGCCCTGAAATCGGGATAGTTCAGCAGGGTATCAGCATTGATCACACCAATCAGCGTTACATTGTCAAAATCAAGGCCTTTGGCCACCATCTGCGTGCCGATGAGAATGTCTGTCTTTTTATCCTGGAACTCGGAAATGATCTGCTGCAGCCCATTTTTAGTTCTGGTACTGTCAACATCCAGCCTGGCGATTACCGCATCAGGAAAGATCAGCTTCAGTTCCTCCTCTACCCTTTCTGTTCCAAATCCCTTTTGCTCTATGTGCACTGAACCGCAGGCCGGACAAATGTTGATGCTGCTCTGATGATATCCGCAATAATGACAATGGAGCTTACCGCTTGTCTTATGATAGGTAAGGCTGACATCACAGTTCACACACTTAGGCGCATAACCGCAGGTACCACAGATCAAAATTGTAGCATAACCTCTCCTGTTCTGAAACAGTATAACCTGTTCTTTGTTTTCCAGTGTCAGTGCGATCTCATCGACCAGCTTACCTGAAAAATAAGAAATCATTTTCTTTCTCTTTGTTTCCTCCGAGATGCTGATCACCTCCTGTATGGGCAGTGAAACTCCACCAAACCGTTCATTTAAAGTCACCAGACCATACTTGCCACCGGTAGTCGCGTTAAAATAGCTTTCTATGGATGGGGTGGCAGATCCTAAAACTACCTTTGCCCCGTGCAGATGAGCAAGATAAATGGCGGCGTCCCTGGCCTGGTATCTTGGCGGAGGCTCCTGCTGCTTGTACGAAGACTCGTGTTCTTCATCAACTACGATCAGCCTAAGTTCTTTAAAAGGCAGGAATACTGCAGACCTGGCCCCAAGTACCACCCGGTATTGTCCCGTCAGAACCTTGTTCCAGATCTCTACGCGCTCATTATTGTTAAACTTACTGTGGTATACACCGATGGCATCTCCGAAATATCTTTGGATCCGCTCCACGATCTGCGTCGTCAGCGCGATCTCCGGCAACAGGAACAAAACCTGGCCGCCCTTCTCAATAGCCTGCTCGATCAGCTTAATATAGATCTGGGTCTTACCCGATGCCGTAACGCCGTGCAGTAATATGACATCTTTCTCTTTCAGCCCTTCTTCTATCTGACCAAGCGCTTCCTGCTGTCCCGGGCTGAGTTCAAAATTGAGGATAAACTCATCGTTATTGTCCTGCAGCCTGCTAACAGGTTTTTTCGATACGGTAAATATTTCTTTATCTACAAGTGTTTTCAGCGCGGCAGCGCCACAACCGCTCTCTTCCAGCAGTTGCTGTTTGGAAATTAAAGTTTGCTGCTTAGAAAGCTTTAAATAGGCTAAAAACGCATTGAGCTGCTTGGGCGCTCTTTCGAGGATCTCAAACAGTTCTTTCAGGTGCTCCTCTTCCTTATAAAAAGGATTCAATCCTATAAACGATTTCAACAGGGGTTTATATTTTTCAACTACTTCCTCAGCGATGTAAAGCATGCTTTTACCCAACAGAGAATTGATGACCGGATATACCCTTTTCTGGCCTAGCAATGCCGATACATCATCTATAGTAAGTCTCGGCCTGCTGCGCAGGGCATCCAGAATGGTTTGTTCCTTTTCAGTAAAAGTTTCTTCACCGGGATTTGCGTCTTCCCTCAGCACAACAATGGTCTCACTGGCCAGTTTCAATCCCGCCGGCAGAGCAGCGGACATGACGTCGCCTTCATTGCATAAATAATACGTGGTCATCCATTCCCACAGGGCCAGCTGCTCCTCTGTAATTACAGGATGTATGTCAACTACATCAATAATGTACTTTGCCTCGTACACTTCAGGGGCATGGGTGCTGATATTTTTAATCAGCGCGGTATAGATCTTATTTTTCCCAAACTGAACCACCACCCGTTTTCCTATTGCTACCTGGTCACTCAGATCAAAAGGTACACGATAGGTATAGTTTTTAGCCAGGGAAAGCGGCAATACCACTTCTATAAAGAGGGTTTCTCTTTCCTCGAAATCCACGGGATGAAAATCAAGCATCAGCTATTCCTTTAAGGCGGCTAAGAACATAGATAACCAGCCCAGTATTAACAAGAGGCCGCCTATAGGTGTAACCGGACCAATATAATCAACAAAGCCGGCATTCAGAAGACCCCGTGTGGCAAGCAGATATAAGGAACCTGAAAACAGCAGAATGCCGAACGTAAAGAACCAATAAGAAAGTTTGACCAGCTTATCCCCAATTTTGAACCTGGCCAGAAAAAGCAGGGCAAACACATGATAAAACTGATATTCAACTCCCTTCGCCCATATTTCAAGGTCTCCGGCATTCACTGTTTTTTTCAGTCCATGAGCCCCGAAAGCACCAAGCATCACAGCTACGGCTCCAAGTAAAGATGCAGTTATCAATATCCGTTTATTCATAGTAGACCAGCTTTTATGACAACAAAATTAACATTTTTTTACTGCTATATGTGAATGCTTATCCAGTTTTATCTAAGTTTGTACATACATCAAATGAAAAGGATTCTCGTCTTAATTATTGTTTTGCTTACTGCCATTATCACAATGGCTTACCTCTATTTTACTGGCCTTAAAGCAGATAAAAAAAATAATGACAATGCGTTGTATGCTGCAGCGGCAGGCTCCGCCTTCATCTTTGCTTTTCAGAACGAGAAGAGTATTTTGGACATCCTCAGCAGCCAGAAACTGCTCAAAGAGATCATTGGAGACAAAAAATCTGAACAACTCCGGATACTGCACCAGTACCTGCTCAATAAACCGGCGATCAACGTGCTTGCCGATAAACAAAACATTTATGTCAGCCTCTACCCTGGAGCAGATCGCGATATCGATTTTCTCTACAGCACGCAGCTCAGTGCCAGGTCCGGGCAGGTTCAGTTGATGAATGCATTAAAATCTGCAGGAATCAGTGCCAGCACGGATCAAGGCCTGAGCAAGTTGATTTTGGACAGCACAGTCTTTTATTTTGCGCTCAAAGACAACCTGCTGCTGATTTCCAGTGCTGTCAATCCTGTTCAGAAAGGATTGTCAGCAATACCGGGAAAGGATGGCAAATTTACGGAATACATTGAATCTACGAGCAAACTAAGCAAAACCAGTCTTGCAGAAATATATATCAATTATTCAAATCTGCCCAAACTCCTTCAGGCTGCTATGCCGGGAAACCTGAACGGAGAACTTTCCGTGCTGAACCATCAAAATGCTTTTGCATCGCTCGTATATAACTACAGCGCTAAAAAAATACTGTTCAACGGCAATACGCAGATCAATGATCCGGCAAGTTATTATCAGTTATTTGTGGGTTCCCCTGCTCAAAAGGTCACCATCAATACGATATTGCCTCAAAACACGGCCAATTATACAATCTATACCATAGCAGATTATAAAAATTGGAGAAAATCACTGATCAGTTGGTTTGGCTCAAAGAAAGAATCCGAAAAAATAAACAAGATAATTAACCACATCAATGCGAAGTATCACCTGGACCCTGAACAAACGTTCCCCAAATACTTTAAAAATCAGTTCCTGACTTTTCAGCTCAGCACAACTGAAAAGATCGGCGCCCTTGAACTGACCAATGGCGATAAACTCAAACAGCTGCTTTTGGACCTCAGTTCAAATTACAGTGACGACATAAAGGCATTCTACGAGCCGGATCTGCTCTACAGTTACTTCGGCGAACCTTTTAAAAAATTCAGGAAACCATACTATACCATCATTGACAATTACATGGTATTCGCCAATAATGCAAGCACTGTACAATCATTTCTAAACAGCTATAAAGACAACCAGTTACTGATCAACAACACCGACTATATCAATTCTGTTGGTCAGCTCCCAAATACATCAGGCATTACTTTTTTTATAAATTTCAAAAATTCTGCAGACCTGCTGCTGCAAAATGTATACTTGCCTTACTACAGACACATTACCGGCGAAAAGGGCCTTAGAGATTACAGTTCTTTCATTTACCAGCTGAGCGCCGAACAGGGAAAGTTCCAGACCAATATTCTGCTCAATAAAAAGGAAGAAGCGCTCAAACGTGATTCATTGGAGATTGATACTGACTCTTTAACAATCGCCCCCTGACAAACAAATTAAAATCATTAGATTTAGTCATTTATGTATATGATGGCCAGAAAATGCTTAACAATTTGTTTTTTAATGCTCTGCTTCAATCAGCTTAGCGCCCAGCAGTTTGGTTTATTCAATACCAAGACCTTATTTGATGGTTTTGAGAACCCGGCGCAAAAGACATTTGTTCTGGATTCATCCAGGCAGTTTGCTTCAAACTTTCTATTGCCTTATTTTGGCGTCCATGCTGTAGTCAAAGGCAATGAGAATGTGCTGCGTACTTTGTTAAAAGAAGGCATCTATACAACAGCCGATGTTCCTCTGAACACCGGAAAAGTCAATAGCCTATTTCAGCATACCAACATCTATTTATTAAACTTCAAGCTTTTCAAATCTTATAAATACCATAAAGAAATCGGCCTCTCCTGGCAGCTTCGGGCCGATGCACAGGTGGACTATACCAACGAGACCTTAGCAATCTTTGACAATTACCTGCGCTTCTACGATGAGAACAACAAGAACTTCAACAATGCATTTAATGACAAGGGCTATTCCCAGTCCTATCACCAGTTTAGTCTGAGTTATCGGGAAAACTACAACAAAAGACTGGCATTTGGCGTCAAACTCAGCTTACTAAGCGGAATAAGCTACAATAAGATCAACATTACTAATTCTTTCCTTACCCTGGAATCAGGAAACGGACCTATGATCGTAGGTCTTAAAGGCTCCTATAGTTCTAATTTTCAAACCGGAAAGGAATTGGGAAAAAGTGCTGTCCCTTTCTTCAAAAACCCCGGTGCAGCCATTAGCCTGGGCACTTCATATGCCGCAAAAAGCGGGATATTTATCATGGCCAACATCAAAGACCTTGGTTTGATCAGGTGGAGCAAAAGTTCTTATGCCAATAGTTTTGACAATACGGGTGATCCCCTGGTTTTGGATACCCTTGATAAAATTGGCTCAGCAGATATTCAAAATTCGATAATCGGAATTTTAACCGGCGGGAACAAAACTTCTGCCTTTTATTCTGCTACCAACGCAAAGGCCGACTTTATGATTTCTAAAACTTACGGTTTTTACACACCGGGTTTGATTGTTTCAAAAAACATCTTCCACAAAGGAGGTGAAGTGGCCATGGTGAACAGATTTTATAACAGAAACTTCTCGGTCAATGTCGTACCGGCATATAACCTATATAACTTCCTGCAGGTAGGTGTACAGGGAATGTATCAGACCCCCAATTTCGAAGTCTTTCTCGGATCTGACAACCTCTTTAAAACAACTTCTCTGCTGACAGGAAAGAATGATTCGAATAGTGGAGTCAGCAAATCATACAACAGTGCTTCCGTTTATCTGGGCGCAAGCATAAAATTTGGTTATGTAGTAGAACACCCGCAAAACAGCAGCTACATGCCGGGCGTTGGCGATGAGGAACAAAGCTTCTTCAAGCGAATGTTCAGTCTTTTCAAAAACGGGAAAAAGTAAATTATTTCTTTTTAGGACTGGTCAGTACAAAGTCCTTCAGGTAAAAGGGCTCAAAATAAGCCACATCTTCAAATCTGCCTGCAGCAAATGCCACATCTGCCAGTTTGCTCATATTCGCGGCAGAATTGAAATTCAGGTCAGAAAATAACGCATTTTCATTCCTGAGCACATCAGCACACTTTGAGGCACCATCTCCGATAAAAACAAGCTGCTTTTCATGGAGCAGCGCTTTAAAGCTATCAGCATCAATTATTTTCGCAGCAGTAGGTGCGACTTCGGTCAGTTGCTGATCAAACACAGCAGTAAAGACCTCCATTCTCCGGGCATCTATCATCGGGCAGATCAATCCGGTGTATTCCCGGTTTAAAAACAAGTAACCAGCTGCCATCATTTGCAGCGTATCAATAGCAATTAGCGGCTTGTCAAGCGCGTAACAAAGCCCTTTCGCAGTAGACACACCGATGCGCAAACCCGTATAAGAGCCTGGCCCCTTACTAACTGCAATTGCATCCAGGTCTGCAAACTGCAATCCTGACTGGGCCATCACGTCCTGGATAAATAAGGTCAGATTCCCTGCGTGAATATTGCTGGCCATCAGCTCTTTTAAAGCTATGGTATGACCATCTTTTGAGATTGCAGCAGAACAGACCTGTGTAGCGGTTTCGATTTGGAGTATAATAGCCATGATATAAAATAAATAGTCAGGGAACAGGATCGTGGCCATGTGCCCCCCAGGGATGGCACCTGCCGATACGTTTTAAAGTTAACCATCCTCCTTTAAACGGGCCATGTTTTTTTATGGCTTCTAAGCCGTATTGAGAACAGGTGGGTGTAAACCTGCAGCTTGCACCAAGCAATGGGGACAGCAACCATTGATAAAGCTTGATCAGGCCCAGGAATATCCAGCCAATGAAAGTTTTAATGAGCCCCATCACCTGCCTCAATTCCTTTATGTCCTGTATCCAAAGCAGAAATCAGCCTCATAAAGACTGCTGCCAGCTTCTTTTCAAAAAAAGAATATTCATAGATCTTTTTACCCACAAACTGTACAGAGAGCAGCAGCAGCTCCTCCTGCCCGGAAAGGAAGGGATATAGCTGTATTTGTTTTTGAAGACGGTAAGCCTCGCGACAGCGTCTTTTTATCAGGTTACGGTCTACAGCACGTTTATATCTTTTCTTAGAGACATTAATGACCACTTGCGCAGGAAATTTAAATGGAGCATCTGCAAGCAGATAAGAAACCCGGAAAGGGTATAATAAAAAAGAAGAACCGTCTTTAAACAGCAAGTCGATCAACTTCCTGCTACATAACCGTTCTTCTTTATTAAATGTGTTCATCTTTGATCGCAAATTTGCAGACTGTCCTGATCTGCTAACACTTAAAGTGCTGCAATCAACGAATTATGCTTTGTGGCGGCCTTCGCTTGAAACCGTTAATCTTTTTCTTCCTTTTGCACGGCGTGAAGCTAATACTCTTCTACCGTTTGCTGTAGCCATTCTTTCGCGGAAGCCATGCTTGTTTCTTCTCTTTCTTTGCGAAGGTTGGAATGTTCTTTTCATAACTGTATTATATCTTAGACTATTTT
>Ga0307414_10000640_pt1 | contig 17949 bp, 19 predicted proteins | sample DK1Ometagenome_FD_203804 | JGI IMG/M metagenome (GOLD analysis project Ga0307414, IMG submission 203804) | Maize rhizosphere microbial communities from greenhouse at UC Davis, California, United States - DK15-O-3 | ecosystem: Host-associated > Plants > Roots > Rhizosphere > Soil | place: USA... | reverse complement strand
CGACAAGCGCTGCGAGGATATCGGCGCGATGGACCGCCTGCCCCGCGCTGCGCCGGCCGACGCCGGTGCGTCCAGCCTGTATCGCAGCGGCTGCTCGCGCACGCTCAGCGATCTGGTCCACCAGATTACCGCCGCCGTCGACAACAAGGACGTCAATCGCCTGGCCAGCATTTACCAATGGACCGGCGTTTCCAACGCCTCGGCCAACCGCATCCTCAACCGCCTGGAAGCCATCGCCCAGCGGCCCTTGGTCGATATCGTCCCGATACGGCCGCGGCCACCGCCGATCGTCGATGAAAACGGAGTCGTCATCGACGAGAACAGCGATGGCTATTATCCGCAGACGACTATCCGGCAACGCCCAGTGGGATTGCGCCTGGAGCAGACCCTGGCCAATGGCAGCACGCCTTCGCAAACCGTGTTCGGCCTGCACCGCAGCTACAACTGCTTCTGGATCAGCCTGTAAACATCCATGTGGGAGCGACGTGAGTCGCGAATGCTCTTCTGCTGCAATCCAGGGCATTCGCGACTCACGTCGCTCCCACAGGCGATTGGCGGTTTGCTGGCACAATGGCCCGAAGATCCAAGGAGCGCGCACATGAATTTCCCCGCCAAGATCTGGCACAACGGCGTCATCAAGCCCTGGGCCGAAGCGACCACCCATGTCATGGCGCATGCCATCCACTACGGCTCGTCGGTGTTCGAGGGCATTCGCGCCTACGAGACGCCGAAAGGCACGGCGATCTTCCGCCTCGACGACCACAACAAGCGCCTGTTCCAGTCGGCCAGGATCTACGACATCGTCATTCCCTACACCCTGGATGAAATCAACGCGGCCTGCCGCGACATCATCAAGGTCAACGGCCTGAGCAAAGCCTATCTGCGCCCGATAGTGTTCCGCGGTTACGGCGGTGTCGGCATCGCCGCCGACACGCCGATCGACGTGGCCGTCGCGGCGATGGAGTTCGGCCGTTACCTGGGCGAGGACGGCATGGAACAAGGCATCGATGCCTGCGTCTCCAGCTGGCAGCGCTTCGCGCCCAATACCCTGCCCGCGGGCGCCAAGGCCGGCGGCAATTATCTTTCCGGCCAATTGGTGACGCGCGAGGCGCGCCGTCACGGTTATGGCGAAGGCATCGCCCTGGCTTCCACCGGCCTGCTCAGCGAAGGCGCGGGCGAGAACCTGTTCCTGGTATTCGAGGGCGTACTGCACACCACGCCCGCCAGCGCTTCGCTGCTTGCCGGCATCACCCGCAACTCGATCATCCGCCTGGCCCGCGACAACGGCATCGAAGTGATCGAGCGCGACATCCCGCGCGAGTACCTGTACCTGTGCGACGAACTGCTGATGTGCGGTACCGCGGCGGAGATCACCCCCTTGCGTTCGGTCGATGGAAAGCCGGTCGGTGACGGCAAGCCGGGTCCGGTGACCAGGAAGGTCCAGGACCTGTTCTTCGGCTTGTTCGAAGGCCGCACCGAAGACAGATACGGCTGGCTGGATTATCTCTGAGCCGCGGGCGGAGGGCCGTTCCCCAAGAGGCTCTTCTGTAGATCCGGGCTTGCCCGGATCCACATGGGGGATGTCAGTCGGCGGTGAACTTCAGCGTGGCGATAACGCCACGCTCAGGGCCAGGTCGCACGCCGACCTGCCAGCCATAGAGCTCGCACAGACGACTTACGATCGAAAGCCCGATGCCACCGCCCTGGGAATGCCCCGCATGGGTGCCGCGATAGCCGCGCTCGAACAGGCGCGCGGCGTCTTCCGGGCTCAAACCGGGGCCGGAATCGATCACTTCCACGCTGTCGGCCATCAGCTTCACCAGCACTTCGCCTTCCAGGGTGTACTTGACGGCATTGCCGACCAGGTTGCCCAGGGCCACGGAAACTGCGGATTCCGGCGCGTCCACGGTCAATCCGCTTTCGCCTTCCATGCGCAAAACAATCGGCTTGCCGCCAAGTTGCGCACGACTTGCGTCGAGCAGCTGTTCGGCGACCCGCGCGACCAGCGTATTGCCCTGCCCGCGCTCATTGCGCGACAACAGCAGCAATGAACCGATCAGGTCGGTGCATTGCTGTTCGGCACGCTGGATGCGCAAAAGCCGCTGTTCGATCTTTTCTTCCAGGTCGGGACGGTTCAACAACAGCTCGGTCGCGCCACGGATCACCGCCAACGGCGTGCGCAGCTCGTGGCTTACGTCGGCGTTGAATTCACGATCGCGCTGGACCACTTCGGTAAGGCGCGCGGAGTAATCGTCCAGCGCCTTGGCCAGTTCGCCGACTTCGTCCTCCGGGAAGTGGGTGGCGAGCGGCTTGGGGTTGCTGCTGCCACGGTACGCACGCAGGCGTGCGGCAAGCTCGGAAACCGGGCTCATCACGCGCGAAGCGGCCCACCAGCCGACCAGCAGCGACAACAGGGTGAAGAAAACCACCGAGATATAGATGGCCCGGTTGAACTGCGCCTCGCCGCGAGTGGCCTGGGTCATGTCGTAGGCGAGGAAGAACCACTCGTTCGGCGTCTTGCGCACCGCCAGCTTGTAGGCGAACGGAGTGCCGTCGGCATTGGAGCCCTGGATGCTGTGGATGCCGTCGGACAATTCGTACCAGTCCGGCTCCTCGATCCGCAGCGCCTCGAAACGATCCTTGCCGACCACCCGGCCGAACATCTGCTGCACGCCGAATTCGGGCTTCGTCCCCGGCTGGGCGTAGTACTGGCGCGCATACTCGTTGATGTTGCGATCCATCACGTCTTCGACGATCTGGTTCTCGACGCGCCCCCGGGTCCAGTTGGTCGCGAACGCGAACAGCGCGGTCAACCCGAACCCGAGCAGCACGAATGCCAGGATGATGCGGCTTCGCAGCCGGCGCCGGAATCTTGCCGGCCGCCGGGAAGTCCTGGACGGATCAGCTTCCGCCATCTGGCGCGGCGATGCGGTAACCGATTCCGTGGCGGGTCTGGATGAAAGGCGTGGGGAACGGCTTGTCCACCACCGCGCGCAGGCCGTGGATGTGCACGCGCAACGAATCCGAATCCGGCAGTTCCTCGCCCCAGACCCGGGTTTCCAGTTCCTGGCGCGTGACCACTGCAGGCGACGCTTCCATCAACGCCTGCAGGATCTTCAGTGCGGTGGGATTGAGCTGCAGCAGCTTGCCCTGGCGGCGCACTTCCAGTGTGTCCAGGTTGTATTCCAGCTCGCCCACTTCCAGCACCCGCGTCTGCACGCCCTTGCCACGCCGGGACAATGCATTCAGGCGGACCTCGACTTCCTGCAAGGCGAACGGCTTGATGAGGTAGTCGTCGGCGCCGGAATCGAACCCGGCCAGCTTGTTGTCCAGCGTGTCGCGCGCGGTCAGCATCAGCACCGGGGTCTGCTTGCGCGCTTCGTTGCGCAGCTTGCGACAGACCTCCAGGCCATCCATGCCTGGGAGATTCAGGTCCAGCACGATCGCATCGAAGTCATGCACCACCGCCAGGTGCAGGCCGGTGACGCCATCGGCGGCGAAATCGACGGTATGGCCGCGATCCTCGAGGTAGTCCCCGAGATTGGCGGCGATGTCGCTGTTGTCTTCTATGACGAGAATGCGCACTGGCGAACCTTATCTTGCTTCCAAGGCGGGGACTTTAACGTCACGCATGGTCTTCTGCGCGTTTTCATAGGCTTCGCGCCGTTCGGCCACCGTCATGCATTCAGTGATCTCGCGGTGCGAACCCACTTTCTTCTCGCGCCTGCACACCAGCCGGCTGTCCTCACTGGCCTTGGTCAGGATGGTATTGATCTTTTCCTGGTCATTGAATACATCGGCCTTCTGCTGCCCGGTCAGGCTGTCCACGCTGCCGGCTATATCCAGCTTGCCCGCAATCCTGTTCAGCGCTTCCCTCACCGTCGCCCGGTCCGCCGAACTGATCTCCGCGTAGGTTTCGCCATCGCCCAGCTCGCGTTCGATCTTTTCTTTTTGTTGGATGAAAGAAGCATTCAGGTCCAACGCGGCGGCACTCTTCTTCGCAGCGGCGAAGGTCGTGGAGGCTGCCAATGAAAGCAGGATGAAAAAAACAAATCGGTACATTTCCGGAACTCCTCGGTATCGCATGCTTGGTGGCTGCCCGGGTTGCTTGTCGTTTGCCCGGATTCGGTCGACTCTTACCCCGGACTGCAAGCGCATTCCAGTCGGGCTTCGGGATTCTTGCACAGCTTGTGCGCTCATGGCCCAAACCCGGAGCGGCGACGGAAGCAAAAAGACCCAGACGGGTAGACGCCCGTCTGGGTCAAAGGTTTGCCCGATTACCGTAATCCTGCCTTCCCCAAGCCACTGACGATAGCGATGGGATACAGACTTGCGGCCCGGCAAAACTACGCGGGTGGCGATTAAATCACCGTTAAAACGCGGGATCGAATCGATGTGACGCAGCCACCTGTTTCATTCATCCATTTGATTTATATGGATAAATTATCTGGCCGAAGTAATGTGATCCACGATCGAACCGGCTACGTCCACCTCACACACCTGCTCGATCCCCTCCAGGCCGGGGGTCGAATTGACCTCCAGCACCAGCGGCCCGCGGCGGGAACGAATCAGGTCGACTCCAGCCACATTCAGGCCCAGCACCCCGGCCGCGCGCACCGCCACCACCTGTTCGTCGGCGCTTGCCTCCACACGTTCGGCGGTGCCTCCCCTGTGCAGGTTGGACCTGAAATCGCCTTCCGGCGCCTGCCTGCGCATCGAGGCCACCACCCGCCCGCCGACCACGAAGCAGCGCAGGTCCGCGCCTTGCGCTTCCTCGATGAATTCCTGGACCACGAAATTCGCGTACAGACCACGCAAGGCCTCGATCACGCTGCGCGAGGCGGAGGGCTTCTCGGTCAACATCACCCCCGCGCCCTGGGTGCCTTCGTTGAGCTTGATGACGTGCGGCGGCGGACCGAGCATCGATAACAGGTCGACCGTGTCATCGGGATTGTCGCCGAATACCGTGATCGGCATGCCGATGCCATGCGCCGCCAGCAACTGGTGCGCACGCAGCTTGTCGCGCGAGCGCAGGATCGCATCCGACGGATTGGGCGCATAGCTGCCCATCAATTCGAACTGGCGCAGCACCGCGACCCCGTAACGCGTGATCGAGGCGCCTATACGCGGTATCACCGCATCGTAGCCGGCGATCGGCTTGCCCTTGTAGTGCATGCTGAAGCCATCGCTGGCGATGCGCATGTAGCAACGCAGCGGATCCAGCACGCGGACCGTATGCCCGCGAGCGCGGGCCGCTTCCACCAGGCGCCGGGTGGAATACAGCTTGCTGTTGCGCGAAAGGATCGCGAGTTTCATCCGGGGGCCGGCTGGCTGTGGGCGCACAGCATGCCATGCCCATCCGGCCTGCGTATGACGACGCACGAGGGACGGTTTCGTTGCCTCGCCATGGCGCCGTGGAGCCGCCCGTGGTGTCGCCGATCGCCTGGAAAACATAAAGGGACAAGGGCTTGGCCTTGTCCCTGCAGGAGTTGGAGCGGGTGAAGGGAATCGAACCCTCGTCAGTAGCTTGGGAAGCTACAGCTCTACCATTGAGCTACACCCGCGAGTACGGAAGTCTATTCCCACGGCGATCGCCTGCGCAATTGGAGCGCCCGGCCAGGGGCGCCCACGCATCATTGCATCGCTTCAGAAGTTGCCGCTGAAGGTGGCGAATGCGGTCACGTTCGAGCCGCCTTTCTGCTCGACCGTTGCGCTCAGGCCGATGTCGGCATCCAGGCCGAATACCTGCGCGCGTGCGCCAACCAGCATGGTGCCGTAATCGCGGTCCAGTTCCAGGCCCGGTACCGCGTAGGGCATCACCCCAGGCAACGACTGCAACTGGGCGAAGGCCTCGCCCGGAGCCTTTTCGAATTCCCGGTCATAGGTCAGGCGTGCATAAGGACGCAGGTGCTCGTTGATGACGTAGCTGGCCTGCCAACCGGCGCTGCCGATCAGGGAATCGAAATCCTGGTCCGGATAGGCCAGGGCCGTCGAGCTGGCATTGTTCTCGGCGTAACCATCCACCTTGACCTGCTGCGAGAGCAGGCTGGCTACCGGACCGTGGCGCAAGGCGCCTTCGCCGAACTCGAAGCCGGCGCTGATCCCGGCGCTCAGGTTGCTGCCGTCAGGCGAGCCGCTGTGCTTGCGCGTCGCCGGCCCCAGGTGCACTTCGCGGTCCACGTCGAAACCCAGCCAGGTGTAGCTGACCTGGCCGTTGACCCACGCATGCTCGCCATACCAGCCGGCGAAGCCGCCGAGGGTGCCGTCGGCCTGCTCGAAGCCGCCACTGTCGTTGTCGAAGTCCTGCTCGCCGCTGCCGTAGCCGGCGAAACCGCCGAACACGAGGTTGCCGCGCGACCAATCGACGCCGAAGGTGCCGGCCGGCGCGAGGCCATCATAAAGATCGTCCTGATACTGCGAATCGCCGCGCAGGCCGCCCCACCAGCTCATGCCGTCGCTTTCCGGCTTGCCCGCCACGTGGGAAGCGACACGATCGGCGCGCGAGCGACCCACCATCGCCGCGGACTGCGGCAGCATCGCGATCTGGCGCGGGCCTTCGAGCACCGATACCGCGTATTGGCCGAGCATGCGATGCGCACCGGTCGTCGGGTGCACTCCATCGGCGAAGGCATAGGTTTCAGCGACTCCCGGCGCGACATAGTTGGCCGGACTGCAGATCAACGATGAAGTGGCGCCGCACGCGGGAGTGGTCACGTTGACGAAACCATAAGTGGCCGGGTCCGCGGAAATTTCCCGGAGGAAATTGAAGGTATCAAGCGGGATCACGCGCAGTCCCGCGGCCTGCAAGCCGCCGAACAGGGTCTGGTTGTAGCCGGTAGCCAGTGCGGAAATGCCGGCTGAGCCCGCGGGTCCCTGCGAGAGGCCGAATGGCGTAGTGCCCACGTCCGGCATCGTCGGCACCATGATGTAGCGCGCACCGGCCGCGGTCAGCGTGCCCACCAGTCCCACCTGCTGGCCAGCGGCCTGCAGGAACTGCGTCTGCGTGGTCAGTCCGTTGAGGTGGAAGAACAGGTCGTTGGCCCCGCCCCACACGGTGAACAGGGCATCCGGATCGGCATGCCCGCCGTTGGCCGACAGGTAGGCGGTGACCTGGGTCGACAGCGACGGAGCCAGGCTGGTAGGCAACGCGGGCGGATAGCCGGGGGCCAGGTCAATCCGCGCACCGCCAGCAGCGTAGTTGGTGCCAGCGGTGTCGACGATCGCGCCGGTGCCGGACAACTGCCACGCGGGTGCGGCACCGGTGCCGTAGTACTCGGCCAGGAACTCGGCCCAGACCAGTCCCGGGTTGGTGCTGAATCGCCCGACCGCGGCCGCGGACGGACCCGCCTGCTGGATCAGGAACGGCCGATAGAACCCGGAATCGGTGAGGCTGTCGCCGAAGAAAACCGTATCGGAATACTCGCCTTGGGCCATGGCCGGCGTTGCGGCCAGGGCCAGCGCCAAGGCGAGGAGTGAACGGACCGGGCGGGTGGACGATTGCATGCATATCTCCGATTGGGGATGACGTGACGGTCGGTATCGGCAACCAGGAACGTACGGCTGCGTATAGCGGCATGGTTTCACTTCGCCCCATGGTGCTCACGCTGCACTGCATCATCGTGTGCACGCATGAGGCAGAATGCGCGGATGGATATCGAATTGAATGGCGAGCCCACACGCATCGACAGCGGCGCCAGCATCCTCGCCCTGCTCGAAAGGGAAGGACTCGCCGAACGCCGGGTCGCGGTGGAAGTCAATGGCGAGATCGTGCCGCGCAGCCTGCATGCCACGCATGCGCTGGCCGCAGGCGATCGGGTCGAGATCGTGCACGCGCTGGGCGGCGGCTGAAAGCCCCGCTGGACAGTGGACTTCGGCGATAATCGCCGGATGACTTCTCCAACCTCCACAGATCCACTGATCATCGCGGGCAAGACCTATCGTTCGCGGCTGCTCACCGGCACGGGCAAGTTCAGGGATTTCGACGAAACCCGCCGCGCCACCGAAGCCGCCGGCGCCGAAATCGTCACCGTGGCGATCCGTCGCACCAACCTGGGCCAGTCGCCGAACGAGCCGAACCTGCTCGACGTGCTGCCGCCGGACCGCTACACGCTGCTGCCCAACACCGCCGGCTGCTACACCGCCGAAGACGCGGTGCGCACCTGCCGGCTGGCGCGCGAACTGCTGGATGGCCACACCCTGGTCAAGCTGGAAGTGCTGGGCGACCAGCGCACCCTGTTCCCGGATGTCGTCGCCACGCTGAAGGCCGCCGAACAACTGGTCGCCGACGGTTTCCAGGTGATGGTCTATACCAGCGACGACCCGATCCTGGCCAGGCGCCTGGAAGAAATCGGTTGCGTGGCGGTGATGCCGCTGGCCGCGCCGATCGGCTCCGGCCTGGGCATCCAGAACAAGTACAACCTGCTGGAGATCATCGAGAACGCCAAGGTGCCGATCATCGTCGATGCCGGCGTTGGTACGGCGTCCGATGCCGCCATCGCCATGGAACTGGGCTGCGACGGCGTGCTGATGAATACCGCCATCGCCGGCGCACGCGATCCGCTGCTGATGGCCAGCGCGATGAAAAAAGCGGTCGAGGCCGGACGCGAAGCCTTCCTCGCCGGGCGCATCCCGCGCAAGCGCTACGCCAGCGCGTCCTCGCCGGTCGATGGCCTGATCGGCTGACGATGACCGGTACCGCCCCCAATCCGCCCAAGCCCTACACCGTTGCCACGGGCCATCGCGCCGTACGCAGCTTCGTGTTGCGGCAGGGGCGCTTCACCCCGGCCCAGCAGCGCGCCTTCGACGAACTGTGGCCGCGGTTCGGCCTGGACTTCACAGGCAAGCCGCGCGACTTCGACGAAGTCTTCGGCCGGGTCGCGCCGCGCGTGCTGGAGATCGGTTTCGGCAATGGCGACGCCTTGCGCTTCGCGGCCGCGCAGGATCCTGCGCGCGACTACATCGGCATCGAAGTGCACGCGCCCGGCGTGGGCCGGCTGCTGAATGCGCTGGCAACCGACGGCGCCGGGCACGTGCGCCTGTACCACCACGATGCGGTGGAAGTAGTGCGCGATGAAATCGCCGTGGGCTCGCTGGACGAAGTGCGCATCTACTTCCCCGACCCCTGGCACAAGAAGCGCCACAACAAGCGCCGCCTGGTCCAGCCCGAGTTCGCCGCGTTGCTGGTGTCGCGCCTGCGGAGCGGCGGGCGCTTGCACGTCGCCACCGACTGGCAGGACTATGCCGAGCAGATGTGGGACGTGCTGGATGCCACCCCGGGACTGGCCAACCGCGCCGGGCCGCGCGGGCAGGTGGAACGCCCGGACTGGCGTCCGCAGACCCATTTCGAGACCCGTGGCCAGAAGCTCGGCCATGGCGTGTGGGATCTTCTCTATGACCGTGCATGACCATGACTGAGCCCGGGCTGCCCGACGACGAGGAAACCGGCGCGTAATGGATACCGCCCTGTTGCTGACCAACGACATGAAGCTCGTGCTCGGGCTGGTCGGCTTCACCATGGCGATGTTCCTGTTCGAACGCATCCGCGCCGACGTGGTCGCGCTGATCGTGCTGGTGGTGCTGGGCCTGACCGGCCTGGTGGCACCGGAGGAACTGTTCGGCGGTTTCTCCGGCAGCGCGGTGATGAGCATCATCGCCACCACCATCCTCGGCGCCGGCCTTGATCGCACCGGTGCGCTCAACCGCCTGGCCACCTGGCTGTTGCGCCGCGGCCATGGCATCGAACAGCGCCTGCTGATGATGACCAGCGGCATCGCCGGGCTCAATTCCAGTTTCATGCAGAACCCGTCGGTGATGGCCCTTTACCTGCCTGTCGCCTCGCGCCTGGCCTCGCGCAGCAGCCTGTCGCTGCAGCGCCTTTTGTTCCCGATCGCGGTCACCATCGTCATGGGCGGCGCGCTGACCATGGTCGGCAATTCGCCGCTGATCCTGCTCAACGACCTGCTCGCCTCCGCCAACAACAACCTGCCTTCCGGCATGGCCACCATCGAACAGTTGCGCATGTTCGCGCCGATGCCGGTCGGCGTGGTCCTGATAGTGGCTTCGCTGTTGTATTTCCGCTACTACGGCGACAGGAAACTGCGCGAGGAAACAGAGACCAGCGTTGCCCCGGCGCGCACCGAAAGTTATTTCGCCAATGCCTACGGCATCGAGGGCGATGTGTTCGAGATGACGGTCAGCGCGGAAAGCCCATTGGTGGGCATGACCCTGGGCGAGGCCGAAGCGCTGCACGGGGCGCCGCTGATGCTGGCGCTGCAGACCGGCAACGACACCCGGCTGGCGCCGCCGTCGGACATGCGCATCTGGGTAGGCAGCGTGCTGGGCGCGATGGGTTCGCGCCAGCAGGTGCAGGATTTCGCCCAGAACCAGTTCCTCAGGTTCTCCACGCGCCTGCGCCATTTCGGCGACCTGTTCAACCCCAGCCGCGCGGGCATCTCCGAGGCGGTGATCCCGCCCACTTCCAAGTACATCGGCAAGACCGCGGCCGACCTGCGCCTGCGCAAGCAGGCGGGGATCAGCCTGCTTGCGATCAACCGCGACAAGAAAGTGGTGCTGGACGACGTGCGCAAGGTCGCGTTGCGCGCCGGCGACATGCTCGTGTTCCACAGCATCTGGCAGGATCTCGCGGCGGCGGCCGACTCGCGCGACTTCGTGGTGGTCACCGACTACCCCAAGGGCGAGCAACGCCCGCACAAGTTCAAGATCGCGATGACCATCTTCGCCATCACCATCCTGCTCGCACTGACTTCCAGGCTGCCGGTCGCACTGACCCTGATGACCGGCGTGGCCGGCATGCTGGTGACCGGCGTGCTGCGCATGGACGAGGCCTACCAGGCGATCAGCTGGAAGACGGTGTTCCTGATGGCCGGGCTGATACCGCTGGGCTGGGCCATGGACAGCAGCGGCACCGCGGCGTGGGTCGCGGGCCACACCGTGGAGCGCCTGCCCGAAGGCATCCCGGTCTGGGTGCTGGAGCTGGCGATCGCGCTGTTGACCACCGCGTTCTCGCTGGTCATCAGCCATGTCGGCGCGACCATCGTGATGGTGCCGCTGGCGATCAACCTGGCGCTGGCGGCCGGCGGCAATCCAACGGCGTTCGCGCTGATCGTGGCGTTGTCGGCCTCCAACAACCTGGTCTCCGCCTCCAACCCGATCATCTCGATGGTCACCGGACCCGCCAACTACACCAGCCGGCAACTGTGGCGCGTCGGCGGACCGCTGTCGCTGATCTACACCCTTATCGTCGTGCTGATGATCAACCTGATGTTCTGGTGGTCGGCGCGGGGCGGTTGAGCGGCATGCCACTCACGTTGAAACCCGTACCTGGCTCCTTCGCGGTGTGCCGCCTGCCGGCGGATTCACCACTACCCGCCTGGTTCCGGCCCCGCGGGTTCTCTTCGGTGTCGTGGACCGATGACGAACTCTCGATCGCCTGCGACGGATCGCAGGTGCCGGTTGAAGTGCAATGCGAACGTGATTGGCGCTGCCTGGTGTTGCAGGGGCCGTTCGCGTTCGACCTGACCGGCGTGCTGCTGCAGGTGCTGCAGCCGCTGGCCGCGGCGGACATCGGCATCTTCGCCGTCTCCACCTTCGACACCGATTACGTGCTGGTCAAGGGCCATGCCTTCGAGCGGGCGAAACAGGCGCTGCGGAAAAGTGGCCTGATCCTGATCGAGTGACCGGCGTTGACGAGGTCGCGCTTGCGCCTCTTGAAGCTGTTCAGGCCGATCTTACGTAGCAGGCCGGTCGCTCAGCACCACCTGGCCGTCACGCACTTCCACGGCAACCGCGCGCAGCGAGTCCCCGCGACATGGACCGGCGACGCAATCGCCGCGACCGAGCTCGAAGGACGCTCCATGTGCGGCGCAGACCAGATGACCTTCGCGACTCTTCAGGAATTTCCCCGGCGCCCAATCCAGGCGCCGGCCCGCATGCGGGCAGACGTTGAGCCAGGCACGCACGCCGCTGCCATCGCGATGGACGATCAGCGATTCGGCATCGCCATCCAGCATCGCTTCGGCTTCAGCGAAACCGCCCTCCTCGATAGAGTCGAATGTGATCACAACCCTGCTATTTAACGAACTTCTCACACTGTCATCCATCGGTCATCCGATACTGCGTCACCGGCACTTGCCGCATTCTGTCACGCCCACCTGCCATGTTCGCCAACAGTTTCCGTTTCGACAGCTCCCGCCTGCGCTCGGCATTCGCCCCGCGCAAGCCTCGCCATCCCTTGCTGCGCCTGGTTTTCGGCCTGGTCGGGTTGGCCTTGCTGTGCCTGTTGGTGTTCTTCAGTGTGTTCGTGGGCGCGGCGATGATCATCGCCGGCGTGGCCTGGAAATTGCTGAGCCAGCGGGGCAAGCCGGTCGCGACGCGCGACGCGCGCGTAGTCGAAGGCGAATTCCGCGTAGTCCGCAAGCCGGTATTGCCGCTGTCGCATTGAAGTTCCCGGGCGTTCGAGAAACCCTGACTATTATCTCCCGTGCTCGTTCCGCCGGCCGCCGATGCTTGCGGAGACGGCAGCCGTGAGCCGGCAACCGCAAGCCAATAGCGACTTTCCCGCTACTCGTTATTCGTTGACTCGCCTCACTCCTCGTTCCCAACTCCTCACCACGGCGCAATCCATGACCGACCTGATTCCAACGCCCGCACAGGCGCGTGTCCCCGTCCGCGGCGGCGGCACTTTCCCGGTGCGACGCATCTATTGCGTCGGCCGCAATTTCGCCGACCACGCCCGGGAGATGGGCGCAGCAGCCCCCGCTTCGAAAGCCGAACGAGGCCAGCCGGTTTTCTTCCTCAAGCCCGCCGATGCGGTGGTCACCGGCAATGGAGATATTCCCTATCCACCCGGCACCCAGGACCTGCACCACGAAGTCGAGCTGGTCGTGGCCTTGGGACAGGACGCGCCTGCAGGCGTGCTTGCGCCTGAAGACGCAACTTCACTGGTCTTCGCCTATGGCGTGGGCCTGGATCTGACCCGCCGCGACCTGCAGGCCGCGGCCAAGGCCAAGGGCCTGCCCTGGGATATCGGCAAGGGCTTCGATCATTCGGCGCCGGTCAGTGAGCTGGTCCCGGCCGCGCAGGTTTCCGGGCTGGCGTCGCGATCTCTGGCCCTGCAGGTCAACGGCGACACCCGCCAGCACGGCTCGCTGCGCGACCTGATCTGGGACGGGCCGGATATCCTGCATGAACTGTCGAAACTGTTCGCGTTGAAGGCCGGCGACCTGATATTCATGGGTACTCCGGCCGGAGTCGGTCCGTTGTTGCCGGGCGATTCCTTCGTCGCCTCGCTGGAAGGGGTGGTCGAGCTGCACGGCCGCATCACCGCCGCCTGAGCCGGATCGCGCTATATTCGGCGGCACCGGCGGCCGATCCGTCAGCAACGGAGTGATCCCATGGGAATGATCAGCGAATTCAAGGAATTCATTGCGCGCGGCAACGTCATCGACCTTGCCGTCGCTGTCGTGATCGGCGCCGCCTTCGGCAAGATCGTCACCGCGCTGGTGGATGGCATCGTCATGCCTGTGGTCGGGCTTGCGATGGGTGGAGTCGATTTCTCGCAGCTGTTCATCGCGCTCGACGGCAAGGAATACGCGAATCTGGCAGCCGCACAGGCGGCAGCGGCGCCCGCCTTGACCTATGGGGCGTTCATCCAGACCCTGATCGACTTCCTGTTGATCGCATTCGTGATTTTCCTGGCGCTCAAGGCCTACAACCGCGTGCGCAAGCCCGTCGATGCCGCGCCCGCCGCACCGACGGAAGAAGTGTTGCTGCTGCGCGAGATCCGCGACAACCTCAAGCGCTGAGCCCGCGCACGCCGGCGGTACCGGCGTGACCAGTGGCACAAAGCCGCGAAGCCGCGGGCTGCTAAGCTCGCGGCTTCCCTGTTTTCCGGAGTCGCCATGCGCCTGGTGCCGCTGCTGCTTGCCCTGACCCTGTCCACCCACCTGTCCGCCGCAGAGCGCGAAACGCGCATTCCCGAAGCCGCGTTGAAGACCGCGACGACCTTGCGCGAGCAGGCGCTGGTCGACGACACGGGCTGGAAGGTGACCGAATCGCTGACCACCGAAGTCGGTCCACGCCTGGCCGGCAGCGAAGCCGATGCGCGCGCAGTGGAATGGGCGAAGGCGAAATTCAGGCAACTGGGTTACGACAAGGTGTGGACCGAGCCGGTGACATTCCCGAAGTGGGTGCGACACAGCGAGCACGGCGAGGTGCTTGGCGCGCACGCGCAGAAACTCGTGCTGACCGCGCTGGGCAACAGTCCCGGCGGCGCGGTCGAGGGTGAAGTGGTGCGCTTCGCCGACCTCGCCGCGCTGGAAGCGGCGCCCACCGGTTCGCTGGCCGGCAAGATCGCCTTCGTCGACTTCCAGATGCAGCGCAAGCGCGATGGTGCCGACTATCGCTTCGGCGGCGGCATCCGCGGGCGTGGTCCGTCCGTGGCCAGCGCCAAGGGCGCCCTCGCCTTCGTGATGCGCTCGGCCGGTACCGACGACCATCGCGTCGCGCATACCGGCATGACCCGTTTCGCCGAGGGCGTGAAGCCCATTCCCAGCGCGGCCTTGTCGATTCCCGATGCCGACCAGCTCGCGCGCCTGGCCGCGCTGGGCGCGACCCGCATCCGTGTTGCGCTGGACTGCGGTTTCGATGGCGAATACACCTCGCAGAACGTGATCGGCGAGATCACCGGCAGCAAGCACCCCGATGAGGTGATCCTGATCGGGGGCCACCTCGACTCGTGGGACCACGGCACCGGCGCGATCGACGATGCCGCCGGCGTGGCCATCAGCATGGCCACCGGTGCACTGCTGAAGCCGCTGAAGCCCGCGCGCACCATTCGCGTGGTCGCCTTCGCCAACGAGGAACAGGGCTTGTGGGGCGGCCGCGCCTACGCGGATAAATACGCCGCCGACGTGACCAGGCACGTGATCGCCGCCGAAAGCGACTTCGGTGCGGGCCGCATCTACGGATTCGACAGCAGCGCGCGCGATGCGCAGCCCGCGGCGCTGCGGCAGATCATGCAGCTGCTGGCGCCGCTGGGCATCGAATGGATGCCGAAAAAGGGCGACCCGGAATCCGACATCGGCCCACTGACCCAACGCGGCATGGCCTGGGCGTGGCTGGGCCACGACGGCACGCACTACTTCGACCTGCACCACAACGCCGACGACACCCTGGACAAGATCGATCCGAAGGACCTGGCGCAGAATGTCGCCGCCTATGCGGTGTTCACCTGGCTCACGGCGGAAGCGGAGGGGGATTTCGGCAGCGCGCCGAAGGACGAGGAGTGAGTGGCGAGGAGTGAGGAACGAGTGGGAGCGGCCTATCCCCACTCCTCGCTCCTCGCTCCTCGCTTCTGGTTTCTCGTTTCTCGTTTCTCGCTCCCCCTGCACCAGGAGCACCACAACGGCGTCAGCGGCGTGCGCGGAACAACCACAGGGGTTCGGGGATTCCCTGCTCCCTGTCGCTGACGCGCAAGGCTTCCGCTTCGGAGAAGCCCGCCTCGCGCATCGCATCAAGCAGGTCCCAGCCCAGGTGGTGGAAGCAGAGCACGCCGTCGCTCAGCGGGTCGCCGTGATATTCGGGATCGCCGAGGGTTCCGACCTCGCCGTCGGCGCCGACGAACGCAACTGCCTGGCTGTCTGCGGATGCCGCATAGAACGGCACCGTCATTACCAGCACGCCACCCGGCTCGAGCACGCGGGCGAATTCCCGCAACGCCTGCCGGTAATCGGGCACGTGCTCCAGGACGTCGAAGGAAACCACCGCCTGCCTGCTGCCACTGCGGAAGGAGAGCGCGGTGATGTCCTGGAAACGGACGAAGCTCAGGCAACCCTGCGAGCGCATCCATGCGGAAAGCTGGTAGCGCTTGCGGAAACTTCGAACGAATTCGCTTCCCGCCAGCCTGCGCATGCGCTTGCGCAGGGCCACGAACAACATGCTGGCCTGTTCGGTGATGTAGATGCGCGCGTGTTGCGTATCAGGCAAGTCCTGCCGCAGGACCGCGATCGCCGCACGGTGTCGGCTGACGCTGCGGCAGGTCCCGCACTGCAACGCTTCGCGCAACGAGGTATCCACCCGCATCCCTTCCGGCGGCGGCATGAAATTGCGCGGCCCCTCGCAAACGGGGCAATGGCCAGCCATTCCCGAAACAGGGAATCGCGCTTTCAGGTCGCGGACGAAGTCCGCCTCCGCCGCCAGGCCAGTACTCTCGCGCGCAGCGAAGTCCTGCCACTCACGCAGGTTCTGGTAGCGCTCGATCCTCATCGTGCATTGGCACCCGCACTCCACCGCGCCAGGAATACGGCGGTCGCCGCGGCCACGTTGAGGCTTTCCACCGCGCCGGTGCCGGGAATGGACAGGCGCAGGTCGCAGGCCGCAGCCAGGGAATCGTCCATGCCCTCGCCTTCGGCGCCCATCACGTAGACCAGCCGCTGCGGCAAGGGCGTGGCGAAAAGATCCCGGCCGTCGCGCACCACCGTCGCCGCCAGGGTGAATCCCGTTGCGCGCAATTGCGCGATGGCATCGTCGCGCTCGCCCATGCGCACCAGCGGCACCTGTTCCGCCCCGCCCTCGGCCACGCGCGCGGCGGCGCCGGACATGGCCAGGGTCGAGTCCTGCGATTGCAGGATCGCGGCCACGCCGAAGTGCGCGGCCGAACGCAGGATCGCGCCGAAATTATGCGGATTGCCCACGCCATCCAGCCACAGCGCGAGGGCCGGGCCCGCGGACAGGTCGCGCAGCCATCCGGGCAGGGATTGCGCTTCCACCCGCAACACGTCGGCGACCACGCCCTCGTGGTGCGAACTGGCGGCGAGCTTGCCCAGGTCGGACTCTTCGACCACGCGATAGCCGATGCGCTGTTTCACGCACCAGGCCAGCAGCGGCTGCAGTTGCGGGATGCGCGCTTCCGACAGATAGACCTTGCGGATGGCTTGCGGCCGTTGCGCGAATACGGCCTGCACCGCATTGAGTCCGTAGTAGCGCAGTTCCTGCCTGTTGCCGCCCTCGGGCCTCGGCGAAGGGCGTTCCGCGCCCGCGGGCGACGCCGCCTGGCGCCTGCCGGTGTTTTCCTGCTTGCGCGCATCGGCGCTGCGGATGGCGGCCTGGTCCCAGGGGGATGGCGGTCTAGTGGTCATCGTCCAGGTTCCTGCGTACTTTGGCGAACATGCGCAGATCATGCAGCACTCCGCGCTTGAATACCTCCGCCCGCAGGACGCCCTCTTCCATGAACCCGTTCCGGCGCAGCACCTGCGCCGAGCCGATGTTGAAGCCCAGCACGGCGGCGTACAGGCGGTACAGGCGCAATTCGTGCATCACCCACGGCGCGTAGGCGGCGACCACCCGGGTCATCGTGCCGCGTCCCCAATGCTCGCGACCCAGCCAGTAACCGAACTCGGCGGTGTGCGCGCGCTCGCCGCGGCCCGCATGCGCGCCGATCCCGCCGCAGGCTTCGCCGTCGATCTCGATGGCGAATACGGGGCCGTCCAGGTCGAGGACCTTGCCGGCGAGGAAGGCTTCGCCATCGGCTCGCGTGTACGGATGGGGAAAGCGGTCGCTGACGCCGCGCGAAACCTGCTCGTCGTCGGCGTGGCGGACCAGTGCGTCGAGGTCGCCCACGCGCCATGGCCGCAAGACGAAACCATCGCCGCGGATGCGGGGCTCAGCCATGCCCGCCCACCGGCGGGGTTTCGCCCTCGAGTTTCTCCAGCTCGTGCGCCACCGCCTCCGGCGAGCGTGTGAACGGCGCCAGCAAGGTATAGAACGCCGGCACCACGAACAGCGAAAGCACGGCCGAGAACGCCACCCCGAAGACCACCACCACGCCGATGGTGGCGCGGCTGGCCGAACCCGGCCCGCCCGCCAGCACCAGCGGCACCGCGCCCATGATCGTGGCGATGGAAGTCATCAGGATCGGACGCAGGCGCACCG
>Ga0307414_10000639_pt1 | contig 17958 bp, 14 predicted proteins | sample DK1Ometagenome_FD_203804 | JGI IMG/M metagenome (GOLD analysis project Ga0307414, IMG submission 203804) | Maize rhizosphere microbial communities from greenhouse at UC Davis, California, United States - DK15-O-3 | ecosystem: Host-associated > Plants > Roots > Rhizosphere > Soil | place: USA... | reverse complement strand
TGATAGACGCGTTTTCCATCTACAAAAATCTCATTTTGCTTAGGTACAAATTCATCCCCGTTACCCCAACCCCCATGTCCGGTAGTCAGGTACCTTAAGCGAAGGTTTTTAACCCCTGCAGGCACATCCACTGCTACGGTAAGGGAATCCTTATCGAACATTGTCCCATACTCCTGCCCTGCCATCTCCATCAGATTGGTGGTATTAAAGGCTGGCATCATCCAGGTCTTTTTAAGGTTTTTATCCTCGCCCCCATCTCCTGGATAGTATTTAAAATTCAGGCTCGCTTTATGGCCACCTTTATCATAGTTCCCAATAAAAACCCCGATCCATACTTCGCCTTGTAAGCTTGGCAATAATGCCGTAATATCTTGTTTGTACACTACCGAATCTGCCCAGTTGTATCCCTGTATTTTGGCTTGTTCGTTAAAATGTCCGGCTCCGAAAGAGGTAAAAAAACGCATCAGTTCCAGTGGCGGGAGGTATTGATCCGTGGCAGTTACCCCCTGATATTTCTTCCCGTTTTTCCCCTCGTATACAGGAAGCACTTGTAAGCCATTCTGAAGGGCCTGAAGAAAAGAGACTTTCCGATCTAGCGGGATCATAAATACAGAGCCCGTACGGTCGTATGCATCTCCGTTAGAATGTTGTATCAATTCAGCAAACAGGTTTTGTCCGGCTGAAGTTTCAGGTAGCTTCACTTTTTTAAGGATCAGGGTACCACCGGCAAAATGATAGGTGACATTGGCCTGCTCCCCGGCCGGGTTTTCTATTTTCCGGCCAAAGTGAATCTGTTCATCATTGAAAATCCGGATGGTCTGATACCGGCTTTCAATGATCTGACGCTGATAAGCTGGTTCATCCAATAAGTTTCCCCATTTTGAAGGCCATTTAAGCTCTTCCGGAGTTACTGTCCGGTATTCTATATTGGTAGCTATGGTTTCAGAATTTCCGTTACGGATCACTTTTAACACAAGCCCCATCGTTGGAGCAATAGAAATCGTCGGAGTTCCTTTAATCTTTAAATCGGTATTATACCATATTTCGATGGTGTTGGAACGGATGAAAAGTTTTGCCTTTTTACAGGGGATGCCAGCGATGGTATCTATACCTGGAAGCAGCTCCGCCTTTACATAGTCAGAAAATGGTTTTTTAAGGGCATAAGAAAGACCATTGCTGGTTAGGACCTGATAAGTTGCGGCTTCTTTAAACTGCAGAAACTGTTCTTCCGTCTGCGCGCCTCTCCGGGCAATACGTGCCTGTGCTCCTTTTGTAAATAATTTCAGTTCTCCTCCTGTTTCTTTTCCATTGTTACGAAATTTATAAGTAACAACGGCCTGGGAAAGATCCCCGTTCTTTTGTGCAAATAATGATGTGCTCATAAAGAATAAGACACATCCGGTTAGTAAGATTTTCATGGAGGGTAAAGTTAACATTTGTGCTAAAGATATATTGATATTAAAATCCAGATTTTCTGCAAAATCATCTGTATTTTGGCATTAAATCGTTTAAACCAACGTTTTCTATGTATTTTGAAATCCAATTGATCATATTACCAATAAAATGAATAAACAAAGAAAACTTATCTTAACCTATCTGTTGATTTCCGGGCTACTGGGCTTTATCCTGTTAACTGCTTTTATCGTCTATATTCCCTTATCTTCCCTCGATAAGAACTTCTCCATTGCCGTCCAAAGTTATCAAAGCCCGTTTCTGGACCCCATTATGAAATTTATCAGCTTTATTGGCGTGATGCCTTATTCAGTGATCATGGTACTGCTGGTTGCCCTCCTGTTTTTCGTTTTTAAATTAAAGAGAGAAGCTTTATTTACCCTCAGCACCTTACTTGCAGGTGTGGCAAGTACGATTGTTAAGATCCTTATAGACCGGCCCAGGCCAGCCGCGCCTTTAGTACATGTTCTTGAAAAGACGGTTCAACAGAGTTTTCCCAGTGGGCATGTAAATTTCTATGTCGTCTTTTTTGGCTTTTTAATTGTGATCATGTGTCATGTCAAAACCATCCCCTTCATTTTAAGGACAGTGGTGATTACGCTTTGTGCTTTGCTGATTTTACTCATTCCAATCTCAAGGGTATATCAGGGTGCCCATTGGTTTACGGATGTAATTGGGGGAAGTTTGTTAGGGCTCCTGCTTTTGTACGCCAATAGTTATTTTTATTTAGGTTTAGTCAGAAGACCGGACACACCTTCTTAATGTTGGCCTCTAAACGGCAAGTGACTGGATGATAAATAACCGGTAATTGATGCTGATGCCATTGAAAAGGCGTACAACCATAGAAGTTTTTTAAATTCTTTGATAAAATGATTCTGATCAAAGAAGCAAAAAGTATACGCCCGTTCCTGCCAGTTCACAACATGAAGTTTACTGATGTAATGATAGCTGGAGTAAACTTCCATTCCAATCTCATGGAAGATATGATGCTCATCCAGTACAATGAGACTTGCGTATTCTCTACCGGATAAATATCCAGACAGCCTAGTTCCTCATCAAATATACTCTCCTCCATATATCAATACCAGTGAACACAAGGCTTTAGTGCCTGATGAGGAATGAACATATTCTGATCGTGGATATCAGTAAACATATCTTAAAGTGACATAAAAAATCGAGTCAGCCAAATAAAACCCCTACTGACCGGAGGGCAGGGGTTTTATTTTTCACTTAGTTATTATTCCAAAGGACAATTTGTACATTCTGCAACAGTAAAGTTACTTTGAAGAGTTTGAGTATACCCATTAGGTGCAGTCACAGTTACTGAAAGTCTTGCGGACCCCGACATATTAAACTGCACTTCAACCTCAGAAGTATTTCTGGAACCGTTAATTGTTGCTCCATAAGTTGACCAACTATAAGTCGACCCTTCATATCCACCACGAACCATAAAATTATAGCTGTTGTTCTTTTTCACCATACGAGGACCAAGCAAACCAGCACCACATGCCCCAACAGCATTAGCATTCGCCTGTCCCTTAGCATTAAGGTTAGCCAGGGCCAATGCATCTGCCTCCGATTGGGATTTTGCACTATATGCATTCGCAGCAATGGTATAAGGGACAGCCATAATAGGGTCAGGAGCACCGGTAGTACAGTTATTTCTAAGGAATGAACCCGATACCTCTTTGTTGTAATATAACTGGTAACACTGTGTGTTTGCGTTGGCCGTATTTTGTCCGTTTGCATTTATTTCATTTTGTGCCAAATTGTTCGCATCTTGTTTTGTACCAGCTTTATATTTACCTGCAGGAACAGAATAAGTGTACGGATCTGATCCCGATCCTGATGGACAATTATTCCTGTAGAAAACCTGAGACTTAGCATCATTTCCAAATTCCACGACCACTGGTTTTGGGTTAACTGTTATACTTACAGTTCGGGTCTGAGGTGTTGGAATTGAAAGTGTAGGGCAGGAAAAAGTCAAATTAACCGTAATCGGCTGACTGTAACTATTATGAACAGTAAAATGATATTCGCTCTTATGCGACTGACCAGGCTGATACATCTTATCAGAAACATATCTTGTTGTAATGTACACACCGTAATACTCTCCCGGAGCCGTTGATATAGGCAGTCCAGACAGCATGAAACTTTGAAAGTAGCGTTCATTGGTTTCTCCGGAGGCAGTCATTATGACTTTATCTCCGTCGTTATAAGTTGACGCATTGGTGCTCACTGACTGGCTAAATCCAGAAATGTAACAAAACAGGAGACATAGACATAAAGGGATTCCTTTCATTGTAAGCGTTGATTTAAAAGTTAAAAACATAAGTATTTTCAATCAGGCTATTCTATAGGACAGATAGCACAATCATCAACATCAAAACTTCTTTTAAGAATTTTAACTTCGCCGTTTGGTGCCGTAATCTCCACAGAAAGCGTAGCAACTCCAGCCAGATGAAATTTCACCTCTACATTTATATTATTATTTATACGAATAATTTTCGCTCTGTCAACAGACCATTTAAAGGTAGAGCCGGCATTTGCACCGCTAACAAAGAAATTATAATGATTATTTTTTTTCGCAACATCGGTACCTAACAAAGCCATACCACATGCCCCAACAGCATTAGCATTCGCCTGCCCCTTAGTATTCAGATTAGCCAGGGCCAATGCATCTGCCTCCGATTGAGATTTTGCACTATACGTATTTGCAGCGATGGTATAGGGAACTGCCATACTTGGGTCTGGTGAGGCGTTGGCACAGTTATTTCTGAGAAATGAACCGGAGACTTCCTTATTATAGTACAACTGATAACACTGTGTGTTTGCGTTGGCCGTATTCTGTCCGTTTGCATTTATTTCATTCTGTGCTAAATTGTTTGCATCTTGTTTTGTACCAGCTTTATATTTACCTGCAGGAACAGAATAGCTATATGGATCTGATCCCGATCCTGATGGACAATTATTCCTATAGAAAACCTGAGACTTAGCGTCATTTCCAAATTCCACGACCACTGGTTTTGGGTTAACGGTTATACTTACAGTTCGAATCTGAGGTGTTGAGATTGAAAGTGTAGGACAGGAAAAAGTCAAATTAACCGTAATCGGCTGACTGTAACTATTATGAACAGTAAAATGATATTCGCTCTTATGCGACTGACCAGGTTGATACATCTTGTCAGAAACATATCTCGTTGTAATGTACACACCGTAATACTCTCCCGGAGCCGTTGATATAGGCAGTCCAGACAGCATGAAACTTTGAAAATAGCGCTCATTAGTTTCTCCGGAGGCAGTCATTATGACTTTATCTCCGTCGTTATAAGTTGATGCATTGGTGCTCACTGACTGGCTAAAGCCAGAAACGTAACATAACAGAAGACATAAAAATAAAGGGATTCTTTTCATATTATAAGGGTTATATATATTCAATAAATATATAACACTATAAGTGCATTTCAAACTTTATTTCATATTATTAAACTTAATACTGAATCCTATAACAAAATATCTCTGAATATTAGAATACATTATTGTTTCAGTAAAAGAAGCATTTAACATGTTATTGGTAAATTTAAACGAGTTAAAAACGTCATAAGCTTTTAACCATAGCGTGCCATATTCTTTAAAAATTTTCTTTTTAACCTCTCCATTCATAGCCCAAGAGATTCTTTGGGCTTGATTGTTGTTATAAATTAATAAAGGAAAGATGCTCAATTCAAAGTTTTTCCACTGAAAAGTATACTTATCAGAATAAGTAAGCATGAACACACCACTAACATTCTCATCATAATACATCTTATTACCCGATAAAGAAATCACAGGAGACAACATCAACTTTCCATGAAAAAATGACTTACTTGTAGAAAAAGATTGAGTAAAATTAAACCCTCTACTTATAATTTTTTTCTCATTAGAAACCACCGGAAGCCCCTGATAGCCAAAATTCCCAGTGTAGCTGAAACTACCCCAATTCTTTGTTACGAAAGAAACAGAAAGCCCCCCCTCTGCTGAAAAGGAATTCCCAATGTTATCATATGTCTGCTGAATAATATTGTCGGATTTTTTTATAGTGAAACCAAACTTAGAAGAATATTTACTTAACCTTGTTGAAAATGAAACATTTAATGAATCTGATTTCTTCAGATCATACGTCGTTTCCAACGCCTGTTTGATCTCCGGACGTAGACGACTGTTACCCACATTCTGCGAAACCAAACTAAATGAATTATTGATATTGAAGAGTTGGTTTATAGTCGGATATTCTGGTTGTACCAGGAATCTTGTCAAGAGATTACGTTTACTGTTAATCTTATAATCCATTACAAAATTGAGATCAAGATTAAAAAAGGTTATCTTTTCCTTCCTGATATCTTCGATCCTTCGCAAATTTAGCTTTCCTCCAAAAAGGCCTGTAAAAAACAAACGATTAATCTTTTTTTGAAAAGTAAGGTTAGGATAAAAATATTCATTCTCAATCCGGTTCAGTAAACTGGCATCAGTAACTGGCTTGTCGCTAGTCAGAAAAGATTTCTGCTCAATGGCATGCCTCTTCATATCTAATCCAAATACAATGTTACTTAACTCGCCAATAGGCTCCAGGAAAGTAAGCAATACCCCCTCTTGTTTTTCATGAGCGACATTCTTTCCGTTCAAAAAATACCTCAGTTCACCCTCCTGTTCAAGGCTGTGAATCTTGTTTCGTTCTGTTACGTTGATATAAGACCTCTCTGCATTAAGCTTAATATTCAGTTTACGCCCCTCCTTTGAAGGAAAGCTTCTGCTATAAGCAGCCCCCAAATTAAATACATCACTCCCTTGAGCTCTATACTTCCTTGTTCTTGAAAACATCTCTGTGTTTCCTCTCAAAATATTATAAGTTAAGGAGTCATTTTGTCTCGAATTTGAATAAATATAGGCGAGGCTTACTGTGATCCGGTCATATTTATTTGGCCTGTAAATCAATTCTGTATTTAATCCGTCATTGCCGAAAATTTTGCTTTTTGAAGAATTATAAGTTCTGGAAAACTGATTCACGATCATATCACTTCTTTCAGACCAAAACTCCGTTAACTTATTTTCATACCTTAAATTCACCGCGCTGTTCAGTTCCAGCTTCTTCCACAACACATTGCGGTAATCCAAACGCAAAAAGTTATTAACATTGTTATTACCAACACTGGAAAAACGGACATTAGGTTCGGCTAACTGATAACCACTTACATTAATATTATTTGAATTCAACGCAAAGTGTATCTGTTCCTTTTTATTATATGTATATAAATCTGTACTAGCTACGTAACGGTCAGATGATCCCCTGCCAATATTAAACTGACCAAACTTCCCTTTCTGGTACTTTTCTTTTAAATTTAGGTTTAGTGTAACTACCGGCCTCAACATGGTAATATTGGAGACACTATCAATATTTGTCTCTAAAACCTGAATAGTGTTTAAAATTAGCGCTGGTAGGTTTTTGTAAATTTCACGATTATTAGATCCGAAAAAACTCTCACCGTTCACTTGAATATCTGAAACCACCTTTCCTTTATAATAAAGCTGCCCATCATTGCTTTTAGAGAATCCGTTTAATCCGGACAGAAGGTCAGCAATCATCACCGAACGTTCAAACTTGTGCTGACTCAAATCAATTAAGGTTGTATCTTTGTACCTCTGGTCATTTTTGATAATAACCTCATCAAGTGCGATTGCACTCTGCTTTAAATCTATGACCTCCATATGAACGATGTTACGCTCATCTTTTTTTAGCAAATCTATCCGTAGCGGGAGATTGAATGGCTCATATCCAATATGTGTAATACTCAAAATTCCCTCTTTAAGCAAATCACTTACCGTGATCACATAAACACCCAGCGTATCCGTACTCACCTCATTCAGGATTTTTTTACCTTTACTCCATTTAATATTGGCTTTGACAATGATGTTTTTTGAGCCGGCATCCCTAACCTTCCCAATGATCCTTACAGATTGAGCTTTAGATAACAAATTGAAGAATATAAATATAAAAATTACCAGGCAAAACCATTTAAACATTATGATCCAATATTAATGAAATTAAATCGATAATTTCATATGATAATCGTTTTTAATTTAACATTATAAATAAAAGAAATCACTCAGGGATATGTTTTTATTTTACGGTTAGAATCTGAAACAGCTCAGGTCATTCTCCTTACTTTTTAACGTATAATTCGCAAATATGTCTAAATCGCGTCAGGAAAATTCTCCACATTTGTGAGCTTAAAATTTATTTTTCATTAAAATCATACTTTAAACAGTTTAAACCTACTTTTTGAGTTTTTAAGTCCAAATAGTGCCTGCATTTGTTAATTTGGCACTTTTTGTTACATTTGGTTACACCAAAATATAGATTTTATGTATCAACTAACTGTAGCTCCCGATCAGGTAAATGAAACTTTAAGCAAACACATTTTAGCCGATGGTTTTGACCTGACCTATGATATGGAAAAAAGCCAGGGGGCTTATATTTACGACTCGAAGTATAAGCGGAACTTGCTGGATTTCTTTACTTGTTTTGCCTCTGTCCCATTGGGATACAACCATCCGAAAATGGTCAATGACGAAGCCTTTAAAAAGAACCTTTTATTGGCAGCAATGTCTAACCCTTCTAATTCTGATGTTTACACACAACAATATGCTCAGTTTGTAGATACATTCTCTAAAGTTGGAATTCCGTCCTACCTTCCTCATGCTTTTTTTATTGCAGGTGGAGCATTGGCTGTTGAAAATGCCATTAAAGTAGCAATGGATTGGAAAGTTCAGAAGAATTTTGCCAAAGGGATTAAAGAAGAAAAAGGATTTAAAGTCCTGCATTTTGAAAAAGCTTTTCATGGCAGAACAGGATATACCTTAAGTTTAACCAATACCCTTCCTGATAAAACGAAGTGGTTTGCTAAGTTCGACTGGCCAAGGGTTTCCGTGCCGACGATAAAATTTCCTTTACAGGATGAAAATTTAAAAAAGGCAATTGATACCGAAGAAGCCTCTATTGCTCAGATCAAACAGGCTTTTGCGGATAATAAAGATGAAATCTGTGCCATTATTGTGGAGCCGATTCAGTCTGAAGGTGGTGACAACCATTTGCGTGAAGAGTTTTTGATTCAGTTAAAAACACTTGCAGATGAGAACGATGCCTTTTTAATTTACGATGAGGTTCAAACTGGTGTGGGCCTTACCGGTAAATTTTGGTGTCACCAACATTTTAGCGAAAAAGCCCGTCCTGATATCGTTGCTTTTGGTAAAAAAATGCAGGTATGCGGAATTCTCGTTGGCGATAAAGTAGATCAGGTTGAAGGCAATGTTTTCAGGGTTCCTTCCAGAATCAACTCTACATGGGGTGGTAACCTGGTAGACATGGTTCGTTCTACTCAGATCTTACAGATCCTTCATGACGATAATCTATGTGACAATGCCACAAACATAGGGCAGTATCTAAAAGAAAATCTGGAACAATTTGCGCAGAAACATGATAAAATCAGTAATGTAAGAGGTAAAGGTTTGCTTTGTGCGTTTGACTTCCCAAATAAAGACATGCGTAATGCTTTTATTCAAAAAGGAATGGAGCAGAATGTGATGTTCTTAGGTTGTGGAAACCAGACCATTCGTTTCAGACCGGCACTTTGTATTGAGAAAAAACATATCGACGAAGGATTGGCCGCAATGGAAAAAATCTTACCTACGCTATAATGGGTAAGAAGAAGTTTAATATTTTTCTTGGGATACTGGTGATACTGTTGCTGGGTTGGATGATGAAAGGCACTTTTAGCCAACCGGGGATTGAAGACCTGAAAGGGGAATTCACAGAAGTGGCCCATTATCGCAACGACAACAATACGGGACCAATACAGCATGTATTTGCGGTAACGGTTAAAGATACGGTCTGGTCTGAAATGGAAACTTATGGTAGTTTCAAGCCCCATCATAAAGGGGGAAATACCAAGGTATATTTTTTCAGGAAAGGCAGTCCGGTTCCGAATCAGCTGGGCCCAGGAAAAGAAAACTTCGATCCTTCATTTAACAATGCTTGTATTGCCCTTTATGAAAAAAGTGCAATGGGCAATACAAGTATTACCAGATATCCTTTTAAATAAGATTTTATACAAAGGCAGAGAAGCCGGTGATGGCCCTGCCTACAATCAGTGTATTGATTTCTTTCGTTCCTTCATAAGAATAGATGGCTTCAGCATCCGCTACAAAACGGGCCACATCATATTCCAACAGGATCCCGTTTCCACCCATTACTTCTCTCGCCCTGCTCACTACATCTCTGGTTTTCATAGAACAGAATACTTTAGCCAGTGAAGCATGTTCGTCGGTTAACAGATTTTGGTCCTGAAGCTGAGATAAACGGAAACAAAGGGTTTGCATGGCCGTCAGGTTAGAGAGCATTTCTACCAGGTGGTTTTGAATCAGCTGAAAGGAAGCGATCGGTTTTCCAAACTGTTTTCTTGTCCGGGTATATTGTAAAGCACTTTCATAAGCTCCTCTTGCGCAACCCACCGCTTGCCAGGCGACTCCTGCCCTGGTCATCTTTAATACTTTTGCGGTATCCTTGAAAGCGTTGGCATTTTGCAGGCGGTCTTCTTCTTCCACTTCACAATTCGTTAAAGTGATTAATCCATTTTGTACGATCCGCAAAGCCATCTTGTCTTCCATTTTCTCTACTGCAAAACCTTTAGTTCTTTTCCGCACCAGGAAGCCTTTTACTTCCTGATCGTCCAGGTCTCTGGCCCAGATGATGGTCACATCAGAAAATGTAGAATTACCGATCCATTTTTTCTGTCCGTTAAGGATCCATTTACTCCCTACCCGTTTTGCCGTAGTCGTTAATCCCCCGGCAACACCTGAGCCCACTTCAGGTTCTGTTAATCCGAATGCGCCAATAAGCTTCAGTTTTTGCATATCAGGTAGCCATTCCTGTTTTTGAGCTTCAGATCCAAGTAAGTAAATCGATCCCATGGCCAAGCCACTTTGTACGCCAAAAAAGGTAGACATAGAAGTATCTATCCTCGCCATTTCCATCGCCAGCATGCCTTCCATCAGATTTGATTTATTGGGACAGCCGTAGCCTTCGTAGGTAAGGCCACAAATATTGAGTTCTGCAATTCCGGGAATGAGTTCAAAAGGAAATTCTGCTTTGAGCCAGTATTTATTGACCACAGGCTTGACTTCTTTTTCCAGAAATGCACGCACCTTCAACTGTAAAGCACGGTCTTCATCACTCAGGGCTTCATCACCAAGGTGATAAAAATCTCCTTCTATCGGAGGAAGTTCTCTTTTCTTGTGTGGTCCGCCGATCATCTTCATCAACCCCTGTAACTGGGTTTCATCAAGGTTGGATACGGAATCTACAATTTTAGTCAGGTCTACCTTTTTAGAAAGTGCTTCCAGTTTCTGAAAATCGACGGTTTTAAAAAGGGTATATGCATTTTTTAAGGAAGAGAAGATATTGGCCATGTTTTGCTGTTTCTTTTAAAAACAGCAAAACAGCCAATTTGTTGGCTTAGCCCGATAAACATCGTCTAAGGAGTCCTAGCTCAGGTTAAAAAGATCGTTTACACCTAAAAGTTTACGACAGGTAAATCCTTCTGCATAAGTTGTTCCTATTGATTTTCCGAATTCACGGGCACGGCCGATCACGCTATCAAAAAATTCAGGGGAGGAGATATAGGTTTCAGCTTCTTCATGATCAGGATTAAAGAACTGGGTTTTAAAGGCCTTAATGGAATCGATTTTAGTTTGGATATAAGGGCTAATGTCTACAATGATATCAGGTTCAATGTAACGGTCCTGAATATACTGAAGCACCAGACGTGGCCTCCAGGCTTCCTGCTCCTGTCCGTCAATATTCGTGGAAATTTTGGACAATCCAGATAAGAAACAGGCATCATTAGCCAGATCCCCGGCCCTTCCATGATCTGGATGCCTGTCGTGTAAGGCATTTGTCAAAATGATTTCTGGCTGGTATTTGCGAATCATTCTGATTACTGCGATTTTATGTTCTTCGTCATTCGTAAAAAATCCGTCTTTGAACCTCAGGTTTTCACGGGCATGAAGGCCTAAGATCTTTGCGGAATCTGCCGCTTCAATGTCTCTGATTTCTGCGGAGCCCCTGGTGCCAAGTTCTCCCCGGGTAAAATCTACAATTCCGACTTTCTTTCCCATTGCAATGTGTTTGGCAATAGTTCCGGAGCATCCCAACTCTGCATCGTCCGGATGAACGGCAAGGACTAATATATCTAACTTCATCATGTGCTTTAAAATGTTTTGGGCTTAGCCCAGACGTTGTATTTTTTTCTTGACTTTCGTGGATAAGGGTTTGGTAAAAGGGAAGAAATAGTCCACCACTTCTCCTTTTTTATTCACCAGGTATTTGTGAAAGTTCCACCTTGGGGTAGAGGTCAGTTTTCCATTGAGTTTTTTATCACCAAGAAATTTAAATAAAGGATGGGCTTGTTCTCCCCTGACCATGATTTTTTCAAAGACGGGAAACTGAACACCGTAATTCAACTCGCAGAAAGAATGGATCGCCTCCCCTTCGAGCGGCTCCTGCCTTCCGAAGTCATTGGATGGAAAAGCAAGCACTTCAAAGTCCTCAGATTTAAGCTCTTCTCTAAGTTGTTGCAACTCCTTTAACTGAGGTGCAAAGCCACATGCAGAAGCAATATTTACAATTAATAAGTTTTTGTTTTTATAGTCAGAAAGTTTCTTTTCTGTTCCATTGATCAATTTTACCTTAAACTGGTGTACACTTCTTGAGTTATCAGACATATTTTATTGGTAAAACCCGGAAGAAAGAATAATGGATTCGATATCACGCTCTTCCGATGGGTTGTATTTACTTTTGAGATTGTGGCCAACAACTCGGGCCACAGATTGATATAAAAATGCGGTGATTCCGCCTTTGGTTTCTTTAACGATTTCGTAAGTGGTCCTTCCCAGCTCCCTATCGATCAGCTTTGTTAAAATCTGTCCCTGAGAAATGGTGAGTTCTTTGATTTCACGGTTAAACATGTCTTTAATTTCTTTATCACATTGTTTAACCAGTTTCTTTTGCAGTTTTTTATCTTCTGCTACTGCCAGGTCCTTTTCCAGCTGTTCATACCGTCTTTTTGCATACAGGGCATAAGGCATCACTTTCATCACATTGTAACGTAAGCGGTTGAAAGCAATGCGGTCTTCAGGGGTTTTGAATATTCTATAACCGTAGATGATGACTTCATTGAGTGGGATCCATGGAATCATTTCTCCATCGTCGTTGGTAGAGGCTACCCGAATCGTATCATTCTTTCCCAATACGGGAAATTTCACTTTCACAGAACCCGGCTCCTGCGCTTTGGCAGAAGCACCTGTAATAATGACAATTGACAGAAAAAATAACCTGTAAAATTTCATAAATTTATACCTCTTCCATTTAAGGCTAAAATAATATATTAGTTTTTATTTCATGTCTAAGATAATCTTTTAACAACAAATCGTTATCATCCTGACGTAAATAATACAATTGAAACCAGCATCTTTTGAAATTGGTCTCCGATAAGAACTAAGCCTGACCTGCCTAATATGACAAACTTAAATTTGGAGGAATTATTGTATATACTAACATGATCTTTACAAAAAGCTTATATTAACAAAAGTATCCGGCAATGGACTGATAAATGCGTAAATTCGTATGTTCATGTGTCCTTTCAGGAAGAACAACCGACAAAATAGCAGATTACGAAAAAACACGATATATATTGATGAAGAACACATTAGTGATTGATTTAGAAGCAGAGAAGCAAGAGATATTGAAGCGATACCGTGCGCTTTTGCGTGCCTGTAAGCCAACACTTCAAAGGGGAGATAAGAAAGAGATCCGGAAAGCATTTGATATGGCCCTTGAAAGTCATAAAAACATGCGGAGGAAATCAGGAGAGCCTTACATTTATCACCCTATTGCTGTTGCACAGATTGCCGCGGAAGAAATCGGATTGGGAACCACTTCGATTGTATGTGCTTTATTACATGATGTTGTAGAAGATACCGACATCACATTGGAAGATATTGAACGGGAATTTGGGAAGAAAACGGCAAAAATCATTGATGGCCTGACCAAGATATCCGGTGTTTTCGATTATAACAGTTCTTTGCAAGCGGAAAACTTCCGGAAGATGCTGCTGACTTTAGCAGACGATGTACGGGTGATCCTGATCAAACTTGCTGACCGGCTGCACAACATGCGGACGATGGACTTTATGCCGAGGCAAAAGCAGTTAAAGATTGCTTCGGAAACCATTTATTTATATGCACCCCTGGCCCATCGTCTGGGCTTATATGCCATCAAATCTGAGCTGGAAGATCTTTCCATGAAGTATCTCGAACCAGACACTTATAAATACATTGCCACTCAGCTAAACGAAAAAAAAGCAGAGCGGACCTTATTCATCAAAAGATTTGTCGAGCCTATCAATGAGATTCTGGCGGAGCAGGGACTGACGGCTGATATCTATGGCCGCCCGAAATCGATCCACTCGATCTGGAATAAGATGAAGAGCAAAAATATCCCTTTTGATGAGGTCTATGATCTTTTTGCCATCCGGATTATTCTGGATAGCAATCCTGAACATGAAAAAGCAGATTGCTGGAAAGCCTATTCTATTGTGACCGACCTTTACCGTCCGAATCCGGATCGTTTGCGCGACTGGGTTTCTTCTCCGAAAGGAAACGGTTATGAGTCACTGCATACTACGGTGATGGGTCCTAAAGGACAATGGGTGGAGGTTCAGATCCGTACTCAAAGAATGAATGAAATTGCGGAGAAAGGTTTCGCCGCACACTGGAAATACAAAGAATCGAGTAATGACAATGGCCTTGACCAATGGATCATGAAAGTAAGGGAAATGCTGAACAATCCGGAAGCCAATGCTTTAGACTTCCTGGATGATTTTAAAATGAACCTCTTCTCGGATGAGATTTTCATCTTTACTCCTAAAGGGGCTTTGTTACAATTGCCGTTAGGGGCTACTGCTTTAGATTTTGCTTTTGAAATCCATACCGATGTCGGGGCAAAATGTATCGGGGCAAAAGTGAACCATAAATTGGTTCCTTTATCCTATAAGCTACAAAATGGAGATCAGGTAGAGATCATTACTTCCAGCAAACAAACGCCTAAAGAGGATTGGCTGAACATTGTAGTTACCGCAAAAGCCAAATCGAAGATCAAATCTTCTTTAAAAGAGGAAAAAAGGAAAATTGCGGAGCAGGGTAAGGAAACCCTGGAGCGTAAGCTTAAATCGTTAAAGATTACTTACAATACGGACAACCTGAATAAGCTGACTTACTTCTTTAAATTGCCTTCTACACAGGAGTTGTTCATTAACATTGCCAATGGTAAGATTGAATTAAAAGATTTAAAGGATTACCTGGCGAGTGAAAAAGAGATCGAGAACAGGGGTTCTTCAGAAAAGAGCGACAATCAAAAGATTGAAGCATTGCTGAGCCGTGTTAAAGGTCCTGAATCTGATATTCTATTGATTGGTGAAGATCTTCAAAAGATCGATTATACCCTTGCGGCCTGTTGTAACCCGATCCCCGGAGATGATGTGTTTGGATTTGTGACGGTTAATGAGGGCATCAAGATCCACCGTACGAATTGTCCGAATGCCGCGCAGCTGATGGCGAACTATGGTTATCGGGTAGTGAAAGCAAAATGGAACCGTCAGCAGGAGCTCACGTTTTTAACAGGATTACACATTATCGGAATTGATGATGTAGGTTTGATCAATAACATCACTAAAGTAATTTCAGGAGATTTCAAGGTAAATATGCGTTCTATTACTGTAGATACAGATAATGGCATTTTTGACGGATCAATTATGATCTTTGTAAATGATAAAGAGCACTTAGACAACCTGATTAAAAATCTGCTGGAAGTAAAAGGCGTAACGGGTGTTACCCGTTTTGATGCCTAAAAAAACGAATAAAACATACAGATTTATATAAAAATTGGTACCTTTGAAAGGAGTTTAAAAACTATGTCTACAAACCACAACAGCGAGTTAGTAAGAAAAATATTCGAAGCTTATCTCGAAAATAAAAGTCTGAGAAAAACACCGGAACGTTTTGCCATCTTAGAAGAAATATATTCCAGAGATGACCATTTCGATGTAGAGACCCTCTATATCCACATGAAAAACCAAAAGTATCGTGTAAGCAGGGCTACTGTATACAACACTTTAGAGTTATTAGTTTCATGTGATCTGGTTACGAAACATCAGTTTGGTAAAAATATGGCCCAATTTGAGAAATCATATGGCTATCATCAGCACGACCATATCATTTGTATTGACTGTGGGAAAGTAGTAGAATTCTGCGATCCACGCATCCATCAGATACAGAGTATGGTTGGTGATTTATTAAAGTTTGAGATCAAACATCACTCTCTTAATCTTTATGGCAGCTGTTTCGATTGTTCTGCAAAACATGCAATGAACAACCAGAATGCCGATATTAAACATGCAAGTTAACATATCCAATTTATAATATTTCTATTCTTAAATTTAAATAATGACGCAAGTAGACGTGCTTCTGGGCCTGCAATGGGGCGATGAAGGCAAGGGAAAAATTGTTGATGTTCTAAGTCCGCAATATGATTTGATAGCTCGTTTTCAAGGCGGTCCGAATGCCGGACATACTTTAGAGTTTGATGGCAAAAAATTCGTTTTAAATACCATTCCATCAGGTATTTTTAATGAAAAAACAATGAACTTAATTGGAAATGGTGTGGTTATTGACCCTATCATTCTAAAAAGAGAGTTAGACAACCTTAAAGCAGCCGGCCATGATCCTGTAGCAAAAGGGAAATTGGTGATTGCCCGTAAAGCACATTTAATTTTGCCAACACACCAGTTACTGGATGCGGCAAATGAACAAAAAATGGGTAAGGACAAGATCGGTTCTACGTTAAAAGGTATTGGTCCGACTTATATGGACAAAACCGGACGTAACGGATTAAGAGTTGGTGACACTACCCTTCCTGACTTCAAGGACCGTTACAACAAACTGGTTGAGAAACATAAAGACATGCTTTCTCATTATAATTTTGAATATGACCTGACGGAAAAAGAAGCTGCATTTTTTGAAGCGATCGAATTCCTGAAAAGCATTCCTCATGTAGATAGTGAGCATTATGTAAATGGATTCCTTAAAGAAGGAAAAACAGTCTTGGCAGAAGGTGCACAAGGAACACTATTGGATGTAGATTTCGGATCTTATCCGTTTGTAACCTCTTCAAACACCACTACCGCTGGTGCTTGTACCGGCTTAGGAATTGCGCCTAACAGAATTGGTCATGTATATGGTATTTTTAAAGCTTATTGTACCCGTGTTGGTGGTGGACCTTTCCCTACTGAACTGGACAATGAAATTGGAGAAAATCTTCGTCAGGTTGGTCATGAGTTCGGTGCAACAACCGGTCGTGCCCGTCGTTGCGGATGGATTGATCTACCTGCATTAAAATATGCAATCATGTTAAACGGCGTAACTGAGCTGATCATGATGAAAGCAGACGTATTGGATGGTTTTGACACCATCTATGCCTGTACGCATTATGAGCACAATGGTGAAACCATTGATTACATGCCATACGACATCATTTCTGTCAAGCCTACTCCGGTATTAAAAGCGATTGAAGGTTGGAAAACAGATGTGACTAAAGTAAATAAAGTAGCAGAAATTCCTGCGAAACTTGCAGATTACATCGCTTTCTTAGAGAAAGAGTTAGCAGTACCTGTAAAATATCTTTCAGTTGGACCAGACAGGGTTCAGACTTTAGAATTGAACTAGAACGTAATTTCTAATATAGAAGGCGGCCGATGGCCGCCTTTTTTGGTTTATAAAACCAGGGTTGAGCCCATTATTTTTTTAACTTTGCCCTCAAATGAGTCACCCGGATATATCGTTATTTAAAAGCAAGGCACTTCAATGGGCCAATTCCTTTGACATCTGTTGCTGCCTGAATTCCAACAGCTACAACGACCCCTTCGGAAAGTTTGATTTTGTAATTGCCGCCGGGGCGACACAAATTTTGAATGCGCCGACAGGAAAGGCTTTTGACGCACTGCGCTCCTTCTACAACTTGCATAAAACCTGGATGTTCGGATTATTTAGCTATGACCTGAAGAATGAACAGGAACAATTGTACTCCAGGAATCCAGATGCCTTACATTTCCCAGATCTTTTCTTCTTTGTCCCCGAATATCTGATCACCATAAAAGATGATGAGATCACAGTTATCCTTGGGGGACAGGAAGTACTTAAAGAGATCAGACAAGTGGAACTGGCTTTCCCAGTCCCTGGAAAAGCACTGAATATTCAACATAAACTGGATAAAGCAGCTTACCTGAAAAAAATATCGGAGTTACAGCAGCACATCAACAGGGGCGATATTTACGAAATTACTTATTGTCAGGAGTTCTTTGC
>Ga0307414_10000638_pt1 | contig 17960 bp, 10 predicted proteins | sample DK1Ometagenome_FD_203804 | JGI IMG/M metagenome (GOLD analysis project Ga0307414, IMG submission 203804) | Maize rhizosphere microbial communities from greenhouse at UC Davis, California, United States - DK15-O-3 | ecosystem: Host-associated > Plants > Roots > Rhizosphere > Soil | place: USA... | reverse complement strand
ATCTATTGCCTGCGGGTGGTGAAGGGCCCGTGGAGCGAGGACGAGCGGCGGCGCTACTTCGCATGGTTCGATCGCCTGCTGCAAAAGCGCGGGGGGGACAGCTATGCAGGGTTCATCGTGGATCTGCGCAAACAGACCTTGGAAAACAGCACTTCCAGCGAGCGCGAGTGGATCGCGAAGCTGGCTCCGGCAAACGTGGTGCATCCGCTCGCCGATCTCCCGCCCGTCCAGGGCCCGGGCCGCGAATGGACGGTCGCGGACGTGGAGACGCTTGCCGCGAGCGGCCTCGATCACCGGGACAAGGAGAACGGAAAAAAGATGTTCCAAGCCTCGCTTTGCGCCGCGTGCCATCGTTTCGACGGTGCGGGCGGGGCAGCCGGACCGGATCTTACCGCGGTGGCCGGTCGTTTCAGCGTGCACGATCTCGCCGAGGCAATCATCGACCCGAGCAAGGTGGTGTCCGACCAGTACGCCTTCGATGCGATCGTCAAACGCGACGGATCGCAGGTCATCGGCAAGTTGATCGAAGAGAAGGACGAGCACTGGATCATCGCGACCAGTCCTTTCGATTTCTCCGCCACGATCGAGGTCGAGCGAAGCCAGATCAAGGACATCAGACCCTCGCCCATTTCACCGATGCCGGCCGGCATGATCAACCGCCTGAATCCCGACGAGCTGAAGGATCTCCTCGCGTATCTGTTAGGAAAATAGCAACGCGCGGGAGGTCCGGCCGACAGCGAAAGACGGACCGGGAGACGCGATGGTTTTTTGGCAGGTTTTTGGAATCCAATTGCGTCGTCTCCGGAGCATCCGGTTGTAAAAAGGATTTCCAGAAATCGGATCGTGGCGGGATTCCCGACGACCTTTGCGACGTCAGGAATTCACGCGACGACCGAGATCGAACCGGAGCGAGGCCTTCCCCCAAAGCCTCTCTCCGGCACGCATACCAAACCCGCTACCCAATGAAATCCTACCCGATTTGCTTCAGCCGCCGCGCACAGATTGTCCGGCTTTCCCCACTACTCTTGTGCCTCTCCGCGCATGCCGCCGTTGTGCCCCTCAACGAGTCGAACAGCACGCATGACTGGACCCTGCCGTCCGGTATCAACCTGCTGAACGGAGCGACGGCGCACACTCCCTCCGCGCCCCAACATCCCGATCATGGCAATGGCGACGTGGCTTCCTCAAGCTGGCTCACCCTGACCGACGGCACCCTGGGCGCAGCGGGAAACAAGGCGGCCAGCGTGACTCCCGACAACGGCCACTCCGTCATCTTCCCTCTCGACACGACGATCAATAGCAACGGCTATAACCTCACCTCCTTCGACTCCTACTGCGCCTGGCCCGATAGCGGGCGGGACAACCAGGACTTCACGATCGAATACTCCACGGTAGGCGATCCCGCCACCTTCATTCCGATCGCAACGGTCAGCAACCACACGGGCGCGCCGAACAACTCCACCCACACGCGCCTCACCGACGATACCGGATTCCTCGCTACCGGCGTCCACTCGGTCAGATTCGTGTTCGCCAATCAGGAAAACGGCTACACGGGCTACCGGGAGTTCATCCTCTTCGGAACCGCGGTTCCCCTCGCCGATCCGCTGACCTGGACGGGCGCGGGAGGCTCCGCCGGAAGCGCGGATTGGACCGTCGATCCCGACAACAACTGGAAGCTTACCGCCGATGGCACTCCTTCCGACTTCAGCAGTCTCTCGGCGCTCACCTTCGACTCCACCGGAACGAATACCGACATCAACGTCCCGGTGGCGCTTACCGCCTCGGCGATGATTTTCACGAACGACGTCACGACGCCCTATACCTTCGGCGGGGACCTGCTCACGGTGTCTAACAACCTCGTGTCCTCGGGGACCGGCAGCGTCACCTTCGATGCGCCGACCTCGTTTGCCACGGGCGTGGACATGTCGGGCACAGGCAGCCTGGTCTTCAACGGCACCTTGCAATCCACCGGTCTCCTCCTTTCCGGAACGGGCAGCGTGACCCTGGGGACCGACAACAACCTGGCAGGGGTGACCTCGGTCGCCGACGGCACGCTCAACGTGTCGAGCGATTTCGCCCTGGGGCTCAGCGCGCTGACCGTCTCAGGAGGCACGGTGAATTTCACCTCGGCATTCCCGGTGGTCGGTAGCCTCGCGGGGAGCGGCGGTTCGGTGGTTCTCGGCAGTCTTCCCTCCGGGGACACCTCCCTTCAAGTGGGGAATCCGGACATCACCGCTTACGCCGGATCCATCACCGACGCCTCGCCCACCGCCAACGGCAGCATCACTAAGGTCGATAGCGGGACCCTGACCCTTTCCGGCACAAATACCTATACCGGCACCACCGCGGTGGCGGCCGGACAACTGGAGTTCGGCAAGCGGGTCTCACTCTACAACGCGACGCCCGCATCCTGGACTTCCAGCAAGATCACGGTCGAGTCCGGTGCCGTGCTGGGTTTCCGCGTCGGCGGCCCGGAGGAGTTCACGGAAAGCGATCTGGCGGCGCTGGATCCAGCGATCTTCGGTTTCGGGTCGGTCCTCGGCCTCAATACCACCGGCGGGGACTTCACCCTTGCCCACGCCTTCGGCGGAGACATGGGGATCTTGAAATCGGGTAACAACGTCCTCCGCCTCACCGGGGCGAACACCTACACGGGCCCCACGAAAGTCATTCGCGGCGTCCTCGAAGCCGCTTCCCCGTCGGCTGCTTCGATTCCCGGGGATGCCATCCTGGGAGACGCGAGCGCTCCCGGTATTTTCCTGAACCTGGGGGCGGATAACCAGTTCGCGCCGACTTCGGTGGTCTCCTTCCAGAACGGTCCGGCCGCGAATGCGAAGCTCCAGCTTCGGGGGACGTCACAGACCATCGAAGGCTTGGACGGGGCTGCCGCTCACCTGGTGTCCATCGTCCAGAACGACGAGCTAGGCACCCCGGGGTTCATCTCGGCCACTCCGGGCGACGCGGTCCTCACCATCAATGCCACCTCGGACCACAGCTTCAAAGGGCTGATCCGGAATGGCGACGGGGTCACGAGCCCTCTCGCCATCGTAAAAACGGGCCCGGGCGTGCAGGAGTTCGTGAATACCCCCGTCCAAGGATACAGCTACTCCGGACCCACCACCATCGACGAGGGAACCTTGCGCCTGAACTTCGCGAACAATGCACCGAACGGCTTCGGTTCCAATGTCACCGTCAACAGCCCCGGGGGAGTTCCGGCGATCTTCGCCTTGGACGGCAATTTCGACTTCGGCATGACGATCTCCGGCACGGGGAGGGTTGAAAAGCAGGGTGCCGGAACGGTGCGGCTCGTCAACAGCGTCAACCAATACTCGGGCGGCACCACGGTGACCGCCGGGATCCTGGCACTCTCTTCAAACGGAGGCGCCGGCGCCGGAACGGGTCCCGGCCAGTTCTGCACGGCCGGCGAGATGATTCCCTCGAACGTCGTCACCGTGGAGAACGGCGCCACACTCCGGCTCGACGGCGTGGCACCGCTGGGGAATTCCGAAATGCTTCCGGAGTTCGGGCTTTCCATCCTGATCAATCCGGGCGCCAAGCTCTCGGGAGGTATCAATACGGTCGCCTTCGTGCCGAACCTGACTCTGAACGGTGGAGTCGTGGACATCACGGACGGGGCCGGGCATGGCGGCTTCAACACGAACCTCGCGCTCGTGGGAACCGTGGTCGTCGGCGGAAGCAGCACGCTGCAGTCCGTCATCTCCACTTCCGGGGTCGGAGCAAATGCCAATGTCTCCCTCGGATCCCTCGGTCTGCCAGGCACGGTCTTCCAAGTGGCCAATGTCACCGGGAACGGCAACACGGATCTGGGGGTCAGCTCGGTCCTCGGCGACGTCCACGGGACTCCTTCGCCCCTGACGAAAACGGGCCCCGGCACGATGTTCCTCCAGGCGGTGAACACCTATACCGGCACGACCCATGTGATGGAAGGCGAGCTCCGGCTGGATAGCTCTTTCCTGGCGGACGACTCCGCCGTGATCATCGACGCGGCGGGAACGCTCAACCTCTTGCACAGCGACGAGGATGTGGTCGGCACACTCACGCTCGAGGGAACCCCGGTTAGCCCCGGCTCCTACGTGGCCGTGGGGAACACGACGCCGGGGGCCATACAGACACCCCGCATCAAGGGAGACGGCATCCTGGTGGTAACATCGGAACCGCTGCCCGGATTCGACCAATGGGCGGAGATCATCCCGAACGCGGATGATCGCGAGCGATCCGATGATCCCGACGGCGACGGCTTCGACAACCTCTCCGAATACCTCTTCGGCACCTCGCCAAACCAGGGCAACGGGTCCTTGACCACGACGGAGCGGACTCCGGCGGGGCTTGTCATCCGCTGGAACGAAATCGCCACGGGTGCCGCGTCCTATGTCCTTCAGGAAAGCGCCACCTTGGAAGCCGTTTCGTGGTTGCCGAGCGGGGCAGTCGTAGAGGACCAGCCGGTCCAGGACCTTCCCGACTATGTCCGGAAGATGGCGACTATCCCCATCGATAGCCCCGCGAAATTCGCCCGGGTCCAAGGCGCCGAATGAGCCCCGGACGGGCTTCCGGAAACGGATGCCTCGGTTCAACATACTCCCGATGATCCTCCCGAGGGTCATCGGGATTTTTTCTTGTCCTGAATGAGGTGTCCCCGCTGGGGCTCGCCAGGGAAGGCGTGGAAATGTGCGGCGGGATTCCCTCAGGAACCCCAACCACCGACCCCGGCACCGGCCACAGAAAAATAACCCTGTTTTATCCACCAACTTTTAGTAAGATCCGCTCCCGTTGAAAGCAGGTCCACCCCCCCGGGGACCCGCGCTCCGCGCTTAAATCCAGCCTGCCCGTGAAGAAAACCCACCTCGCCCTCCTGGGGATTTTTGTACCCACAGGACTCGCGCTTCTTGCCCTCTTCGATCTACCGCCGGCACGATCCGCCACGGCGGAGGAAGCCAGCAAGCGAGCTGCCGCCCCGGAAAGGGCCGCTCTCTCGCCGGGGCGGGAATTCCCACGCGAAGTGACGGCGGATGCAGGCAAGCGGGTCCCGCACCGGCATGGCGGGGATTGCATCAGTTGCTCCACGGGAAAGCCGCACGCGGAGCCGGTCCGCCTCTCGAAAAAGCTCCCGCTTTCGTTCTTCGAGGCGATGCCTCCCGCGGGCGGGCAGGTGGAGATCCCCCTGCCTGATGGCAGGAAAGGAATGGCTATCGTGGAACGCTTTGAAACCGACGCGGAGGGAAAGCCGGTGATGAGCGAGGGCCGGATGATCGAGCCCGCGAAAGGCCGCTTCATCTTCCGCCGCCAGGCGGAGGGTACACCATCCGGTGCCTATGCCGGCGCGATCCGCTTTCCGACCGAAAGCTACGGCTATCTTTTCGAGCAATCCGTGGACGGCCATCCGCAGCTTACCTATTCGCACGCCGATGGCGTGAGTTGCGTGAACTACGCCTTCCCCGCCGGGGTCCCTCGTGACGAGGAAGCGATAGCAGAAGAGCTCCTGCCGGCCGAACACCCGACGGACATTCCGATCCCCGTTTACCAGAACGGTGTGATTCCCCTGCAAAGCCTGCCCGGAGCGACGGGTGTGGTTTACCTCGACTTCGATGGCGAGGAAGGCCCTTTCAACGGCTGGGGCGATTTCGACGCCGCTCCTTCCGGGGCGAGCAATGCGCAGATCCTGGAGGTATGGGCCCGCGTTGCGGAGGACTTCTCCCCTTTCAATATCAACGTCACCACCGATCTCCAGATCTACCTGAGCGCGCCCGAGGCGTCGCGCCAGCGCTGCATCGTCACACCCACCACCAACGCGGCCCCGGGAGCGGCAGGCGTCGCCTACTTCGGATCGTGGAATTGGGAGGGCGACACGCCTTGCTGGGCCTTCTATGTTTCCGGAAAGGCGAGTGCCGAGGTGATTTCCCACGAGGTAGGGCACACGCTCGGCCTGGCCCACGATGGAAGGGTGGCCGATGAGACGAACGAGGCGGAGGGCTACTATGGCGGCCACGGCGGCGGTGCTACCGGCTGGGCTCCGATCATGGGAGTGGGCTATTATCAAAATCTTTCCCAGTGGTCCAAAGGCGAGTACGCCCGCGCCGATCAGACGCAGGATGACTTCGCGGTGATGACCGGCTTCAATTCGGTGGACTTCCGGGCCGATGACGCGGGCGACACCGCTGCCACCGCAAGTCCCCTGGAGCTCTTCGGAACCACGGTGGATGACGATGGAATCGTCGGCACCCGGACCGACGTCGATGCCTTTTCCTTCACCACCACCGGCGGCAATACAACGCTCCAGATCAAACCCGCGGGCCAAGGACCCAATCTCGATATCAGCGCCGAAATCCGCGATGCTTCCGATGCCGTGGTGGCATCCTCGAATCCGGTGTCCGGAGTGGATGCTTCTTTCAATCTCAACCTGGCCGCGGGATCTTACATCCTGCGCGTCGAGGGCGTCGGACGGGGCAGCGCCACCGGCGATGGCTACACGGACTACGGCTCGCTGGGTCACTATGCCATCGACGGCACGGTCACCGGCGGCGTCTCGCCGGACCGCTTCACCGTCAACGAATTCCCGCCGGTGGGCACGGTGGCCGGCACGGTGACGCCGGATAACAATCATGGGGATCGTCCGCTGGGTTACTCGATCACTGCCGGTAATACGGGCAACGCCTTCACCATTCATCCCACCACCGGGACCCTCGTCGTCGCCAATCCCTCCCCGCTCGATTCAGATCTCCTCTCGGACGGCTGGAATGATCCCGCGGAGCTCGAGCTGACGGTTCAGGTGACCGACGTCGCGCAGCCCTCGCTCAACGAGTTGCTCCGGGTGGTGGTGACCGTGGTGGACACCGGTGGCGCTGCTCCGGCGATCCTGCGGCACCGCTATTCCTTCACGGGCAATGCCAGCGATCCGGTCGGCGGGGCGGATTTGACCCTTGTAGGCGGCGCGGCTGTCACCGGCGGAAAGCTGGACCTGCCGGGCGGGCCGACCCGCAGTAACCATGCGACGGCGCAAGGTACCGCGCTCACCGCGCTCGCCTCCACGATCAATGATTCCGCCGCGATCACCATGGAGCTGTGGTTCAACCAGGACGCCGCGCAAAATTGGGCGAAGCCCTTCATGGCCGGCGTGGCCACGGGTGGAGATTACCTCGACATCACGCCGCGCCGCGGCGCGGATGGCAACGTATCCAGCATCTCGATCCGCAATGACGGCGACGGCGAATCGAACGTCAAAGGCGGCGGGCAGATGCCGTTGAACACCGAATACTACGTTGCAGCGACTTGGGATCAACCGAGCAACAGTATCACCCTGAATATCGGCCCCGTGGGCGGCAGCTTGACCACCGTGACCGCACCGATGGGCAACCGGAAACTCGCGGATCTCCAGATCGGCCAGTTCTTCCTCGGGTCCGCCGTTTTCTGGGGGGACCCGGATTTCGACGGGCAATTGGATGAGTTTCGTATCTGGCGGGGTGCACTGAGTCCGGAGCGCATCGCCGGAAACTTCGCGACAGGTCCCAACCCTCCGGGCGATGCCGACCTGGACGGACTGCCAGATGCTTGGGAGCTGTCGTTTCCCGCCATCGCCGGTCTCGCCGCGCTCGATGGCAACCGCCATGTCACCGGGAACGGCTCCGGCGCGGGCAGCGGCGATTTCGACGGCGACGGCCTCTCCGACCACGCGGAGTATAATAGCGGAGCCGGCAGCACCGATCCCACGGATGCCGATACCGACAACGATGGCTTCCCCGATCCGCTGGAGCGCAATGAAGGTAGCAACCCGAACGATGCCAACAGCGTCCCCGCCCCGCGTCTCGCACACCGCTATGCCTTCGATTCCGGCGCGGTCGATGCCGTGGGCTTCGCCGATCTCACGGTGACGGGCACCGCCTCCGTCACCGGCGGAGCTCTCGATATTCCCGGCGGGGTGCCGCGCGCCAATCAGGCAAACGCCCAGGGAGCCGCCCTTGCCGAGATCGCCGGAACCATTAACGCCTCCTATGGGCTGAGCATCGAGGCCTGGTTCACCCAGGACGTCGCGCAGAACTGGGCGAAGGTGATCATGGCGGGCAAGGGATCTGACTGGAACTATCTGGACATTACCCCACGCCGCGGAACGTCCGGGAGTGTCGCCAGCGCCTCGATCAACAATAGCAGCACTGAAAGCACCGCCATCGGCGGCCCCGGAGGTGCTCCCGTGGTAAGCGGTACGAAGTACTACTGCGCCGCCATATGGAACTCGCTGGCGGACACGCTGACGCTCCGCATCGGCCCGGTGGGAGGTACGCTCAGCACTTACACCACCTCCATGGGAGGCAAGAAGCTCTCGGAGATTCTGGTGAACGAATTCCGGATCGGAGCCGCCGTGCAATTCGGCGATCCCAATTTCGACGGGAAGATCGATGAGGTGAGGATCTGGCAGGGCGTGCTCTCTTCAGCCCGCACCACCGGAAACTTCGCCAGCGGCCCCGGACAGCCTGCGGGCGACAGCGATGGCGACGGCCTGCCGGATGAGTGGGAGTTCTCCTTTGCCGGCATCAATACCCTACGCGACCTCAGTCCCGCCACTGACTTCGATGGCGACGGTCTCAATGACGGCGGAGAACGTGCCGCGGGCTCCAGCCCCACCGACAACGACAGCGATGACGACGGTTTCACCGACCAAGCCGAAGTCACCGCCGGCACCGACCCGGTCAACCCGAACAGCGGACCGGCCGGCCCGGCGGCGATACTCGCCCACCGCTACTCCTTCACGGGAAATGTCGCGGATTCCGTCGGCACCGCGCACCTCGCGCTCGGCGGTACCGCCGGAGTGAGCGGCGGAAAATTGAATCTTCCCGGCGGTGCCCGGCGGACGAATCACGCCACCGCGCAAGGATCGGCGCTCGTGGAACTCGCCAACACCATCAGGACTTCGACTGCCCTGACCATCGAAGGCTGGTTTACCCAGGACGTCGCGCAGGATTGGTCGAAGCTCCTCATGCTCGGGCGTTCGTCGGGAGGCAACTACCTCGATTTCACGCCGAAGCGTGGAGGGGACGGTGTACCCGGCATCGCCATCAATCCCGGAAACGGCGAAGCCCGCGTACAGGGCAAGCTTCCCCTCCCTACCGGCACTCCCTGCTACTTCGCCGCGACCTGGGACACCACGGGTGACCGCCTCGTTCTCCGGACAGGACCGGTCGGCGGCACCTTGCAGACTTTCGTTTCCTCCATGGAAGGGAAGACCTTGGCCGGGCTCGATATCAACCAATTCTTCATCGGCTCCGCGGTGGCATCCGGCGATACGGATTTCGACGGACAGCTCGATGAATTGCGGATCTGGAAGGGTGCCTTGGCCCATGCCGAGGTCGCCGATCAATTCGCCGCAGGCCCCGACGAAGTCGGTAGCACGCCGGTGGTCCGGAGCTCTTCCATGAACGCCGTGGGAACTGTATTCACGCTGGAGTTCTCAAAGCTGGTGGAGGGAAAGGCCTATCATCTCGAATCCAGCACCGACCTGCAGATCTTCACGCCTGTCCCCGGCTCGCAATTCACCGCAGGCAGCGGGACCAACGCCGTGCCCCTGCCGATCAATCGCGACGCGGATCCGAAGCTCTTCTACCGTCTCGTGAACGGGCCGATTCCCTAGCCCCGGCCCGCGTTTCCTCAGATGAGGGCGCTTGCGGAGCCGACTTCCCGACTTCCTTCGCTGGCGTTGCGGATGCTTTCAGAGGCGGAAAGCGGAGGCCGACGATGTCGCCGTGTGCCAAGGCCATTTCATCCACCTGCTCGCGGGTAGCCCAGACCTCGATCTCGCGGCGCGGGTCCTTTTCCGGCCGGACGCTGAGGCGGGCGAAGGGACCGGCGACGAAGAGATGACTCACCCTCCCCGCGAGCTGCACCCCCTCCTCCGCCGCAAATTTCAGCTCGATCTCGTGCGGGCGGACGTAGCGGCCGTCGTCGAGCTTGTTGACCTCCCCCAGGAATTCGTAAACGAAAGAGGTCCGGGGTTCATCATAGATATTCTGCGGCTTGCCGGTCTGCTCGATCCGGGCGTTCCGCATCACGACCACCTGATCGGCCAGTTCGAGCGCTTCTTCCTGATCGTGGGTGACGAAGAGCGTGGTCAGGCCGATCTCGTCGTGGAACTGGCGCAGCCAGCGGCGCAGGTCCTTGCGCACCTGGGCGTCGAGGGCGCCGAAAGGCTCGTCGAGCAGCAGCACCTTCGGCCGGACCGCGAGAGCGCGGGCGAGGGCGACGCGCTGGCGCTGGCCACCGGAGAGCTCGTGCGGGCGGCGCTTGTCCAGGCCATCGAGCTTTACCAGGTGAAGCAACTCCTTCACCCGCGCATTGATCTCGCTTCTCGGGGGGCGCTTCGCGCCGGGCAGCACCGTGAGACCGAAGGCGATATTATCCGCGACGGTCATGTGCTTGAAGAGCGCGTAGTGCTGGAAGACGAAGCCGACGCCGCGCTTGCCCGCGGGCAGGTCCGTCACATCCTCTCCGTGGAAGAAAACCCGGCCGCTGCCGGGATCCGCATATTCGAGCCCCGCGACGATACGCAGCAGCGTGGTCTTGCCGGAGCCGGAGGGGCCGAGCAGCGCGGTGAGGGAACCGTCGGGAATCTCAAGCGAGAGGTCATCGAGCGCGGTGTAGCTACCGAAGCTCTTGTGGATGGATTGGATGGAAACGGACATGAGAAAACCGGGTTTAGTGGCGTCGGGAGGACCCGTGGCCGGTGAAGTGCGCGACGGCGGTCTTGAGGCCGAGGGTGACGAGCGCGAGCAGGGCGAGGAGCGCGGCACAGGCGAAGGCAGCGCTGAATTGATACTCGTTGTAGAGCACCTCCACGTGCAGAGGCAGGGTGTTGGTCTTGCCGCGGATGTGCCCGGAGACGACAGAGACGGCGCCGAATTCACCCATCGCGCGGGCATTGCAGAGCAGCACGCCGTAAAGCAGGCCCCATTTGATATTCGGGAGGGTGACGTGGCGGAAGATCTGCCATCCCCGCGCGCCGAGCGTCACGGCCGCCTCCTCCTGATCGTTCCCCTGGCTTTCCATCAGCGGGATCAACTCGCGCGCGACGAAGGGAAAAGTCACGAATACCGTGGCGAGGATGATACCCGGCAAGGCGAAGATGATCCGGATGTCGTTCTCCTGAAGCCAGGGGCCGAACCAGCCCTTCGCCCCGAACATGAGCACGAAGACGAGTCCCGCGATGACTGGAGAAACGGCGAAGGGCAGATCGACCAGCGAGAGCAGGAAGGAGCGGCCCTTGAAGCGGAACTTCGTGACAAGCCATGCGGCGGCCAGGCCGAAGATCGTATTGAGCGGTACCGAGATCGCCGCGGCGAGCAAGGTCAGCTTGATCGCGGAAAGGGCGGCTTCTTCCTCCAGCGACGCCGAGAATACCTCCCACCCGCGCCGGAAGGCCTCGATGAACACCGCCGCCAGCGGCAGCAGCAGGAAGAGCGTGAGGATCACACAGGCCAGGCCGATGAGCAGCCAGCGGACAGGGGCGGATTCGGTGGTGGCGGGGCGGTAGGCCATCGGGCTAGCGGGTCTGCCAGTTGAGCCGGCGTTGCAGGAGATTGATCAGGAGCAGCAGCCCGAAGGAGACGAGCAGCATCCCGGAGGCGATGACCGCCGCGGCCTCGTACTTGAACTGCTCCAATTGCGCGACGATCAGCAGCGGCAGGATCTCGGTCTTCATCGGCAGGTTCCCGGAAATGAAGATCACGGATCCGTATTCGCCGATCGCACGGGCGAAGGCCAGGGTGAAGCCGGTGATGAGGGCCGGCACCAGCATGGGCAAGATGACGCGCCGGAAGGTGGTCCAGCGGCCGGCGCCGAGGCTGGCAGCGGCTTCCTCCAACTCACCGCCCAGATCCTCCATGACGGGCTGCACCGTCCGGACCACGAAGGGAAAGCCGATGAAGGTGAGTGCGATGAAGACGCCGAAGGGCGAGTAAGCGCCCTTGATACCCCATTCCGCGAGATACTTGCCGATCCACCCGGTGGGCGCGTAGATCGCCGTCAACGTGATGCCCGCCACCGCCGTGGGCAGCGCGAAGGGGAGATCCACGATCGCGTCCAACACCTTCTTTCCAGGGAATTCGTAGCGCACCAGCACCCATGACACGAGCAGGCCGAGCACGACGCTGACCGCCGCGGCAGCGGCGCTGGCACCGAAGGTCAGCTTCGCCGCCGCCAACACCCGCGGCGAGGTGAGGATGTTCCACCACTCGCCCGGGCCCCGGCCGGCCGCCTTGATGAACAAGGCGGCCAGCGGGATCAGGATAATCAGGCTCAGCCAAGTGATGGTAATTCCCATCGAGAGGCCGTAGCCGGGGATAACTCGTTGCTTGCGCATGAAGGTCCCAGTGGGTCATTTCGTTCCGCCGAAGGCCTGATCGAAGGTGCCCCCATCGTCGAAGTGGGTCTTCTGCGCCTTGGCCCAGCCGCCGAAGTCTTTGTCCACCGTGACCAGCGGGACGGTCGGCAGCTTCGCGCTGTATTTCGCCAGGATCGCCGGATCGCGCGGACGGTAGAAGTTCTTGCCGGCCAGCTCCTGCGCCTCGTCGGTATAGAGGAATTCCAGATAGGCCTTGGCGGCTTCCGCGGCACCATGCTTTGCAGCGTTCTTTTCCACCACCGCCACCGGAGGCTCGGCGAGGATACTCAGCGAGGGATAAACCACCTCGGTCTCCCCCGGGAATTCCTTCTCGATGAGATAAGCTTCGTTTTCCCACGAGAGGAGGACATCGCCTATCTTGCGCTGCGCGAAGGTGGTGGTGGATCCACGCGCACCCGTGTCCAGCACCGGCACGTTCTTGAAAAGCCGCGTGATGTAATCGAGCACCTTCGCCTGATCGCCGCCGGATTCCTTCTCGGCCCACGCCCAGGCCGCGAGGTAGTTCCAGCGGGCGCCCCCGGAGGTCTTCGGGTTCGGAGTGACGACCTGCGTGCCTTCCTTCACCAGATCGCCCCAGTCCTTGATGCCCTTCGGATTGCCCTTGCGGACGACGAAGACGATCGTGGAGGTATAGGGCGAGCTGTTGTCAGGCAGCTTCGTCTGCCAGTTGTCCGGGAGGAGCTTCGCCTCGCGGGCGATGACGTCGATATCCCCTGCCAAGGCGAGCGTGACCACGTCCGCCGGCTGGCCGTCGATGACCGCGCGGGCCTGCTTGCCCGAGCCGCCGTGGGATTGGGTGATTTTGATCTCTCCCTTGCCGTCGGCCGCCCACTTCTTGACGAAGGCGGCGTTCACCTCCTCGTAGAACTCGCGGGTCGGATCGTAGGAGACGTTCTGAAGTTCGAGCTCTCCGCCGGAGGACGACTTCTTGCCGCATCCCGGCAGCGCGATGAGGGCGGCCAGGGCGAGGGGGATGAAGAATCGTGTTTTCATGTTCTTTAGGTGCAGAAAAAGGGAGTCAAAAGGAGAAACGGACACCGGTCAGCCAGGTGAGGCCGTCGTAGTCGCCACCGTTGCCCGCACCGTCGAGGGTGGCATACTCGGCACCGGCCATCAGCTTGAGCTTGTCGCCGTGGATGAAATATTGGGCACCGAGATAGAGAGCATGATACTCGTCGCCGCGGCCGCCTCCCGTAAGGGAGGGAGCCTCGCTTTCATAGCGGGTCTGCCGCACCACGCTGTCCAGCCCGTCGCCGGTGGCGAAGGAGTAGCGGCCGACGAGCTGCACCCGCTTCGGGATCAAATCGTAGGTCGGCTGGATGAAGAAGCCGAAGACGTCCGCCTCCCGGCCCTCGCCGCCGGAGCCGTGGAAGCCTTCCACGACGAGCCCCCACGGGCCCTCCTGGCCCCAGAAGGTGGCCGATACGATGTCATCGTAGCGCGTGAAGAGGCAATCGTCCTCATCGTGCCCGCTGTGCAGCCAATCGAGGTGGAAATCCGCTCGATCCCAGCCGAAGCGGCCCTTGGCGTCGTAGCCGATGCCCGCACCGAAGCTGTAGGCCCCACCGAAGGTGCCGAATTCGCGGTCGGTGTCGTTTGAATAAACGCCCGTTTGCCAAGTGAACTCGCGGACCTTGCCTTCGACCGTCAGGCCGGTACCCCGGTCCACGCGGAGCTGGTTGAAAATTTGCGAGCGCTCGAAGGTCGGCTGGTTGTTGGTCGATTGGACGAAGTCGTAGTAGCCGATCAATGGCTTCAGGCGGCCGGCGGTGATGCTGAGGGAGTCGGTGGGCTTCCACCGCACATAGGCATCCACGAGGCGGTCATAGGTGTCCTCGAAGCTATCGTTGCTCTGGAAATCGAGCCGCAGTTCCACCTTCTTGTCGAAGAGCTTGGCATCGAAGCCGAAGCGGGCGCGGCGATCCTCCCAGGCATCGGCATCGCCTTGGTCAGAATCCACCCGGTAGTTTTGGCCGTGATAACGCCCGCGGAGCTTGAACTCCTGGAGAATCGGATTCTCGTCGCTCTTATAGAGCGTGAACGCCTTCCACAGTGCGAACGATGCCGTCTCCTCCGCGGAGGGGGTGGCGAAGGGCTCGAAGGCCAGGCCGGAAGAGGGCACGGCAAGGACGGCTCCGGTCGCGGCGAGCAAGGTCACAGGTGATTCCCCGAGGCGGGACCGGCGGGCGGCAGCGGGCCTTGAGGCCCCTTTTGTAGTCGTATTCATGGATGAGATGATTTCAAGGGTAAGGAAGCCCGCCGTGCGGTGGCGGCACGGGGAGCTGCGATGCAGGCAAAAAAAAGACCACCTGTGAGGCTACGGGAGCGGGCCACGGGATGCGCGGGATGGCGCTCTCTCCAGTGTCTCCGCTCTCCGAGTGCCTCCGGTGGTCCGGTCGGTCTCTTCGATTAGAAGTCGGGGCGAACCTGAAACGGGTCCGCGATGTGGAAAATAAGGATCAGTTCAGAACGGCGAGCCGGACTCGTCCGATTTCGCCGGGAAGCGGGTTTTCTCCAGGCTCTCCACCTGGGTCACCCGACCCTCATGGACGATGATCTGGACGGACCCGAAACGCAGGTCTCCGACCTTCTTTTGCACGACCTCCAGCCAGTCGGCAGGGATCGGGTTGTCCGTCTTCGGACGTTCATTTGTTCCGGGTTTCATCGCTCGGAGCGGTGGCGAGTAGGGAAAGTCCTTCGAGGAAGCCGTCGGCGGGATTTGCCTTCCCGCGAACCGGGGTGGCGCTGCTCTTCCCGCCGCTGAGAGTCGAGAAGGGCGGAGCGATGCCGTCGCGGCGCATCTTGCGCAGCGTCACCTCCACCACCTGCGCGAGGGTGTAGCGGTCGAGGATATTGGCGATGGCATTGCGGACGTCGATCATCAGCATCCGCAAGCCGCAATGATCCTCATCCGGACAAGTGCAGCGCTGGTAGGCATATTCGCTGGCGCAGCAAATCGGAGCCAGGCGACCGTCCATGCGCCTCACGATGTCCCCGATCCGGACCTCGTCCGCCGCCTTGGCCAAGGCGTAGCCGCCCAGCTTGCCGCGCTTGGTCTCCACCAGCCCGCCCTCGCGGAGTTCCTGGAGGATCCGTTCGATGAATTTCAGGGGCAGCCGGTTCGCATCCGCGAGTTCGACCCCCGATACGACCGGGAGCCCCATCTCCGTGGCAATGCCCAGGTGAATGAGAGCGCGCAAGGCATACTCGGCTTTTTTGGAAAGGTGCATCGGCGAATGTGGATGAAAGAGTATGAATTAGATTCGGCAAATCAAGGTGTATTTCTATAATTCTCATAATAGCCTCAAGGTTAGCCCATTACAGGCCGGTCATCGCCTTGACCCAGCAATCTCGATCCACCGGATGAGACTAAACGAACAGCTTCCAGAGCATACCGAGTCCCGCGCACGCGGCGAGCACGGGAATGACCCCCAGCTTGAAGCGCTCCATGGCCAGCCATGCCGCGAGGGCGGTGAGAGCGACGAAGTAATCGAAACCCCCGCTCTCCGGGCGCAGGGCATGCCAAGCGAACCAAATGGCGAGGTTGAGAATCACACCGACCACCGCGGCGGTGATGGCGGTGAGCGTGGAGGCTAGTGCGGGCCGCTCCCGAAGGCCCTCGATGTGCGGCCCGCCGAGGAAAACGAAGAGAAAGCACGGCAGGAAAGTCACCCAGGTGGTGATCGCTGCCCCCAGCGTGGCGGCAAGCAGCGGCGGCAGTCCGCCGAAATTTTGCCAGGCGGCGACGAAACCGACGAACTGCAGAACCATGATCAAGGGACCGGGCGTGGTTTCCGCGAGGCCCAGGCCGGCGATCATCTGCCGCTGGCCCAGCCACCCGTAGTGCTCCACCGCCATCTGCGAGACATAGGGCAGCACGGCATAGGCACCGCCGATGGTTACCAGGGCGGCTTTGCTGAAAAAGAGTCCTTCTTGGAAATGTATGCCCCCCCATCCGAGAAACAGCCCGCAAGCCAGCACCGGCAACCACCACAGGACCAGGCACAGCGCGGACACGAGCAAGGTCCTCTGCCACGTCGCGCGCGGTGCCGGAGCCAGGGGGGCGAAGGGTGCCTCCCCCACCTCCGCCTTCCCATGCCCCCGCCCTGCCGGAAATTGCCCCGGAAAATATTTCCCGCCCGCGAAGCCCGCCAGCGCCGCGGCCAGCAAAATGAACACGAAGGAAATCTTGAAAAAGAAAATCGCCGTGAAGGCCAGCAGGGCCAGGAGCCACAGCGCGGGTGTCTTCAGGGCCTTCGACCCGATCCGTTTCGCGGCCGATACGACAATGGCGATCACGGCAGGCATGAGCCCGTAGAAGATCCCCTGGATCCACGGGATATCCCCCCCTGCCATGTAGAGCCAGCTCAGGCCGAAGAGGATGAAGACCGAGGGAATCACGAACAAGGCGCCGGCCGCAATACCGCCGCGCGCGCCGTGCAAGCGCCAGCCCAGGTAGGTCGCGAGTTGCTGCGCCTCGGGGCCCGGCATTAACATGCAGAAATTCAGCGCATGGAGGAAGTGGTCCTCGCTCAGCCAGCGCCGCCTCTCGACGATCTCCCGGTGCATGATCGCGATCTGGCCGGCCGGCCCGCCGAAACTGATCCAACCCAGCTTGATCCAGAATCGGAGCGCTTCCGCAAAAGTCGGGGCGGGAGGCGGGGAAGCTTCGGTCATCGTGATGGCCTCCGAATAGCGGCAAACACGCGCGACGTCACGGGAAAGCATGGAAACGCGCACCCGCCTTGCATCTTTTGCAAAAGCCGCACGCCCCTCGTCACGGCACGGGACTAGAGCTGGTCCGCTATCGCCTCGGCGATCGGCGCGAGGGCGGCACGTCCGCTGGCGTGCGGCTTCGCCCGTGCAAAGTCGGGCGCGAACACCTGCCGGATGAGTCCGTCCACCAGGCCGCGGTCGCGGAAGCACAGGTTGAGCTCGCGATTGATGCGCATGCTCAGGGTGTCGAGATTGGCGGAACCCACGCAGGCCCAGCCGTCACAGATCATCACCTTCAGATGGGTCATCCCCGGGTAGGCGTAGGCCTTGCCGCCGGCCTTCACGAGTTTGTCCGCAAAGGCACGGTTGGCGAGATCCATGATCTTGGAATCGTTGCGACCGGGATAGACGAGCCGCACATCCACACCGCGGCGTGCGGCATCCTGAAGCGCTTCCGTGATGTCGTCGTAGGCGACGTAGGGGTCTTCGATCCAGATCCGCTTCCGCGCGGCGCGGATGCCAAGCAGCATGGCCTTGCGAATCTCGTAGCGGCCTGCCGCAGGATCGGTGCGCAGGATCCGGAGAGGCACCTCGCCAGGGACTGCGGGTACCGGCTCCACGACCGGCTTCTTTTGGAAAACCCCGAAGAAGCCCAGCGGATCCGCGCGGCGCCAGGTATGGTTGTAGTCCTCCTGAAGCTTTGCGACCGCCGGGCCTTCCACGCGGAACATGAGGTCATGCCACTCGCTGTAATATTCGCGGCCGATGTTCATGCAGCCCATCAGCGCGATCTGCCCGTCGAAGACATGGAGTTTGGTATGATCGCAGACGAGCCATGGATTCA
>Ga0307414_10000637_pt1 | contig 17972 bp, 16 predicted proteins | sample DK1Ometagenome_FD_203804 | JGI IMG/M metagenome (GOLD analysis project Ga0307414, IMG submission 203804) | Maize rhizosphere microbial communities from greenhouse at UC Davis, California, United States - DK15-O-3 | ecosystem: Host-associated > Plants > Roots > Rhizosphere > Soil | place: USA... | reverse complement strand
TAAAAAGAATTTTATAAATATTTCAGCCAGAAGTTGACACCTGAAATTTCAGCATTGGTGCAGTCACAGGCACTGAAGCAATCTTTTTAGCAAACTATTGGGGAATAAATGGATATATGAACAACAATTCCAGTCATATTATTACCTTAATTTACATGTTCGGAACAGTATCGTTCATAATAAAGAAAGTTAGTTTCATATTACTACTTCTAATTCTGATGAATCCGCAGATATTCTACATTAATAAAAAGATTTAGAAAAGTTTTAGAAAAACAAATTTTAGATAAATTATCAGCATATGCTCCACAAATCAGTTATCAACGTCAACTCATTGAAATTTACTAATCATTGAAATTTTAAATTATAACCTCATACCCAATTCAATCAAATCACTTGAATAAGTGATTACTGTTTATGGTTCGAATGTTTATTTGGGATTGATGCATATTGAAAGGCTGGAAACCAGATTAGCACAGCTGGTTTCGGAAGAAAGAAATCAAAACGGAGATTATACCTCTTTGGAAAACTTTGTTAAGAAAATTCCTATTGGTATCGAAACACTACAAATTTTAATCTTTATCGGGGCATTCCGCAACTTAAACAACTCACAAACCGCTAATCACTTTAATCTGAGTAGAAATACAGTCTCAAAGTGGAGAAAACGCTTTGAAACACATTAATTCGAAATAGCCTCAATGCAATATTGAAAATGGAGTGATTCTAGAAACAAAACTAAGGCCAGCTATACTGGTCTTTTATAGTTCCATTATGAACTAATGAAGAGACTCCTTCTGAAACAGAAAGCCTAATTTGTATTCCAAACTCCGTCCTTTTCAACTAGTCTTTGAATTACACATCTGGATAATTTTATGCCCAGATCCGTCTAGACAATTTTAGGAGTTCCGTTTCTTGTCAGGTGAAGATCCGCAGTATTTATTTCTTCTTAAATACTATCAATATTGGCACCGCTGCTAAATTTTGAAAACCCAGCCCAGTTGTACACTTCTGCATCAATTTTTTTATACACCAAATTTTCAGACTGGTAGTTTTGAAGAAAGGCGAGCTTGAAGATCTTGGAGCAGTAGTTCAGGAATTTCTTTTGTTTTCCCCTGTTCCATCCTGCAATTTCTGCGGCCCAGAAGATGATACTTTTAAGAAATTGAGGTTTCTTTTTGACCATAAATGCATCACGCACCCATTGTACAAAAAGCTTTTCAAATTCGCCACTTTTATATCCGGAATTTAAAATTTTTAACGAGTCATTAAGGTCTCCTTGCGCTTCATGAACAATTTCCCCCACCTCTTCATCAGTTATTGAAGAGTTCTTCTCCAGATAGTTTTCCAGGTCTTCATCATTAATTCTCGGAACTTCCACGATCTGTGTTCTGGAATCGTAAGTAGACTATAATTGGCCGTTTCAGTCGTAAGCAGAATAAGTGTTTTTGCCGGTTTTTCCTTCTTCAAAGCTCTTAAGGCAAACTTCTGATTCTGGTCATCGATTTCATTTGCGGAAATAAAAAGCTGCTTGTTTTCAGATTCCAGAGAAGCTGTCCAGTCGTCATAGCTTTCATAACGAGAGTTCATGATCATTTCCCTGAACTCCTCAAATTTATTTTTGCTTAAAGAATTTATTATAAGTAAAAAAAGGGAAGCTGAAATGCAGATCCAGATGATTCAAATGCTCTAATTTCGAAACAGCAAGTTCATTTTCATGACGAAATACTTCTTTGGTGTAAGCCAATACCATAGGAAATGTTCTATGATCGTCTTTTCTTAGAAAAGCTGGCCATGGCTCACTCTGTTTTCAGCAATGCTTACCCAAAGAAGCTTTTTCAGATTTTCCTGTCCGGCAATGTTATCCCAATTTATGTCCCAGAAATAAAAAATCTTATCTCAATGGAGAAGAGCAAGTCTGTTTAATAAATATCAAAAAAGCCGTTCATTATTTTTAGGGTTGATTGGCTTTGATTATAGAGAACATCAATAATTTAATTAGAGTAAAACTTCAAGTTAAATTGTACACAATGTAATTTTTGACAATACATTTACAGTATAAATTTTTAAGTAATTTACTATTGCAATCGTAAGATATTTTTAACAAATCATACAAAATGAATAAAGAATTAGAACAGAAAATAAAAGAAATATTCCAACAGCAGAAAGCTTTCTTCAAAACCAATCAAACTAAAGATATTAACTTCAGAAAAACACAGTTAAGAAAATTCCGTGAAGTTTTTTCCAGCCATACAGATGCGCTCTGTGACGCTTTACAAACCGATTTAGGGAAAAGCAGAGAGGAAGCAGAATATGTGGAAATTCAAATTACACTTAACGAGCTCGATTATCTTTTAGAAAATATTGACGATTGGGCAAAACCCATCCCGGTAGAATCAAAACCTCACCCATCCGGAGCTGAAGTGGTAAGTAAGATCGTATACGAACCCTATGGCGTTAATTATATTGTAGGTCCCTTCAATTATCCGGTTTCTCTGATAATCAGCCCGCTTATCGGAGCTTTGATTGCAGGAAATACAGCAATAATCAAACCTTCGGAAAACACACCTCATGTAGCCAAAGTTCTGAAAGACATTGTAAAGGAATCATTTGAAGAATCTTATGTCGCAGTGGTTCAGGGTGCTATTGAAGAGAATACATTATTGTTAAGTCTACCTTTCGATTATATCTTTTTTACTGGAAGTCCGAATGTTGGGAAAATTGTAATGAAAGCGGCTGCCGAACAACTGATTCCATTAACATTGGAACTTGGAGGAAAATCTCCTACTATTGTTCATGCTGATGCTGATCTGGATAAAGCCGTTGCAAGAATATCTTTCGGGAAGTGGATCAACTGCGGACAAACCTGCGTGGCTCCGGACTACATCTACATTCATGAATCTGTAAAAGATGCATTTGTTGAAAAGCTTAAAGCCTATTTACAGGCAACATACAATGGTGAATCTTTAGGGAAAATAGGAAAAATTGTCAATCAAAATCAGATTAAAAATCTTGCAGGTTATTTGGAAGCTGCTCCTGAAAAAGTGATCTACGGGGGAAATTACGATCTTGAAACCCGCCATTTTGAAGCAACCCTTATGGACAATGTAACCTGGCATGATCAGGTAATGCAGCAGGAAATTTTCGGGCCTATCCTGCCGATTATGACCTATAATAATATTGATGAGGCTCTGGAAGAGATCAATAACCGCCCTAAACCTCTGGCGTTATATGTTTTCTCGGAAAGTCAGGAATTCGCAGATGATATTTTAAGCCGTACAACAAGTGGTGATGCGGAAATCAACAGTACCATTATTCACGTGGGATCACACGATTTACCTTTCGGAGGGGTCGGAACTTCAGGAATGGGGAAATACCACGGCAAATTCAGTTTTGAAAATTTCAGCCACAGCCGGTCTGTACTCCAGGTAAAATAATTCATCCGTTTTAAAACTAAAAAGCGACCATTCAATTACATGAATGGTCGCTTTTTACATGACAGAATTACTATTTTTAGTATTGAAAATTTGCATTTCTCTTGCAAGGAAAGGCCGTTCACAAACTTCTTTAAATTATAGTCATTTCCCAAAGGCTTTACGGCTTCGAGCCTTTTCTTTTGGGTTTCTTTCCATTCTCCCGTAATGTAGATAATGGCAAAATCGCCATTATCCCATTCACTGTTTGTCATTGATTTTATCAGTAAATACTCTGTTTGTTGAAGTAATGTTTTCATTCATGCAATTTTTTGTTTGTTATTATTATTTTCCTGTCCAAAAGGATTCTCATAATCTTATCTTTGTACTTATAACTTGCACCCTCAAATTCGCCACAATATGTCTGCACCTAGTAGACGCAGTCTTGAAAGTCAAAACAAATCCGACACTATAATGATTTTCAATTATCCACAACGACTCAATATTTTGACTCCATCTTGTCTCATATTCGAAAGTATACTCATCTGCATTATCTTGATAAATCTCAAAGAAGTAGCCATATTTACTTTCGATGAAGTCGGGCATTTGCTCAATGTTTCCCTTACTTTCATTTTCAATTATTGTTTGAAACAAAGCCAAACTTTGCTCAAACTGTCCTGATTTCCATTTAGTGTCACTTTATTGTTGCACCAATTTGCTATAATATTTGTTTTTAGATTAAAAATTAAAATGGTAGATCATCGTCTGTATCTTCCGCAGATACATTGGATTTTTGCGGTTGTGAAATTGGTTGTTCATCTTTGTCAGACTTTTTCCACCTGCGTGTAATTTTATATTTGGTGTGTGGAAATTCAAACCCGATTTGATTTCTCCTTCCTTCTATATCTACGCACTTGAACTCGCCCTGCCTGTCAATTCAACCAGTATTCCTTTGGTTAAAATCTTCACAACATTTTTACCTAGCCAGTAAGAGCAGTTGTAATAAGTGGTCTGGTCTTTTCGTTCGCCTTGTTTGGTCTTGTAGCTGTCATTGATGGCTACTGAAAAATTAACGCCCTGCTATCGTTTTTTAAATTGTTGATCTCTGCTTTTTTTTTGTAATTCTGCCTACGATGTTTATAATGTTAATTTTTGATTGTTAATAATTGTTTTTTAATTGTGAAATTTTCGATTTGATCGATTTGGTTTCAAGGACACTCATTTTTTCTTTTTCTGTTTATATCCAATTGGTAAAGCAGAATTATTTCTTGTTTTATTTTATGGTTTTTCCGTTGCTGTCAAAGACCGTCTGCGATTTAATTGATTAGTATAACTGAGGTTCCGTCTTTTTCTTTCCCGATGACCATAGCAAAGTATCAGGCACAATAAAACCCCAACCTTTCAAAGTTTTTGAAGGGTTGGGCCTCGAAATATTTTTGCCCGAAGGATTCAGTAGTGTCTGTTAAAATTGTAGGAACTTGTGGAGAGAATTTTTATAGAAACCCAAAAATATTTTTTTTGTGAATGATGCTGTCCTACATTTGCATTAGTAAAAAGCAATACATCAGTTCGAATGCATTACATAGACTGCACTGACATTTCGGAATCAAAAATTCAACATCATCAATTGTCTCTTTACTTTTTCTCATTTCTTACACTTTTTGGTTATAAAATGTGTTAACCTATTTCAGGACAAGACAATTTATAGTTTTTATCCTCCCCTTGTCTAGGTGCTAAAATGCATCCATCAAATGTTTGCAGGGAAACCTGGCTAATAAGGAATCTCTTTAGACGGGCTGTAAAAAAAATATACATATTAGATAATAATTTACTTAAATGTACCAGCAATTGATGTTTATAAAATTAGTATTGAGGCCATTTTTTGAATTAAACCCTAGCATGTTTTGCCTAAAAAAATGATAGAATTAAAATTGGTACATTAAAGTATATCGCCACTTATATTTAAATGGAAAAATTTCAACGTAAATTTTCTTTTCTATATCCCTGTGGAGACTTCCTGGTATGCCTTTTAAAGAATTTGCTAAAAGTAGCCTGATCAGGAAATCTAAGTTGGAAAGCAATTTCAGTAACATTAGAGTTTGAATTTTTGAGCAAAAGCCTCGCTTCCAATATCAAAACCTGATCAATAATTTCTTTTGGCGATTTATATAAGGTTTTATTAATAATGCTTGTAAGATATTTACGGCTGATACAAAGCTGGTCTGCATAAAACTGCACATTATGCTGTTCTTTAAAGTGTTTGCGAACTAAAACAAAAAAATCACTTGTAATCTCATCTTCTCTATCACTAATAATTTTAAGTTTTTCTGTTTTTTTTAAATGGTTATCAATCTCATAGATGATCAGTGAAAAGTAATGCCAGATCATTTCCTTGAAATAAAAGTTTTTCTTTTCAGTATTATTCAGGTTTTTAAGTTCTTCAATATGAAATTCAACCTTTCTGAATAAATCGGGTACGTCTTTGATAAATATTGCCGGATCTGAGGTGAATATTTTAAGAACATCAATTGAATTAAACCCTGCTTCAGAAATAAAATCAAAAGAAAAGAATATATACTTGGCATCATAATCTGCAGAAAGATGATCCATCCAGAAAGTTTCCCCTTTCGGACAAAAAATCATATCGCCTGCAGCAATGTCGTACAACTGATCCTTCATGGTAAATCCAATACTTCCTTTTTTAACCAGGATCATACAGTAATAATCGGCACGATAAGACATGTTGAGTTTAATAGTATGATCGTTTTTACTACTGTTCATAACAAGAAGTCCCTTAACCCTTAAATCAAACCCCACTTGCTGAAGCAGCTCTTCAAAAGTGAAAAAAGAAATAAGATCAGATGATTCAGCCTTGGATTTTCTAGACATTGAGCATGGAATTTATTAACAACAAATCTAATACTAAATCGCTTAGATTCATTAGATTGAATAATCTAAAATTAAGGTTATTTTAAATTAGTACATCAACAATAATATTATTAAAATGATTTTTTCCTGATGATTTATTCATGTCAAACCTTGTCTAAAATCTACCTAAATAATAAATATTGATAAAAAGCCTGGAAATTTCCAGGCTTACACTACGAATGAAAAATACATTATCAATAAAATAATGTTTGATTTTATATCTTCTAAACTATAAAACAATAGAATTGCATATTTTTAATTTTTTGAATATCTATATGAACTATCCAATATTAAACATCCAGGTGTAAATATTCGCACTTGTACTGATATCCAGCTTCTTTCGGATTCTGTATTTCTTACTGAATACAGAACTTACAGAAACGTTTTTATATTGAGCAATTTCCTTGGTATCGAATTTCAACTTTATGAGGGCACAGTATTCAAGATCAGAGTGAGTCAACTGTGGATTTATAGCTAAAAGCTGTTGATTAAATAATGGAAAATGTTCATGAAATCTCAAATGAAAAGATTTATTATTACTTTGCACAAGATCAATAAGTTCTCTTAAATCCTGAATTTCCAATTGCTGTTTTTGAACGGCAAGACCCTCTTCAAAGGAAATATTGAATACTTCAATTGGTAATTCACTCTCTGCATTTTTTACATTTTCAATTTCATTCACCTGTTCATTTTTATTTTTCTTTTTTCTAAAAAAAATATATGTCACTGCCGTCACTCCTAATAAACAAGGTAAAACCAATAACCAATGGTTATAATCTGAACTTTCTGTCTGGAAACTCTCTTTATCATTCTGTGCAGCAACAATATTCAATATTCTTTTTTCGGAAACGGATATACTGTCTGTTATGTCCTTTGCTTTTGTTGAATATAAGGCTTCATTTTTATAATCCTGTAGTCCCTGATAGGACTCTGCTTTTCCGGAATAAATATCTTTTAAAGCATTTGTATAAATTTTACAGTCTTTGACAATCTGTATAGATTTATCAAAATATTCGAGAGCTTTGTTATAATTTTTCCTTTTATTTTCTATATTGCCTTTGAACAAATAATAATAAATAAACTCTGATTTATCCCTTTCATTCTTTAGGTAGGTTTGAAAATCATTAAGATATCCTTCAGATTCTGAAATTTTATCCTTCAGATAATATTCTTTAGCTATGTCTATTGCAAATGAAGCCAAATAAAAGTTTTTGTACGAGAAAGTATGATCCATTTTTTTTGATTCCGCATAGCCTTTATTAAGATATATTAGTACAGAATCACATTGGTCCCTGCTTCCTTCTTGCCTGATATTTCTAGCCATAGTCCTATAAATAACAGCTTTCTTCACATGCAAATTTTCGCTTGACAATTTACTAGCCAGCTCTAAACTCTTTTGAAGAGCATAACGGGATTTCCTAGTGTAACCCATTTCAGTATAAATCATACCTTCCCCAAGCATTAATGCTGATGAAATAGCATTATCATTTTCTTTCTCTGATAATATTTTGCCTTCTGAAATCTTTTTTAAAGACAACTCATAATTCCGCTCATTCATATATACTTCAGACATTTTCAAAATAGCCTGAAGCATACCTTCATTATAATTGATTTCTTTTGATTGATAATAAATTTCTGTACATAATCTCAGAATTTCCTTGCTTCCTTTATCTGCATATACATTTTTGTCTTTAATTATCTTACTGAGACTATCAATACTTCTTTGCTTTACTTTATCTTGTGAATAATAAGTATTATTGAACAGAACAGACAACAATAAGAGAACAATTCTGATATTTATAACAGAATATAATTTATGGGCATCCATATAAATCTACAGGCAACAAAAATTAATTATCATTTTTAGTCGCCCATTTTTATTACAGAATTTCTTTGTTCTCCTATTTAGGATTATTTGCTTTTTCATCATTTGTGTTAAAATTCAGGATACAAAATTCGTTAAAATAGCATGTATGAAAAATATAAAAAAGACATATTATCCTGTCAAAAAGTGTCAAAAAAACCTATTAAAGCCATATCGTGATAGAAAATAACAAACAATAAAAAAGATTTTAGTTTGCTAATTTATAATGAAAAATGTTTTTTCCATTTTGCTACTGTATTTCTGCTTAATCTGAAATGGTTAGCCAATTGACTATTTGTCATGTAATTCTTTTTTTGAAATTCTAATATATAGAGAATGGTATGCTCGTCGTAAGAACGGAGCTTCTGATTGTACATCTTTACTTTTTCATCCTGCGTGTTGAATGTAGAAGCGCTTATCATCAAAATATCCAGAATAGACAAATTTTCCTTCTTTGATATTTCTGAGTACCATTCTTTTTTTTCTGGAAATTTTTTATCTATAATATCCTGAAAGATTCTCTTGTAATCAGGATATTTTATACTTTCTCCTTGTATTTTTCGAGCCATTTGTATAATGTCGTTTTAGGAATTCTGTACTCTTCTATAATCTGCTTTTTAGTTTTTTCTCCAGATCTCACCTGCTCAAGTATAAACAAAATAATTTCCTGGGTATATAGACTCTTCCTAAACATAGGTAAAGCAGAGTTATTTTCTTGTTTTGTTTTTTTACTATCCTTGCTAGCAAATGCGGAATAAAATAGTAAATGCTGCGAATAAAGTCTAAAAAAATCATATTCAAGCAGTTTGCTCCATTTTAATAAGCATTCAGAATCTATATTATTCTGCTTGAACATTTGTTGTATTTCTAGTTCGGAGGCTTTTAAAAAATTACAGGTTCTCTCTATAGAAATACCTGTCCATTTCCATCTTGCTTCAATTAGTTCTCCTATATGTATATTCTTTAAGTAGTCCATAGAATAGTCTGTTTTGTTAATATTTTTTTAATTAAAGTGGTTTTCTGAAAACCTGGGCGGATATAGTACCTCGCCCCCAATTAAAATTAGCGCCTGTAGCAGAGAACATATTAAATATAAAAGTTGGAGCAGTTGTACCTTGGGTCTTTTCTATGTATCCATTAAGACTGTATATTACAGTTCCAACAGTGCTTGTATTATTAGTTACAGTTTCTACAAATGTTGCCCCCACACTAGTCATTACATAACTCCCAATATTTTGGTTAAAAATCTGACTTATAGAATATTTTCTGGACCCTCCCTCAGCTTCAACTCCGTTTCTTAAGAAACGTACCCCCATATAACCTCCAAAAATTTCGCTACTAGTCGGCTTTAAAAAACCCATTGGCGTTGAATAAGTGACTACTATCTGAACCGTACTCATTGCAGGAACTGTGACTGTTAATCCTAATCCGAGACCTACATTATTAACGGTAGTACCGGAAACAGGAAAATTATATTGTACACTACTTGTTGCAGTTGTTGAATAAGCATTATCCAATACATAATTAACACTGTACGGAAGAAAAGTCTGCCAATTAGGTGAGGCTGGTGTTCCATAATTTACGTAGAAACCTTCTCCGTTTGATAAATTTGTGTTGGTATTATAAACGAACAATCCTTTGGCTGGTGAAGAAATCGTTGTACCATCCGTTAAGCTTTGCAAAGATACTCTGGGAATTAATACCCCTTTATTAGAAGAGCTTACATCTAAAACGGCTGAAGTATCCGGACTTGTAGTATTTATTCCCACACCTCCTGTTTGTGAATATAAACTGCAACCATAGCACATTAAAATGCTGACAATAATTTTTTTCATATCTGTATACATTTAGTACCACAAAACTATCATCTAAATCATTCATACAAAAAAAATAAGATTGTTCATATTCGCCGATACTTGTCGGAATTTGTCAATATTAACACCATTTACACACAAACTTATTTCAATTACATTTTTGACGTCCTAATTCATATAATAATTTAAATTCAAAATACTGATAAATGAAAAATATCTTATTGAAATTGAGATATTTTAATCAACCCTCAAAAGAAAGCAATAGAATATATCTAAGTTTTGCATGACACCAACAAACAATCTCAAAGAGCCAAACATCAACAAACGTCAAATATCAACAAACATCAATATCGGCTATTTTATTAGGAAAACAATCAACCTAATATATTTGCAGAAAAAAATTCCAAAGCATTTTCGCTGTAAAAAGTGAATATTAATTTCTTAATAAAAATTCACACACACTTTATACATTTTAAGTTAAACACAATGAAAAAAAATCTTTTATTAATTTTAGTATTAATTTATTTTCCATGTATTGTTATATATGGGCAATGTGGTCCTTCTTGTCAACTTAACGGAATAGGATTACATATGTGGCTCGGTGATAGCGATGATCAGACGATAGGGGACTCAACTAATGATGATGAGGATGATGATGATTTCATCTCATTCAAGAATTATAGCTCATCACCTATGGATATCTCCGGATGGCAGTTATATGCAGATCAAAAAGGAGCAGGAACTCCCGTGTTTACGTTTCCATCCGGAACTATTTTACAACCAGGACAATACGCACTTGTAGTGTCGGACTGGAATTCAGGTCCTCCACTTCCTCCCTTATGGTTTGACGCTAATTTTGTTTCTGGAGAAGGAATGTTTGAGGAAACAAGCGAAAATGTTTCATGGGCTATTCTTAGAAATCCCAATACCAATCAGTATATAACCATCCACCAGCAAGGAAACTCCTCTCTAGGGCAAACACTCCCCTCAGGAACAAAAGTATGCAACACTAATGTTACGAATTTGATTCCTGAAGATTTTGACGGGTGTGAAACAGTATATTTCAATCAGAATACATGTACGATGACAGAACTAACTGATTGCTCATTACCTCTGATAAACTCAAGCTGTGGAAAAATCAGTAACCTCAGTCCTTCAATAAGTTCTGCTTCTGTAAATTTTTCCTGCCCCGCAAACAGTTACAACCTAAATACATTACATACAGGAACTATTCCATCCGGATCTACATTAGTTTGGTTTACCAATGCAACTCACACTGGAACAGCTTATGCCACACCTACTGCAGCACAACCCGGAACTTATTTTGCTTTTTACTATAATTCTGCTTCAAATTGTTATAGCATTGCCAGCCCCAAAATATCCGTTAATCAGACGCAGGTAAACTCCCCTGCATTAAACGCGCTAACACTTAGGAATATCTGTCCTGCTTTAACTGCCAACCTGAATAGTTTACATAACGGCACATCTCCTTCTGGAATGACTCTGGTCTGGTTTACCAATAATTCCCATACCGGATCTGTTGTGAGTGATCCAACTACAGTAACAGCAGGAACTTATTATGCTTTTTATTATAGTTCAGTAGGAAATTGTTATAGCAGCCCAAGCAGTACGGTAACAGTCTCCATCATTGATGATTGTTATTGTACACAACCACCTGCTACGGGAACTCCGGACAGTTATTCAATCATCGGTATCACTGCGCAAACCAAACAATCTGATTGGCCAGAAACTATTCCGAATGCTTTCATCGCACTTGAATCCAAAAGCAGGGGATTTGTAATAACAAGAGTAACTTCTCAAGCTGCTATTGCAGATCCAAAGGAAGGAATGCTTATTTACGATATTACTGCAAGTTGCATAAAGATTTATAATGGAAGTTTATGGAAATGCATTCAGAGAAGGTGTAATAATTAAAATCAAAAAGCAAAATGAAAACAAAAAAAATATTTGTCGGTTTAGTTCTGAATCTTGCTGTTTACAATGTAGATGCTCAAATAGGAATTGCAAAAGAAACCGTAAATGGGATGAGTACTATTCTTGATTTCAAGGATACTTCTAGCAATACAAAAGGTCTAATTATTCCTTCTGTTGACAGTGCTCCTTCAACACTTACTAATGAAGATAACGGGACTTTTATATTTGATAAATCTGATTCAATAATTAAAATCTATGAGAATAATATCTGGAAAAATTTATCGGATGTAGGAAACAGTTCTTCTGTTTTTGCAAATATTTCTCTAGAAACAGGAACAAAAGTTATTATAGGAAATCCGACAAGTAATGCAAAAGGTGTACTGATTTTAGAATCACCGGATAAAGCAATGATACTTCCGCTTATAGGTAACCCTCATATAAATGTTAAAAAACCATACCCAGGAATGATATGTTATGATACAGTAAGCAAATCCTTATCAGTATTTGATGGTCTTGTGTGGAGTTACTGGAAATAACCACATATATGATTAACTAATATTCCATGATAGCTTTCGTTATCTCATGAGTTCAATATTTTAGAAAATCAGGCAATTATTCTAAAAACCAAATGAAAAAAGTTAAAGCCGTTTTTGCAGCTTGCAAGAATGGCTTTTTCATCTATCTCAAGCCCTTAAAAATAGATAGTTCCTAACATTAATATGTAAATAAATAAGATAGTTAATACAATCTTAAAGCCAAATAAGTTTTTTGGATCTATATCTAATTAAAAGCTAACAACTGTATCTGTTTTTAATAACGCTACTTTAATAGCTTTGTCTTAAATAAATAATTTTGAAAAAATGAAAATATATCAAGTAGATGCTTTTACAAGCCAAGTATTTAAAGGAAATCCAGCAGCTGTTTGCCCACTGAATAGTTGGTTAGATGATGAAGTGCTATTAAAAATTGCAGCAGAAAACAATCTTTCAGAAACAGCCTTTTATGTAATTAAAGAGAATAATGTGGAGATCCGCTGGTTTACTCCTAATACAGAAGTTGACCTTTGCGGGCACGCAACTCTTGCAACAGCATTTGTGCTCTATCATCATGAAAACTACCAACATGATCAGATTGAATTTTATTCTCCTCGCAGTGGTATATTAACCGTAGGGATAGAAAATGATCTTTTCACATTAAATTTTCCAGAAGACGAATTTTCTGAGGTTCCTTTAACTGCTGAACTTTTATCCTCCACAGATAAAACACCTATTGCTGCGTACAAGGGGAAAACTGATTATATGCTAGTATTTGAACAGGATGAAGATATCAGCACAATGAAACCTAATTTGCCTGTAATAGCGGCTTTACAGGCAAGAGGAATTATTGTAACAGCAAAAAGCAAAAATTATGATTTTGTTTCACGCTTCTTTGCTCCATCTGTAGGGGTAAATGAAGATCCTGTTTGTGGTTCTGCGCACACTACATTGACTCCTTATTGGGCTGCCCAGCTTAACAAGAGTGAATTACATGCTTTTCAGCCGTCTCAGCGGAGCGGAGAGCTTTATTGCAAGCTATTAAACAAAAGAATTGAAATAGCAGGAAAAGCAACTTTATATCTTGAGGGCAAAATCTTTATATAAGATAATCTACAATCCGGACAATATATTAATCTAATTATAAAATATGAGAATCTCCATTATAGGAACCGGAGCCGTCGGAAGTTATTACGGGATTATGTTGGCAAATGCAGGACATAATGTTGACTTTCTACTCCGCAGTGATTATGAATATGTCAAGGCCAATGGGTTAAAGCTTTATTCAAATACACATGATGATATTATTCTTCCTTCTGTAAATGCTTATAAAAATACTACAGAAATGCCAAAATCTGATATTGTAGTTGTAGCTTTGAAAACTACTCAGAACAGAGAGGTATTACCTCAAATATTACCAGATATTGTAGGTAAAGATAGTATTGTACTCCTGGTGCAAAATGGTTTAGGAATGGAAGAAGACCTGTCTTTCCTGTGCCCCACTTTACAGATTGCAGGCGGAGCCGCTCTTATTTCCAGTCATAAAATCCAAAAAGGGGTTGTTGTTCATCAAGATTATGGAACACTTGACGTGGGAAGTTATAATCTTCAGCAACCTGCTCAGTTGGATAACTTTTCTAAGCAACTAATAAACGCTGGTGTGCCATCATCCCATCAGGATTTAAAAAAACTTCGTTGGAAAAAGTTAGTGTGGAATATGACATTTAATGGGTTATCAGTTGTACTGGACAAAACAACAGATCAGATACTTGCTGATCCTAAAGATTTGAAACGATGCAAGGTAATAATGAAAGAAGTTATAGAAGCTGCAAAAGGCTGTGATGTTCTATTACCCGAAAATTTTGATCAGGAAATGATTGCTTTTACACAAAAAATGATCCCTTATGCGCCAAGTATGAAACTGGATTATGATTTTGGACGGCCAATGGAATTACAATACATCTACGAAAAGCCTATTTTATTTGCCAGAAAGTCAGGATATAATATGGTTTATACAGAGGAATTATTTGATGAATTGACACAACTTGAGAAGGCCTAGCCTGCTATTATTTCATTTTAAAAACTGAACAAAAATGTTAAAATTTATTCCGGTTTTCTTATTAATATTAAGCAATTTAACAATCAAAGCACAAAACAATATGGCAAACAAAGTTCCTTATACACCTTCGTTAAAAGTAGGTGAAATGGTTTTTATCTCAGGCCAGGTTGGAATTAATCCTGTAACATCTCAGCTTTCGGATTCAACTTTTGAGGCAGAAATAAAACAAGTTATGAAAAACCTTAAAGGTCAACTTGATATTTATAATTTGACATTCGATGATCTGATAAGTACTATTATATATTTAAAAGACATGAAAAACTATGCTATATTAAATGAAATATATGGTAGTTATTTTAAGCACAGGTATCCAACTCGGACCTGTATTGCTGTCTCAGATCTTCCTGCAAATGCTTCAGTAGAAATATCCGGGATCGCACATTTTAAGATCAGTCAATAAAAATCATATGATTAACCGTTCACGATGTCTATTAATAAACATTTTTTGTGACTCAATCTAAGTGCAAATAATAATCAATTGGTGTGATAGTAATTATAACGCGTTATAAAGAAACCTAGCATTGCATAGTTAAATCTCGTAAATGAATTCAGGAATTTGCTAAATTTAAATTATAGAAATGGAAATACAAGCCATAGAAGCATTCAATCCATACTTCCTTATAAAATCCATTGTATGAAAAAAATTATAAATATAGGTTCGCGATTATTTCCGAATACAATGGCTTATTTTGCTTATAAAACATTAACAAATCCACAGCTAAAAAAAAGTAATATTCGTGAAATGGATATTCTTAATAAAGCATACAAAGAGAAAATACTATTCAGGAAATTTAACATCCAGTTTTATCAGTGGGGAGAGTTCAATAATGATCCTATTTTACTCATTCATGGTTGGGAAGGACATTCCGGCAATTTTGCTGATGTTATTGAAAGTCTGGTTGCGCAGAATTATTATGTTTTAGCATTTGACGGACCTTCACATGGCTTTAGTACCAGGAGGCAAACCAACCTTTTAGAGTTCAGTGATCTGATTATTTTCATATTAGAACAATACCGTGTTAAGAAAATTATTAGTCACTCCTTCGGATCTATGATTACAACTTATGCGCTCAGCAGGAGCCCTCATTTGGAAATTGATAAATATATTATGATGACCACTCCAGATACATTTCTAGAACGTATAAATTCAATCTCTTCTCAGGTGGGAATCAATGGAAAAACAAAAGAGATCCTTATCCGGAAATTAGAAGCAGAATTAAATACTGATATTACTAAAATTTGTGTCAGCCAGTTTGTAAAAGAAATCCGGGTAAAGGAAGCCCTGATACTACATGACAAAGAAGATAAAATCATCCCCATACGACAGGCAAGAATGGTAAATGAGAACTGGGCTAACGGCAACCTTGAAGAAATTGAAGACACTGGTCACTTCAGAATATTGAAAGAACCTTTTGTAATAGAACATATCATTAATTTTTTAAAGTCTAATTAAAATATGAAAACGGAAAGCTTTGAAACAATATGTGAAGACGGTGTAAAACTTAAGGGAATCCTTCTCATTCCGGATAAACCTAAAGCAATAATTCAATTTAACTGTGGTACTGGAACAAAAAAGGAATTTTATCTGTCTTTTCTTACCTACCTCACTGAGCATGCTTTTATATGTTGCCTTTGGGATTACAGAGGAAGTGGAAATTCTTCTTCTGAAAATTTAAAAAATTGCAAATTTACATTTTCAGATTATGGAGTAAAAGATATGCCTGCTATCAAAGATTTTCTGAACAAAAAGTTTCCGGATCTTCCTTATATGATTGTGGCACACAGTGCCGGCGGACAACAAATAGGATTTATGAAAAATCTGGATAATGTCAAAGGGATGATCAATTTTGCAGTATCAGCTGGCTATTATCCCAACATGCCGTTTTCTTACAGAATGAAGGCCTACTTTTATTTTTACATTTTTGCACCGCTAAGTGTTTTAATAACAGGATATGTAAAAGCCAAAACCTTTGGATTGATGGAAAATCTCCCTAAAAAGGTGGTAAATGAATGGCGTAACTGGCTTGAGAAGAAAGATTATTTTTTTGATCCGGAATTTTATGGTAAGACTGTTCCCATCGGGCATTTCAGCAATTATACATTCCCTATTCATTTATACTGGGCTGTAGATGACACCATATCAAGTCAAAAAAATATTGAATCTTATTGGCAGCATATTAACAGTAAGGAAGAAATATCTTTTACCAAACTAGTTCCTTCGGAATTAGGAGTGAAGAACATTGGTCATTTTGGTTTTTTCAAAAGAAATATGAAAGATAAGCTTTGGGTGGATATTGTGTATCAGCTAAATGAAATAATTATTAAAAACACTGTATAGCAAAATTCAATTTAGTTAATGAGATGTAGAAGCTTTTTAGATTTTACATGTCGTTTGAATTATTTCCAGTTACTTCAATATTGAATAATCATAAACAGAAATTGCAGTTAAGAAAAATAATCAGCAGCCCCTCGTATAATGCTTTAACTTTATTAGATTTTATCCAATTTGCTTTTTGAGCTCTTCCTTACTAGGAAGAATAGCTTTATACTCTTTGGCAAATATTGTATTGTTGTTTTCTGGAAGTGTAAACTCGATGACTGTTTTGTTTTCTTCCTTGCAGAGAATGATTCCGATAGTAGGGTTCTCTTCTTCCAGCTTTATTTTTCTGTCATAATAATTGACATACATCTGCATTTGCCCAATATCCTGATGGGTCAGCTTTCCTATTTTTAGATCAAAAAGAACGAAGCACTTCAACAAACGATTATAAAACACAAGATCCACGAAGAAACTGTCGCCTTCGAATGTGAATCGTCGTTGGCGGCCTTCAAATAAGAAGCCCTTCCCAAGCTCCAGCATAAAATGCTCTAATTTATTGATGATCTCGGTTTCCAGATCACTTTCGGAATAACGGTTATCTTCTTTTAAATCTAGGAATTCCAACACATAGTGACTTTTTAGAACATCGGTAGGCTTTTCGATGATCTGCCCTTTTTGGGCTAATTCCTTTATTTCTTCCGAATCCCTGCTTAATGCCAATCTTTCATATATGGCTGAATTAAACTGTCTTATCAGCTCTCGGACACTCCAGTTATTCTGGCTCGCCTCTATTTCATAAAAATTTCTCTCATCTGAGTTTTCGATTTTCATTAATTGAATGTAGTGAGACCACGATAATGAAAAGAAAGAATTACGAGACGTTGATTCATAAATTACATCTTCAGTAGAATTACGAGACGCTGTTTCATATTTTTCAGAAAGCCTATTTTGATACATTAAATAAAACTTTCTCATCCACTGTAAATTATCCACTGAATAGCCTCTGCCGAATTCTTTTGTCAATTGTTGACTCAGATTTTTCAAGGTTTCTT
>Ga0307414_10000636_pt1 | contig 17977 bp, 17 predicted proteins | sample DK1Ometagenome_FD_203804 | JGI IMG/M metagenome (GOLD analysis project Ga0307414, IMG submission 203804) | Maize rhizosphere microbial communities from greenhouse at UC Davis, California, United States - DK15-O-3 | ecosystem: Host-associated > Plants > Roots > Rhizosphere > Soil | place: USA... | reverse complement strand
AGAAGCCGCTCGCTCGACCAAAGCGTACGGCCCCGCGGAGAGGTGGCAGAGTGGTCGAATGTACCGCACTCGAAATGCGGCGTGCCTTTACGGGTACCGTGGGTTCGAATCCCACCCTCTCCGCCACGACCGCGCCTAGGCCTCTGACACAGCCTGAGCTCTGCAAAGCCGCGGAAACGACGCCGGTCTTCGCCTGCATTCCCCATCGCTGAGCGCGGCAAGACGCCCAATCCGGCAGTTTCCAGCCAATTCCCGATGCCTCTCTCTGGCTGTCTTGGGCCATACCGGGTTTGCCTCGACCCTGTTCCCACCTGTTTCCTGTGTTTGTTGCTCCCCGAACCGCTTGCCCTCAGCTGGTCGAGGCGCCGCAAAGGCCCGCCCCGTGGGCACTATGCTCGGACATGCTGAGAGACATGTCCTGAAATTATCAGGCTGAGATCAGGCCCTGTTCCGGCGAAGATCAGGTCCTGCAGATCGATAACAGGTCCAGAAACGCCAATTATCAGGACCTCATCCCGAAGAGGGTGCGCTGATCTTCCCACGAGAGGGGGAGCACGGTTCCCCGCAAGCTCTGCAAGGTCATACCGACGGGTTTCCCAACTGACCCGCAGATGATCCTCCGGCATGAACAGGGCCGGGTCGCCTTCACACCACTGCAAATCCGGGTCGAAAGAGCCGAGAGCGCCTCGACGACCCGTTCTTCGGCCCAGACGGCATCCTCGAGCAGTTCCCTGTTGTCCCAGACGTCGCCCGCCCAGCCGGTGTCGCTCTCGGCGTCGTAGAACAGGACATTCTCCGGCTGATCATAGTCGGCCCTCAGGCAGCCTTCGACGAAGCGCGCCAGTTCATCCAGGCACGCTGCGAAATCGACCGGAGAGCGTCGACCGCAGAAGTCGCAGGACCGCGCCACCGCGGCCCAGCGCACGAACCGCTTTAGGCCGCGATCGTGCACGCAGCCCCAGCAGACGCGCCGCGCATCCTCGGGATGCCGTCTGGCCCGCGCCGTGACCATGTCGACCCAGTCAGGGTAGCCGAGATCATCGACGATCCGCCGCCGAGGCCGCTCTTCCTGCTCCCAGTCATCAGCAGGCGCGACGACATCGTCTTCCGACAGCCCTCCTGTCATGGTCAGTCCCCTTCGCTCGAAGCGGCGCAGACGCCGCCGGCCGCGAGAGGTATGACCGTTCATGGCGCGCAGCGGCCCTCACCTATTACGTGGTCCGAATGCGCAGTTGGCTTCTTGGGGCTAGGGTGAGTCGAACCGGAGGCGTCCAACAGATCTTCCGCGGCCCTTGGCGTGGAGACGACTTCTCGTCGGACTGACACACCGCCACGCACTTTCTCCAGAATGTTCGCGAATGCGCATAAGCGCGATTCACCGAAATGCACGCAAGTGCAGGTCTCGATCCGTGATCGCGTGGCAGGTCGTCCTAAGTCTCCTTGCGGCTCCCATGACGCGACTGCGGAAGATACGCCTCGGCGATCGCGTCACTTGTGGTCAGCCACACGCCGGCATGGCCGGCGATGTAGGCCAAGGCCTTGTCCAGGTATTTCGTCCGCGACGGCTGGCCGATGACGAATGGGTGGAGGGCGAGCGCCATCACCCGCCCGGACCCGGCGGCGTCGGCGTAAAGCTGGTCGAAGTGGTCGACCACCGCCTGATAGAACGCCGGCCCCGTGAAGCTTCTGGCGACAAACATGCTGATGTCGTTGAGCTCGACCGAATAGGGCACCGAGAGCATCCCCGGCACGTTCAGGCGGAACGGCTGGTCGTCGGCTGTCCAGTCCAGCACATAGGACAGTCCGAGTTCGCGAAGCAGCTCCGGCGTGTCGAAAGTCTCGGTCAGGCCGGGGCCCATCCAGCCCTTCGGTTGCCGGCCGGTGGCGCGGCGGATGGCGTCCACGACGCCGGCCAACTCTTCCCGCTCCTCTTCGCGGCTTTCGAAACCGGCATGGAGTCGCGAGTTGGTGCGCCCGTGCGCGAGCCAGGCCCATCTGCGCTCAAGACCCGCCGTGACGATCTGCGGGTAGCGGATGGCCGCCTCGGAGTTCAGGAGGACGGAGGGACGTACACCGTGGCGGTCGAAAATTTCGATCAGACGCCAGAGGCCGACCCGGTTTCCGTAGTCGCGCCAGCCATAGTTCAACGGATCGGGCCGCAGATGGGCGGTGCCGTCCCAGATGCTCGTCGACGGCTTGTCGAGGTGGAAATGCTCGATGTTCAGGCCGACGTAGACGGCGACCCGCGCGCCGTCCGGCCATTTCACTGAAGGGCGCTGCGTGATCGGGGAGTAGTCGTAGAGACGGTTCTCCGCAAAGCCGTCGCGGGGGGCGATGGGCGCGGCGCTCACGGGATCACCCGGCGGGCGCGGAGGTCCTCGAAGATGCCGAAGAACATCGCCCGGGTGTCCACGAACTCGTGGAAGCCAAATCGGCGGGCCTTGGAGCCATCGGCGATGACGTCGTAGTCCCAGCGGAAAACGAAGTCGCCGAAGCGCCACGACGAGACGTCCTTGTACGGTAGGGGCTGGAGCCCGTGACGCTCGACCATGGCGTCCCACAGCGGCTCCTTGTCGGACATGGCGTCGTCGAGGCTCATCGGCAGGGGCGGCGCGGCCTCCAGTCCGAACCATCCCGCGATGGCCGGCCACAACTCGCTCCAACGGAACAGGTCGCCATTGTTGATGTTGAAGGCCTGGTTGGCGCAGGCCGGATCGGTGGCCGCCCAGACCGTGGCGCGGGCGAGCAGGTCGGCGTCAGTCATCTCCAGCAGGCTGTGATAGGCGCCCGGACTCCCGGGAAAGCGCAGTGGCAGGCCGAGCTCCTTCGAGATCGAAGCATACACGGCGATGACCATGGCGAGGTTCATGGGATTGCCAAGCGCATAGCCGCAGACCACCGACGGCCGCAGGGCCGACCAGGTCCAGGCCTTGCCCTTCTGACGGGACTCCAGCCAGGCTTGCTGGTCGACGTTGAACTCCGGCGGCATGTGACCCGGATCGTCCTCGCGGGCGGGCGTCTTGAAGGGGCCGAGGTGGGCTCCGTAGACCTTGTAGCCCTGCATCAGGCTGACGTGGCGCAGGCGGGCCCCGGCGGCCTCAACGGCGGTGACCGTGTTGACCAGCATGGCCAGGTTCGGCTCGACCAGTTCCGCCCAGGTGGGTCGGTCCTGGTAGGCGGCGTAGAAGATGTGGGTGACCTCGCCGAGATCGCCGAGCTTCGCCCGGGCGTCGTCGGCGTCGAGGAGGTCGACAGCGATGTGGTGCAGCCGGCCCTCGGATGCGCCACCGCGGCGGGAGAGGCCGATCACCTCCCAGCTGCCGAGCTGCCGCAGGTGATCGACCAGGTTGCGCCCGATGACGCCGTGGGCGCCGACGACCAGGGCGACGGGTGCGGGGAAATTGTCCATGGGAATTGCTCCTTCCCGACCAGCCTAGCGGTGCGTTTTTCTTTCAGAAGTCGGCCATTTCGCACTAAGCATGTGCGATCATGCACAGACGCCTCGACTGGACAGACCTGCAGTACGTCCTCGCGGTCGCCGACCGGGGGACCCTGGCGGCGGCCGGGCGGGCGCTGGGCGTCAGCCACACCACCGTGCTTCGCCGGATCGCCGGCCTCGAGGCGGCGTTCGGGGTGCGACTGTTCGATCACCTGCCCTCCGGCTACGCCCTCACCGCGACCGGGGAGGAGGTGCTCGCCTCGGCGCGGGAGCTTTCGGTGGGGATCGCGACGCTGGAACGTCGCCTGGCCGGCCGCGACCTGAGGCTGGAAGGTCTGGTGCGGGTGGCGACGCTCGACACCCTCATGGCGTCGCTCCTGCCGCCGGTCCTGGCCGCCTTCCAGGCCGAGCACCCGGGGGTGGAGCTCGAGGTTTCCGGCGCCGTGGCCATGGCCAATCTGAGCCGGCGGGACGCCGACGTCGCCATCCGGGTCTCATCCGGCCCGCCGGAGACCCTTGTCGGGCGCCGGCTCGCTTCCGTGGGCATGGGGATCTGCGGCGACCTGGCCAGCGAAGCGCCTGGCTGGACCCTCGAGGAATGGTCGGCGCAGCGGTGGATCGCTCCGTCGGACGCGCTGGCGGAAACCAACATCGCCCGCTGGATGCGCACCGCCCTCCCCGACGCCCGGGTGGTCTTCCGGGCCGACAGCGCCGTTGCGATGGCGCGGGCGGCGCAGGCGGGTGTCGGCCTGGCGGCCCTGCCGTGGTATCTCGCGCCCGCCTTCCCCGGGCTTGGCTGGCGCGACCTGCCGGCCCCGCTTGAGGCGCCGGCCGGCCTCTGGGTCCTCAGCCATCGGGATCTGCGGCGCACGCCCCGGGTGCGCGCCTTCACCGATTTCGTCTGCCGCGAACTGGCCCTGCACCGAAGGCTGATTGAGTCCGGGCCGCCGTAGCCGCGGCTGGACCGGCCGCGCCCCTGGCCGCATCCGATAAGGAACCCCGGCTGGCGTAAGAACCCCGCACATAGAGAGAGCCGCCTGGACGACGTATTGCCGCGCGCGTCAAGAAGAGCGACTCCGCTGGAGCGTCGTCAATCTCCGCCGGCGATGTGGAACAGCCCGTCGCGGTACGGGCTAGCCCGCCCCCGGATCGACGCCTCGTCGCATGGTGGCCCCGATCAGCAGGTTTCCAGGTCCGGTTCAAGCACCGGCCGCATCGGGGTCGGGCCCGACGGAGGGGCCAGATGCGCGACCAGCGCCTCGATCTCCGCCTCGGCGCGGCGTAGCGACTCCGCCACCCTTTCATCGGCGAATTCGTCCCACTCCACGGCGACGGAGTGGACGTCGGTCACGCCGATGTAGGCGAGCGGGACCCGAAGCGAGGCCTCGACCAGGTTGGCGTCGGCGAGCGGGCCGCCCGGGCCGTAGCCGCCGTCGCCGCGCGCAGCCAGCACCACCAGCGTCTTGCCGACCGGGAGCATGGGCCAATACGGCGCGCCTTCCCGGGAGCGATCGAAGCCGAAGGTGCGTCCGACCCGGACGACATTGTCGATCCAGGCCTTCAGCGGCGAGGGAACCCCGAAATTGTACATCGGGGCGCCGACCACCACGACGTCCGCGGCGACCAGTTCGTCCACCAGCCGGTCGCTCTCTCGCAGGACCTCCGCCATCGCGGGCGTGCGACGCTCGGGCCGGGTGAACGCCGCCTCGATCCAGCGATGGTCGACAGGTCGGGGCGGGTCCCAGGCCACGTCGCGACCGATCACCCGTGTCCCGGGCTCGCGGGCCAGCCAGCGGCGGACGAAATGATCAGTCAGCCGACGCGTGTGCGACCCGCGCGGGTCGTGACCGGAGCGGCCGTCGCGGGCGCTGGAGTCGATCTGGAGCAGGGTGATCATGCGTACACCTGAGCAGGGTTCTTCCTGCCCAGACGGTAAGCCCCCGGATTTGCTCGTGACGAACTTGAATTCGTCAGCCAACGGGTGAATCCATCACATCCATGAGAAAACTCCCTCCCCTCGCCGCCCTGCGCGCCTTCGAGGCCGCGGCCCGGCACTCGAGCTTCAAGCGCGCCGCGGGCGAGCTGGCGGTGACGCCGACGGCGATCAGCCATCAGATCCGCCTGCTGGAGGCCACGCTCGGGCTCCAGTTGTTCGTGCGCGGCACCCGGCGGGTCGATCTCACCCCGGCGGGAGCCCGGCTGTTCCCCGCGCTTCGCGACGGCTTCGACGGTTTCGAGGATGCGATCCGCGAACTCCGCAAGCCACGGCGCGAGGTGCTCACCCTTTCGGCGACGCCCCTGTTCACCGCGCGCTGGCTGGTGCCTCGCGTGGACAGCTTCCGGGCCGCCAACCCGGGCGTCGACCTGCGGCTGCACGCCACGAGCGAGGTGGTGGACCTGCTCGGCGGCGAGGCGGACGCGGCCATCCGCTACGGACGCGGGCCCTTTCCCGGCCTGTTCTCCGAGCCCCTGATCGCCCAGGACTTCGTTCCGATGTGCAGCCCGACGCTGGGCCTGACGGACCCGGAGCAGATGCGGGACGCGCCTCTGCTGCACAACGAGTGGCGCCAGCAGGGCCCGGACACGCCGACGTGGACGCGGTGGGGCCGGGTTGCGGGGATCGGTGGCGTCGACTGGACGCGCGGCGTCACCTTCACCGACGAGGCGCACGTCATCCAGGCCGCCATCGCCGGTCAGGGCGTGGCCCTCCTGAGTCCCCTGCTGTTGTCGCCGGAACTCGCGCAGGGCTCCCTCGTCCACCCCTTCGGACCGGCGCTGCCGGGGGTTCACTTCCACTTCGTGCGACCTGACGACCCTCGCCACGCCGCGCGGTCCGCAGCGCTGGAATCCTGGCTGCGGGCGGCGCTGGCCTGAGTTCGACTGACCGCGCGTTCCGGCAGGAGGCCGCAGCCCGTGCTGCGAAAGACCGACAGCTTCGCGCAATACGGGGCGCCGCAGAGACTCCCCGCGCATGATTTCAGCTCAGCTGTGAGGTGAGGAGTTGGCGTTTGTCGCGTCGCGCCGGCGGCGGGATGCTGGCCGACGAAGCCGGCATTCGGTCGCAAGGGTTCGCACTCCGCGTCCCCTGCCTCCGTTTGTCGGCAAGTCTCAGGAGCACGCCATGCACCCTCGCATCACCCTCGACGCCGCCGCCTCTCCCGCTGTGAAATCGCTGCAGGAGGCGCAGGCCCGGATCGAAGCCGGCGGACTGGAGTACAGCCTCGTCGAACTCGTGAAGCTGCGCGCCTCGCAGATCAACGGCTGCGCCTACTGCCTGCACATGCACAGCCGCGACGCCCGCTCGGCCGGCGAACGCGAGGAGCGGCTGCACCTGCTGCCGGCCTGGCGCGAGTCGAGCCTTTTCAACGAGCGGGAGCGCGCCGCACTCGGCTGGACCGAGGCGGTCACCCGGCTGGCCGAGACCGGCGCTCCAGACGCCGAGTTCGAGGTCCTGAAGGCGCACTTCACCGAGGCCGAAATCGGGGACCTGACGCTGGCGATCGCCATGATCAATCTCTGGAACCGCGTGGCCGTGCCGTTGCGCACCCAGCACCCCCGGACCTGGTCCCTGGCGGACTGAACCAAATCTCCCAGCGTCGGCGGCGTCCGGCCCACCGTCGAGGCGCGCTCGCCCGGCGAAAGTGACTTTTCCGAAGGAGTTCCCATGACCACCCTCACGGCCGGTCTCATCGACGTCTTCGCCGAAAGGCCTTTGAGCGGCAATCCGCTGGCGGTCGTGGAGGGGGCGGACGCGCTGTCCGAAGTGCAGATGCGGCGCATCGCTGGCGAGTTCAACCAAGCGGAGACGACCTTCGTCATGCAGAGCCGCCGCGCCGATCTCAGGCTTCGATCCTTCACGGCCATCGGAGCGGAAGTGGTCGGGGCCGGGCACAACGCGCTGGGGGCTTGGCTGTGGCTCGCCGAAGAGGGCCGACTGGGCGACCTGAGCACGCCCCGCACGTTTCAGCAGGAGATCGGCGAGGCGGTGCTGCCGATCGTGCTCGAGACAGTCGACGGCCGCATCATCGGGCGCATGCGGCAATCGCCGCTGAGGCTTCTGGGTGCGCTCGACAGCACGGCCGCGCTCGCCGACGCCCTCGCCATGGATCATGGCGACATCCTCACGACGCCGCCGCCGCGCACGGCCGACACGGGCGCCAACCACCTGCTGGTGCGCTTGGCCAGTCCGGCGGCCGTGGATCGCGCCGAGCCGAGTGCGCCGGCGCTGCTGGAGGTGCTACGCGAGGCCGGCGCCGAGGGTTGCTATGTCTATGCCTGGGACCCAGCCTCGCCCGGGCGGGCCTACGCCCGCTTCTTCAACCCGACCGTGGGCCTGTGGGAAGACGCCGCCACGGGGACCGCCGCCGGGCCGCTCGCCGCCTATCTCGCCCACGAAGGCCTGGCCGTCGGTGGGCTCACGGTCGAACAGGGCGTGAAGATGGGCCGACGCAGCCTCCTCGAGCTGCACCTCACGCCGGAGCCCGAGTTGTCTGGCTCGGGGGTGATCGTGCTTCGCGGCACGCTGCGGATCTGACGCATGCGGGTGGTCGAGTTCGCCAGCTTCGGAAGCCCGGACGTCTTCCGGATCGTCGAGGCGCCCACGCCGCGCCCGGGCCCGGGCGAGGTCCTCGTGAGCGTGGAGGCGGCCGGGGTCAACTACTTCGAGATCCTGATGCGGCAGGACCGCTACGCCGAAACTCCGGAACTGCCGATGAGACCCGGGGTGGAAGCTGCGGGCGTCGTGGCGGCCGTGGGCGAGGCCGCGAACCCCGAGCTGCTCGGGGCGCGGGTGGCCGCGCCGCTGTTCGCCACTGGCCGTAGCGGCGGGTATGCCGACTACGTCCTGGCCGACGCCGATCGCGTCGTCCGCCTGCCGGAGGCGCTGTCGTTCGCGGACGCCGCGGCCCTGATGGTGCAGGGTTTGACGGCGCTGCACCTGGTGCGGCAGGGCTCGCCTGAGGGCCGGACCGTCCTCGTCACCGCGGCCGCCGGAGGGGTCGGATCGCTGCTCCTGCAGCTGGCCTCGGGGCATGGGGCCGGGCGTGTTGTCGCGGCGGCCGGCTCGGCGGAAAAGCGGGCCCTGGCGCTTCGGCTTGGAGCCGACGCCGCCGTGGACCCCGTACTCCCGTCCTGGACCGAGGCGGTGCGGACTGCGACGGATGGCGCCGGGGCCGACACGGTTTATGACTTGGTAGGAGGCGACGCGACGTCGGTGCTTCTGGACGCCCTGGCTCCGCAAGGCGAGTTGGTGTTCGCGGCGCTGGGACGCTTCACCCTCGGCCCTGCCGGGATGGAGCGCCTTCTGGCCCGGAACCAGAGCGTCAGAGGCTTCGCCTTGCTCCCGCTGTGCGCGCCGATGAGCTGCGGCAAGACCTGCTCTGGCTGTTCGGCCAGGCGGCGGCGGGACGCCTGACGGTGACCCAAGGCGGGCGCTATCCGCTCAAGGAAGTCGCGGACGCCCACCGGGCGATCGAGGCCCGACACACCATCGGCAAGATCATCCTTGTTCCCTGACGCGTCCCGGCGCCCCCCGACGCACGGAGACCGATCACTCCATGGCTCAGGCGAAACGCACCTGGAGCAGGGCTGTCACACTCGCCGTGATCATGGCCGCGAGGGTCGCCGCGCCCCAGACCAAGCGGGCGCGGAGCGTGGTCACGCTGCACCACCCCGCAGCGGCCAACAGCAGGCCCTCGATGAGGAACCAGGGCTCGAGCACCAGAAGATCCCACAGGATGTGCGAGGGGACGCCTTCCGGACCGGCGGTGAACACCGCGAAAACGCGTGCTACGATGCCGTAGGCGCCATGCACGGCGGCCACCGCGCTGCCCAGACACGCGAGCGCGAGCACGGGCCAGGCGGGTCGCCGGGCCCTCGCGAAGGCGACGCCCACAAGGATAGCGAGACAGAAAATCACCGAGGCCGCAGCGTTGATCGGCCGCCAGTACGGCTCGTCTCCAACGCTTGAGACGACGACGGAGAGGCCCATGGAGCCTCCGAGCGCCCAATAGGCATGCGGCGCGCCGTACGCAAACGACCATAGTGAAATGGCCCAGCCAAGCTGCCGCCGCCGGCGGTCAACGCCCGATGGTTGGACTCCTGTTGGTGACTCCGTCACGAATGGACCTTCGGCATACGCGACCCTCCCAACATGCCAGACCGAGCTTCCCCTCGGATATAGGAACGGGTGTCAGACAAAGCTCCTCCAATGTCGGATTCAGTTCACCTGAATTGGTCCGCGCGCCTTGCCGGAGGGCGCCTTCCACCCACGGGTTCCACCACGGAATATCGCGAACCGTTCTTTTGCGCTGAAAGCGGCCGTCACTCCCTGCCTTCGCCTCTACGAATAAGGCGCGCTGCGCCTTGCAGCGCACCGGATTTCCGGCGTGTGACGGGAACCACGCCCGTGGCCTGGGCGTCGCGCAACGACCGCGCTCCTAGGCCGGCAGTCCCGCCTTCTCGAGGCCGCTGGTGAACAAGGCCACGTCTTCCAGCTGTCGAAACGGAAGCCATGCGTCCAGCGCGGAAAGGCGCAGGTCCGGGTCGAGTCTTCGCACATCGACCATGGCGCGGCGGGCTTCTTCCATGCGTCCGGCAAGCGCGCAGCTGGCGGCGATGACCGCCGGCGAAAGGATGAAGTGCGGGACATCCCGGAACGCCTTCTCTGCCCAGAGACATGCGGCGTCGAAGCGCCTCGCCAGCAAATGGGCCATCGCCACGCCGGCCTGTATCCGGAACATCTCGGAGTCGAGCGGGCTGAGGCGCATCGCGTGCTCGAAGCGCTGGATGGCCTCGTCGGGCTCACCCCGCCAGAGCCTCAGATAGCCTCCAAGGAACCACGCGGCCGCGAGGTTGGGATTGAGCACCAAGGCCTTGTCCAGAAAGTCGACGCCGGTATCGAGATCGCGGGTGAAGTGCGCGAGGGCGTGGCCGCCGCGCGTCAGCGCAACCGCATCGTTTCGGCCGAGATCGACCGCGCTCCGGGCCAAGCGCGCGCCCTCTGCGGTGTCGGCGGCGGAGTCCGCGGTCCAGCCATTGAGTTTCCGCCAGAACAGGGACCAGGCGGCCATGCCGTAGGCCGACGCATACTCGGGGTCGAGAGCGAACGCTTGCTGAAAGCAGGCAATCGCCTGATCGATCGTCGCCGGCGTCCCGACGTGGAAGTTAGCCATGCCCCGCAGGAAATGATCGTAGGCGTCGAGGCTTTCAGTCGGCTTGCGCCTGGCCCGCTCGATCTCGGCCCTTTCGAGTTCGTGGGCGATGGCGCCGACGACGCTCTCGGTGATCCGGTCCTGAAGCTCGAACACGTCGTCCAGCGCCCCTTCGTAGCGCTCGGCCCAGAGATGCCCGCCGGTGCCCGCGTCTACGAGTTGCCCGGTGATCCGCACCCGGTTCGCCGCCCGGCGGACGCTCCCCTCGAGCACATAGCGGACGCCCAGGTCGCGGCCGATCTGCTTCACGTCGCCGGTTCGGCCCTTGTAGGCGAAGCTCGAATTGCGCGCGATCACAAACAGCCAGCGAATGTGCGACAGGGCCGTGATGATGTCCTCGACCATGCCGTCGGCGAAATAGTCCTGATCGGCGTCGCCGCTCAGGTTCACGAAGGGCAGAACCGCGATCGAGGGCTTGTCGGGGAGAGGCAGCGCGCTTTCAGGCGTCGCCCGATCGCCCGACCGCGCATCTCCGGACACCTCGGAGACATCGCCCACGAACCGGAAGCCCTTGCGCGCGACCGTGCGTATGAACCGCTGCTCATGCCCGCTGTCGCCAATCGCAGTCCGGGCCGCGTTAATGTGGCTGGTGATGGTGGATTCGCTGACGATCCGCCCGCGCCAGACGGCTTCGAGCAGGTCGTCCTTGCTGACAACGCGGTCACGGTTCTGGACCAGATGTAGCAGCAGGTCGAACACTTGCGGGCCGATGGGGATCGCGCCGGAAGCCCGTCGGAGCTCACGGCGGTCAGGGTCGAGCACGCAATCCCCGAACAGCAACGGCATAGGTTTCCGTATCACGGGACATGGCGCTTTTGGATGAATTTTGGACGGGGCCTCAAGGCGTCTCCAAGGACGCCGGCGCCCAGCCGGTTCACAAGCTCCGCATCGAAAGTACCCAGGTGGAGCGAGGCCATGACCACGATCAGGACCGAAGACGGGACGGAGATTTTCTACAAAGACTGGGGCCCCAGGAACGGGCAGCCCATCGTCTTCCATCACGGCTGGCCGCTCAGCGCGGACGACTGGGATGCGCAGATGCTGTTCTTCGTCGGCAAGGGCTATCGCGTCGTCGCGCATGACCGCCGCGGCCATGGACGATCGAGCCAGACCGCCGGCGGCCATGACATGGACACCTATGCCGCCGACGTCGCCGCCCTGGTCGCGGCGCTGGACCTTCGCGACGCCATCCACGTGGGCCATTCCACCGGCGGCGGCGAAGCGACCCGCTATGTCGCCCGGCACGGCCAAACGCGCGCGGCGAAGCTGGTGCTGATCGGCGCCGTGCCGCCGACGCTGGTGAAGTCGCCGTCGTATCCGGATGGCGCGCCCCTCGAGGTGTTCAATGGCCTGCGCGCCGCGCTCGCCGCCAACCGCGCCGACTTCTATTGGACCTTCCCTATCCCATTCTACGGCTACAACCGCGAGGGCGCGGTGCTGAACGAGGCGGTTCGGGCCAACTGGTGGCGCCAAGCCATGATGGGCGCGGCGAACGGCCAATACCTCTGCATCAAAGCGTTCTCCGAAACCGACTTCGCCGCGGACCTCCAGGCGATCGCCGTTCCGGTCGTCATCCTGCATGGCGAGGACGACCAGATCGTGCCTGTCTCGAATGCGCGGAACACTGCCGGTCTGGTGAAGCGCGGCACACTCAGAACCTACCCCGGCCTGCCCCACGGCATGTGCACGACGCACGCCGACCTGATCAACGCTGACCTGCTCGACCTCATCAAGGCCTGACCCGGCCATCCCAAGGAGAAACGCCATGAAGATCGTCGTCATCGGAGGCAGCGGCCTCATCGGTTCGCAACTGGTCGACCGGCTGCGCAAATGCGGCGCCGAAGTCCTCGCCGCCTCGCCGAACACCGGCGTCAACACCCTCACGGGCGAGGGCCTCGCGGAAGCGGTCGCGGGCGCGGACGTGGTCGTCGATGTCGCCAACTCCCCCTCGTTCGACGACGCCGCGGTGATGGACTTCTTCCTGACCTCGGGCCGCAACCTTTTGGCGGCCGAGAAGGCGGCGGGCGTGAACCACCACGTCGCCCTGTCGGTGGTGGGTACGCAGCGGATGGTCGAGAGCGGATACCTGCGGGCCAAGGCCGCGCAGGAGAACCTCATCAAGGCATCCGGCATTCCCTGGTCGATCCTGCAATCGACGCAGTTCTTCGAATTCGTGGAGCGGATCGCGGCGGGAGCCCTCGACGGAGACGTCTATCGTCTGTCGCCGGCGCTGATGCAGCCGATCGTGTCGTACGAAGTCGTCGCCGCCCTCGCCGACATCACGCTCGGCGCGCCGCTCAACGCGACCGTGGAGATCGGCGGCCCGGAAGCGATCCCGCTCGACGAACTGGCGCGCCAACTGCTCAGCGCGCGACAGGATCCGCGGCGCGTCCTGCCCGACGCTCACGCCCGCTATTTCGGCGCCGAGTTGAACGACCAGTCGCTGGTTCCCGGCCCGGGCAGCCGCCTCGGCTCACTCTCCTTCGGCGACTGGTTACGCCAGACGATCAGCCCCGACTGACCCCCAAACCCAACGCGCCGAAGGAACATCGTCATGATGAAGCTCTATTTTTCCCCGAGCGCCTGCAGCCTGGCCGATCATATCGCCCTGCTGGAGGTGGGCGCGGACTTCGAAATCGAAGCCGTCGACATCCGCACCAAGCGGACGGCGTCCGGCGAGGATTTCCGCGCCATCAGTCCCAAGGGCTATGTGCCGGCGCTTGTCCTGAATGACTGCGAAATCCTGACGGAGAACATCGCAGTCCTGGACTGGATCGCCGACCAGTATCCGCAGCTTCGCCGGAACGGCTCACTGTCCCGTACGCGGCAGCTGGAGATGCTCGCGTTCATCTCGACGGAGATCCATGGAGCCTTCAAGCCCCTGTGGCACGGCGGCGGCGAAGCTGAAAAGCAGCATGCGCGGGACGCCGTTGCGAGCCGGCTCGCCTTTGCCGCTTCAAGGATGCAAGGCGACTACCTGTTCGGTGGCGACCTCACGGTCGCGGACTGCTACCTCTTCGTGATGCTGCGCTGGGCGGACAGGTTCGGCATCGCCGTGCCGGACGTCCTGCTTCGACTGCGCCGGCGCATGGAGCAGCGCCCCGCCGTCCAGGCCGCGCTCGGCGAGGAGGAGGCCGCGATACCCGGACGCCGGGCGCGTGCGGCGAGCGGCGTGAGAGAGAACCCCGAACAGCACCGCTTCGAGCGCCCCATCGACGAAGGAGGTCTCGCCGCGGCCTATTACCGGGACGACAACGGCAAACTGGTCTTCATCCACACCGAGGTGCCATCCGAATTCGCGGGCCAGGGCATCGCGACGGAACTGGCTCGCGGGACCTTCGACCTGCTCAGGACATCGGGACGCAAGGCCGTCCTGACCTGCCCCTTCATGGTTCGGTTCGCCAATGCGCATCCGGAGTACGCGGATGTCATCGCCTGAGATCGCGACGGGTCCGGACTCCTTCCAGGAACACCTCGACGGCCGAGGTCACGGCCTGGCGGATCTCCTCTTCGGAGGGAGCCGGCCGGAGGCCGAGAACGACCTGGAGATGGAGATTGTCGCGGACCATGCCCACGAACAGCCCGGCCGCGCGGGCGCAGTCGTCGATCCGGATCTCGCCCCTCGAGCGGGCGCCCTCCAGCACCTCGGCCAGACGCGCCGTCGCACGCCCCGGCCCCCTTTCGTAGAAGGCCCGCACCAGGTCCGGGAAGCGCGGAGCCTCGGTTATCACGGTCCGGTAGGCGCCGATCAGCGCCGGGGACATGTAGCCGCTCATCAGCCGCGTGCCGAAGGCCGTCAGGGTCTCGCGAAGATCGCGCCCCTCGATCTCGTCGATCATCAGAGCCGACAGGATATGGTCGGCGTTCTCGCTGACCATGGCCGAGAACAGCCCCTCCTTGTTCCCGAACTCATTGTAGATGTTGCGTTTGGAGCCGCCCGCCCGAGCGATGATCGCGTCGATGCTGGTGGCGGCGTAGCCCTGTTCGAAAAACAATTCGGCCGCGGCTTGAAGCAGCGCCTCCCGCCGCGCCGGGGGCCCGGCGCCCGACAGCCCCTCTTCCGATCCAGCATTCCCCATCCCTTGACCGGTAATGTTCATTACCGTAGGCGTCAAGGGTAACGGGCATTACCGGAGACTCGCCATGAAACCTCGCGGCAAGAAGATCATCGGCGCGGCCCTGTGCGTCCTCGCCCTGGCGACCGTAGGGGGTGGATGGGTCTGGGCCCGCTCCGGCGACGTCTCGACGGACAACGCCTATGTCCGGGGCGACGTAACCTCCCTCTCGCCCAAGGTCCCAGGCTATGTGATCGCCGTCGAAGTTCGGGACAACCAAGCTGTGCGGGCGGGCGACGTCCTGTTCCGGATCGACGATGCGGACTACCGTGCGCGCCTGGCGCAGGCGGATGCCAATGTCGAAGCTGCGATCGCGCGGCTGGCGAACATTGACGCCGAAACGCAGCTCCAGCGCTCCCTTGTCCGGCAGGCCGAGGCCCAACGCCGATCGACGTCGGCGGACCTTGATCTCGCGGCCAAGGCCAACGACCGGCGCCGCGAGTTGATTGCGGCTGGCGCCGTAAGCCAAGCCCAGCTGGACGAGAGCGACGCCGCCCGCGCCCGCGCCACGGCCGGAGTGTCCGCGGCGATCGCTGGCGTCGACGCCCAGCGGCAAAAGATCAGCGTGCTGGCCGCCCAACGCGAGGCCGCCGTGGCGGCGATCGCGCAGGCCCGAGCGGTCCGCGATCTTGCCCGCCTCGATCTTGAGAACACGGTCGTCCGGGCTCCGATCGGCGGCGTCGTCGGCAATCGGCAGGTTCGGGTCGGGCGGCTCGTCAACCCGGGCCCTCCCCTGCTCGACATCGTGCCCGTGCGCGACGTCTGGCTGATTGCGAACTTCAAGGAAACGCAGCTGAGAAAAATCCATCCGGGACAGCGCGCCCGGATCAGGGTCGACGGTTATCCGGACCAGGTTTTCGAGGGCGTTGTCGACAGTTTCGCACCCGGCAGCGGATCGTCATTCAGTCTTCTGCCCTCGGACAACGCCACCGGGAACTATGTGCGCGTCGTTCAACGCGTCCCGGTGAAGATTCGCTTCGTCGACAGCCAGCGTCGAGGACGTTTGGTCCCGGGTCTGTCCGCGCGGGTCACCATCGAGGCCGGACGCGGGTCATGATCCAAGGGTCCGACACGAGCAAATCGGCGTCCTTGTCCGGCGGCGCCTGCCTTGTGGTCGGCATCGTCCTCGCCGCTGTCGCGGAAGCCGTCGCCGGCGGCGTCCTCTCGCTCGGCCGGGCCGACATCATGGGGGACACCTACGCCACTCCGGATGAGTTGGCCTGGCTGGACGTCAGCTATATCGCGATGAAGTTCGCGGGCTTCATGCTGGCGCCCTGGCTTCTGGGCCGGCTGAACGCCCGCACGGCGATGGTCGTCACCACCTTGGTGATGGGGGCCGGCTGTGCTGCAGCCGCCGTGACCACGCGCCTCGACGTTCTCGTGGCGGTCAGGGCTCTTCAGGGACTCTCGGGAGGCCTTCTGCTTGTTGGGGGCCAGGTCATCCTTTTTCAGTCCTTCTCGAAGGCACGACAACCGGTCATTCAAGCGCTGTTCGCCCTCGGAGCCGTCGTCGCGCCCGCAACGCTCGCGCCAACCCTTCAGGGCTGGCTGATCGACAGCCAGTCGTGGGGCTGGATCTTCCTGGCTGTTGTGCCCGTGACCCTGGCGGCCGCGGGGTTGATGCTGATGGCCGATGGCGCGGACCAGCGGGCCGCGGACGCGCGCTCGTTCGACGCGCCCGGCCTGCTGCTGATAGGCACGTGCCTGTTCTGCCTCACCTATGTGCTCAGCCAAGGCCAGCGGTGGGACTGGTTCCAGGCGCCTCATATTGTCTGGCTCTCGGTGCTCGGCGGCGCGGGTCTGGCCTGGTTCATCGTCCAGCAGGTTCGCGCCGGCGCCCGGGGCCTGATGGACTTCAGCGCCTTCCGGATCGACGACTTCGCCTTCGCCTTCATCGTTAGTTTCGTCGCGGGCGCCGCGCTATTCGGCAGCGCCTGGCTCATTCCGTCCTTTGCGGTGTCAGTCCTCGGTTTCACGCCGACCAGCGCCGGACTGCTGCTCCTTCCCGGCGGCGCGGTGTTCATCGGCGCGCTGCTTCTCGCTGCCTTCCTGATGCAGGTTCGACGGATGCCGCCCATCGCGGCCGCGCCCCTCGGTATCCTCACGCTGATGGCCGCCATGTGGATGCTGTCGCGGTCGACGCACGAGAGCAGCGCCGGCGACATGATGACGGCGCTCCTCCTGCGAGGCGGGGGGCTAGGATTCCTGTTCCTGTCCATCACCCTTGTCGCGTTCTCGGCGCTCGATGGCCGGGCGCTCGCGGCCGGGATCAGCCTTTTCAACACGGGCCGCCAACTGGGCGGATTGATGGGCGTGGCGGCGCTTCAGACGCTGATCGGGCGCGAGACGGCGGCCAACCACGCGGCCCTCGGGGCCAACATCGCGCCCGGCGCGCCTGCGGTCAGCGAGCGGATCGCCGGGGTGGCCGATGTGCTGGTGGCCAGAGGAATGGACGCGGCGCTCGCGGCCCGCGCCGCGCCCGCCCTCCTCGCAAGGACCGTGGCCGGCCAGTCCAGCGTCATCGCCTTCGAGACCGCCTTCAGCGCCGTCGCGCTTCTCTTCGTCGTCGCCGCCCCATTGGTCATCTCGGTGAAGATCGGTCTGGCGCGACTCTCTAGAAGGCGCGCAGCCCTGCGGGGCCAGGGATCCGCGATATGAAACCAGACCCGGTCCACCTCGGGGACGCCTCCGTCTCATCCGGCCCACGCGTGTGGCGGCTTGCGCATTGGCTGCAACGATACTGCCGTCCGCCACCGCTTGATGCCGAGCGCATACGCCGTGTGATCGGATGATATCCCGCCGCGCCTGTCGTCCGCGAAGCCTGATGGCGCCGCGGATATCGCGGCGGCCGACGGCCTGTGTTGGCGGAGTGCTGAACGATCCTTTGCTGACGGAAAAAATACGCGCTTTTACAGAAGCTCCAGGGAAAATTCTGGAGACTATCTCTCAGATGACTGGGTGCACCGCCACCGGCCCATTCGCTGATGATCGCGATTGGCCGCTCCTGTCCAGATAGCCCGCAGCCATTGAATCCAGCTCTCCTGAGCAGCGTCAGCCGGGCGGTTCCGGAAGTCGGGCGTGAACGGCACCGGATCTGTTTCTTGACGCCGCCCCCGGCGCCCGGTCTGGACTCACGACAACCGGCCCCGGATGTACCGGGCCAGCGCGTTCACCGTCGTGCAGTTGGCGTCGAGGAAGTCGCGGTTCAGCGT
>Ga0307414_10000633_pt1 | contig 18041 bp, 19 predicted proteins | sample DK1Ometagenome_FD_203804 | JGI IMG/M metagenome (GOLD analysis project Ga0307414, IMG submission 203804) | Maize rhizosphere microbial communities from greenhouse at UC Davis, California, United States - DK15-O-3 | ecosystem: Host-associated > Plants > Roots > Rhizosphere > Soil | place: USA... | reverse complement strand
ATGACCTTCAGGAAACCATTATCGGAGAGGCTACGGCTGAGTTCAGGAACATCAGAAAGATCAAGATTACAGAACCCAACAACTTTGAAATCAGCAAAAGTGATGCGATTGCGCAAACCTTATTTGAAAATCTAAAATATGTGGTCTGGGGTGGAATTGCCATTGGAGCAATCACGCTCATCGGCGCTTCCATAGGCTTAATGAACATCATGCTCGTTTCTGTAACGGAGCGGACCAGGGAAATTGGCATCAGGAAAGCGATTGGAGCGAACCCCTCCGTCATTAGAAAGCAGTTTTTAATTGAAGCGGTGATTATCTGTCTGATGGGCGGTGCCTTTGGGATTTTCCTCGGCATTGCAATAGGTAATATCATTTCCCTTGCCATGGGAGGCGCTTTCATTATTCCATGGTTATGGATCTTCGGAGGTTTTGTTCTTTGCGTCCTGGTGGGCATCATGTCCGGATATTACCCGGCAAAAAAAGCCTCTAAACTGGATCCTGTTGAAGCACTGAGATATGAATAATAAAAAAGGGCATCTTTTGTACAAAAGATGCCCTTTTTTATTATTTACAAAAGCTTATCTGCCTTCGTATTGATTTTCATAATAAGCCTGATAATTTCCTGAAGTAACGTTCGAAAGCCATTCTTCATTCTCCAGGTACCAATCTACCGTTTTTTCCAATCCTTCTTCAAACTGTAAACTAGGCACCCAGTTTAATACCTTTTGCAATTTAGACGAATCGATAGCATAACGTAAATCGTGCCCTGCCCTATCCGTTACAAAAGAGATCAGTTTTGCTGATTCTCCGGCAGTTCTACCCAGTTTCTGATCCATGATTTTACATAATAAATGAATCAGGTCAATATTCTTCCATTCATTATGTCCCCCGATATTGTAGGTTTCTCCGGTCTTCGCCTGATGAAAAATCACATCTATTGCCCTTGCATGGTCTTCCACCCAAAGCCAGTCTCTTACATTTTCTCCTTTTCCATAAACCGGAACAGGTTGATTATTCTTAATGTTATTGATGGCCAGAGGAATTAATTTTTCCGGGAAATGATGAGAACCGTAATTATTAGAACAGTTCGAGATCACCACATCCAATCCGTAAGTATCATGATAAGCACGAACGAAATGATCTGAGGATGCTTTTGATGCCGAATATGGACTATGTGGATCATAGGCCGTAGATTCAGTAAACATACCTGTTTCTCCTAAAGCACCATACACCTCATCTGTAGAGACATGATAAAATCTCTTCTGCTCATAGGCACCTTTCCAATGCTCTCTGGCAGCGTTTAAAAGATTTACCGTACCAATTACATTCGTCATCACAAAGGCAGTAGGATCTGAAATCGACCTGTCAACATGTGATTCAGCAGCGAGGTGAATAACCGCATCAAAGTTCTCCAGCTTAAACAATTCGCTCATTGAAGCCGCATCTGTAATGTCTGCTTTTACGAAACGATAATTAGGATTATGCTCTATGTCCGTTAAATTAGCCAGATTTCCTGCATAAGTTAACTTGTCAAGATTCAGGATTTCATACTCCGGATAGTTGTTCACAAAACGACGAACCACATGCGAACCAATAAACCCCGCACCACCTGTAATCAATATTTTCTTTTTCATTGGAATATATTTGTCTTTTAATAGTTAGGAAACGATCATAAATAAGTTCTTAACCGTTTTTTGCAGGCAAGATGCTGATGATAGGTTCCTAACCATAGATATCACATTATTAAATTTCCTTAGGCAACCCTAATTCTGCCGCTACTGCGGCTGTTTTATATACATATACCTTATTCAGCACTTCATTAAAACCTTCTTTCAGGTCAAACTGAATATCTTCATGCATTTTCTCATATTTATTAAATACAGAAAGAACAGATTTAGCAAAATAGATCATGAGCTTTTCATTGAACTTATGCAGCGGAGAAAAGACACCTTCGTTGAAATCAATGGGAATATGCTGAAAAAGATGAATTCTCAGTTCGATCTCCGTATTCAGGTCTTTTGTCACTTTAAAATGATGGGTAATGCTTCCATTCAGCTTTCTCATTTTTAGCAAAGCATCTTTGGAATTCATTTTTCGGTTCGAAAACAATTCAGCGATTTCCAGATCAATCCTTTCCCTTAATTTCTCCTGTCTGTCTACTAAGTCCTGTTCATCCTCCAGCAATTTAAAATGCAGGTGTTCTGTTAAGATCTTGTCTTTTGCGATCAACCTGAGCAAAAGCTTGTCCTTTTCCTTTTCAGGAAGGGATTTGATTTCCAGCTTAAGGTCTTTATGCTCGCTTAGTAACATCTAAAAAGGGTTATCTTTTAAATATTTCTCCCAGTTCCAGGCAGAAGACATCATCACATTGATATCCAGTTCAGCTTTCCATCCTAAATCACGTGCTGATTTGGTTACATCTCCCCAAACTTTCTCTATATCGCCTTCTCTTCTCGCACCGATTGTATAACTTAATTTCTCGCCTGTTGCTTTTTCAAATGCTTCAATCACCTGCAGTACCGTAGAACCTGTACCCGTCCCTAAGTTAAAGACTTCATAATTAGATTCCGCTTTGTTGCTTTCCATTCTTCTGATCGCCGCTACATGTGCTTTAGCAAGATCAACAACATGGATATAATCTCTGATCGCACTGCCGTCCGGAGTATCATAATCGTTTCCATAAACCGTAATCGGACCACGTTTACCGATGGCAGATTGTGTAATAAAAGGGACCAGGTTTTGCGGAACTCCAATTGGCAATTCACCAATCAGCGCAGTATGATGTGCACCAACCGGATTAAAATAACGCAAAGAAGTCACCCTTAGATCAGGAGTTACCGCACAGGTTTCCTGCAAAATCTCTTCTGCAATCTGTTTGGTATTTCCATAAGGAGATTCCGCTTTTTTTACCGGAGCGCTTTCTGTTACCGGCAAAACATCCGGTTGACCATATACTGTACATGAAGAAGAGAATACCAGGTTCACTTTACTATCAAAACCATTGATAATATTGATCAATGAATAAAAGTTATTCCTGTAATATTTTAGAGGTTGCTGTACAGACTCACCTACTGCCTTAAATGCAGCAAAATGAATCACTCCGCTAATGTCTGCATGCTTAGTCACAAATTCTTTCACTTTCAACTCATCACATAGATCAAGTTCTACAAATTCAGGTTTCTTTCCTGTGATGGCTTCTATCTGGTTAAGGATTTTAGGGTTAGAGTTCGAAAAATCATCAACAATCACCACTTCATATCCCGCATTGTAGAGCTCTACAACGGTATGTGATCCGATAAATCCCGTACCACCTGTTACTAGTATTTTAGACATTTTTAATTAACGATTATAGGTTGTAAAATCTTTGTGTTCTTTATTAACCAATGCATCAGCAGGTAAAGACTTGAAATATTCATAAGTAATTTTCAGTCCTTCCGCCCTGCTTACTTTAGGCTCCCAACCAAGAATTTCTCTTGCTTTTGTAATATCCGGGCGTCTTTGTTTAGGATCATCAACAGGAAGATCTCTCAACACCAGCTTCTGACTTGTTCCGGTAAGTTTAATGATCTCTTCACCAAATTGCTTGATCGTGATTTCATCCGGGTTGCCAATATTAACAGGCATCGCATAATCACTCAATAGCAGCCTGTAAATCCCTTCTACCAGATCATCCACATAGCAGAATGAACGGGTCTGAGAACCATCACCAAATACGGTTAGGTCTTCCCCACGCAACGCCTGTCCGATGAAAGCAGGCAAAACACGTCCATCATTCAGGCGCATTCTTGGACCATAAGTATTAAAAATCCGAACAATTCTCGTTTCTAAACCATGGAAAGTATGGTAAGCCATGGTCATCGCTTCCTGAAAACGCTTCGCTTCATCGTAAACGCCTCTCGGACCTACAGGGTTTACATTTCCCCAATATTCTTCCGGCTGAGGATTTACATTTGGATCACCATACACTTCAGAAGTAGATGCAATCAGCATCCTCGCATTTTTACTCTTTGCCAGGCCTAATAAATTATGTGTACCCAGTGAGCCCACCTTTAAAGTTTGAATCGGGATCTTTAAATAATCAATAGGGCTTGCCGGAGATGCAAAATGAAGAATATAATCCAGCTCACCTGCAACATAGACAAACTTGGATACATCATGATGGGCAAACTCAAAGTTCTCCAACTTAAAAAGATGTTCAATATTTTTGAGATCACCCGTGATCAGGTTATCCATTGCGATGACATGGTAATCTTCTTTAATGAACCTATCGCATAGGTGTGATCCTAAGAACCCCGCGGCTCCCGTAATTAATACTCTTTTACGTCCCATTAATCTATAAGTTTACGGCCAACACTGTTATAATAATACCCTAAGTCGATCATTTTATCCAGATCGTATAAATTACGTCCATCAAAAATCACTTTATTACTCAGCACTTCTTCCATTTTCTCAAAATCAGGATTCCTGAAGACAGACCATTCCGTAGCAATCAGTAAAGCATCAGCATCTTGCAATGCCTCATACTGATCTTCCACATAACTGATTTTATCTCCTAAAAGCCGCTTCACATTTGCCATTGCTTCCGGATCGAAAGCAGTTACCGTGGCACCATGTTTAACCAGCTCATCGATGATATACAAGGCTGGGGCTTCGCGGATATCATCCGTTTCCGGCTTAAATGCCAATCCCCATAAAGCAAAATGTTTGCCTTTCAGATCACCTTTATAATATTTCAACAGTTTTTCTACCAATACCGTCTTTTGTTTCTCATTCACTTCCATGACTGCTTTCAGGATCTGGAAATCGTAATTATTCTCATCCGCAGATTTTGACAATGCCTGAACATCTTTAGGGAAGCAGCTTCCGCCATATCCGATTCCAGGGAAAAGGAAACGTTTACCAATCCTTGCATCCGATCCAATTCCTTTACGTACCGCATCTACATCTGCTCCAACAATTTCACAAAGATTTGCGATCTCGTTCATAAAGGTGATTTTTGTCGCCAGAAAGGAATTTGCCGCATATTTGGTCAGCTCCGAAGAACGCTCATCCATGAACAAGACAGGATTTCCCTGTCTGACATATGGGCCATACAATTCGGACATTAGCTTCTGAGCTCTTTCACTTCTGGTTCCAATTACCACACGGTCCGGCTTCATGAAATCTTCTACCGCTACACCTTCACGTAAAAATTCCGGATTAGAAACCACATCAATCTCTATGTCGGTATGTGCTTTAAAAACCGCCTGTACCTTATCTGCAGTTCCTACAGGAACGGTAGACTTATTCACGATGACTTTGTATTCAGTAACTAATTTAGAAATGTCTTTTGCTGCACCAAGAATATAAGAAAGATCTGCTGCTCCATCTCCTCCCGGAGGAGTTGGCAATGCCATAAAAATGATCTGTGCATCCTTAATTCCATGGGCCAGATCAGTGGTAAAAGTCAATCTTCCCTGTGCAATATTGCGGTGAAATAACACGTCAAGTCCTGGCTCATAGATCGGTACCTGACCTTCCTGCATTTTCTGTACTTTGGCTGCGTCTATGTCTACACAGATCACTTTATTTCCTGTTTCTGCTAAACAAGTCCCGGTAACTAAACCTACATATCCTGTCCCAATAACAGCTATTTTCATATATTAATTACGTTTTAATTTTAATGGAGTATCTTCGGCTAAGATAATAAATAAACACACAAAATGCTTTGGCTTTATAATATAGGAATCTCATTTTATGGATTCCTCGTTAGCGTATTTTCTATATTCAATTCCAAGGCCAAACTATTCTGTCAGGGTCGAAAAAACATCTTTGACCATATGGAAAAAACCATTGACGGCACAAAGAAGCACATTTGGTTTCACTTTGCTTCTTTAGGAGAGTTTGAACAGGGAAGACCTCTTCTGGAAAAGATAAAGGAATTACATCCCCAAAAAAGAATAGTTATTACATTTTTCTCCCCATCGGGTTATGAGATCAGGAAAAACTACGCACTTGCAGCCGGTGTTTTTTACTTACCTCTGGATACAGCCGGCAATGCTCAAAGATTCATTTCGCTGATCAATCCGGAGATGGCCGTATTTACCAAATATGAGTTCTGGTATCATTATTTTAAAACCCTGAACGACCAGCAAATCCCGTTGTACCTCATTTCAGGAATATTCCGGCCAAATCAGATTTTCTTTCGCTGGTATGGTTCATTTCATCGCCAGATTTTAGGCTTTGTAGATCATTTTTTTGTACAAAACTCGGAGAGCGTTAATTTGTTAAAGCAACTGCAACTGGAAAATGTGAGTCTGAGTGGTGATACCCGTTTTGATCGGGTAGCAGAAAATGCATTATCCCCGAAAAAAGTCGCACTTGTGGAAAACGGGTGGATAAACAAGCCCATATTCATTGCCGGATCAACATGGCCCGCAGATGAGCGTTTATTAGTGGCCTTAATTCAACGACAACCAGATTGGCAATTCATCATCGCTCCTCATGAAATTGACGAAGCTCATATCCTTGACATTGAAAAACTGATTCCGGGAGCAGTCCGCTATTCCAAATTAGATAATGGTACAGCAAGCAATTCCCAAACCTTAATTATAGACAACATCGGGTTGCTTTCTTCTCTCTATCAATATGCCCGCATTTCTTACATCGGAGGGGGCTTTGGCGTAGGTATTCATAATACTTTAGAAGCAGCCGCATTTGGCATTCCTGTTATTTTCGGCCCTAAATATGATAAGTTTCAGGAGGCAAAAGACCTGATTGCGCTTACTGCAGCCAGGAGTATTGAAACAGAAAGCGATCTTTCCACAGCCTTTACCCATTTCATAGAAAATAAGGAGGCTGGAAAGATCGCTCAAAAATATGTAAATGAAAAAACGGGATCAACCCGTCAGATTCTGGAATTTATAGAAAATCGATTTTAGTTTTTCACCATTGCTACCAATGCCTCAATAAATTTAGGATCATCATTCAGACTGGCAACGAGCTGCACTTCTTCTCCACCCAGCGCTCTGAATTCTTCATGATATTCCACACTTACCTCATATAAAGTTTCCAGACAATCAGCTACGAAGGCCGGACAGAAAACCAATAGTCTCTTTTTGCCCTTTTCAGCAAGTTCCTTTAAAACTTCGCTCGTATAAGGCTGTACCCATGGTTCTTTTCCTAACCTGGACTGGAAACATACGGAATATTTTTCCGCCGGAATATTTAAACGTTTAGCAATCAGCCTTGCCGTATCATGGCATTGTGCAGAATAGCAAAACTTATTGACATCTGTTAACGTAGCACAGCAATCATTTTTTTTCAGACAATGCTGACCGCTATGGTCGCATTTTTTCAGTTGCCTTTCCGGTAAACCATGAAAGCTGAACAAAATCTGATCATAACTTTCCGGTTGATACTTTTCTGCATGTTCTGCAAAAGTATCAATCATCAATTCATTATCATGAAAGGAATTAATGAAACTTACCGGTGGAATCGTCTGCCATTTACCCACCAGCTCCATTACTTTCTGAATCACAGAACCTGTACTGGCGGAAGCATATTGAGGAAACAATGGGATCACCTGTATACTTTCTACCATTGCCGCCTTCAGCTTATCTAATGCAGCTGCAATAGAAGGATTTTGGTAACGCATGGCTAACTCTACATGGTATTCTTCGCCAAGCTTCTCCTGAACCATAGCCACCTGAATCTTACTGAAATACAACAATGGCGAGCCATTTTCATCCCAGATCTCTTTATACAACTTAGAAGTCTTCGGACTGCGAAAAGGAACAATAATACCCTTTACCAGTAATGTTCTTTTGAAAGCATTGATATCAATTACCCGCTCATCCATCAGAAACTCATCCAGATATGTCCGTACATCACTTACTTCCGGACTGTCCGGAGTTCCCAAATTTACTAGCAATACGCCCTTTTTTCCCATAATTTTAGCAAAAATAACTAATCAATTGATTATAACCCCGTATCTCTTAAGGGAAAACCAATAATTACTTTTTAATGATGTTTGATTATTTTAATAAGATTCCAGCTTAGCCTTAACCTGCTCCATCAGCCACATCGGCGTAGAGGTTGCTCCACAAATTCCAACTTTATCCTGAGCAGAGAACCAGTTCAGATCGATTTCCTCTATGTTAGAGATAAAGTAAGCGTTGGCATTGTATTTTTTGCATACATCATACAATACTTTTCCATTGGAGGATTTCTTGCCGGATACGAAGAGAATCTTATCGAAATTAACAACGAATTTCTCCAAATCACCGTATCTATTGGAAACCTGCCTGCAAATGGTGTCATTTGCTTTCACGTCATATCCCCTGTTTATCAGCTCTTCTTTGATGTGGTAAAATTTGTCTGTGCTCTTTGTGGTCTGGCTATACAAAGTGAATTTCGGGGGCAGTGCTACCTCATCCAGTTCTGCAATGTCCTGGAAAACAATCGCTTTCCCATCAGTCTGACCTTGCAACCCGATGACTTCAGCATGGCCATGTTTACCAAAAATCAGAATTTGTTCGTCATCATCATGAGAATTTTTAATCCTGTTCTGCAATTTGAGTACCACCGGACAAGAGGCATCTATTAAGATCAACTCATTCTCTAAGGCGAGCTGATAGGTGGACGGTGCCTCTCCATGTGCACGGATCAGAACTTTCTCTTTTTTCAATTCACGCAGTTGTTCATGATCGATGATCCTTAGCCCTTTAGCTGTTAAGCGCTTCACTTCCTCATCATTATGTACAATATCGCCCAGGCAATACAAATATTCGTCTTCATCGAGAATGTCTTCAGCCATGTCAATCGCATATACCACTCCGAAGCAAAATCCTGATGCTTTATCTATAGTTACGGCTAAATCGTATTTCATAAATCAATTATATAGAATCAATGAGGCTACAAAATTACACAAAAAGAGTTTGATATGCTATTTCTTATCACCAGGACCTGAGAATACCCTATTCCAGATGTTGCTGAACAACAGCAATACCAGGGCCAACATTTGTAGCGGATGAAGCAAAACATTGGTAACGGGATGTTGAGCCGACAAAAAAGAAGTCATAACCCTCGATAAAAAGATCAGGCCTAAAGGCAAAACCAGCAATGCAGGTTCCAACTCAATGGCCAGAACGATGGGCCCAGCAATGACAAGAATTAAATAGAGCACTGCAGCTAAGATATTATTGCTAAAGTTGAGCATTAGGCGTCTGGAGAAAGGAAGAAAACCAGGCTCCAATTGTTTTTCTCCGAAATAAATCAGTCTGTTGCCCAGTAAAACATCCGCTTTCAGCCCCTCCTGCTTTACCATTTTAACAATTTCTACCGCTCTGGATGCACTTCTTTTAATCCTTTCTTCCCATTTAAACTGGCGGTACACGGCGGCATCGAAAAACAGGCAGGATTCATTAGCCGTTGCAAACACCGGATGGTTGATCAGGCGGACCAGTCTTAGTGGAAACAAGTTTAATAAGACAAAGTCAGCTAAAGGATAAATGCAGTTTGCTAAAAGCCCTGTATTTCTTTGGGTCGGGATCACACTGAGTAAAGCGAGGTTAAATACTTTAGTCCGATATATCAGGCTATGAATGAAACCATTCTTCAGTAGGGTGTTGGCCCCTAAAAACAAGAAATAATCGCCGGTAGCTTCCTCTGGAGAAAAAGGGCTTGTTCCGTATTGAATAATGATTTGTAAATGCTTATAATCTTGTGCAGCAATAGATGCCAATAATTCATCCGCTTCAGACTTTTCTCTTTCAACCTTAATGATCAGGGAAACCTGATCTGTAAACCTTCTTCCATAATTTCCCATTTTTGGATTAGACAGAAAATTAAATAAGGTGACTGAAAACCGTAATACTAAGAAAACCAGGACCGTATAAATAAAAATGATCATGCCACCTCTTTACTTTGTTTACTCAGGGCATTATTATAGTGTTTGTTGTATTCTCTTTTCAACAACTGCAGGCTCATGTATTCCTCCGCTTCCCAACTTAAGAGGTGACTTTCTGCTTTTGGCTTTCTTTTATCGAAGTAATCGATCAGTGTTGCGGAGAATACGATTTGGAATTTCTTTTTGGAAGCATTGATCAGCTGCATCACTCCTCTTTCAAATGAAATGCTATTGATATAACTCGTATAAAGCCTACCCTGAGGAAACAATAGCACCAGGTTTTGCGGCTGGTCCAATAGTTGTCCGGCATAGATCAATGTTTCTACCACATCTTTGCCTTTGGTATCCGCGGCAAAAGCACCCAGGTATTTCAAAAACCATTGCTTCCGGTAATCTTCATCCGTTACCAGCACATGAAATTCTTTTTTAAATACCACTTTATTGAGCTGGAACATCAAAAAACCATCCCACCAGCTAAAATGGTTAGATAAGAGTAATATGGCTTCATCTTCTTTAAGCTGAAGCCTGTTATAAGTATAGCTGGAAAAGTCCTTCTTTATGATATAAGCGATATACCAGGAAAAGAATTGAAAAATTATTGGGCTTTTACGGGACCGGTACATCCCTCTAAAATGAGAAAAATAAGCTTTAAATGCAAAAACTAACTCAAATAAACCCGGTCTTCCTCTCCCTCGACATCAATAACCACATCCACATGTTCTTTTAAAACCGTCGACATTTGCAGTCCGACGAAATCTGTAGCAATGGGAAATATTTTATGGCTCCTGTCTACCAACACGACTGTTCTGATTTTTTTATGTGGCGTATTCAGGAAAACCCCCAGGCCATATGCCAGTGTTTTTCCACTATTCAACACATCATCCACTAAAATAATCACTTTATTTTTCCAGTGACTTTCGTCTAAGTCGGTATTGGCAACGAGTTTCGTACTTACGCGGTCAAGGTCAACCTTCAACATGGTGATCTTAAGATCAGAAATCTTAGACAACACCTTTTTTAAACGTAATGCTATCTTATAGCCCCTATCCCATATTCCGGCCAATACAATTTCTTTCTCACCCAGATTATCTTCCAATACCTGGTAAGCGATCCTGTTAATCTTTTGTTGTATCTGCTTCTTATCAAGAATAAGCAATTGAGATTCTGCCATTTGTTATTTCATTGTTTATACTACAAAAAGAACGATTTTAAGGGTCATATTCAAATATTTGAAAAATATTTTCTAAATGATGCAACGTTTCCTGCCTCGCAGCGTCTAATCCCTATAAACCTTGACAAACCCACAACATGAAAAGTACGATCATATTTAAATCTGCCCTTCCTGTACTTCTTGCATTTTCATTAAATACCCTGACTGCAACAGCACAAGAACGCAAAAATATAGCACTTACCAATTTCAATGAAGTAAGTGTGGCCAGCGGAATCGACCTTTACCTTACGCAAAGCAATTCAGAAAATATCAAGATCAGCGGAAACGAAAACCTGATTAAAAATATAGAAGTGGAAAAAAGCGGATCTTCCCTGAACATCAGATACAAAAAGAACATCCACCGGCAACATACTTCCAGAGGTGAAGCTTTAAAGGTTTATGTAAACTACAAGACTTTACAGGCCATTACCGCAAGCGGAGGAAGTGATGTCTATGGGCAAAATACCTTAAAAACAACTTCACTTAAAGTTCAGGCTTCAGGAGGCTCTGACATCAAAATGGAGATTGCTGCAAAAGACCTGGAGCTGAGCGTAAGTGGCGGCTCTGATGCCAACCTTAAAGGAACGGTAACTAATATGACCATCCAGTCGAGCGGAGGCTCTGATGTTGACGCCCTTAACCTGATCGCTGAATATGCTAAAGTAACTGCAAGCGGCGGTTCTGACGCCAATGTTCATGTCACAAAAGGATTGGAAGCCAACGCAAGTGGCGGAAGTGACATCAGTTACAAAGGAGATCCGGCTGTAAATAAAACATCATCCTCGAAAAGCGGAGACGTAACGAGAATAAAATAATTTAGACCATTAGTTTTTAGTTTATCCCTACACAGGAATTCCTGGTAGGGATTTTTTGCTTTTTTATATGAGAATCTCCTTATTTTCCCTGCTGATCAGTTTTATTTTTTTAACGAGTGATGCCTACAGCCAATCCATTTCAAAAGAACGCTTGGATAGTGTCTTATCCATCTTTTCCAAAGCAGAAGAACCAGGTTTTGCCATCAGTATTGTTCATAAGGGGGAAACCGTATATGCGAATGGATTTGGCCTTGCCGATGTCAATACACACCGCAGGAATACAGTTCATACCCTATTCAATATTGCTTCCGCTTCGAAACAATTTACCGCAGCCTGTATCTATTTGCTGGAACAACAGGGAAAATTAAAAACCACAGACCTGCTTTCGAAATATTTTAAAGACCTTCCCGCTTATGCGGATACGATTACGATAGCACATTTGATTTATCATCAAAGCGGGCTTAGAGATTATGACTCCTTACTATGGCTTAGAGATATGAGAATAGACCATACGGACACCGACAAAGATGCATACAACATACTATCCAGTCAACGGTCGTTAAATTTCAAACCTGGTGAGGCGTATGATTATACCAATTCCGGCTATTATTTTCTTGCCAGAATTGTAAAGCTTGTGAGCGGACAGGACCTGTCAGCATTTGCTTCCGATCATATTTTCAAGCCCCTTGGGATGAAGAATACCGGCTTCTCCAGAAACCATCGCGTTCAGGGAAAAGCAAATGCTTATATGAAGGGCAAGAAGGACTACAACAAATTCAATCCAACTTCCCTGATCATTGGTCAGTCAAGTGTCTACAGCGCCGTCGACGATTGGGAAAAATGGTTTAATGAAATGAGAACACACCAGCTCCTTGGGGATAAAGTGTGGAAAAACATGACTACACCGGGAATCAATAACGACGGGACAGCCATAGTCTATGCCGGTGGATTGGAAACCTGGTCATTTCGGGAAAAACAAATGATTAGTCATGGCGGAGATTTGCCAGGTTACCATAGCTTTATGAGCTATTTTACAGCAGATGACCTCGGCATCATCATTTTAATCAATAATGACACTTACTCCTATCAGGACATTCTTCGATCTACCTACGACGCCATCTATACACACAACAACATCAACAGTATTGTTAAAAAAAAATTACAGAAAACAGAGGCAGAAACTAGAATAATTGACGATATCACAAAATATAGCGGCACCTATAGTGTTGATGCTAAGCCTGAGCGTAAATTCGAGCTTGTTAATGACAACGATGCATTAATTGTAATTCAAAGGTGGAATGAAACCAAGTATCAGATTATTCCCCTTAAAGATTCTTTATTCTACATTGAAGGCGATGACCTTACTTTCGGATTTAAGGGCCTGCAACATCAACAGTTCTCCAAAATGGAAATTACTCAAAATGGCAACCTGACCCCGACAAGCAGGATTACCGATAACGGAATCAGCCAAAAAGATTTCGATTTTGCCCCTGGTCGCTATTATAGCAAGGAAATCAACGCCCATTACGTCTTGAAGAAAAACGGAACAAACCTGGAGCTTCTGATTGGCGCTGCCACTTTTAGATTAGTTTCCTTAGACAAGGAAGGAAAGTTCTACGTTGCCGGACCATGGTTCAACATAACACTCAGAAAAAACAAAAGCCATCAGATTGATGGCTTTATATTAGATCATGTCCGGATAAAAGGTCTGCTCTTTACAAAGGAATAGCGCAGCAGCGCTATTTTTTATACGGATAATAAATAAAATTGGCTCCTTCAGGAACGATCACAAAGACGCACATAAAATCTTCCGGCTTTTTGTAGCTTTTCAGAAATAATGCTTTCTTTTCAGGATTAATGATTCCCTTTTCAACAAACTCATCCATTGTGGATGCCTGAATCGTCCAGTCGGTATTCAATTCTTGTCTATCAAGAATAACTTCTCCAATGCTCACTGTATGTTGGTGAGCAACAAAGATCGGGTGTGTCGAAATTCCTTCTGACATAATTGCAATAGCAACTTCTTTAACAGAGTCAGAATATAATTCCAGATCTTTTTCTAAACTCACCAGCGGACTTTGTTTTTTAGGCTCTTCTTTCGAACCCTCCGGTTGTTGAGGCAATAACTCTTCAATATCCATTCTAATAATATATCTTATTTGCTTAAAGAACCTCCAGAGAAGTGCTTCCTGTAAATTTTAATAAAACTACGTTTTCAACATGCTGGGTATGTGGGAACATATCCACTGGCTTAATGCGAACGACTTCATACTTCTCCTTTAACAAAGCGAGGTCTCTTGCCTGAGTGGCTGCATTACAACTTACATAAACAATTTTCTCTGCTTCCATCTCCAATAAACGTGCAACCACATCTGCGTGCATTCCTGCCCTTGGCGGATCCGTAATTACAACATCAGGTTTGCCATGTTCTGCAATAAACTGAGTAGTCAGAATATCTTTCATATCACCTGCATAGAAAACAGTATTGTCAATGCCGTTCAATGCAGAATTGAATTTAGCATCTTCAATTGCTGTTGGTACATACTCCACACCAATCACCTGCTTTACACTGGCAGCAACAAAGTTGGCAATCGTTCCTGCTCCTGTATATAAATCATAAACCAGTTCATCTCCGGAGAAACCCGCAAACTCTTTAGTGATCTTATACAATTCATGTGCCTGCATGGAATTTGTTTGGTAGAATGATTTTGCACCAATCTTAAACTTCAATCCATTCATTTCCTCAAAAATGTGATCTCTTCCAGCATAGGTGATGACCTCCTGATCGAAAATAGTATCATTTTTCTTTTGGTTCATGATGTATAAAAGGGAAGTAATTTCCGGGAAATTAACTTTCAGATGCTCCATCAGACCATCGGCCTGTTCCTGCGCTACATAAGCAAAAACCACCACCACCATCACTTCTCCTGTAGAAGAAGTCCTGATGATCAGATTTCTCAGACTCCCCTCGTGGTTACGAAGGTCGTAAAAGCTCATTCCATTTTCCAAGGCATAACTTCTTACCGTATTCCTCAAAGTGTTGGAAGGCTCAGCTTGTAAATAGCAATGCTCGATATCCAGGATTTTATCAAAACGTAAGGGAACATGAAACCCCAGGGCATTCATTTCCAGCTCTGCTTTTTCTGCAGAAGCTCCTTCTTCTCCGTTTTCCAATGCAGATTCTGCAACCGGCATGTCTTGTTTGTTCAACCAACGTTTATTAGAAAAAGTATATTCCAGCTTATTGCGGTAGTATTTATTCTCAGCAGAACCTAAAATAGGCTCCATAGTAGAAGTATCAATCTTAGCCAGTCGTTGCAGGGCAGCTTCCACATTTTTATGCTTAAATGTCAATTGTGCATCGTAACTCATGTGTTGCCATTTACAGCCACCACAGGTTCCGAAATGCTGACAAAAAGGATCTGTTCTCAGTTCTGACTTCTCGTGTAATGATTCAATTACAGCCTCAGCAAAATTTTTCTTTTTCTTTACTACACGAACATCAACGACGTCGCCCGGTACAGCTTTATCCACAAATACCACCAATTCATCTGCTTTACCTACCCCTTTGCCCTCTTCAGCAATATCAATAATTCTTAGATTGGGAATAATGGTTACCGTTCCGGATTTTCTATTTCTACTCATTATGCCGCAAATTTAAGATTTTTTTCATTGGAATATTATATTGTTTTCCCCTCTCATTTCTTCTACATCATTTTGCCTTTCGGAAGTCTCAGCGTCTTTCGAATTAAAGCGGATTAATAAATGTTAAGGGAAAATTGGAATTTCAAGACATAGGAATTTCTAGCCGGCATTTTAACGCCTTTTAAATAAGAAATCAGGACATCAGGTGCTACTTGCCAAAGACTCTAAGGATAAAACCAAAAATGCCTTCAACAAGGTTAAAGCTCATATCAAACTTCTCATCAACTAAAACAGAAATCTCTAAAACTTCTTTACTCATTGTCTTATTCATTGATAATGACGCAAATATAGGTATTTTCATACCGAATACCAAAACGGTATATATTAAGTTTATATCAAATTATCTTAAACAGATTTATAATTATGTACCTTCAAAATATGAAGAAACTGCTTTTTTTGACGCTTTTAAGCATGAGTACAATAGGTTATGCACAGGAAAAAAGTGCAGCAAGACAATTTTGGGAAAACCTGAAAAACCATTGCGGAAAATCTTATGAAGGAAGTATTTCTGCCGGTGCAGGGAACGACGATTTCAGCAATAAAAAACTGACGATGCACGTTCGCTCCTGTTCAGACAATATCATTAGAATCCCATTCTTTGTAGGGGAAAACAAATCCAGAACCTGGGTGCTGACCTTTGCCAACGACCGGATCAGCCTCAAGCATGACCACCGCCATGAAGATGGTTCAGAAGATAAAGTAACACAATACGGAGGAACAAGTACAAATTCGGGTTTGCCGGAGATCCAGTTTTTCCCTGCAGATCAGCAAACCAGCAGGCTGCTTCCCAATGCATCAACCAATGTATGGTGGATGACACTGGATAAAGCTGTTTTTTCCTATAACCTGAGAAGAATTGGCTCCGACCGTCTGTTTACAGTAAAGTTCGACTTATCAAAGACAATAGATACGCCTTCCGCTCCCTGGGGATGGAAGGACTAAATGGCTATAAAGCAGCTTTAACAAGAAAAGGCAAAAGCTCTTTTTGAAAACTTACAAAGTTTTTCCGGACATCAGAATCACTAACGGAAGTAAAAGCGAAGGAGAATACGATGCTCTTACTGGCTTTCAACAAGAAGGCCAGTCCTTCTTTTCGGGAAGGGTTATTTTTAAAGTGATCAAGCTCCAGATAAGCGGAAAGCAACAATGATTCCAGCTGATCAGAAAGGTGTTTTAGAAACTCCTGAGAATTGGCATTCTCTCTTACGAAATCCCAACCTATAAATTCATTACAAACGGTATAAGTTAACCTGCAGGTCTTCATCACCAATGCTTTCAGGTGTTCTTCTTCATTTGCAAACTGAGCTTTATTTTTAAGGATCTCATGTAGGTTCAAATCCAGGTAATCCATTAAAATGGCATCCAATACCTGTTCCTTGCTCTCAAAATACTTATATATGGTGGCTTTGGCTATACGTGCTTTCTTCGCAATCTCGTTAACACTTGTTTTGTGATACCCGTATTTCCTGAATAACTCTTTAGCTGCTCTAATTATACTTTCTTTAATTTTCTCTGGTTCCATCAATTAGATACATTTATTTGGCCATTACCAATACCGGTAACGGATACCTGGTAAGCCTTTAAAGCGCGTACTGCAGGTGCCTTTTGAGGGCTGCCATCAGTAAGCAAAAATTTAGCCCCCGAACATGGATCTGTTGCTGTAATTCCACTTTCATCTACAGTAACCTTGCAACGCTGTTCAGGATTTACAGAACTGCACCTGTCAAAGGCAACGTAGTGATTCGGTGTCAGCTTAACGATCATTATTCCAGCTACTCCGATATTATCAACTGACATCACCCCATTCACTGCATAAACACTAAAATCAGCAGCAGTGATATGATAATTGACCAGGACATTCGGAATATAGCTGCCATCGTCTTTGCCACAACCGGCAAAGAGCAATAGTAGTACAAACGCTCCGGTTATCCTTTTGATCATTATATCAATGAAGTTTTATATTGTTTCAGGAATCTGGCATCATTCTCGGAGAATAACCTTAAATCCTTAATTTCGAACTTAAGGTTGGCAATTCTTTCAATTCCCATTCCGAATGCAAAACCACTATATTTTTTGGAATCAATACCACAATTCTCCAATACATTAGGATCTACCATGCCACAGCCAAGGATTTCTACCCATCCACTGTATTTACACATCTGGCAACCTGCTCCTTTACAAATGGTGCAGGAAATGTCCATCTCTGCCGAAGGTTCTGTAAAAGGAAAATAAGAAGGACGGAAACGAACTTTAGTTCCTTCACCATACAACTCCTGTACAAAATAAAACAAAGTCTGTTTCAGATCTGCAAAAGAAACATTTTCATCCACATACAGGCCCTCGACCTGATGGAAGAAACAATGTGCTCTTGCTGATATCGCTTCATTACGGTATACACGACCCGGCATAATTGCCCTGAATG
>Ga0307414_10000631_pt1 | contig 18043 bp, 15 predicted proteins | sample DK1Ometagenome_FD_203804 | JGI IMG/M metagenome (GOLD analysis project Ga0307414, IMG submission 203804) | Maize rhizosphere microbial communities from greenhouse at UC Davis, California, United States - DK15-O-3 | ecosystem: Host-associated > Plants > Roots > Rhizosphere > Soil | place: USA... | reverse complement strand
CGCAAAGTGAATCATAATCATGCGCGCCCGTCAGCTAATTTCGCAGAGGTCTCGCGAATGCGGGAATGACGGGTGCGTTGGTGGCTGTTTTCTAACGTCATGAAGTCCGCAATAGCTTTGGCTTGCTTCGAGCAGCGAGTGCGATAGACTCGCTCAAATGATGCATTCATCGCAATCGCGATGACCGCTGCCGTTCAATTTGCTGCATTGCAGCATTCGGCCAGTATTTCATTTTAACCGGTAATATCAGTGGGTTGGCTGAATGCTTGTCACCGATTGTCCGCCAATTTTCATTTTCCCTATTGCGCTGCACAACATAATCTGATTCCATGTGAATGTTGGGCAACGGACGCTTAAGCTGCCGGTAATCATCACGGCGCATAGTCTGCTCTGCCACGTTATGGATGGAGGCAATATGGGTCAGCATGCTAAGCCGACTGATGGGGGTGTCACACTCGCTGAATTGCGCGAGTTTGCCTCATTCCCCGCAGCCACGCAGCGTTACATTCGCCGCTCCCTCGATATCGCGTTTCATCGCGGCACGCCCATGGACAAATGGGGTCGCGATGTCGTCGAGGAAGCGAGCATCCGCGCGCAGACGCGGGTCTATAACCGCCTCGATGAGATCAAGCGGCTGGTGCCCGATGATAGCGGGCTCGATCAGGTCGAGCCGTTCATGGCGCCGCTGGTTACGGTTTCGGCATTCGATCTGGGGCAGAGCCGGCTGAACAGCTTCTCGGCCTATCGCTTCCTCTATGAGCGGATCATCGGCGCGAGCGCGCGGCCCTGGCTGCCCGGCGCCTTCTGCGCCGCGGCAAGCCTGCCACATCTGCACCCCGAGCGGCGGCGATCCCTGCTGCAATCGATCAGCGAGGCCGCGGCAACGGCGGCGGGATGGTCGTCGAGGGAGCCGAGCTTTTACCCGGAATGGGTGGAGAAGGTTGAGGCGGATAAGGCGCCGAATTGAGGGGTTGGGGAGTTTCAGGATGAGTGAAAGTTCGCTCGCGCCGAGTGCGCGTAGGTGAGGCATTCCCCGGTTGCGTAGGCTGCTGACTTGCTAACCGGCATCTTTACTGGAAGAAAATTTGTCCGCATGTTCGGGTTTGACATTGCTCTGCCAGATGACCCGCGAGCCATGCTGAGTTTCGCCTTTAGGTAGGCCGATTACCCTGCAGTCGAACACGTCTGAGAACGATCTAGCATTGATGCTACAAAGGTATGCGAGCATCATTTCGAACACGCCTGACATACTACCAATTTGTTGGTGCAGAAAGCTAGCTGCGTCATGCCGCTCCAGGGAGAATTCCGGGTGCATTATCTCGACACTCGGTGCCAGGAAGACGCCGTCCGCCCGTAAAATATAATCATGGATGACGATTTTTTCGGTCGGCTTCGGGTGGATCATCGCGTTCCTATGAGCCACGACGGCTCGAAGGAAGGTTAGCACTTCTTCGATGTATTTGGCTTCCTCAGAGTCCTCGCCATAGACCTTCAATATCGTCGCTAGGAATGCTTTGTTCCAACGGTCGTTGTGGACAGTCTTCGGATGAAACATCAACGTCAGTTTTGGCGATTTCAACTTGGCGCAGACTGGAAACGCACCCTTCAATTTTGCCCTTGAGGTTGTTGGTACGAGGGAGATGTCCCGGTATATGGTCACCTGCTTTAAGTTTTATTCGCGTATCATCCTGATGAGCCTGCATCTCCACAGCTACATCCATGATTGAAGCAAGCGCGACCGCGGCATCAAAAGCGTGACCGCGGGCTTCATCCTCATCTACGCTGTCGGGAAGGTAAGTGTGGTTGAGGAGCTGAAAGGCTGCACCAAGGGTTTTCTGGATGAATGCTTCCTCGACGCCGTAAGGGATATCGATGCGCTGCACGACGCGGGGAATATTGGGATTCGTCCGGTCTGGGTCGATGCTATCGGCCATTTCGCAGGATACGACGCCACGTTCCGCCAGCATGTACAGACGGTTTTTAATCGACTTGAGCCCGACGATATTGCCATTCTCAGGTGCGATCGACATCTTACCTGCACCGTCACGCATTCGGTCGATGGGTCGGTGACCACGTGCCGTTCTCTCAAAACGTTGTTTCACCCCACCACCCCTACTCCGCCGCCAGCAATTCCTCGGCAGCCTGCAAATCCACCGACACCAGCCGGCTCACGCCCTGTTCGATCATGGTCACCCCGAACAACCGGTGCATGCGGCTCATCGTCACGGCATTGTGCGTGACGATGAGGTAGCGGGTTGCGGTGTCTTGCACCATGCGGTCGAGCAGGCTGCAGAAGCGCTCGATATTGGCGTCGTCGAGCGGGGCGTCGACTTCATCGAGGACGCAGATGGGGGCGGGGTTGGTGAGGAACAGGCCGAAGATGAGCGCGACGGCGGTGAGGGCCTGCTCGCCGCCGGACAAGAGCGTCAGCGTGGTGAGCCGCTTGCCGGGGGGCTGAGCCATGATTTCGAGGCCCGCCTCGAGCGGATCATCGCTCTCGACCAGCTCCAGATGCGCCTGCCCGCCCTGAAAAAGCGTGCTGAACAGGCGCTGGAAATGGCCATTGACCGCCTCGAACGCCGCCAGCAACCGCGCGCGCCCCTCGCGATTGAGATGGCCGATGGAGCCGCGCAACTGGTTGATCGCGGTGGTCAGCTCCTCGCTCTCGGCGCGGCTGCGTGATTGCGTGTCCTCCAGTTCCGCCAGTTCGGTAGCGGCGACGAGATTGACGGGGCCGAGCCGCTCGCGATCCAGCATGAGCTTTTCGTAGAGTGCCTGTTCACTGCCTGCTGCGCCGACATCATCGCCTGCAAAGCCGAGTTTGGAGGGGAGCACGGGCGCGGGGCAGCCGAAGCGTTCGCCACAGGCTTGGCCGATTTCCTTGCGGCGGGCGATGGCATGCTCTGCGCGGGCGAGGGCTCCGGCGCGGGATTCGCGGGCGGAGGATAGCGCTTCGTTTGCGGTGGCGAGGGCCTTTTCCGCGAGGGAGAGCGCGGCTTCGGCGGCGGCCTCGGCAGCGCGGCTTTCGTCGGCGCGGGACTGGTTTTCCTGCGCGGTGCGGGCGAGGGCATCGAGGTCTGCGGCGAGCGTCTCGGGCTGGTTTTGCAGCACTTCGAGATCGGCGGTGAGCGTTTCCGTGCGCGCCTTCATTTCGGTGACGCGGCGCACGGCATCGCCTGCGCGGGCCTTCCATCCAGCGATATCGCTGCGGATGGCCTTGGCGCGCTCCTCGTCTGCGCCCACGGCCCGCTCGATCATCGCGCGCTCGGTCTGCACCTGACCGATTTCGGCGCGGCAGCGCGCGGCGCCATTTTTGAGCAGATCGACCTGGGCGGCGCTTTCATCGCCTGCGGGCAGGGTGTCGCAGGTGGCTTGGGCGGTGGTGACGTCTTGCTGCGCGGTGGCCAGATCGGCGGCGGCTTCGCTGGCGCGGCGATCAAGGTCGGCGCGTTGCCCGGCGAGGCGCTCCAGTAGCGTGGCGACTTCGCCCAATGTGCGCTCGGCGTTGCGCGTGGCTTCATCGGCGGCGCTGGCGGACTGGCGTGCGGTGCGCTCCTGCGTGCTGGCGTCGCGCAGGGCGGCTTCGGCCGTGGCGAGCGCGGTTTCGGCGCTGGTCACGGCAGCTAGGAGCGCGGGGCGCTCCTTGTCGATGGCGGTCAGGCGATTGAGGCGGATCAGGCGCTCGGCGGCGGCGCTGCCACCCTCCCGCGCGACAAAGCCATCCCAGCGGCGCATCTGTCCATCGAGTGTGACGAGGCGCTGGCCGACATGGAGCGGCTGGCCCTCATCCTGTTGCGCGACGGCGACTTGGGCGAGGCGGCGGGCCAGCGCGGCGGGGGCCTGCACATGGGCGGCGAGTGGGGTGCAGCCGGTGGGGAGCGGGGGATCGGCCTCCATGATCTGCGCGCCGCCCCAGCGGGCGAGGCCATCGGCGCCAAGGCTGGCTTGCAGATCGTCACCCAATGCGGCGGCGAGGGCGTGTTCATAGCCGGGGTCGACAGTGAGGCGGTCGATCGCGCGATCCCCGTTGCCATGCGCTTCGAGGCCCTTGGCAAGGGCGCGCGCTTCGCTTTCCAGCGCGGCGGCGGTGGCGCGGGCGGTAGCAAGCGCGCGTTGATGCGCGGCGACGGCTTCGGTCTGTATTTCGCGCGCTTGTGCTGCGGCGGCGATTTGGGCGTCTGCCTGCGTCCGCGCCTCCGCAGCATCCGTGCGGGCTTGCTCGGCAGCGGCCTGACGGGCGGCGAGCGGCGCGGGGTCAGCCAGCGCAGCGATGGCGGCAGAGACGCGCTCGACATCGGCTGTGGCGCGCGCCAGCTTCTGTCGCGCAGATGCAAGCCCTGCCTCGGCCACGCGGCGCTCGGCTTGCTCGCTGGCGAGGCGGGCCATCGCCTGCGCCAGCGCAACCTCGGCATCGCGGCTGGCTCGCTCGGCATCGGCAAGGCGGGTGGTGAAGGCGGGGAGCGCGGCCTTGCCCTCGCGAATGCGGGTGGCGACCGCGGCATCCTCGGCTTGCAGCGTCTCGATGGCATTGGCGGCATCGGCGGCGAGGGCACCCTCGCGCGCCTGATCCTGCGTGATGCGGCCAAGCTGCGCTTCCAGCTCAGCAATGCGGCGGATGAGGCCGTCGCGCTCGGCAGTCATGCGCTCGAGGCGGAAGCGCGCTTCGGTGGCGGCGTCGCGCGCATTGCCAGCGGCGGAGCGGGCAGCGGCAAGCGCCTCGATAGCAGTCTGCGCATGGGCGGCGGCGCCCAATTGCGCCTCCTGCGCGGCGCGGACGGCTGCCTCGGCGCTCTCGGCATCCTTTGCGGCGCGGTCTGCCTCGGCGGCGGCTTCGCGATGGCGGGCGAAGAGCGCGCGGCCTTCTGCCAGCACGATTTTTTCGCTCAGCTCCGTATAGCGCTCGGCGGCGCGGGCCTGACGGCGCAGGGCCGCGGCGCGCGTATCCATCTCGCCCAATATGTCATCGAGCCGCGCGAGGTTGGCGGCGCTGGCGCGCAGCTTCTGCTCGGCATCCTTGCGGCGCACATGCAGCCCGGCAATGCCCGCTGCTTCCTCCAGCATGGCGCGGCGCTCGGCGGGTTTGGCGGCGATGACGGCGGCGATCTTGCCCTGGCTGACGAGCGCAGGGCTGTGTGGCCCGGTCGCGGCATCGGCGAAGATGAGCGATACGTCGCGCGCGCGCACGTCGCGACCATTGGCGCGATAGGCGCTGCCTGCGCCCCGCTCGATGCGGCGCATCACCTCAAGCTCGCCATCCGGCCCGACATCGAGCGCGGGGATGGAGGCGTCGGCTGAGACGGTGGCGAACAGGCCTACTTCGGCAAAGTCGCGGGGCGCGCGGGTGGCGGTGCCCGCGAAGATCACATCATCCATGCCGCCGCCGCGCATGGATTTGGGGCTGGATTCGCCCATCACCCAGCGGATCGCCTCCAGCAGATTGGATTTGCCGCAGCCATTGGGGCCGACAATGCCGGTCAGCCCCGGCTCGATGCGCAATTCGGTCGGCTCGACGAAGCTTTTGAAGCCGGTCAGCTTGAGGCGGCGGATCTGCATGGATCAGGCAGTGCGCCGGGGTTGGCGCCGGGCAGAACCGGCGCCGCGATCAGCTACGAAAGACCTGTCCCCCCAGACGATCAATCAGACCCCTGCTTCCTTGAGCTTCTCGACCAGCGCGGGCCATGTCGTGACTTCCAGCGTGGTGCCGTTCATGATGATGCTGGGCGTGCCCTTGATCTCATATTTGGGCGTGTCGCGCTCGACGACCTTGGCCATCATCTCGGCAGTCTGCATGTCCGCGAGGCACTGCGTCGCCTTCGCCTCGGGAATGCCGCGCTCCTTGGCGAAATCGACAAGGCCCGCCAGCTGCGCGAGGCGGCCAAAGCGCTCGCTCTGTGGCGCGCTCATCGCAGACTGATAAGGCGCTTCACCAGCGGCCTGAACCTTCTCGATCATCGCCTGCTGATTGGCGAAGAATTGGTGGCTGAGCGGGAAGAAAGCCGTCGGGCCGCTGCACCGGGCGAGCAGCGCCACGGCGATATCCAGCGGATTGGCGACATAATTGCGATATTCAAAGCTGACCTTGCCGGTGTTGATATAGTCGCGCTCCAGCGGCTCGCTGGATTCTGCGGCGAAGGCGGCGCAATGCGGGCAGGTGTAAGAGCCGAACTCAATGAGCTTGACCGGCGCATCCGGGTTGCCCATCAGGATGCCGCCTTCTGGTGTCGCGACCACAGTCTCGGCCCAGGTCGTGCCAGCAGGCGCGGCCTTGTCTGCCACCTTGCCGCCGGCAGCGACGCTGTTGCTGGCCTCCTGCGATCCGCACGCGGCGAGCGCGAAAAGGGCGATGGCGAGGGGGGCGGCGAAGGTGCGTTTCATATCGGGTCTGGCCTCGTGATGCGGGCGTTTAGGGGGCTGGCGGAGAGGTCTAGCTCACTTGCCTGCTTGCGGCAATGGCGGGAGCAGGGGGCGCAATCCGGCCAGATCATGCGCATCTGGCTGCGGCTTGCCGTTGATGAGGAAGAAGGGCGTGCCGCTGAATTCCTCGATCTCCACCGCGCTCTTGGTGAACGCCAATACCGTTGCCAGTGGTTGCTTGTCCGCCAGACATTTGCGCTGGGCGGCAGGCGTGAGGCCGCGCTTGGCGAGCAAAGCGGTCAGGCCCGTGCCATCGGCTATGCGGCTGAATTGCGCGGCTTCATCCGCCGGTTTTGGAGCATCTTTCTGGCTCTCGCCAAAGGTCTGCGCGCGCTCAAGCCAGGGCTTGAAGTCCGCAAAGATCGCCTCATGATTGCCAAGGAAGCGCGCCGTGCCGCCGCAACGGGCCAGCAGCGCTGCGGTCAGATTATAGGGGTCCTGCACGAAGTTGCGATATTCCACGCTCACAAGGCCGCGCTTGACCCATTGGGCCTTGAGCGCAGGCATGGAATTGGCCTGAAAATCCGCGCAATGCGAGCAGGTGTAGCTCAGATATTCCACCAGCTTGGTGTGCGCCTTGGGGTTGCCGACGATGAACGCGCCATTGGCACCGAGCGTCGTGTGGCGGCTCCAATCCTGCGTGGCGGGCTTTTGCTGGGCGACTGCTGGCGCAACCACCAGCGCCAGCGCTGGCAGCATAGCGGCGGCAAGACGGGTGAGGAGAGGATGGGGCATGGCCTCGGATGCTTTCTCTGCTGGGGTAGGCTTAGCTGATTTTACCGATGCGGCCGGGCTGGCCAAGGCCGCGCGCCATCGATTCGAGCACGGCGCGCAGCTCCGGGTCGCTCACTTCGCGCAGGCCCTCGCCCAGCTCCTGCGGGATGGGGCGCAGAATGGGTGGCGGCGGGCGCTTGACCGGCTCGGTGGGGGTGACGACGCCCTGCTTCATGGTGACGCGGGCGACGGCATCATAGCCAAAGAAGCGGTTCACCCGCTCGATAATCTCCGGGATGATATGCTGGACCATTGGCGCATGACCGCTGGAGACGGTGAGCTGCAAGGTGCCGCCTGAACGCTGGCCCACGGGGAAGCGAATCGATTCAGGCGCGGTGAGGTCACCATATTTCTTGCCGACAATCTCTGCCCAGCGCGTGACGATGCTGGACTGGATGAAGCCGAATTTGCGGAAGGCTGCGCGACCGACATCGGGCATGAGATCCGCAATCGCACGGGCCGAGCCACCGCGTGGGCGCTCCTGCGGGGCGGGGATGCCTTTCTTTGCATCCGTCTTTGCACGGGGTGCGCTGCCTTTTGCACGCGGTGTGCTGGGCTTGCTTGGCACGGCTTCTGTCATCGCCGCGTCCATGCCATAGGCGGGCTATGGCCGTCGATGGATTAATCACATGGCAAGCGGATATCGCACCTGCTTTGCTCGCCCATTATCGGGCACATGCGCGGGCGCTGCCCTGGCGCAGCCCGCCCGGCACGGCGGCGCCTTCGCCCTATCGGGTGTGGCTCTCCGAGATCATGCTGCAACAGACGACGGTGGCGGCAGTCATCCCCTACTATCAGCGCTTTACGCAGCGTTGGCCGAGCGTGGAGGCGCTGGCAGGCGCGGCGGATGCAGACCTGATGGCGGCCTGGGCGGGGCTTGGCTATTATGCCCGTGCGCGCAATCTGCTGGCCTGTGCGCGGCATGTGACGCTTGAGCGGAACGGGCGCTTCCCGGAGGATGAGGCGGGCCTGCGTGGGCTACCCGGTGTGGGCGCCTACACGGCGGCCGCCGTGGCGGCGATCGCCTTTAGGCAGCGCGCCGTGGTGGTCGATGGCAATGTCGAGCGGGTCGTCAGTCGGCTGTTTGCTGTGGAGACGGCTCTGCCCGCCGCCAAGCCCATCCTGCGCGCACTGGCCGACAGCATCACGCCGCAGGATGACGCAGGCGATTTCGCGCAGGCCATGATGGATCTGGGCGCGACCATCTGCACGCCCAAGCGCCCCGCCTGCCTCACCTGCCCGCTCAGCGCCATGTGTGCGGCGCGGGCGAGCGGCACGCAGGAGCGCTACCCGATCAAGGCGCCCAAAAAGGATCGTCCCACCCGCAGTGGCACGGCCTATTGGCTAGAGGCGGATGGCGCGGTGTGGTTGGTGCGGCGGGCGGACAAGGGTCTGCTCGGCGGCATGGCTGCGCTGCCGACGAGCGACTGGGCGGAAGGTGACGCTGCGTATGTGCCACCGCTGGCGGGGGATTGGCGGGTGTTGGCGGAGCCGGTGCGGCACATCTTCACCCATTTTGCGCTGAACCTCGCGGTGGCCCGGCTTGCGCTGGCTGTCCGGCCCGATGAGGCTCAGCTTGTCAGTGCATTTGGGGCGGGGCAATGGTGGCCCGTGGCGCAGATCGAACAGGCAGGCTTGCCAACGGTGTTTGCGCGGGCGGCAATGGCGGCAAGAGATGCGGCAAGAGATGAGGACGCAGAATGACGCGTGACGCAGGCCCCCGATTGGATCATGTCATCACCTTCTCCGGCGGCACGCTCGACCGGGCGGATCAATTGCGGGTGCATCCGGAGCGGCTGGCGGCGGCCTGGGCCGATCCGCGCGCGCAGATCATTGTGCTCGATGGGCTGGATCCGCTGCCCACGGATGAGGGCCTGCTGAGCGCCGTGCCTGTGCCGGGTGATGCCGTGCTCGCCGATCATGCGCTGATGGGTTTGCGCGAGGATGGCGCGCCGGTGTTCGTCTCGCTGTTGATGAGCAAGCCTGCGGAACCGCCGATCTCACCGCCAAAGGTGTGGCAGATCATCCCCCTGCTCTCGCTGCCTGAGGCCGCGCTTTACGGCGCCGCAAGGAGTCTGGTCGATTGGCACGCTCGGCATCAATTTTGTGCCCGCTGCGGTGGGGCGACGCATCCCATCAAGGCTGGCTGGGTGCGCCAGTGCGACATTTGCAGCGCCGAGCATTTCCCGCGCACCGATCCGGTGGTCATCATGCTGGCGGAATATGAGGGCAAGGTGCTGATTGGCCGCAATGCGCGCTTCCCCGCCGGGCGCTTCTCTGCGCTCGCGGGCTTTGTGGAGCCGGGCGAGACGTTCGAGGAAGCCGTGCGGCGCGAGCTGTGGGAAGAATGCGGCATCCGCACCGGGCGCGTGGATTATCTGTTTAGCCAGCCCTGGCCGTTTCCGTCTCAGCTCATGATTGCCTGCATGGCGCAGGCTTTGGGCGATGAACTGACGCTCGACGAGGAGGAAATTGCCGAGGCGATGTGGGTGAGCAAGGATCAGGTGCGCGCGGCGCTGGCGGAGGAGGATGGCGCGGCGTTCATCGCGCCGTCGAAGATTGCGGTGGCGCATCATATGTTGCGCGATTGGGTGGGGGAGTAAAGGGGGGGGCGTTGCGCTCTGACGCAGCAGACCCCAGCCTTCGCTGGGGTGACGTTGGGGGGTGGAGAGAAAACCCCTGAAAACAGCCGTCACCCCAGCGAAAGCTGGGGTCTCTCGCATCCGTGCGCATAGTCTGTAATTTTGTCGTCGGCGCTGGCATGACGGATGCTCGGGGCCCCACGTCTGCAGAGCCCCCCTTGCACTCCTGCACCCAATCCGCCTAAAGCGCCGCCATTCGCATGGACCCGGTGGAATTCCGGGTGGCTCTTCCGGCCGCCGATCCGCCGGACAACATCACATATGATCTGAAAAATCCGCGCCCGTGGCGCCATGTGATTTGTTGTGGAACCTCGATGTTCAATTCATTCTCTACTTATCGCCAGCAGTGGTTCACTGATGGCTCTGCGGCCCGGCGGGATATTCTTGCGGGCATTGTCGTGGCGCTCGCGCTGATCCCCGAAGCGATTGGCTTTTCCATCATTGCCGGGGTCGATCCGCGCGTGGGGCTGTATGCCTCGGTGACGATTGCGATGGTCATCGCCTTCATAGGCGGGCGGCCGGGGATGATCTCTGCCGCCACGGCTGCCGTTGCCGTGCTGGTGGTGCCGCTGGTGCGCGATCATGGCGTGGAGTATCTGTTCGCCGCGACCATCCTCATGGGCATCATCCAGATCATCGCCGGGCTGTTGCGGCTCGATCTGGTGATGCAGTTTGTCTCCCGATCCGTGATTACCGGCTTTGTGAACGCGCTCGCCATCCTCATCTTCATGGCGCAATTGCCGCAGCTCACCAATGTGGGGTGGGAGACTTATGCGCTGGTCGCGGGCGGCCTTGCGATCATCTATCTGCTGCCGCGCATAACCAAGGCTGTGCCATCGCCGCTCGTGGCGATCCTCATTCTTTCCGGCATCAGCATTGGCATGGGGCTGCCGGTTCATACAGTGGGCGATATGGGCAAGCTGCCGGAAGGTCTGCCCGCCTTCGCGCTCCCCAATGTGCCGCTGAACCTTGAGACCCTGCGTATCATCCTGCCCTATTCGCTCACCATGGCTGCCGTTGGCCTGCTGGAAAGCCTGCTCACCGCGCAGATTGTGGATGACATGACCGATACGGACAGTGGCAAGCGGCAGGAATGTGCAGGCCAGGGCGGCTCGAACATTGTCGCCGCTTTCTTTGGCGGCATGGGCGGTTGCGCGATGATCGGTCAGTCGGTCATCAATGTCACCTCGGGCGGTCGCGGGCGGCTTTCCACCTTTACGGCGGGCGCGTTCCTGCTGTTTTTGCTCGCGGTGCTGGGGCCGTTTGTTGGCCAGGTGCCCATGCCTGCGCTGGTGGCGGTGATGATCATGGTCTCCATCGGCACGTTCAGCTGGAACTCGATTGCCAATCTGCGCCGCCATCCGCCGACATCCTCCATCGTGATGCTGACGACGGTGATCGTGGTGGTGGCGACACACGATCTCTCGCTTGGCGTGCTGGCTGGCGTGCTGCTTTCCGGCATTTTCTTTGCGGGCAAGGTGCAGCGCATGTTCGCGGTGGAGCGCTATCTGGCGGCCGATGGCGTATCGGCCACTTATCGCGTGACGGGGCAGATCTTCTTCGCATCGGTGGATCGTTTCACCCGCGCCTTCCAGTTTGAGGATAGCGCCCGCCATGTGACCATCGATGTAACCTCAGCGCATTTCTGGGATATTTCCGGCGTTGGCGCGCTCGACAAGGTGGTCGCCCGGCTGCGGCGCGAAGGGCGCGATGTCGAGGTGATTGGCTATAATCGGGCGAGCGCGGATATTGTTGATCGCTTTGCGTTGCACGACAAGACCGGCGTGGAGATGGGCGTGGTGCCGCATTGATCGCGGGGCGCGCGCCGGGTGGGGCTCAACGCTCCACCTGGCGTGCGTTGCGTGCGCTGGCGCGCATTGCGTCGCCCCGCCGGCATGGCTAAAGCGCAGCTTCCCTCATCATTGCCCGGATATCCGCCTCCATGCTCAGCCTTAATGAAGCTCTAGACCGCGCCCAATCGCTGGTGAGCGCCGCGCGCAAGGCCGGGGCAGATGCGGCGGATGTGGTCTATGGTTGCGATGCTTCGTCCGGCGTGACCGTGCGGCTGGGCGAGCTGGAGGATGTTGAAAGCTCCGAATCCGAGCATATTGGCCTGCGCGTGTTCGTGGGGAAGCGCTCGGCCACCGTCTCCTCCTCCGATCTTGCGACGCGCACTTTGCAGACGCTGGTGGAGCGCGCAATCGCGATGGCGGGTGAAGCGCCCGAGGATGATTATGCGGGACTGGCGCCCGAAGAGCGGCTGATGAACCGCAAGCTGCCTGCGCTTGATATCGAGGATGATGAAGAACCAAGCCCGGCGGAGTTGCGCGAGCAGGCGCTGATGGCCGAGGAAGCTGCGCGCAGCGTTGCCGGTGTGACCAATAGCGAGGGCGGCGGCGCTGGTTTTGGCCGCGCGCAAACGGCGCTGGCGACGAGCCACGGCTTTGCGGGCGCATATGCGGGCACCAGCCACTCGCTCTGGGCCAGCGTGCTCGCGGGCGAGGGCGCAGGTATGCAGCGCGATTATGCCAGCCATAGCGCGCGGCACAGGCGTGATCTTGAAGCGGCGGATTCGGTTGGGCAGCGGGCAGGCACGCGCGCCGTCTCCCGCCTTGCGCCGCGCCGGATCGCCAGCGGCACGATGCCGGTGATTTTCGATCCGCGCATTGGCAACAGCTTGATCGGCCATTTGCTTGGCGCGATCTCCGGGGCTTCCGTGGCGCGCAAGGCGAGCTTTTTGCGCGAGCTTCGCGGCGAGCTGGTGCTGCCTGAGGGGCTGGATGTGGTGGATGATCCGCTCCGCGTGCGGGGCTTGCGTTCACGGCCGTTCGATGGCGAGGGCCTCCAGACATCGACCAAGCGGCTGATCAGGAAGGGCGTGTTGACCGACTGGATGATGGACAGCGCGTCCGCGCGTCAGCTTGGTCTGGAGCCCACCGGCCATGCGACCCGTGGCGGCGGTGCGCCCGGCGTTGGCGCATCCAATGTGCATCTGGAGGGTGGCACCGCATCGGCGCGTGAGTTGATGGCGGACGTGACGCGTGGCATCTATGTGACCGAGCTTGCGGGGCAGGGCGTGAACGGGATTACCGGCGATTATAGCCGGGGCGTCTCGGGCTTTCTAATCGAGAATGGCTCTGTGAGCCACGCTGTCTCCGAGATCACGATTGCGGGCAACCTCAAGGAGATGTTTGCGCGGCTGGTGGCGGCGGACGATCTGGAGTTCCGCTACGCCATCAATGTGCCGACCCTGCGCATAGACGGGATGACCATTGCCGGGGAGTGACCGCTCCGATCATGACATTTTAGCGCCGCTGCTCGAGATTGCCGACGCAGCCGGTGCCCTCGCCATGCGCTACTGGACGCCGGATCAGGCGATGGCGGGGCATTGGGAAAAGCGCCCCGGCGAGCTGGTGAGCGAGGCGGACCTTGCCGTGGATGCGCTGCTGCGCGATCGGCTGGGCGCGCTGTTGCCCGAGGCAGGCTGGCTCTCTGAGGAAAGCGCTGAAACGATGGGGCGCAGCGACAGGCGGCTGGCGTGGATCGTCGACCCGATCGATGGCACGCGCGATTTTGTGCGCGGGCGGCGCGGCTGGGCTGTCTCGGTTGCGCTGGTGGATGCAGGCGTGGCGCGCATCGGTGTGCTGGTCGCGCCTGCGCGGGCCGAGCGCTGGTGGGCTGTGCGTGGGAGCGGGGCATGGCGCAATGGTGTGCGGCTGGAAGTGGGGCGCCATGCGACCCTCTCCGGCGCGCGGGTGCCGCTCGATCATATGGGCGGCATCGACATGGATTATACGATGGTGCCCAAGCCCAACGGCATCGCGCTGCGTATGGCGATGGTGGCCGCGAACGAGGCCGATCTGGTTGCAGGGCTGCGTCCCGGTGGTGAGTGGGACATCGCCGCCGCCGGGTTGATCGCGCAGGAGGCAGGCGCAATCGTGACGGATGCGCTCGGTGAGCCGGTCATCTATAACAAGCCTGAGCCTTATGTGACGGGCGTACTGTGCGGCGTGCCTGCTGTGCATCAGGCTGGGCTGGTGAGGGTGCGAGCGCGGGCGCTGAAGGTACGCGGTGGGTGAGAATTCAGAGGAATCGGGTGCTTTCCTTCACTGACCGCAGATAGGGACCGATTCAAAGCTTCAGGGTTAAGTTTCGCCACGATTGTCGTCAGGGCTGGCGCAGGTCTTGGTGTGAGCGTCACGACGTCTCGCGGCGCGTAAAGACATGGCCGCCGTTTTCGGCCTTGGGCATAGTGAAACGCGCGCTGCAAAAGTAAAATGGTTCGCACGAAATTAACCATAGTCGGCAATCCTTGCTTTCTCGATCACCTATATCTCAGCTAATGAAGCAACGAGCCTGGCGACAGGCTCTGGCGGGAGCCAATCACATGAAGCGGGTGTCGAGCACTAAGTTTTCATTCCGGAAGAAGGCGGTAGGCGCGGTTGCGCTCAGTTCGACGGTATTGGTGAGCAGCGTCGCCGCCGCCGCGAGCCTCTCAGCCGCCTTTCTCTGGCTGACCACAGCAGTTTCGTCGAGGGGAGGCGCGCTGGTGAAGTGGCGTGATGTTGTGTCGGTCTTGTCGTTGGCAACGCTGACGGGATCAAAGCCGAGCTGGACGACTGTGACGAAGCCCGGATCGACTACGACCGCGCCCAAGCCTGTGGATTCTTCAAGCGGCGTTGCTGGCATTCCTGCGACGAAGCTGGGAATGAATTTGTCCGGGCCAGCTTATTATTCGCCAAATCGGAGTTTTATGAACTTGGCCGCTGGCTCGGTTTGGGGGTTGGTGACTGCTTCTGGACAATGGGGCGTTATGCCGACCGACCGTCTCAACGCAAATCGAGATATCGTTGATCTCAGATCCGGCGAAAATGCTGTGCGAATGTTGACGAAACCAACAAAAGCGCTCCGTGGAAGTTCAGTCGATATCATTTGCCGATGGAATGGCAGTGGAACGGTGTCAGCAAGCGGGGTCCCTGTAAGAAACGTAAGAGTTTCGGGCAATAAGCTTACATTTACTTATGCCATCGTTGCAGATGATAATGCGCACGTCGTCATTAAAAATCTGATCCCGTCAGACCCCGTCCGAGATGTGGATTGCAGAGAGACCGATGCGGATCCCAATGCAATGTTCGATCCAGTTTTTATGTCTGAAGTTAAACGATACAGCGTATTACGCTTCATGAAATGGAATCAAGCAGTCGAGTCCAATGTCGTTGTGACATGGGCAGATCGGAACAAGCCTGGACAGGGATCTTTCGCGGGACCCGACGGCGTTCCGATTGAGTATATGATTCAGCTTGCAAATGAGGCGGGCTCCGATCCCTGGTTTGCGATACCATGGAATGCGGATGACGAATATATTCGCAAATTTGCAGAGCTGGTTCGCGATCGGCTTCATCCGTCGAGGAAGGCCTATGTTGAGGTCTCCAACGAAGTTTGGAACTATGCTTATCCCGTAACCGGGCAGGCGGCTTCAGAAGGGATGGCAGCTGGTCTCTCAACGAATTCTCACGAAGCAATGCTGCGCCGATATGCCCAAAAAACGGGGAGTGTGATGGACGTCTGGTCCTCCGTATTCGCCGGGCAGATGCACAGGATCGTCCGAGTGGCCGCGATCCAGACCGGGGCTTGGGGTGCGGAAAAGGTTCTCGATTTTGATCAAACGGCGAGTAAGGTAGATGCGCTAGCTTCCGCGCCTTATTTTTATAAGGACATGACGCCAGGCATGATCACCACTTCGGCGAGCCTTGATCAGTACTTCAAGGATCTGGGCGCTGACATGTTGGTGCGCATCAAGTACGCTAAAGATACCAAGGCAGCCGCAACTCGTTTTGGCGTTCGTTATATCACCTATGAGGCGGGACAGCATGTGACGAGTCCTCAAGATGTGACGCAGTTAGACCGTGTTCAAAGAGATCCGCGAATGGGCCAGCTTTACACAACCTATTTGACGTCGTGGAAAGACCAGATTGGCGATCTTATGGTTCTCTTCCAAGACTATGGAGGCGCGGGCAAATATGGTGCTTTCGGCCAAAAGGACTATGTGGGCCAACCGTTGAGCGAGGCGCCGAAGGAGAATGCGGTGGAGCTCTTCCGGCAGTCATACGTGCGCTGAGTTCGTTACACTGAACTGGGCGATGGGTTATGGAGCGGGTGCGATGAAAAGCAATGCCGCTCCATCCTCGTATCTGCACATCGAGGGTTGACGCTTTTTTTAGCCGTATCCTGAGTGTCTGCTTACCAATCGGAAGCGATGGGCGGATAAATAGGTCAATGGAGCTTGCGGTTGATCCACGCTTCGAGCCCTCACCGCACCCCTTCAACCAACACCCTACCCTCGCGCCGCGGGTCGTAGCCGCCATCAATGCGCCCGTCCCGCACGATCACCGCGTGAACGCCGCTATCCTCGCCCTGGCCCGGCCGTATTTCCATGCCGCGCTCCTTCAATCCCGCGAGCACCGGCTCGGGGAACTTGTTCGCTTCACCCATGAAGCTGTCGCCTCTTGCGATGAGGTTGGGCTGTGCCAGTGCATCCTGCATGGGCAGCCCCCAGTCCACCGCCGCGACCAGTGATTTGCCGACATAGGCGAGGATCGCATTGCCGCCGGCTGAGCCCATCGCGCCGGCGAAGCGGCCTTTGCTGTCGATCATGATGAGCGGGATCATGGAGGAGCGGGGGCGTTTGCCGGGGGCTACGGCGTTGGCGACCAGGCGCCCTTGGGCATCGCGCGGGGTGAAGGCGAAATCGGTGAGCTGATTGTTGAGGAAGAAACCATCGACCATGCGCCCCGTGCCGAAAATGGATTCGACGGTGGTGGTCATGGAGATCACATTGCCCTTCGCGTCGCCCACGATGAAGTGCGAGGTTCCGCCCAGCTCTACCGTATTGTCACGCGCGGCCATAATGGCGCCGGGCGGTGTGCCAGCCTCGGGCGCGGGGCCTGCCTTGGTGCCAATGAGCTTCACGCGCGCGGCGACATAGGCGGGGTCGATGAGCCCGGCGACGGGCACCTGCGCGAAGGCTGGATCGCCCACATAGCGGTCCCGATCGGCATACATGATGCGGCTTGCCTCGGCGAAGAGGAACCAGCCTTGCGGATCCGTGGGGCCGCGCTTGTCGATGTCGGTATGCTCAAGCATCGCGAGCAGCTCAAGGAAGGCCACGCCACTGGAGGGTGGCGGGGGCACGCAGACGAGATAGACGCGGTAGGGATTGCACAGCGCCTCGCGCTTGAGCGGCTGATAAGTGGCTAGATCGGCCAGCGTCATGGCACTTGCGAGCGGCGCTGAATTCACCTTTGCGATAATGCGCGCCGCTGTCTCGCCCTTGTAGAGCGCATCCGGCCCTTGCGCGGCAAGGCGCTGGAGGAATGCGGCATAATCGGTATTCACCAGCCGATCGCCAGCTTTTTTGAGGCTGCCATCGGGCGCGCCGAAATAGGCGCGGGCGTCGGGCGTCTGGATTTGTGGGAAGCTGCCCTGCAGGAAGCGGGCAAGGCGGGGGGTGATGATGAAACCCTCACGCGCGACGCGCTCGGCATCGCCAAACAGGCTATTCCAGGGGAGCGCGCCATGCTCGGCATGCACCATTGCGAGCATCTTGACTGCGCCGGGAACACCCGTGGCGCGGCCGCTGACGACGGCCTCGCGGAACGGAACGGGTTTGCCATCGGGCGCGATGAACATGGTTTCGCTGGCGGCTGCGGGTGCGGTTTCGCGTCCATCATAAACGACGACCTTGCCGGTGGGACCGTTGAAATAGGTCATGAATGCGCCGCCACCGAGCCCTGAGCTTTGCGGCTCGACCAGCGAGAGCATCGCCTGCACCGCAATTGCCGCATCGATGGCGCTGCCACCACGACGCAGCACGGCCATGCCCGCTTCCGCCGCGAGCGGGTTTGAGGCGACGACGAAGTTCTGGGCTGGCGCAGTCTGTGGTGCGGCGGAGGTGCTGCTGCGCGGTGGCGGCGCCCCTGTCGTTCCGCACGCGCCGAGCGTGAGAATGAGCAGAGAGCTGATGATTGGGCGGAATAGATTCATGCGGCGGTCCCCTGTTGCTGACCGTGTTGCAATGCAGCGATGGTCCATCGTGGATGCTCTTGCGCTACAAGGCAAGGGGACGATGTGCGTAGGGACGAAAGCTACCGCAGCTGAAATCGCCCCCATCGCGGCACCGGCATAAGGCTCGCGAAATGGGACAGGCTCAGGTC
>Ga0307414_10000630_pt1 | contig 18049 bp, 20 predicted proteins | sample DK1Ometagenome_FD_203804 | JGI IMG/M metagenome (GOLD analysis project Ga0307414, IMG submission 203804) | Maize rhizosphere microbial communities from greenhouse at UC Davis, California, United States - DK15-O-3 | ecosystem: Host-associated > Plants > Roots > Rhizosphere > Soil | place: USA... | reverse complement strand
GACCATCAAGGCCGACGCCCTCTTCGCCGATCGCCGGCTTCTCGCCTGGCTTCGTCTTGAAAACGTCCTCGCCTTCCTTGAGCTCAGAGGCGGTCACATCGGCGATTTTCTCTTCGTCGCGAGGCGCCCGACCAGCGAAAACAGCATCGGCTTCGGTGCGCGTCTCGGCAGCGGCGTTTTTCTTTTCGACCTCATCAGCAAAGCCGAACAGATCGTTTTGGACAGGAAGCCCCATCGCCTCGCGGACGATCATATAGGCGATGTCGAAATTCTCGCGCTTTTCCGGCTCCCAATCCATGTAACGCATCGCCATATCGAGCGCCGCCTTGTGGATGCCCAGCGTCTCCGCCTTGGCGCGAAGAGCCGCGATTTCTTCATTCGTGGCCCGTCGATCTTCCTTCTGCGCCCGGATCGCGTCGGTGATTTTCCGAACGTCCTTCTTCAGCTCAGTCATGTTCTTGCCCCGGAGCGATGGCTTTTCAGGCGTCATAGTCATGATGCTACCTTTCTTGGTGGTGTCGGACTTGTGCGGCGCCGCTCTAGGACGATGCTTGTGATCGTCATGGTGCAAACGCCGAACTCTTTCGCCAGAGCGGAAACCATTCCCCGCTGCAAGCGCTTCCGGCCCGGCCGCGGCTTTAGCCTTGACCGGATATCGGCAATTTGAAGGTCCGATAGCTTCGCGTTGCCGTTTCTTTCTCCGACGACTGAAGTGCCATGCGCCTTTAGGTCAGCATGGTTTCCCTTCCTTGTGTCCCAGCGGAGATTTGAAAAATGGTTGTGCTGCCGAATTCCATCATCGTGCGCGACCTCATGGCGAGGCGACGGCTTGCGGCCGATAAATGCCAGCGCCACAAGGATATGCACCGCCAGCCGAAGGCGATCGCCAGCATCTGAAACGATCGAAACGAACAAATAGCCGTCATCCTCTTGTGGCTTCAGCCTATAGCCGACCGGCTTCGCCGTGCCCGGAAGAACCCGCTTCACATCGCCGAATTCGGAGACGGCATAGGCTGAGAAGCCAGGGATCACCCGCCATTGCAGATCAGAAACCATTGTTGTGCCCCGCCTTGGTGACGATCGTCACCGGCCGGCCCATTGCGGCCATCCACTTGAGCTTGAGCTTCGCGACGTCCGTGATTGCACCCTTCGCGTCCTCGATTATTTCGACGCCTTCGCGGATATAAACGAAGTCAGCGACATAGGATGCGACCTTTGCGGCCATTCCATTCGGGCCGGGCGCCAGGAGGTCGAACCATACCTGAGTGCGCAGATCGGAAATCAATCCGACCTTGCGCTTCAGCTCGAGCTCGCCCCAGCGTTGCGCCTCATAGCGGCTATCGAACTTCGTGAAGTCGAGGCGCCCACAGGCCTTGCAAACATCGGGCTTGTCCCCGGAATGCTGAAGGCCGCAGCCGCGGCAAACATAGGTCTTGATCGCGATCTTGCCGATCGCGGCGCCCGTCGAGTGCCTGAGCCCGTAGAACTGACCGCGAGCCATTAGGCCGCGACCTTTGCCTTGCGGGCAGCAAGGGCTTCCTCGATCAGAACGGCCACTTGTGCATTGACCGAACGGCGATCGCCTTCGGCCGAGGCCTTGAGCTGGGCCTTGAGCTCAGTTTCGAGCTCGATGTTCAGGCGCTCTTTCATGTCGGCTTCCTTTCGTTGTGCGACTGACCCACAAAATACACGCAACTTTCGCGTTGACAACCCCCAATCGTCATGAGAGAAGTTGCGCATCGAAGTGAAACATTCCACCACAGAGGGCGCCATGATCGGCCTTACCCACAACGAACTAGACCAGCTTTCGAGCATCATCATCGGCGAAGAGGTCGAGAACATTGCCCGGCCCGAAGCCGTCACCGAATTCATTCGCTTGGCCGTCGAGCTCGAGATTGAGCCGCCGATCATGTCGCTGACCTTCACCGATGCGAAGGCCAAGGTCGAAGCCAAGATGCTCGAGCTCGCTCAGGAATGGTTCGACGCGGCCGATATCTATGACGACGCGCCCGATCGCTTCGCCCCGTTCATCGCCGATGAGGTCACCGCCCGCCGCGATCGCCACGAAGACCCGCGCGGCGAGAACGATGCGGCCGATTACTGGCGCGACTTCCACGGCGAGCGCTGATCATGAGAGAAATCTTCAACCGCGACGCCCTGATCTGCACTGGCCTGATGCTTGCCGTCGCGATCATCCTGATCGTTGCGGTCAGGCTCACCGACAACACCGAAGCCCTGGCGACGTGCCAGGCATCGCACTCGCTGGACGTGTGCGAGCTCACCTTGAACCCGTAGGAGCTGCGCTGATGGAAACGATTGACGATCAGGTCAAAGAGCAATGCGAGCTCGCGATCACCTATGTCGAAGACGGCGCATTCGCCAGTGCCGCCCGCGTCTTGCGCAACATCGCGCAGAAATTGCAAACGCGCGCCGAGGAAATCGCCGCCGAAATCGAGAAGGAACGGAACTGAAATGGCCCGCAAGCCCGCCACCCCCGCCGCCGAAACGTCAACCGAGCTGGCCCTTTTCACCAGCCTCACGCCCGTCACGATCGTCACCGACGCGAAGAAGGCCGAAGAGCTCTTCACCCACATCGAGCAGCAGATCGCCGAATTCGTTCCCGACCTCACCACCGACACCGGCCGCAAGGCAATCGCGTCGCTGGCCTTCAAGGTGACGAAGACGAAGACCGCGATCACCGCCGCGGCCGAAGAGCTGATCGAGGAAGAGCGCAAGAAGGTCGCGAGCACCGTTACCGAGCGTAAGCGGATCGAGGAAAAGCTAGACGCCTTGCGCGACCTGGCCCGCAAGCCGCTCACCGAATGGGAACAGGCCGAGGCCGATCGGCAGCGTCACTTCGATCAGGTGAAGGCCGGCATCGCCAGCGCGCAGATTGTGCAGCCGACCGATACCGTCGCCACGTTGCGCCAGGAGCTCGAGAACCTTGCCGACGACAATTTCGCCGTGTCGGTCTATGGCGAAGAGCGCGTCGAAACCCTGAAGGTGCTGGCAGCTCAGGCCCGCGAAGTGCTCGAGAGCGCGATCGCCCGCATGGAACAGCAGGAAAAGGATCGCCTCGAGCTCGAGCAGCTACGCGCCGAACGCGCAGAAACGGCCCGCCAGCAGGCGGAAGCCGCCGAGGCTGCACGGATAGCCGAAGAGGAAGCCGCCGCCGCCCAGCGCGCAGCGGACGAAGCCCAGCGCATCGCCGACGAAGAGCGCATCGCCCAGGAACAGGCCGCGGAGAATGCACGGCTCGAGGCCGAGGCCGAACAGCGTCGCATTGAGGCCGCTCAGGAAGCCGCCCAGCTCGAGGAACGCCGGCGAGCCGATCAGGCCCTCGAGGATCAGCGCAAGGCGCACCAGGCCGAGCTTGACCGCATCGCGGCAGAGCAGGCCGAGAAGGATCGGCTGGCCCAGGAAGAGGCCGCGGCAAATGCCGCACGCGCCGCCGATCAGGAGAACCGCCGCAAGCGCAAGACCGATGCGAAAAACGCATTCATGGCTTGCGGCGCCGATGAGCAGACCGCGAAGAATATCGTGCTCAGCATCATCGCCGGGGAAATCCCGAACGTGACGCTAGAATTCTAACCCGCCACCACAGAAGGAACGACCATGACTGAAGCCCTACAGATCGCCCGGCTCACTGCGACCGGCCAGATCGTCGCCCAGCTCGCCAAGCAGTACAGCGAAAGCCAAGTGCTCGCCCTGATCATCAGCGTGCGCAAGGCGCTCGAGCAGGATATCAGCGCACCCGAGGCGCCGCCCATCGAAGAGCTGAAGCCGGCCGTGCCTATCCGCAAGAGCGTGACGCCCGACGCGATCATTTGCCTCGAGGATGGGAAGGCCTTCAAATCCTTGAAGCGCCACCTTCGGACCCACTACAATTTGACGCCCGAAGAGTACCGCGAGAAGTGGAGCTTGCCGGCCGATTACCCGATGGTTGCGCCGAACTATTCCGCGAAGCGCAGCCAGCTCGCCAAAGACAACGGGCTAGGCCGCAAGGCCTAATCCTTCCACCCCTCACCACCGGAGAAGACGACGATGAACGACACTTTGCAGATGCCCACCGAAGAGCCGAAAGGCCCGATCCAGTCGACCCGCAAATTCAAGCAACATGCGGACGGCATCTATTTCGGCCTGCCCGAAAGCGACTATCACAACGACCCAGCGCTAGGCTCGAGTGGCGTGCGCGACCTGATGCAATCGCCGCTGAAGTATTGGGTCAATTCGCCCTACAATCCCGAGCGGCCGGCCGCGGAGGAAGAAGACCCGACCGACAGCAAGGCCACCGCCGCAACCGTGCTGGGAAGCTACATGCACGATCTATTGCTCGAGGGCGGAACGAAGGCTTATGCCATCAAGCCGGCCGGCATGAGTTTCGCCACGAAAGAGGGCAAGGCCTGGCGCGACGATCCTATTCGTGAAGGCGCGATCGTCATCACCGCCGACCAGGCCAAGCAGCAACGGACCATGTTCAACGCGCTCGAGCTCAGCGGCGTGCTGAAATGGTTCAGCCAGGGCGAAGCCGAAGTCTCGTTTTTCTGGACTGAGAAGGGCGGCAATCGCTGCAAGATCAGGCTCGATTATCTGAAGGCGATCGGCGCCGCGGACCTGAAGACCTATGCGAACAGCATGGAGAAGGACACCGAAACGGCGATCGCGCACACCATCGCCGCGCGCCGCTATTCGGTTTCCGCCTTCTGGTACAAGCACGGCCTGGCCCGCATGATCGCCATGATCAAGGCCAAGGGCGACGCGGCCATTCAGACCGTCCACCCGAACGCGCCTGGCCCGACCGATGAACAGCTCGACTTGATCGACGGCTTGCGCCACCACGAAGGCGACTTTCCGCTTCACTTCGTCTTCATCGAAACCGGCGCCGTGCCGAACATCACCGTTCGCGAATTCGTGTCGCACGATGATGGTGAGCTCAATGCCTATTGGCGATGGGCGAAGCAAGGCGTCGACTATGCGACCCAGCAATTCGCCCGGTACATGGCGAAGTTTGGCCCCGATCGCATCTGGATCGATGAAGCCTATTTCAAGGAATTCACCGATGCCGACTTCGCCGCGGCGTCTTGGATTTTGGCGAAGGATTGATCATGGCTTTCACAAAGGGGGGTGGATTTACCCCCCAAAACCACCCGCAGCAGGTAGGCAAGCGCGGAGCGATCGACAAGGTTGACGATCGCGAAACACCCGACTGGCTTTTCGAGCTGTTCAATGCCGAGCACGGCTTCACGCTTGACGCCGCCGCCAGCGCATCTAACGCAAAATGTGAGCGGTTTTTCACGCTCGCAGATGATGGCCTTTCGCAGAGTTGGGCAGGCCAGCGGGTCTGGTGCAACCCTCCGTTTTCGAACCTTGGCGCGTGGGTGAAGAAGGCGAAGGCCGAGACGCTAGATCTAGCCGAAGTCGTCGTCATGCTTTTGCCAGGAAATCGAACGGAACAAGTTTGGTGGCAGGAGGAAATTGAGCCCCTTCGTGATCGCCCAGGGAGCGGCATTGAAACCCGCTTCCTCGCCCGCCGCATTAACTTCGCCAGTCCCGATAATCCGACCGGCAAATTCAAGAGCTCGCCACCCTTCGGCCTTGTCATGGTACGCTTCACCAGGCCGCGGCCAGCCATGCCGATCAGCACCTAAACCACCACAGAGGAAATCACCATGTTCGAAGTCAAAGAGGCCAAGCGCGAGGCCAGTCCGGTTCTCGCTGCATTCATCGGCCAGAGCGGCAGCGGCAAGACCCTGAGCGCCTTGCTCATGATGCGCGGGATCGTCGGGCCGGCCGGCAAGATCGTCGTCATCGACACCGAAGGCGGGCGTGCCCTGATCTATGCCGACGATCCAGAAGTCGGCGGTTTCCATCACATCGATTTTGTCGGGCCGTGGTCTAGCGATCGCTTTCGCGAGGCGTTGAAGGCGGCAATCGCGGCCGGCGCCGATGGGATCATTATCGACAGCGCCAGCCATGAGCACGAAGCCGAAGGCGGGATGCTCGACTTCGCCGACAGCGAAGAGCGTCGCGGGCAGAAGGGTCGGGCCAAATGGATCAAACCGAAGATGGCGCATGGCCGATATATCACCGCCGTGAAGTCGGCACCGTGCCATGTGATCCTTTGCATTCGCGAGAAGATCATCATCGATATCGACGCGAAGCCGGCCGTGAAGGTTTTCTTGCCGTCATGCGATCGCGACTTGCCCTTCGAAATGGCGCTAACAATTCGCCTCGAGCCCGAGACGCACAAGGCCACGTTCATCAAAGTGCCGAAGCCGTTCCTGGCGCACGTCAAGGATGGGATGGTAGTCACCGCCGAGCATGGCCGCTTGCTGATGGCCGAGGCCGGCAAGGGCACGAAGATCAACATCGACAGCCGGGCGATCATTGCCGAGCTCGAGGCCGCGGCCGACAACGGCGCCGACGCTCTTCGCCTGGCCTATGCCGCGGCATGGAAGGCAAACGGGCCGGCCGATAACAAGGTGCTCAGCCCGACGCGCATCGAAATCCAGAAGAACGCCGAGCGCCTGAAGCGGATTGCGGCCGAGGCCGATGCGCTGGCGAAGGCTCGAGCGGCCAACCCTGATCAATTCCCCGGCGACCCACCGGCCGACCCTTCGGAGATTGGCACCATCGCCCCGATCGTGCCGCCCGACTTCGACAACTTGCAGGAGGGAGAGGGCGAGCTGTTCAAGCCTGAAGACAAATCCGATTTCTAAACCCACCACCGAAGAGGAACGACCATGAACGACCTGACCATTCAGAACCTACTTGCTCACACCCGCCGCAATCGCGATCTTGTTGCCAAGGCGCTAGGATCGGCCGAAGACTTGCGGGCGATCGACCCGGCAAACGTGAATTTGCCGTTTCACATCGAGCGCACCGCCCGCCAGCTCGAGGCATTGACCGCCGCCGAAGTCGCACTTTCGAAGGCGCTCTAATGCCGACCCTGAAGCCAGTCCCGCGGGAAGCCGACCGCAATCAGATCGAGGCCGGGCTTCAGATATTGCGCGGCCGGCCGCTCACCAACGAGCGCCGGCTTCGCCAGGCCCTTGCCGAAATCTACGCGGCGATGGTCGAGATTGCCCCGCCCGAGAAGGTCAGCGGCTTGCTGAAGCGACAGAAAATCCTTCTGGAAATCATCAAGGAAACGATCGATGAAACCGGCCAGGCGCCGACATGCGAAGAGGCCGGCCGGCAAATGGGGATCGCGAAAAGCAATGTCAGCCGCATGCTGAAACAGCTCGAGGATCGCGGCTTCATCAGGCGCCGCCCTCGAGGCTGGCGGGCGATCGAGCTCATCAAGCGGCAGGATTAACCGACCATTAACCCCGGCCAATTACAAAGGGCGCTCCCACCACAGGAGCGCCCTTTATGTTTTTGCAACCGTTACCCGGCTGGTATCAGGTCACATCGGCCACCAAAGGAACCGGATGGTTTCGGTCGGCCACCGAATGCGCCTTGTTCCTTATGGAAGAGGAGGCGCCGGCGCCGAGCCCAGCATCGCCGCAAAAGGCCGAGCATTCGCTTGAGCCAGATCGCGGCGCTGCATTTCCTGAAGCATCCCCCGGATCATCGCAATGTCGAGTTTTGCGCTTCCCAGATCGTCTTTCAGCACGGCAACGCCGCTCTTAACGTCGCTCACGTCGCTGATGATTGCCGCCTGAAAGCGATCGTTGTCGGCAGCTCGAGCCGTCTGAATTTCCTTCACCGTCGCCACGTCGCCCATGAGGCCGACAATGAACGTGGCGAGGCTGATGACCGCGGGCAGCAGGAGCACCATGCACCCGCGGGCCAGTAGCTTGAAATATTTGCTTTCGACAAACTGGTTGAGCGTCATTTCGGCCTCGCCGGTCATTGCAGGCACTATCCCCCTAAGAACGGCGCGCGGCCGGATTAGTTACCGACGCCCGAACCACTGTTCCCAGAGGGTCGGCTTGCGCTCAATTGCCGCGGTGGCGACATTCACAACTTCCGCGGCCGAGCCAGGGCTAACCGTCTTCGCAACTTCCTTGATGCCGACCGCCTGGCCGCGGGCCGTGATCTTGTCGCGGAAGCTGGCATAAACGTTGCCGACAAAGCCGATCAGGAACATCACGGCGCCGGTCGGCTGGAGCACCTGATCGAAGATGCCGAGCACCCGCGACACGTCTTCGGTGGTGGCGTGGCCGTTCATGGCAAGCCAGATGCCGCCGAATTGGAGCGCCTGGCGCAGAGCCCAGAGCAGTGACGTGGAGTTGAAAAATTTAGTGAGCATGATCGCGCCTCCTTAGCGCCTGAAGCCGATGAACCAGACGGCGAAGGCGATCGCCAGGATCACCAGCACCGCGACAACGGCACCGGCGCCGAAGCCTGTTTTCTTTTCCACCGACTGAGCGGGCGGAACGGGCGCGGGCTTCGGCGCCGGGATATCAGGTTGAGCGATGCCGCCCAGGTCGATCGGATCGGGCTCGAGCATCTTGGCCGAAGTGTTCCACGCCTCGAGCGCGCGGTTTGCCCAGGCCAGGCGTGAGGGATAATGCTTCACGCCGGCGCGGAGATAGGCCTTTTCGAACGCCTTAACCTTTTCCTCGAGCGAGCCGGCCGACAGCACCGCCTTGATCGCGCCCTTCTCCGTCCCTTCGATGCCCTTGAGCTCGATGAATAGATATTTGTAAGCGGCCTTGTCGCTGTTCGGGTCGATGCCGTTGCGCTTGCAATAGGCTTCGAATGCGCGCCGGCGCGGGCCGGTCCATTGCATCCAATTGAGCCCACCCTTGGAACCGGGCACGACTGGCTTGTCTTCCTGATCGTCGGTCAGGCCTTTGCTTTCATGGCCGGCATTGCCAAAGATCGCAGCAGCATCGAGAACGTCGAGCTCAGGGAAATCGCGCAGCAGCTTCGCCATGAAGCCAGGCACGACAGCGGCGAAATGTTTTTGGGTCAATCTAACCTCCCATGATTTTCTGTTGGATGGCGGCGCTTAGGTTGTGAAGCCTGCCTTCATCCGGCACATGAATATTGCCGCCGTCGATCGTGACGACGCCAGCGGCCTCAAGCTCGAGCAGAGCATCGGCATAATCGGCCCGCTTCTGAGCCGCCCGCGGCGGATCGTGCTTGATCGTTTCCGCCTTGAACGTCGCATCCATGTCGTTCAGGTCGACGGCAAATTCGGCCCGGCTTTCATTGTCGGCCATAGCGTCTATATCCGACCGCGAAACACCTTTCTCAGGCATGTGGGTAAAAAGCAGGCTCACGATATTTTCGGCTTTGGGGGAAAGTGTCATCGGTTTAAGCCCTCTGCGTGTCGATGGCGATTTGGAGAATGGCGGCGTCGGCGAGTGCGCCGGCTGCGTCGCGGGTTTCGACTTCGATATAGCCCGACGATTGCGCCGTGATCGCCGTACCTCTCTGGTTGCTCGACGCCTGGGCGAAATAGTTATTATCAGGTTGGGGGAAACTGATGCGATAGCCGCCAGCGGGTACGCCTGCCTTGCGAGCAAACGCGGTCAGGCCGTGGCCCCGCTCGATTGCTACCGTCGATCCGTTCAGGTAGGCGCGAACAGCGGGAAAAGGTATTACCCCATTAACTCCTGTAGAGGGGACAGTGACCTTCGTCGTGTTTGACGAGTAGTGTTGCGACGGACCAATATCAACGTGCTCAGCCGCCAACGCAACATTAATGGCCGTGGCGAGGCTTTCCCACCTGTTGGCCAGGAGCGTCAGGCCGTCGACGCCGGTGCTCGCAAACAGCCCGGTGTTGATCTGCCCAGGGAACTCAAAGCCGCACGCCGATATCAGGTTAGAGGATATGCGGCCGGCCCCGGTGCCCAGCAACAGGATCGCAAAGCCGCCTGCGACGCTGCATTGCACGCGGACTTGATCGATATGGTTGTTATTTGCACCGTCCTCGAAGCGGATGCCTGTCGAGCACAGACCGATATAGCCCTCAGAGATATTGTTATACGTGCATTCCGTGCTAACCCAAACGGCGCCAAGGTTGAGTGCAGTGATACCCGCGAGGTTCTTCCCGACAATCCAGAAGTCATGGATGCGGCCGAACTGCATCGATTTCCAGTCAACGACGATCCCGCTCGTTAGGTTGGGCGCCATCACCTTCACGCCTTCCAAGACGCAATTGTAGCGGGTGCCCGTCACTGTGAACCCACCGACAGTAACCGGGAGGTCGTTCTTGTTGGGGTTATGGAACGCTGGGCCTGTAGTGCTGATCAGGTAGATCGTGCTATTTCTACGCCCAGCGCCCGCGACAATGGTGGCGTCGTACTTATAGGCGAGTGTGGCGTTGGTGCGGTACTCTTTGGCGGATGGCGTAATCAGCGCGCCCGTTTCAGGGCTGCGCTGCCCCGAATTAGGGCTGGCGTCGAGCATCACGTTCCGGCAAACGTCCATCGCCCGTTGAATGGCAGTCGTGTTAAGCGGCGCAGATGCGTCAAGGCCATCGGCAACCGCACCCCACCATTCAGGACGCGCCACGGACAGAGTGCGGAAGCCGAACTCGACAAGGCCGGCGCCTCGGAATACATAGCCAAAGGGCAGCGAGACGCGACCGTTGAGCGTGAGCGTCGAGCCTGCGTCGACCACGAAGTAAGCTCCTGGCATCAGCCGAACAGGGCTTGTGATTGTGAGGTTGCCAGAAATTCGGTACGCGCCAGCAGGGAAAACCAGCTCTTTGCCCAGAAGTTGCGCGTACGCGTCAGCCGTCGCCAACTCAGCGTTGTTGGCGGTCGCGCCGTCAGCAACGAAACCGAACATTTGCGGCGTCGGCGTGTCGCTGCGCAGCTCGAATGGAGCGACCGTCACTTCGTCATCGAGAGTGATATTGAGGACGCCGGGGGAGCCCCCTGCGCCGGGCACAAAAAGGAGTGGCTGATTTGTGTCGCCCGCGAGGAAATAGCCGTTAAGCACGACGCGCGACGGCACCACTTGAGGCCGATACACGTTTTCCGCCTGGGCCTTGCTATCAAACCCAACCCCGCCAGAAATAAGAATTTCCGCTAGCGCATCTTCTGCCCGCTCAGCGTACCCTTCGGCGTTCTCGATTTCCGTGACGCTTGGCCCTTCGACAATATTGCCGCCCGAGAAAACCGCCGCCGTTCCGTCCGCGCCCATGATGACTTCGCCGCCAACCGACCCAAGCGGAGCCTTGAAGCTGCGATCGATATCGCGCCGCGCCTCCTGATCGATCATGACCATCGTGTCGAGCTCGCGATTGACCGTCTCAGCGCGGAAATCGCCCGCGACCTGATAGTCGAAAAGCCGCTCAATTGGCGTCGATCGATAGATCAGCACTTCGTCATCGATGACGGCGACACCGGCAAAAGCGCCGATCAGGGTAATGCTGCCCCCGTTTTCCTGAGACAGCCCGGCGACCGTGTAGTCAACGCCGAGCTCGAGCGGCGCTTCGTCCACCGTGCCCGGCTTGAAGGTCGCGCGCACGCTGGCGCCGGTATAGGCCAGAAAGTCGAAATCAAAATCATTCTGCCCGTTTACCGTCGCGACGACGATGATCGAACCATCGTTCGCCAGCACTTCAATGTCAGCCATTTCGCAAGCCCTTCTCTATTGCCCGGTTAGCGCATTGACGCGCTCTTTCTTCACCCTGAAGACGCGCTCGCGAAGCTCAGGGTGGTTCGCCATCATCAGCAAGATCGCCCGCTTCCGATGGGTGTTGATCACGTCTTTGATCACTTCGGCCTTCATGCCATCGGCGCCGTCACTCATGCGGCCAAACGATGCCGACTGCACGAGCTGATCGAGGTACGCCTTCGCCGGCTCGCCCGCGAGCTGGACGAATTCAGAATATTCTTCGTTGCTCAGCTTGGCGCCCTGGATGACGCGAGGCGGCATGCTCAAAACAATGTTGTTTTCAACAATGACCGTATCGATCGGCGATGGATTGTCGACCCTCGAGGCTATCGGCGACAGCAGATCAAAGGCCCAGCCGATGCCCGAAGCCGTCGAAATTTCCTCGCCCCACAGATCGCGCCGGGGAGGAAGCGTGTCGGACATGCCAGGGATGCCCTTCTTGATGTTGTTGACGATGGTGTCGAGGTAGGCGCCGACCGCATCGTCGCCGCCGTCTCGAGCGTCGCGCATCACAGGATCAGCCGTCGCCGCGATGTTCCGAAGAAACGACGAATAAGGCATGATCGAAGTCGTCATGTTGGCGAGATATTTCATCGGGTCCGAAGTCGGATTGCTTGGATCGATCGCGCCGATGAAGTCATAAATCCCGCTCATGTAGGTTTTCGAAGCGAGATTATTGGCGAGGGCGATCACGCCGGCGCCGACCAGGCGACCGCCATCTTCCTCTTCGGCATTGGCTAGAATTTCGGCCGTGTCAGCAGCGAGCCCGACCAGCATGCCGATCGGGTCTAGCCGCTTATACTGATAATACCGATCGCCGATTTTCACGCTGTAGGGTTGCCAGCCGGTCGACTGAAGCGATGCGCGCACCTTGGGATCGAGCGGGCCGGCGCCGGTGATGGTTCCTTCCATCGCCATATCGGCCATTGTCATCATGATCATGCTACCCAGCGCGACGCGGGCGTGAGCCTGCGCAGCTCGAGCGCCACCCGCCCGAATGTCTGCCCTGATCTTCCCCGACATATAGGCGAGAGGCGTGCGCTCGAGCGTATATTTCATGATGTTCGTCGGCGTGCGAACGAAGGGCACGACGATGCGCATGATCGGCGCCCGCGTCAGCAGCAATTGCACCGCCTGCCCCACCTGGCCCAGCGGCTTGGTGAAAGTCTGATAATGCGCCGCGGCAATCGCATCGGCCTTCAGCGTCGCCGGGGGATCGTTGAGGATATCGGCGACGCGCTTCGCAAAGGCTTCGCCCTCGAGGCCTTCGCCTGAAGCCGTGCGGAAAGCCAGAGCATTGAGCTCCATACGATAGCCGATCGACTTGAAGAATTTGTCTTCCTGAGCGAGCAGCGTGCCCGGCACGTTCACCACCTTGCCGAGCAAATCCATGCCCCAGCCGAGCGAGCCGCGGGGATCGAGGCCCAGGGCTTCGGCTGAAATGGCGTTGACGGGCGCCGCATCCGTCTTCACGAAGGCGTCGAAGATTTCGCCCAGGTCGCCAGTTCCTTCGGCCTTGTTGCCGCGATAAATGAGCATCGCCCCATCGCGCATGCCTTTGATCATGCCATAGGCTTGAGCCGCGGTTTCGCCGAAGTCGATTTCGCCGTTATAGAAGACCTTGCTGATCGCGGCCGACATATAGCGCTCAGGGATCGCATAGGCCGACACCATCGCGTTGCTGAGAATGTTGACCAAGTGCGTCTTCGGGCTCGAGAGAAGCCCGTTAATCCAGACCTGAAACGCGGCCTTGCCCAGCCTCGAGCGGCCGAGCTCCTTCGCGATCGTGCCGATGCCCGCGGGATTATCGGCCATCGTCGTAACGGCCTTCGCGATTTGCTGGATATCGCCGACGCCACCCGCTTGCGTGATCAGCTCCGAAATCGCTTGTGCCCTCGAGGGCGATGCCCCGACCGGGATAGACCAACTTTGCAGAGCTCGAGCGGTTTCGGTGCGCGCCGCGATCACTTCGGACTGAAGCGCATAATGCACCGCCATCGCGCGCCGGAAATTGAACAGATCGGCCTTGCTCGCATCGGGCGCTTGCGCCTTTGCGGCCAGTGACACGATTTGCTCAGCCGACGAAGCCAGGAGCCGGCGCGCGGCCACGGCCTGAGCCGCCGACATAGGGCCAGGCTCGCGACCGATCAGATCGGTGAGGTCGCGATACTCTTGCGAGCTTTCCTTAATAGTCGTTTCGTTCGAAACCACGCCTCGCGTCTTCGCCGCAATCGCTTCCGCATCTTGATCCGCCATCTGCTGAATGACGGCCTTCACATCGTCGCTTGTCTGAATGCGAGCGTGATTGATGAAGACCTTTGTTTTTGCCGAACCGTTGACCACATCGAGGGCGCCGGCGCCGGGACGGTCAGCGCCCGACACAAAATCATCGAGGTCGGCAGCTTCTTGCGGCCGGGCAGTCGGCGGCACGTCCTCGAGGGAGCGCCGGAACAAAGCCTCATCAGCCTCAATCTGCTGAAGTTTCGCGATGATTTGCGGATTGCTCATTTCGTTGATGTTGATGCCGACGCGCTGAAGCTGCTCATCGAGCTCAGCGGCCGGCGTGATCAGCTCATCGAGAATGCGCCGCTCTTCAGGCAAGAGGCGCGGATTGCCAGCGAGCTCATCGCTGAGCGCCGTCATCCATTCCTGTTCGGGGATATAGTCGCCGAGAGAGCCATCGCCGGCAGCACTCAGCCGCATGCGCTCGATTTCCTGGCGCGGAATATTATCGAGCGCCATCGCCCCGCCTTTGCGGAACAGGCCGGGCATTGTCTTCGACGTGATGCCCATGCCTTTGAGCTCGAGGCCGATCGGCGAGCTGGGATCAATGCCGCCCATTTCTTTGAGCATCGTCGCGATCGGGCGCTTCGGGATCGATTGCTTCTGAGCGGCGCCGTTGCGCAGATCAGTGAGCGCTTGATCGAACACGTTGACGCCTTCGGCCGGCGCGATCGGCGAAACGCCTGGCACGGCCTGGCTCGAGCGCGGCGCATTCAGGATCTCGGAAATCTTGCCAAGGGCTTCAGTCGTCACCGTGCTTTGCTGAAGCCGGGCTTCGGCGTCGGCGACGCGCGTAAAGGCGACCGCCGCGGTTTCGTCGGACGTGCCGGTGATCAAGAGCGGAGCATCTGGCGCCGGATTGCCGAGCGGCCGAAGGGCTTCGTCGGGAACATCGGCGACGATATCGGCCTTCGACGCATCGAGCAGCGCATCGCGTGCGGCCACCTGTTGCGCGTCGAGCACCGCTTCGGGGCTTCCGGCCGTGGCGCGGCGCTGCGCCTTGTAATACCGAAAGAGCTTCATCAACCCATCGGTGGCGAGCCCCAGGCCGAGGCCTTCGACGGCGTTCTTGATGCGGCCTTCCCAGGAGCTTTCATGTTCCGGGTCGTTGTCCGCGAGATAGTCGGGGATGATCGCGCCCAGCCCCGGCACTTCATTGAGGAAGGTGGAAAGCCGATCTTCATGCGGATCGAAAACCGCCATATCAGCGAGCACGCCGGCAGCGGCCGAAGCCGCCATCGTGGAGCCCTTGAGGATCGCGGCACCCTTCACCGCTTTGAAGGCAGGAATGAAGCCGGTGAGGAACTGCGCGGTGGAGCGCACGAAGCCGCCCGTTACCGTGTCCGCATCATCGGGCGCGAGCACCGAAAACAGATCGTTTTCATATTGCTCTTTGTCGGCGGTGAATTGTTCCTGGCTGATGAACGCCGGCGAGAAGTTGCCTTCGGTATCGAAGACCTGCAAAGCCGGTTGCCAGGGCACCAGCTCGCCGAGAAGCTGATCGACTTCGCCGAAAGCATCGATCACACCGCCCGCGGCCTGCCCTGGCGCTTCGACCAGGCCCTTGCCAACGTCGCCAGCCACCGCGCCGGCGCCCTCGAGGATTTGCTGAGCCCAATTCTTTTCAGGCTCAGGGCTTGCGCCGGGGCTCGCTGGCGCCTGTTCTGGCGCCGGCGCGGCAGATGGTGCAGGCGCGGAGCTTTGGCCGCTGGCGCCCCCTGGCTGTTGATTGGCGCTAGGTGTGGGAGACGTGAGCCCGCTCATGAAGTCGCCGAGTTGCTTGCGATCGACTTCGGCCTTCATGATCGCATAGGTTTCGCCGGCATTGTCGTCGGAGCCGATCGGGCCGATGCTGAAGCCTAGCGGCTCACGTTCCATTGCCATTATTCCAGCCCCCGCGCCATGCGCTCTTGAATGTCATTCCAGCGCCGAAGCAATTCGGCCTGCTGCCAATATTGATCATCGCTGATTTTGTTTTCGGCAAGCGCCGTCTGAAGCGCCTGAGCCGATTGAGCAATGTCGATTTGCCCAGGCGTGGAGCCAGCAACCGAAAAACGAGGCCTGATCAGCGTGCCGAGAGCCGAGCCGAAGGCGTTCGCCTCATCGACCTTTGCCCGCTCCTGAAGCTCGATCGCCACCACTCGAGCGCTTTCGCCAGCAAGCACGCGCTGGCGATACTCATCGAGCGCCAGAAACTTGCGCTCTTCGGCGCCCTCATCGAGCTCAGCGAGCATCCCATCGGGCTCGAGCGTGTCTTTGAGCCGGGCTTCATAGAATTGCTGATCCTGGCTCAGCGAGCCCGCGCCGGCGACATTGAGCGAATTGTTTTGCGTGAGCAGCGATCGAGTATCTTCGGCCGAGAGCCGGGCCATGTTCTCATAGATCATTTCGCGCACGTCTTCGCCGCCGTGCATGCGCCGCAGCAAGTCGCGATAAAGCTCAGTTTCCGAGGTTTGCGGGGCTTCGACCGTCAAGGCCCGCGTCAAAGCCTTCGCGGCAGTCGGCGACAATGCGCCGGTGCGCTGAGCATCGGCGATCGTGGCGAGCGTCGGCTTGACGAAGGGTTGCCCGGTTTCAGGGTCAACCGTGCCGGCCGGCGCCAGGGCGGCGATCGTGAGCTCGAAATCGTTCTGCTCTTGCCGAGCCTTGGCTTCGGCTTCCATCAGCGCACTTTCGCGATCGGCCATCTGATTTCCGAAGCTGATGCGCTGGCGCATTTCGGTTTCGATGCGCTCCATCACCGCAGGCGGCAAAGCGGCGCGCACGTCGACCTTGTTTTCGACGGGCTTCGTGTCGATCGCCGGCCCTGCCCAGCCGTTGTTGATCGCTTCGGCGAAATCGGCTGGCAGATATTCCGAGCGCCCGCCGTTCGGACCATAGCCCCATGCCGACTTAGGCCCACCGCCGACATGCAGATATTGACCGCCCTCATCGATGCCGATGCCCGTCGCACCAGCCGCGGCCACGTTCTGAGCGAATTGCAGATAAAGCGCGCGGTTTTGCGCGGGCGTGATTACCTGGCCGTTGACCTCGAGCCGCACATCGCCGGCGCCGCCGTGATCATGCCGCGTTGAGCCGGTTCGCGTGCCGCCTTCGCCCGCGGCTTCCTGCCCGCCCGAATGCACCACCACCTTGACGCCAGGCCCCAGCGAGGCCGCAGCGACGGCGAGCTGATCGGCAAGAGCCGGCTGAAGCGGATCATTCCGGGTCGCGCCTTGATTTGCCATGACGACAAGATTGCGATCGGCGCCCGGCGTCGTCAGGTTGATCGTGAATTCGTCGCCGGTGAATTTCAGGTAGGCGTCGGCCTTGTTTTCCTGCTGATCGAACCAGCTCAGCGCGGCGCTTTCCATCACGGTTTCATAAAAGCCCTGGCGAGCCTTCGCCCGCTCGACTTCGTTATAGAGCGGCTTGCCCGTCACCGGGTCAACCGCATCATAAACCCGCATGATATCGGCCTGCACCATGCCGACAGCGTTCGCCGCGGCGCTCGAGCGGCCGGGATTGTCCGAGAACAGATCGGCCGCGACCGTGCGCAATTCCGCCTGAAGCGCGACTTCGCTTTCGATCAGGGAGGCGTCGGCCTGTTGCCGGGTCAGGGTGAAATGCGTGTCTCGAGCGGCTTCGATTGCAGGCATAGAGCGCAGCGTGAAACGCTGATCAAACCCGGCGCCGAGACGCGGATCGACTTGCGCGAGCTCGCCAGAAACGCCGCGCCGGTAGTCTGCAAGGGCCGTCTCGAGGCCCGCAGGATCGCCGATGAACTGTTGCTTGAGGGCTTCGACCTTGAGGATCGAATTCGTCTCCATCGTCGTGATGAAAGTCTCTAGCCCGGCTTTGTTATAAGCCCGGTTCCGAATGGTCGAGAAGTCTTCGCGCGGCGTGAAGTCGCCGGCCAGCGCATCAAGGGCGCCTTCCTGGCTCGCCTCTTCTTCGGCCTGAGCGTCAAGCCGATCGTGCATCTGGTTGCCGAGCGAGAACATGTCGCGCGAAAACTGCTGAAGCACCTGAGCGGCGCCCGTCGAATATTGCACGGTCGGGATGCTCGAGGCGCCGATCGTCGCGATTTCCTGCTGAGCGGCGACCGGGCGACGTGGCACGCCGAACGAAGTCGAATTGCTTCCGGCCATCGATTAACCCCTGTTCCAGTCGCGTGCGATGGACTGAAGCCCGCCGCTGA
>Ga0307414_10000629_pt1 | contig 18059 bp, 47 predicted proteins | sample DK1Ometagenome_FD_203804 | JGI IMG/M metagenome (GOLD analysis project Ga0307414, IMG submission 203804) | Maize rhizosphere microbial communities from greenhouse at UC Davis, California, United States - DK15-O-3 | ecosystem: Host-associated > Plants > Roots > Rhizosphere > Soil | place: USA... | reverse complement strand
GGGTGAAATGTTATCATGATTAAGTGGCTTAAGCGGTTTAACAAGAGCGTTGTGACGTATAGCTTCAAGCAGCCTGAGAAATATGGTTCTATTCGCGGTGACGTTTGGATGAAGCCAAATGAAGCTGGTACTATCGTTGAGATGTTTTTCTTTGAAGATGGTGAATGGACTTTAGTTCATCGGTTTGAGCATTCTTAGAGACACTTAAGTAGTAATGTGTCAATAAATGGCACTTCCAGGTGTAGCACGTTACTTGCGAAATCGTCCAAGCCCGACTTATAATTTAACTTACTCCTGTAATTGCCTACTCTTGTGAGTTAAAAATGACTGATCTACCTCCACCCCCTCCATCTTTAGACGGGGATAATAACAATACGGAAACAATCCGCTATTCTGCAGCGCAGCAGGAATCTGACATTCCATTAGGTTGGAAACCATCAGTAGCAAAGCCCCTTCCATCCATTAGATGCCAACATATCAAGAAAGATGGCAACAGATGTGGCGCATGGGGAATACCTGGAACTGACGGTAGATGTTTGCGACATGGAGGAAGTCTCCCTGCTGTAAAGAAAGCTGCAGCAATGCGCGTTGAAACTGCGAGAAACCTGATGATGGGTTCTGCGGTGGATATGTACGACGTTTTGTACTCCCTCACAAGAGAAGGAAATGAGGCAGGAATTCGATTGAAAGCTGCCACTGAAATTCTCGACCGCGCAGGACTTAAAGCGGGAATGGAGATCGCAGTTACTGTCGAGCATATCGAATCTCCTATGGAAGATATTCTCGCGCAGCTGGAGGTATTCACCGAAAGCGGCAGCAAGGACGAAGACATTGTCGACGCTGAAATAGAAGAACCTGACGAATCGGACTCAGATATTTAAACAAAGAAAGGGAGGAGAAATCCTCCCTTTTCTTTGGCCTCTAAGCAGGTGGCATAATGGAGACTATTTGGTCTCTACCGTTGCGGACGATAGTCCACACACCAGGCTCCAATTCTGAAACATCGGGTGGAACGGTGTATTCGCAGTAATAAACGATGCCCATCCAATATCTGTACGGTTCATCGATTGATGCGAGAACTTCGTAAAGTTCCTCTTCTGTGTACTTCTCAAAAATATCGTCCATAGCTCCATCTTATACCGGAGTGGAAATATTGTACACTTGTACTTTTGTGCGGTTTTAGCATAAAATAGAGATATCAACACAATCTCATGAAAAGGTGCAGAATGAAGTATTACAGCCTGAGAGGAGTTTTGAACCGTGATAACGTTCCAGAGCCCTCAGCTAAAAAGCTTATAGAACTTTTCAGAGGAGACGGCAAAGAGATCGAAGCCAAGTTCTCACATGAAGAGCATGATCGACCGCTTTACCGCAAACCGTATGAATCGGAGATTGAGAGCGGTGAATACCGTTCAGGAGACTTTGTACTAACAACTGCCTCCGATGGTATAATGTAACTTAAGACGCAACGACATTTCACCTAACAAGGAGACGAAATGTCTGACGTCAAAGATACACGCTCTGCTGCGGAGAAATTCGCTGATCTGCCTAAAGATAAGCAGCGGGAGATACTCTCAACCAAATCCCCGGAGCAGTTACAAGCTCTTAAATACGACTGGAAATTCTGGGGTAGACCTTCACAATTCGTACCAAATACGGACTGGCACATTCTACTCGCTTGTGCAGGCCGTGGTTTCGGTAAGACTCGAATGCTCAGTGAATGGGTCCGTGAAAAAGCACTCGCAAAGCCCAATACGATTATTGGAATTGTAGCGAGAACTGCTGCGGACGCTCGTGACATTATTGTTCTCGGTGAATCGGGAATCATGAATGTCCATGCTCCTCACGAACGACCAATCTATAAGGGTTCTATTCGTCGTATCGAATGGCCAAATGGGTCGTATGCGCTTCTTTTCTCTGCGGACTCTCCCGACCAACTTCGTGGTTTTCAATGCCACTATTTGGTAGGCGACGAAGTTGCAGCATGGCCAACAAAGCCTGACTCTTCTGGTGCGACAGCCTGGTCTAACGCGGTTGTTTGTGCTCGTCTTGCAATTGATAAAGACCATGACCCGCAAATCCTGCTAGCGACAACTCCTAAGAGAACCGCCTTCATGCAGGAAATGATTGAAAACTCCAAGGACCCTGTAAATAAGATCATCGTCGTTTCAGGTGCCACAACGGAGAACCGTTCCCTGTCAAAGGGTTACGTACAAAACCTAAAACGTTCTTACGCAGGCAATGAAGCACTAGCCAAGCAGGAAATCTACGGACAGATGCTTGACGGTGTTCAAGGTGCCGTATTCACGGACGAGATGATTGAGAACTCCCGCCTCTGGATGCAGGACTTCCCACCTCGTACTCCTATCCGACTAGTCGCGGTTGACCCTACGGTGTCCGCTGAACCTACGGATGAGTGCGGCATAGTAGTTATAGGCGGAACACTGGAGAGGAACTACAGCAAGCGACGAGCAGTCGTTCTTGAAGACCTCTCATTGAAAGCCGCACCTGAAGTTTGGGCTCAGAAAGTGGTTGACGCTTGTGAAAAATGGGAGACTAAGCATGTCGTCATTGAACGCAACCAGGGCGGAGACCTTGTTCGTATGTCAATTCACGCGATTGATCCCACTCTACAAATCCACACCGTCGTAGCGACTAAGGGTAAAGCAAAGCGTGCGGAGCCTATTGCAATTGCGATGAGTCAGGGTCGAGTAAAGATTTGGAATGAGAGCCCTAAGCTGGAGCAGCAATTGGTTTTCTGGGACCCTAACGATGACAAAGCAAAATCGCCCGACCGAATGGACGCAATGGTATGGGGAGTTCACGCGGTCCTTGTCGATCCTCCCTATGACCTTCGTTCTAAGAGGCTTGATATCTCTAGACCCACGGTTGGGATAAGCCCAGGAATCGGCGTAGGTAAAGCTCGTCAGCACAAACGCAAGCGTCGTTAAAACAAAAGAGCCACTCGTAATTGAGTGGCTCTATTTGTTTAACGCTCGTCCGTCATGAATTCAGCGTGCCGAAGAAATGCTCTTCGAATTTGCCAAAGGACTTCCTCTTCAACGCCAGCCTTTCGACATTTGTCTGCAGCTCGCTTCATAGACGTCATTGCGTCGATGAATGTCATGGCATCAGCGTCAGGAGGAAGGGCTTCGAGGCCGATCATCTTCTCACGGTACTTCTTGAGAAGGGCGACTCGTTCCTCTTGGCTAGCCACCGGAGACCCTCTGGACTGACTTCTCCGTACGGGCATCTAGTAATACAATCTTCTTGTCGACGTTGATCCAGTGAGCTGTGTAGCCTTCGTAGGCCATACGGTACACCCGACGAATCCGACCATCGTACTTGAGCGAGATGTTCGTTGGAATCTTGCGACCGAACTTCACGTACTTGTTCATAGGCTGAGGAGTCCTAATCATCTTCTCAATGAGAACAGGATCCGTTCGGAGTTCTGTGTTGTCTGTCATTTCGTTTCCCTTGCTGAAAGAGTCACGCGGTGATGTTCACTGTCGAGCATGATCTGATCGATGTGCCAGATGTTTCCGCGATTGTCTTTGATGACCACATCCCATTTCTGGTCTGCGAGTTGCGTGAGTGCGTGAACTACTTCTTGGGACTTCATAGCATCTCCAATTCTACCTGGACAACAACGTCCTGGCTCCAAGGAAGACGAAGAAGTCGCTGATCAGTCCAGACCATTACTGTACCTGCATGGGTTTCAGGAGTCTGTTGAACAGTCTCTACCCATTTGCTGTCCTCATCTGAGACTACGATCTTGTCATTGGCTACAAGCTTATTGGCTTGCTTGAATACGAGTTGTGTTGCCATTTCATTTCCTTTGTTTGTATGTTGCTGATAGATTCATCATATACTGAAGGAGCCTAGATGTACACTACTCGGCGTCTTCCCTTTCACGCATGAGTTCGAGTTCGTACTTCCAATTGGCGATTCTCTTTTCGATGCGCCATTTAATCCATGAAGGGTCAACCCATTTCGTAATCACCGGCAGAACAATGACTCCGCATTCAGAGCATCTAAAGAATCGCCATTGCCAAAGATGTCGAGTAGAGCCATCTGACTTATAGTACATGTAAGAAGCGAATGACCCGCTTTCACAGTCGTCACCACCACCTTTCCAGGCAGGTCCTGACCATGTAGGGCAGCGATGGGGCTTGTCGTAGTTGGAGCGCATGATTTTAACCATTTCCCCACCTTTCTTTCATTAGATCGCGGACTTTGATTTCGATAACCGTATGGTCTACTTTGTCTTCAAGCATCTTACGAATTTCGCCTAGACGCTTGAGAAGTTCAAGTTCAGTCATGGTCGAATCACCATCTCGTCTACTAATCCCATGCTGGTTACCTTAATGGCAGTCATGATCCATTCCTTATCGCCTTCGATGCGACCAACTGAGCCGTCGATGAAATACGTTATGAGTACCATCAGTGCGTAATTCCTAACTGGTCTTCGATGAAGCGGATACGGTCTGCGAGTGAGAGGCGGCTGACTTGGTTCTCTTCGAACCATTCGTGAACTCGGTCTCCCCAGTATCCCTCAGATTTAATGAGATGATACATCATAGGTCCGTCTGGTATAAACGCATCGACAGACTCAGCCGTTCCACGAAACTCTGTACCATCATCTCGAAGTCCGTAAAGGGTTTCCCCTTCTTCATAGCGAGGTTGAGGCTTTGGCTTTTCTTCAGGCTGTTCGATCTTGAAACCTGAGGGTTCGTAATCTTTGGGGTTCATGATTAATCCTTTATAATGTTCTCGTCAACGATGGAGTCCGCGAGTCCACGCAATTCTCCAAGGTATCGCTCAACGTAAGCCTTAAGCTCGTAGCGATAAGGAGAAGCAAGAGTGACGAATACTTCACCGTGCGATTGCTCGATGAGTTCAGACTCGATGTGCGGAATGTATTTACTGCACCTGAGGTCTTCTTTTATGACCTCGTCCATGTCCATGTAACCGAAGTTAAGTTGAATTTTCATTAGTCTTCCAACCCATCCTCAACGAGTTCGTTAGCGGAGCCGACCATTGTGGTCGCTTGTTCTGCGAACTGCATCATGCCTGGCTTGTTCGCTATGACGAGGTCTACGAGAACTTCGAACTCTTCGAGAATGTGGTTGAGGAAGACTCGGTCTTCGTACTGGATTTCTCCACGCTCGAGGTGAGAGATTGTGGTGATGATCTGCTGCTGAAGGTTGTTCAGGTCCTTGTCGAGAATGTTGATCATTGTCTTTTCCTTTTTAGTAGCTGTTGATAGTTATATCATACACTGCTTCACTGTAGATGTACAATGAAGCGGCGTAAAATGCAACTATACGACGATCATGTCCTTACCAGACAGGCTCCAGTAAGAGTTACGAGCGTTGCCACCCATTTCGATTGCTTTGAAATCTCCAGGTGCTTTTCCGAATCCGATGAGGACGAAGGTCTTATCAGCATCCTTTGCGAACTTAGGATTTTTGCGAGCAGCTGCGTCCTTCTTGATCACAACTCGTGCACCGATTCGAACCATTGGATCAATCCATTCGGTCTTCTCTTCTTCGTAGCGAACGTGAGTAAGAGCTTGGTGAGGCCAGTTCCAACGTCCGCCTCCATCGAGAGACTCAACCATCCAGTTGACGCGGTTCCGCTTAATGACTTTGTACTCGACTCCGTTAGGGTCCTTTACGATTTCAATCATTGTCTTTTCCTTTTGTTTGTGTTGCTGTTGATAGTTATACTATACATCAGTTGGGATCAGATGTACACTACCCTTCAAGCTCCTTGTCAAACTTCTCGTCCTGCTCCTTGAGAATCTTCGCAGTAAGCGCATCGAGTCGAGCTTTCTCAACTTCGTCTTTGGCTTCCTTAATAGCTTTGCCTGCTACGCCTTGCTTGATTAAGAAGCTCATCCCCTTGAATACGTATTCAGCGTAACCGATAGGCCAAAGGAAGAGCCATAAACCCCACTCCTTCGAGGCTTCAGCTAAATTCAGCTCGATCTGTTTCTCTTTTGAGTTGAGCTTACTACCCTCGCCGTGGTAGTAATTAAATTCTTCACAGAGAGCATTGCGATTCTCTTTCATCGCTTTACGAAAACGATACCTTACATCGAAGAAAGCGGAAATACTGCCGAAAGTCATGTATCCCACGATCCACAGTGGAACTGCTATGTACCATTCCATCATTCACCTGCCACTCTCATAGCAGCCATTGCCTCAGTGATCCTGGTGGGAATCTGGGTCTGCTGCTCGGGTTGTTTTAGTAGTCGTATGCCTGACTTTCCGGAGGTCCTTAGGTCCTCAGTCAGGTGCCACTCCCACATGAATCGGGAAGTAAATATGCCATTGTTGAATTTCTTGCAGCACTCACCACATGCACCATGACGAACACTCTTGTTCAGCTGATTGCGCTTGATCACGTGAGTGTAGTCATTGGGACATATGCCAGTCCACTTCTGTTCGATGCGCTCCTCGCTAGTGAGGTCAGCGCAAGGTTCGGGAATGGCTCCGATTTCACGGCAAACCATTCTCCATTCAGGACCATGATCTGCTTTGTGGCCTGCGATCGCGTGTGCAATCTCATGGAGAATGACGTCTTTGATTTTGTCATTTGCGATGTGGAGGAAGTGCTTTGAAAAAACAATCTGACCGATCGCATCGTGACCACGGCTACCTTTGAACCATTGGCAGAAGCCAAGAGCTTTCTTAGGTCGACCCATTCGAAAGGTCCACTGAGGATAGTGAAGTCCGTGTTCTGCCATGAGGGTTCGTGCAAGTGTACTCACCTGCGATTCAGTCATTGCCATTGTTTTTCCTTTTGTTTAGCTGTTGATAGTTCTACTATATACAGTATGACGGAGAAAGTACAATCGTCTTAAATGAAGCGAGGACCGCCGGGAGTTAGACTCAACCGACGGTCCTCAGTAGATGGACTACCATCAACAACATTCCATCTACTCTTCCGCGAATCAGAATTATCAACAACAGTCATCGCGGGAACCTACGAGAGGAAAGGTTAACTCTCGTAGGATTCTATTTTACTTCTTAGAGAAGAAGCTCTTGCCCTTTTTGATTTGGTAGCAATCATCAAGAGCATCAGCTCCGAACTTCTGCTTGACCAACTCGATTGCAATCTCCTTCTTGGTCGTATCGCGGTAACCGATGATCGGAGTACCTTCGACGTCGATGAAGTCCTTCATATCGCGCTTCTCAAGTTCATTAGCGATGCGAGCCTTGATGATCTCTTGCTTCTTCTCAATCATGGACTTCTCAGCGCTGAGGCTGTTGTACTCATCTCGAAGTTCCAAGATGGTCTTGGGTGCGAGAGCGTGCTTCTCTTCTTTGGCTGCTTCAATCTCTGCTTTGGAGAGACGAAGGAACGTTGATACAGACATTTTGTTGTTTCCTTTTTAGTAGCTGTTGATGTATTAACTATAAGCTAATGTTTCTGAAATGTACAATCGCTAGTGAATTGAGCCAGCCTGTCCATCCGCACTCACATCTAAGTAAAGACGCGGGACCTTTAATCGATGAGTAAGGAAGATTGCCTACACTTTTGACGAGTTCGATCTCATGGTCTTTATGTTCGCGAATACGATCTCTCGTTCGTTTGTCCACTAGACTTCTTCACCTTCTTTGAACCAGTGGCGAATGAAAGAACCATCGTCACGAGTCGGTGTAACTGCGATTTGACGAATACGAGAAAGCTCTCCGCGAGACATTGAGGTTGAGATTTCGTAAAGAGAGTCAATTGAGGATTCCATCAGCTTCCACTCAACGTCAGCCTTAAGCGCTGCATCGAAGTACAAGCTGCGATTCAGATTTGTCTTAATCGTATCCTCGCAAGAAACGGCTACGTCTTGAACCAGTCGACGATAAGCCATTGCTCGACGAGCGATATCATTGAGGAGGAAAGCTTGAGTTGCCGTGAGTGTGATAGTCTTCGGAGGGTTGTGGACAGGACACTTAGGATTTCTCGAAATGTCTGTCGTAGTATCCTGACCTTCAGGACGGTGCGTGTTGTAGGAACAGATGCAGTCAGTGGGCTTAACTTCAGTCATTGTCTTTTCCTTCGGTAGTTGTTGATAGTTCTATCATACCCTACTTCAAGCGAGATGTACACTTGAAGTAGAGTAAAACTTAACTACCAGACGAGGTTGTGTTCTGTGATGTAGGCATCTGCGAAAACCTCAGCGATGTGACGGTAATCAGAGTCTCCGCCATTAAGCTTCTTCATGAAGCCTGAAGCTCCAGCTCGTGAGAGAAATACCATCTCATCCGTGTACTCAATCTCAAGGACCTTGCACACGTGTTCAGTGTGACTACGAATGAAGTCACAGGCGTAAGTGAAAGGGTAACGAGTACTGATGACACGGTCGATATCAATGTCTTCAGTCTTAAGGAAGTCTTCACCTGTGAAAGGGAAATGGTGGCGGTAATCTGTCATCATTAGAGTGCAACCACTTCAATAGAGTTTTGGGAAGAGGGACGAATTGCGAACCGACGATAAGTCTTTTCGCGAAGTTCCAAAGTGTTACCGTCATCACTGAGACTGATGCCGAAGATGGGTCCAGTGTCTTCTTCTGCGCTAATGGAGAGATCAACGGTTCCTTCAGGAAGTTCGATATTGATGTGGCGTATACTGCCTGATATTGTGGTTGCTACGAGTTTCATGATCAGATTCCTTCTACGTTGATGTTGAACTGCTTGATGATGGCATCGAGCTTAGCTTCGATTCGAGTGAGCTGAGTATCACCTACGCGATCTGTAATCGCATCTTCGCTGATCCAGTACCGACCGTACTCACTTGTCTCTACGAGGTAAGGTTCGTTAGCGTCTGTGTAGTCAATTTCAATGACTCTTCCAGTTAGAACACTTGGAAGATCGACGTAATCGTTGTGGCGGTTGAAGACTACTTCGTCGCCTTTTGCGTAATTGAGGGAAGTCATTGGGTTTTCCTTTTCTTTGGTGTTGTTGATAGTTATACTATATTCTACTTGATGGACCATGTACACTCGAAAAGGAATTTAAATCAAGAAAGTCCCTAACGATTCTTCTGGGGGGATAAAATCGTTAGGGACTCTCAGGTTGCTCACTCAACAAGATGAGCGGTGGCGATAGGGCAAACAACAAAAACCCTACGACCAATTTCATTGTATGACAACGAGCTTGGGTTGTACACCTCATGGAGCCCAGACCTCCTGAGGTTTTAGACTGTTGCTGCGACCGGGGTCTGAGCGTTCTTGCGAGGCCGACCCGGACGACGCTTCGCCTGTCCATTCGCAGGAGCTGTAGGGACGTCCTTCTTGATGGGTGCCGTCTTGGGTGTAACAGCCTTAGGCTTGACGGTGCGAGGCTTCCGAGGAGGAGCGTCAGGATCGTGAACAGTAACTCGTCCACCCATGGTGCCCCATGCCCAACGACCTTTGAACCGGAAGATTTCCCACTGTGCCCGACGGGGATCACCCTTATCGACGAGGATGAGTCGTTCGTCCATCCCTTCACCTTGACGGTCTACGAGGATGGCGTCTACAATCCAAGGATCGCGGTTGCCGACGGAGTGGAGAGCGAGCTGGATTTCTTCGTTGTTACGAACTGTACGGAGTTGACGAGCCATGATAATCTTTTCCTTTACTTTGGTTGTTGCTACGGTTTGTGTAGCTATTAAGATAGTACAACCAAAGTGGTATGATGTACACTACTTCGTCAAAAAAGTTTTAAGAGTCACCACTCTTCGTCTGAGAAGCTCGTTCGCGGTTCGTCATAAGGCAGTACACGCTTAGTAGAAGGGCGGCATGAGAGTGTAGCGGTGTATTGCCTGGTAGCTTCCTTGTGTCCTAGACGGTGCATGTTTGATACACTATAATAGGTGCGTTCAAGAGCTTCAGCGATCACTGAGAGCTGGATTCCTCGATCGTAAAGATCGAACAAGGTATCTATTTCTCGTTGAGACCACCATTTTCCGTTATTGCTGGCGGTTTCGAGTGAAGCTTCCTGAGCGACTTGAGTCCAAGTGTTTGCAGTCATGGTTACTTGACCTCTGACAGTTCAGACTCGAAGTAGAAGAACTCTTCAGTCGTTCCTTCAGTGGTCTCTACGAGAACGTCGTAGGCGGTTTCTTTTTTAGGAAGTCGAGGAGCGTGGATTTTTACGATCGTTCCTACAGTGTCGACGCTGACAAGAGGCTCGAAGTTGGGATCGTTGGTAGAAACAATTTCATGAACTGAAAACTTAGCGGACAAGGCGAGAGACCGTCTTTCGTGTTGTTGTTTGGTAGTGAATGCTGTTGATGTAATTACAATAATCTACTTCGTAGTTCAAGTACACTTGATTTACGAAATGTTACAAAGGAAAAGGCAGGCCCAACCGTAAGGTGGATGGGCCTACCTTTAGAGAAGATTACTTATGAAGGTGTGGTACTAGTTGGAGTTCGAGAGACCGGAAAGTTCGGCTGCACGTACCTCAATGTAGTCCCGCATTTCATGAGGAGCCATCCCAGTTAGGTTCCCTGTCCGAGTGTAGTTGTCATAGGCAGCATCTGCCATTGCAATCTCGGACTGAAGTGCGTCTGCTTTGAGAGCGAGAGTCATGTTGTTTATTTATCCTTGTTGTGTGAGCTGATTGAGTGGTGCTGGATGATCGTATACTAATGTAAAGGGACTGTACAATCGTCCCTCTGAGGTTGCCAGGGTTGGTATGATAGGTTCATCAGCCCCAAGCCGATGAGCTACCAGGCGTCACCCTGTTTGTTACTGTTGAGTTACGAGCGAGCGTCTTCGAATGCTTGGATTAAGTCATCGACCTCATCCATGGTGGCTGCACGACCAATGATGCGAGAAATCGGTTTTCCAGTCTTCGTGAATTCGACGTTTCGAATCTTGAAGCCTTTGGTTGTTGACTCGATCTTGATCATTTATTATCCTTGGTTGTTGTTTTGTTTTATTGATAGAACTATCTTATGCTAGTTTAGTGGGTTTGTACACTCTTGGCTGGGATTAGCTCTTTTTCTTCACCACCTCTACGAACTGTACGAACGCAGTGTAGTAGAAAGGATCGAGTGGATTTGCGTTGACATCGTCACTGTCGTGCCAGATGTTGGGACCTGTCCACTCCCTGAACGCTGTGGCTGGACCTGCATTAAGCGCGTTACGTGCAATCTCAATGACGACTTCGTCAGAGAACCGACTGCCTTCGAAAATCTGTACGAGGACTTGACGTTCTCCCATGAGCATGACTCCCGCATTAATGGAGAAGGTGTGCTCGAGCTTGCTTGAAGGGAAATCAGGACGTTCGTTCATTTTCTTTTCCTTTGTTAGTTTGTTGATGATAGTAATATCATACACTGATTAGGGAAGTTTGTACAATACTCCGTACGTCATGTATCGGTTGTCTTCATAACCAGGTTGAAGGTTATGGCACTTCTCTGCGTAGGCCTTGGCCTCTTCAAGAGAGGCGAATGGTTGGAACCCATTGTCAGGATTGCGTGACAACACTGAAGGACCTGACGTCCATCGATGAGGGTAATGCTCAGTGACGATGAACTCTTGGCGAATTTCTTTTTCCACGATCTTTCCTTTTCGTTGATGATAGTAATATCATATAACGAAAGCTAGAGATTGTACACCTCTAACTAACGTTACGTGATATTAGTTTTCCTTGTCTGCTGAGAGGAAGTAGTAAGGACCGATGCTCTCTTCATTGTCACCAACTGCGAGAGCGACAATTGCTTCGAACTCTTGGATTCGAACCTTACGAGCTGCGACAGCTTCTTCGTTTCCAGGTTCGTAAGGTCCAAAGTCCCACATGAGGGAGGCTACGTCTTCGAGAGCTTTGTATTCTCCGAAGTACTTGACGTATTCGTTGACGACTTGGTGATTGGGACCACGCACACCCTTGGCTTTTTCGAGTTCCTCAACATCGTGAAGAGCGATGCTAGAGATTTCGCGGCAAGCTTTCTTGTAGTAGTGAGCTGCGCGAGCGAAGCGGTTGAAGAACTCTGCTTGTGCTGAGGTGAGGTTGTGCTTCGTCATTTTCTTTTCCTTTATTAGTATTTGTTGTTGATAGTTATACTATATAACACTGAGCTAGATTTGTACACTCTAGCTCAATGTTACTTAGTATTACTCGTCTCCGAAAGCCATAGCCTCTTCTTCATCGTCGACGATGACGACTTTTTCTCCGCTTGCAGCACGCTCAGGGTAATCGAGCGTTGCGAAGGTGAGGTATCCGTGAGTGCGAAGTTCGAACCAAACTGCTTCGTTGATGGAGTCGACGAAGATTTTTCCTGTGGTTTCAGAAGGGTATTCGAAACCTTCTGCTATACGGGAGCGCTCAAGTTCAGCCATGAGTTCGAGTTCAGCTTTTGCGATTGCTTCGAAGACGGTCATTGTTTTTCCTTTATTAGTATTTGCTGTTGATAGTTATACTATATAACAAATGGTAGAGTATGTACACCTCTACCAAATGTTACTTAGTATTACTTGATTACGCGAAGAGGTTCAGCTGAGGAACCATATGCCCAACGTCCGTTGTAGCGGTAAGCTGACCATTCACCAATTGCCTCATCATCGAATATCGCTCGCTTGTCTTCTCCTTCTCCTTCAATGCGAAGGAGCTTACACTCGATAGTTTCAGGCTGTCCCATTGCGCGGTTCTTATCAAGAAGAAGCTCGAACATCTGGCCTACGTTTTTGGAGCTGATACGCTTTGCCATGATATTTCCTTTGTTAGTATTTGTTGTTGATAGTTATACTATATCAAAGAACTTCACAGATGTACACTAGAAGTTTTTCTTGAAGTCCTCGCTCCACCAGCCAGGCTTTTGAGCTTCGCTGTACGTGTACGCATGATCTTCAAGAACTCGTTCGATATCTATTCGCTGTGCGACGTTTTGGATTTTATCGATACGACGGTAAAGGTGGATGTAATCCTGTCGAAGCTCTTCAATGGCACCGATATAGCTCTGTTCAACGGCATTGTACGTATGCTGAGACTGCCTAGTCATTGCAGTAAGGATAGAACCTACAAACTCGAGGTCTCCATGAGTGAAGGTGACTGTCTCTTCACCTTCAGGATTTGAGGTGTTCTGGATGTCACTCATGATTACTTCTGAATGCTCGAGGACTGAGGAATCCATTTGGTGATGGCACCTTTGCCTCGTACAAGGAACTCGATCTGGAGGCGAGTTTCGTCGAAGGTGATCATTCGAGAGCTGAAAGTGTTCTCGAGTTCAGGGTCCGTCTTGCAAGCGTTCTTGATGGACTCTACCATGATGGTTACTGTGGGACGAGGCATTACTTGCCCAACCTTTCGTTGATTGCGATTGTCATTGCGTCGCCATCGATAGGAGTTTCGATGTCGTAAGCGAAGAAATTATCTTCAAGCTGCTTCACTGTCCAATCCCGTCCAAATGGTTGGTGGACTGTGTACGAGTTGAATGGCTTGAACATTTTCTTTCCTTTGTTTGGCTGTTGATAGTTATACTATATAACACTTCCTAGAGTTTGTACACCTCTAGGAAATGTTACTTAGTATTACTCTCCGTAAACCATGTCTTCGAAAGCGGGGTGGCACTCGAAATCAGGCTGTTCAAGCCAGGGCATATCGAAAAGGAGTATGAGTGGTTTTCCCTCATAGTGAAAAGTGTCACACTCTTCATCGAGTGTCCAATAGCCACCATTTGCTTCGAGCTTTTCGAATACGGCGAATGCGTCTTCGTCCATGAGCTCTTTAAGAACTTTGGTTGAGCTGTGCATTTTCTTCTCCTTTAGTATTTGTTGTTGATAGTTATACTATATAACAAAGGGTAGGAATTGTACACTCCTACCCAATGTTACATATTATTACTCTTCGATTGCGGCTACCAAATCGTCATCCGTCTCAACATCGCCACTCGAATAGTGATTGCGAATAAAGCGTTCGAGGTTTTCCTTCGTGCCTTCGAATTTGATTTCGGGCCAACCACCTGCGGGGCCATTCTCATTTTCAATGGTGATGATGAGAGCGTATTCATTGCGAATTTCTTCGAGGAATTCAGGGAATTCTTCTTCGTTATCGAATGCAACGTCCAAAGTAATGTGAGCCATTTTGCTTTTTCCTTTATTAGTATTTGTTGTTGATAGTTATACTATATAACACTCTCTAGGATTTGTACAATCCTAAAGAATGTTACACAGTATTACTCGATGACTTCAAAATTCATTACGTCATCAATGAATACTACTTTGAATGGAACACCATATATCTTAATGATGTCTCCGTCTCTAAAGTCATTTGCCCCTTTTCGCCAAGATTTTCCACCTCGAGCTTCTTGAAAGTAATGTTCAAATTCTTCGTAAGCGTTCTCAAGAGTAGCTTTTCCATCAAGCTCAGGACAATACACGGAGGGAAACTTTTTAGCCATCTTGTTTTTCCTTTATTGGTTGGTGTTGATAAGAATACTATATACTAATTGTGAGCACATGTACACTTAGCTTTTGAGAGGAGCAGGGCCTTCCCACGTAGGCTGCAGGCGTGCGGCATGTGGGTACTCAGTAGGTCGAGCGAACTTCTCCGCTGCCTCCAGTGCCTCGACTTCTGAGTTGGCTTGTACCATTATATGGCGTGTGATGTACGTATTGCGGGTGTCACCGAAGAACACTGCCCATTCACTCATTAATCCTCCCACACAATCACTTTTACGTGGTCAGCAACGCGGTATTCAGTGGACCAATTCGTGTGGGTGTGAGTGACAGCGAGGAGAATGAGTGAGCCCAATACCTGAGCTTTGTCAACTTTCACCCAATCAATCGTGGACTCTTCATCCTTCGTGATCTCATGGACGCCTTCGTAATCGAATTGAAGATCGTCAATGAAAGCTATGACGTCGCCTTCGTCGATGAGTGTGACTGATTCGGTGTACACGATATCTCCTTTGTTGTTGTTGATAGTTATACTATATAACACTGCCTAGGAAATGTACACTTCCTAAGCAATGTTACACAGTATTACTAGACAGAGTATCCTTGGAATGGAGCGTTGACAAGGAATTCAAACATTTCCTTCGTATCCTCAGACCATTCTTCCATGTTAGGACCATGCTCTGCGAGAATGCTCTTTGCGTCGATTACCTCGAAGATGTACTGCAAAACCTCTTCTTCCGTTTCGTGAGCTTCGATGGAAGCGTTGTCGTTGCGAAAGTTCTGAGCGACTGAAGACTTGAGTTCGGACCAGGTTTTCATGATTTTCCTTTGTTATGTTTTGCTGTTGATAGTTATACTATATACTAGTCAATGATGCATGTACACAGCTCTTGGAAAAGCTCTTCTTCGTTGTCTGTGTAACGACGGAGGTAAATTTCGATTCGTTCACGAGGTCCTTCGAACTTGACGAGAGGCCAGTTGTTCTGAAGCCACGCATCGACAGTCAAGGTGAGACCTGTGGCTTTGCTTTCCTCTTCAATGAAGGACTCAAGCGATTCGTCGAATACGCAATCCATGAGAATGTATGCCATGATCTTTCCTTTTCATTTGCTGTTGATAGTTATACTATATAACACGAAGCAGGATTTGTACAATCCTGCTCCATGTTACTTAGTATTACTCCTTCGGTCCGATGTTCATCCAGAATTCTTCAAACGTATTCGAAAAGTCTACAAGGAATTCGTCCATCCAGTCCGAATCGTTGGCGACGAACCAATTCTTCCAAAGTATATACGGCTTGAGTTCGATGACGAATCCATTAGGAACCTGAACTCGAGTAACTTGGCAAAGAATTTCTGCACCATCGCTCAGACGCTCGATGAAGTCGAGCGGATAATCAAAGGACTCATCCATGACATCTTTTTTGTATTTGAATCCTGCGGCTTCGAGTGCTTCAATAGCGTTCATGATTTTCCTTTGCTATGTTTTGTTGTTGATAGTTATACTATATAACACTTCTCAAGATATGTACACTCTTGAGAAATGTTACATAGTATTACTTCGCGACTGCGTACTGAGTTTCGAGAACTCCGTAAGCGGCTTTGCTGCGTTCGATTCGCTTAGCGAAACGCTTGACTCGGAAATCGAGAGCTTCACGGGATTCTGCGTATTCAAGTACAAATGTCACAGTAGTGTCTTCAAGTTTTGTGGCAACAAGTGCGTGCTGTGCACTTTCAAAAGATTTCGCCCACATCTTGTGTGTGCTTCCGTCCTCGCATTCGAATGTAACTTTTACGAGGTCTTCACTTTTCACTTTGCGGGACATCTTGTTTCCTTTCGATTTGTTGTTGATAAGACTACTATATACTGCTGAGTGGTGGATGTACACTGCAGATTTAAGTGTACTTAGCGGACAATATAGGATATTGTAGAACTATCAACAACACAACAACTTAGGAGACGAAATGCTGGTAAACCGCTACTCTACCTTTAAATGCCGAGCGGACTACGGAAAGTCTTCTGATCGAAAGATGAAGCTGAAGCTTAAGCGAGCAGTACGACGTCGCGATAAGCAGATGTGGAAGCGTGAGCTCTGATGGCGGGTCGTAAAGCGAAACTTGGAGCGGTGCCGTTCGGTTCTTGTTTGACAGGCCATCACGAACGCTGTGAGGTCGAGGTGAAGCACTCTATTGGAGGAACTTCGGTTTGTCCTTGTGATTGCGGAGACAAACACGGAGCTGCTCAGATTAAGACAGCGGGTGCCAGCGATTTGATCGTCGAAATCATTAAGAAACACGGAATCGACAAGAAGCGGTTCTAAGTGTACAAGTGGCTGTTGGTAGTATATAGTTAAACTATCAACAGCCACTCAAGTTTAAAGGAAAAGAAAATGTATCTCGTACTAACTACCTTCGTAACAGGTGATACTTCGCAAGAGAGCTTCAATTCAAAAGCTAGGGCAATGGCTTATGTGTACGGTGTTTTGGACGTAGTCAAGTCCGTTGAGATCAAGCAGGTGCGATAATGGAGGTTACAGGAGTCGCGAACAATTCCACGCCTGAATCTCGTTTGCAGAGTCGCTTGCGAGCTCAGAAGATTGGTGACATTCAGACTGCCCTCATGACGAGACGAGCAATGGCGGTTTACATGGTGATCGCGGTAGCTGGATTGGTGTGGGTGCACCACATTTTCCCGAACTAGGGATTGTAACATATCTATGGTATAATTGACATCGACGCACCGACTTACGAAACTAAGTAGGAATGGGTGTGAAAATTCGGTGGATAAATTCATAGATATAATTAGTGCCGCTGGATATCCAACAACCATTGCGGGTGGAATTGTCTTCCTCTTTTTCTATTTGAGGAAACAAGAAGCTCTAATCCGAACTACCACTCGTGAGCAGATAAAAACTCTTGAAGAAGATTTAGAGAAACGCCGAGAAGAGATCATCCGTTTGGAAGCGGAGATTAAAGGTTTACGAACCCTTCTCACCATGACAGAAGACGAGTCCATCCTAAATCGCAGACGTGCAGAAAATGCGGAAGCAAGATTGAAGATAGCTGGTCTAGAATGAGCGTAGAACCTAAGAAGAAGAGTGCACGCAAAGAGGGTGTAAGACTTCTAGCAGTAGGAGTTCTTGCAATTATTCTTGGTGCAGCTGGAGCAAGCTTTACCATTTATTCAGCAAAGACGGGTGAGAAGGCTGCACAAGAGCAGGCAATCACTTTAGCTGAAGATAAGAAGCAATCCAACATTTGTCAGAACAACCCTGAAGAACCACTCTGTAAATTCTCTGATGAGATTCTGCAAAGCATGAATGCTAGTGGAACTAGAGGACCTCAAGGTGAACAAGGCCCAGCCGGTAAAGACGGCAAAGACGGTCTTGATGGAACTGACGGGGTTAATGGCAAAGATGGAAAGAATGGCATTGACGGTATTGATGGTACGCCTGGACCTGCAGGTCTAGATGGAGCCAGCGGTTTGAATGGAACCAATGGCGCGGATGGTGCAGCAGGAGCAGATGGTGCTATGGGCCCTATGGGTCCGCAAGGTCCTATGGGACCACCGGGTCCTCAAGGAGAGCCTGGCATTAATGGGACTGATGCTACTATGCCAACGCAATATCAGTGGACCAGAAACGGTATCACTGAGGTTTGTGTAGCTA
>Ga0307414_10000628_pt1 | contig 18067 bp, 14 predicted proteins | sample DK1Ometagenome_FD_203804 | JGI IMG/M metagenome (GOLD analysis project Ga0307414, IMG submission 203804) | Maize rhizosphere microbial communities from greenhouse at UC Davis, California, United States - DK15-O-3 | ecosystem: Host-associated > Plants > Roots > Rhizosphere > Soil | place: USA... | reverse complement strand
CATACATATTCTCAAATTCCTGATAATGAGCATTTAAAATTATATACACATTTACAAATTAAAGAAGATGCCCATACCTTATATGGGTTTTCTTCGTTAGTAGAAAGAGAGTTATTTAGGTTATTGATTTCTGTTAATGGCATTGGGGCCAATATTGCCAGAACCATGCTGTCGTCTTTAACGCCTTCACAAATAAAAGAAGGTATTGCAAAAGAAGATGTTGTATTAATACAGTCTATAAAAGGAATTGGTACTAAAACAGCACAACGTGTTATCATAGATTTGAAGGATAAAATCTTAAAGATTTATGATATGGATGAAGTTTCGGTTTCTAAAGACAATACCAATAAAAATGAAGCGTTATCTGCATTGGAAGTGCTTGGTTTTGTTAAAAAACAAGCTGAACGTGTTGTGGATAAAATTTTAATATCTCAACCCGATGCTAATGTGGAAACCATTATAAAACAGGCCTTAAAAAATTTATAATAGATTTTGAATATAGCTAATCATGTTTTTTATAAAGTAATTAAAAAATACTTTGTTTTAGTTTTTGTTCTTTTATTCTCTCTCGTGGTTTGGGCTCAAGAACCCGAACAAGATTCCATAATACCGGGCTTTAATTTAGGCAATATTAAAATGCCTAATCCTAACAGTGTAGAGTCTAAATACACCTACGACCCTATTACTGATAGATATATTTACACCGAAAAAATAGGAAATTATAATATTAATTACCCCATTATTTTAACCCCAAAGGAATACCAAGATTTGGTGGCAAGGGAAAATCTAAAAGCCTATTATAAAGAAAAAATAGATGCTTTTGATGGTAAAAAGGATGGCGCCAAAGATGGTCAGAAAAACTTATTGCCAGAGTTTTATGTAAAATCAGATTTTTTTAAATCCATATTTGGTAGTGATACTATTCAAGTCGTACCTCAAGGTTCTGTTGAAATGGATTTGGGTGTGCTTTTTTCTAAACAGGATAATCCCTCCTTTTCACCTAGAAACAGAAGCAATTTCACCTTCGATTTTGATCAACGCATCAGTCTGAGTTTACTTGGTAAAGTGGGAACACGACTTCAGGTAACAGCCAATTACGATACACAATCTACATTCGATTTTCAAAATCTTATCAAATTAGAATATACACCAACTGAAGACGACATCATTCAAAAAATAGAAGTCGGTAATGTGAGTATGCCTTTAAATAGTTCTTTAATAACAGGCGCACAAAGTTTATTTGGGGTTAAAGCGCAATTACAATTTGGGAAAACCACTGTTACAGGTGTATTTTCTGAGCAAAAATCACAATCAACATCTGTAGTCGCTCAAGGAGGTGGGACTCTAGAAGATTTTGAATTATTTGTCAGGGATTATGATGAAAATAGGCACTTTTATTTGTCTCAATATTTTAGGGACACTTATGATGAAGCTTTAAAAACCTATCCGTATTTAAATAATAAAGGATTACAAATTACTAGAATAGAAGTTTGGATTACCAACCGTAGCAATAGAACTGATAATGTTAGGAATATTGTGGCACTTCAAGATTTAGGTGAAAATGAAAAAATAGGCAATTTAGGAGTTACTGTTTTTGCGGGACCAGGAGCATTTCCAAATAATGAAAATAATGCTTTAAATCCAACAAATATTGGTGGAGGAGGTTCTCAGTTAACAAATGCCATTAGGGATATTGCTACAGTGCAGTCTGGTATTTCAGTTCCAAATTCAAGAGAAGGATTTGATTATGCAAAATTAGAAAACGCTAGAAAATTAGTTGAAGGTCAAGAATATATATTAAATAAAGATTTAGGGTATATTTCTCTAAATCAACGTTTAAATAATGATGAAGTTTTGGCTGTAGCCTTTCAATATACCATTGGAGGCCAAGTATATCAAGTCGGTGAATTTGCCAATGACGGTGTTGATGCCACCAATGTTACAACCAATGGTTCTGGACAAGTAACCAATGTAGTGAATTCAAGTCTTGTTTTAAAGATGCTAAAAAGCAGTATCACCAATGTGACACAACCTGTTTGGGACTTGATGATGAAAAACATTTATGATACAGGGGCTTATAACTTAAGCCAAGAAGATTTTAAACTGAATATTTTTTATACCGAAGCCTCACCCTTAAACTATATCACACCAGTTGGTTCAACACCTTTTCCGCCTCCCACTGGAAACGAAAAAACAATTGAAGAATCTCCCTTATTAAGATTATTTAATTTAGATAAATTAAATTTTAATAACGACCCACAAACGAACGGCGATGGGTTTTTTGACTTTGTTCAAGGGATAACAGTTTTGCCACAAAATGGAAAAATTATTTTTCCTAATGCTGAGCCTTTTGGGGAATATTTGTTTAACAGATTAGGTGGTGGTAATTACGATGATCCCTTATCATACAACGAAAACCAAGCAAAATATGTATATGATGTACTTTATAAAAGTACCAAAACAGCAGCTTTAGAAGCGATTGAAAAAAATAAATTTCAAATAAAAGGACGTTACAAATCCACTGGAGGTGATGGTATTTCAATTGGTGCTTTTAATGTGCCAAGGGGTTCTGTAAAAGTAACTGCTGGCGGTCGTGTTTTAGTAGAAGGTATTGATTATGTAGTAAACTATGAACTAGGACGTGTTCAAATTTTAGATGAAGCATTAAAAGCATCCAACACGCCTATAAATATTTCCACAGAAAATAATGCGGTTTTTGGTCAGCAAACCAGACGTTTTACGGGAATTAATGTGGAGCATAAATTCAATGAAAACTTTGTTTTGGGAGGAACACTTCTAAACCTAAGTGAACGCCCAATTACCCAAAAAGCTAATTATGGTACCGAATCTATTAACAACACCATTTTTGGTATCAATGGAAATTATGCCACCAAAGTACCATTTTTAACTCGTTTGGTAAATAAGTTGCCTAATATAGATACGGATGTAGAATCAAACTTATCATTAAGAGGTGAGTTTGCTTATTTAGCACCAGGAGCTCCTAAAGGTACAAATCTTAATGGCGAAGCTACTTCGTATGTGGATGATTTTGAAGGGACTCAAAACGCCATCGATTTAAAATCACAGTTATCATGGTTTCTATCCAGTAGACCTTTAGATTTAACAAATTCACCGGGTGATGACAATAATGGTATCCAAAATGGTTATGGTAGAGCGATGTTAAATTGGTATACCATCGATCCTATTTTTTATACTGGACAAAGACCCAATGGTATATCAGATGATGATTTATCGAGTTTATACACGAGTCGGGTTTTTATAAATGAACTTTTCCCAGACAGGGAATTGGTGCAAGGTCAAAATTCCGTTTTATTTACTTTGGATTTAGCATATTATCCAACTGAAAGAGGCCCTTATAATTTTGACCCTAATGCAACTAATGGAGTTTTAAATCCAGCAGAATCTTGGGCTGGTATTACACGTCAATTAACCTCAACGGATTTAGAACAATCAAACGTAGAATATATTGAATTTTGGTTACAAGATCCATTTCAAGAAAATCCTACAAATCCCGGTGGTAAATTGGTTTTTAACCTAGGAAATATTTCGGAAGATATTATTAAAGATGGCCGTAAATTATACGAAAATGGCCTTCCAAAAAATGGCGATGTAAGTTTGTTGCCACCTACAGCTTGGGGTAGTGTGGTGCCTCAAAATCAATCGTTGGTATATGCCTTCGATAGTACAGGAGAAGAGCGTGTCAATCAAGATGTAGGTTATGATGGATATAATGATGCTGAAGAAACCGCTGCATTTGGTGCTCAATTTGGGCCTGACCCCGCAAAAGATAATTATAATTACTTTTTAAATACAGATGGAAACATTTTTGATCGCTATAAACAATATAATGGACTAGAAGGAAACACACCAGACTCTTTTAGCGATACGGATAGAGGTGCCAACGCCCAGCCTGATGTAGAAGATATTAATCGTGATAACACCATGAATACGATTGATAGTTATTTTGAGTATGAATTGGATATTACAAGACAAAACCTACCTGAAGATCAATTGGGGTTTGATAATATGCCAGATTCGAATCCGCTAAAACAGTTTTTAAGGGATTTTAAGCAAAGACCTCGTGAGCTTCCTAATGGTGATAGTCAAAATGTGAGATGGTATCAATTTAGAGTTCCTGTACAAGGAAGCCACGTAACATCTGTTGGGGGTATTACAGATTTAAGATCGGTACGTTTTGCTCGTGTGTTTCTTAAAGAATTTTCAGAGAATACCATATTTCGTTTTGGAACTTTAGATTTAGTAAGAAGTGATTGGAGGCGATATACCCAAGCATTAGATAAAAATGATGCTACACCAGAAGATACACAGACAGATTTTTCGGTAGGGGTTATTGGCACGCTAGATAACGAAGGTAGTTATAGCCGTCCGCCAGGAATTGAACCCGAAGAACTTTTTAATAACAATACGGTCATACCTCAGAATGAACAATCATTAGTACTTAATGTCTGTAATCTAGAATCAGAAGATTCTAGAGGAGTATTCAAAAATATTAGTATTGACATGCGTCAATATAAAAAATTACGAATGTTTTTACACGCTGAATTAGGCGATTTAGGTTCTTTGACAAATAATGATTTAGTTGGTTTTATTCGGATGGGTAACGATTTAACCCAAAATTTTTACCAAATTGAAATTCCTTTACAAGTATCAACATCTACTACAAGAGAGGGTCTTTGGCCAGAAGACAACGAAATTAACATAGCAATTGAACTTTTGGGTCAGATTAAATCAAACGGTATTTCAGATGGAACCTTAACAAATGAAGACCCCACGTTTTATGATGTTGTAAATGGGGAATTAATAGCTGTAACAGATCCATTTTCTGGTTATGTTTCTGGACAACAACGCATTGGTGTCAAAGGGAATCCGAATTTTGGAGATATTAGAACGCTCATGGTCGGTGTTAAAAATGCTTCTGATACTAATAGTAATGATATTTGTGCTGAAGTGTGGTTTAATGAACTTCGCTTATCTGACATGGATAATGAAGGTGGTTGGGCAGCAGTGGTGAGCATGGATAGCAATTTTGCAGACTTCATGAATATAAGTGCTACTGGAAGGCAAAGTACCTCTGGGTTTGGCAGTTTAGATCAAGGCCCAAGTCAGCGCAGCCTTGAAGACGTAAAACAATATGATGTTGTTACCAACATAAACGTTGGTCAGTTATTACCAAAAAAGTGGGGCATTCAAATTCCGTTTAATTATGGGCAAAGCGAAGAACTCATTACACCAAAATACGACCAGTTTTATGAAGATTTAACCTTACAATCTCGATTAGAGGCAGCAAATACTAGTGATGAAAAAGAAATAATAAGACAACAATCTGAAGATTATACAAAAAGGCAAAGCATCAACTTTATAGGGGTTAAAAAAACAAGAACTACCGATGCAACGCCTCGTTTTTATGATGTGGAGAATTTAACCTTAAACTATTCTTATAACGAAGTAGAGCATCGTGATTTTGAAATAGAAAACTCCGAAAATAAAACAGTTAGGGTGGGGGCCAATTATGCTTTCAATTTTAATCCAGTTACTATAGAGCCTTTTAAAAAGAATGATTCCTTGTTTACTGGTAAGTATTGGAAAATACTAAAAGATTTTAATATCAATTTATTGCCAGCAAGCTTTACCTTAAATACAGATATCAACAGACAATTTAATAAACAAAAATTTAGGGATATTGATCTTGGTAGTGGCAATATTGGTATAGAGGAGTTATTCAGAAGAAATTATACCTTCGATTTTCAATACACAATTAATTATGCTCTAACCCAATCGCTACAATTAAATTTTACTGCAGCTAATAATAACATAGTTAGAAATTATTTTCAAGATGATATTCTTAATGGCGAACAAGATCCCAATTTGGATGTATGGGATGGTTTTCTGGATTTTGGAGACCCCAATAGACAATCTCAAAAATTAGGAATTACTTATAAATTACCTTTTGATAAAATACCAACTTTCAATTTTATTAATGCAACTTATGAATATGGCGGGGATTTTCAATGGCAAAAGGGATCTGATTTATATGGTAATTTAGAACTCGATGGGCAGACTTATGATTTAGGGAATAACATTCAAAACGCCAATACCCATAGTCTTAATTCATCGTTAGACATGAATAAATTTTACAGATACATTGGCTTGGTTAAGAAACCTATTTCTAGAGCAAGTGCCACAAATACTAATAGGGGTGGGCCTCCTGGTCCTGGACAAAACAATCCTGTTCAAACAAACAGAAAAAGCCAATCAACCACTAAATTGTTGAATGCTGGTGTGGATATATTAACAAGCATAAAGCGAATTCAATTTAATTATACCGAAACCAATGGTACTTTTTTACCAGGATATACACAAACTCCTGGTTTTATTGGTACTCTTAAACCAACTTTAGGTTACACGTTTGGTAGCCAAAGTGATATTAGGTATCTAGCAGCCAGTCGTGGATGGTTAACCTTGTATCCAGATTTTAATCAACAATATACAGAAACACATACCAAACAATTGGATATTTCTGCAAGTTTACAGCCGGTAACCGATTTACAAATAGATGTTATAGGTAACAGAACTTATTATGAAAATTATACTGAAAACTTTAGAGTCAATAATAATGCTGGAGATTTGCAATATGAATCTTTAACTCCAAATACGTTTGGAAACTTTAATATTTCCACACTTTTAATTAAAACGGCATTTAGCGTAAGCGATGAAAATACATCGGATGCGTTTAATGATTTTAGAACAAACCGACTTACCATTGCTAGGAGGTTGGCACAAGAAAGAGGTGCGGATGTTAATGATGTAGATGCAGATGGTTACCCAAATGGGTTTGGAAAAAACAGTCAGGCCGTATTATTGCCAGCTTTTTTAGCGGCTTACACGGGGCAAGATGCTAGTAAAGTAAAACTGGGAGCATTTAGGAACGTGCCTATTCCTAATTGGGACTTAAAATATACAGGTTTCATGAAGTTTGCATGGTTTAAAAAGAATTTCAGACGTTTTTCGGTAAACCATGGTTATCGTTCTACCTATACCATTAACCAATTTAGGTCTAATTTAGATTTTAATGGTATCGATTATGGGTTGGATTATGCATCGCAACCAAATGATGATTTGGATCAATCCGGAAATTTTAAAAATCAAATATTATATAGCAATATAAATTTAGCAGAAATGTTTAGCCCGCTTATAAGGATTGATATGGAAATGCAAAATTCTATAAAGATTTTGGCTGAAATTAAAAAAGACCGTTTGTTATCACTTAGTTTCGATAATAATTTAATGACAGAAATACAAGGGAATGAATACATTTTAGGCTTGGGCTATAGAATAAAGGATTTACGCATACGTTCTAATTTAGCAGGACCAAGCCAACGTATTGTTAGCGACTTGAATATGAAAGCTGATGTTTCTATTAGGGACAATAAAACCATAATTAGGTATTTAGATTTAGAAAACAATCAAATCACCTCTGGACAAACCATTTGGATGGTAAAATACTCGGCTGATTATGCCTTTAGTAAAAACCTAACAGCGCTATTTTATTTCGATTATTCGTTTTCAGAATATGCTATTTCAACAGCATTTCCGCAAACAACCATCCGTTCTGGATTTACTTTAAGATATAATTTCGGAAATTAAAAATATCTGTTTGAATTTAAAGTTCGAATAGATACATTTGTCCATATTTAATTTAAAAAAATCACATGAATATTCCATCAGAATTAAAATATACAAAAGACCACGAATGGGTTAAAATTGAAGGCGATATTGCTACTGTAGGTATTACGGATTTTGCCCAAAGTGAATTAGGCGACATTGTATATGTTGAGGTTGAAACCTTAGATGAAACCCTAGAATCCGAAGAAATTTTTGGAACGGTAGAGGCTGTAAAAACAGTGTCGGATTTGTTTTTACCATTATCGGGTGAAATCATTGAATTTAACAATGGTTTAGAAGATGAGCCTGAAAAGGTTAATAAAGATCCTTATGGTGATGGCTGGATGATAAAAATAAAATGTTCAAATTTAAGTGAGGTTGATGGTTTGTTATCTTCTGAAGCATATAAAATACTAATAGGTGCTTAAAAAACAGGTGTTTTTTATAACTATTTTTTATTCTTTGGCACTGGCTTCAGTTTGTTTAATATCATTTAAAAAGTTGCCAGACATAGGAGTTTCTTTTGGAGACAAGTTATTTCACTCATTTACATACGTTATTTTAGTTTTCTTATGGTATAACTCTTTGGTTTTTCACTTTAAAAGAGATAAAATAAATTCCATAATATATGCATCTATTATAGGCATCATTTTTGGTATAATTATTGAGGTATTGCAAGGAGTGTTTACAACCACAAGGCATGCTGATGTGTTTGATGTGTTAGCGAATTCCTTAGGGGTTTTAGTTGCCGCATCTCTGTTAGTGTTAAAAAATAGAAATACAGTTAAAAAATCATAAACGCTTGCAATTTTGATAAATAAATAGTTATTTTACCATCCTTACAAAAACAGTAAAATTATGGAACCTAAAAAAAATCCTAAAGCTAATGTTGGACGTAACAGTTCACTTTACTTCGCAATTGGTTTAATGCTTATGCTATTCTTAACCAATTTCGCTATTAATTATAAAACCTATGACAAGTCTACTATTGATATAGGTCAGTTAAATTTAGATGAAGAAATAGAAGAGGAAATTCCAATTACGCAGCAATTGGTAACTCCTCCGCCACCGCCACCACCTCCAGCACCAACTGAAGAGATTGAGATTGTTGAAGATGAAGAAGAGGTTGAGGAAACAGTTATACAATCTACCGAAACTAGTCAAACTGAGAAAATTGTTGAAATAAAACAAATTGTAGTTCAAGAAGTAGAAGAAGAGTCTGAGGTACCATTTGCCGTTATTGAAAATGTTCCAACTTTCCCAGGCTGCGAAAAAGGAGATAATAATGCAAAGAGAAAGTGCATGTCTGACAAGATTCAAGAATTTGTTAATAAAAATTTCAACACAGATTTGGCAAGTGATTTAGGATTATCTGGAAGACAACGTATTACTGTATTATTTAAAATTGATAAAACAGGCAGTATTACTGGTGTTCAAGCTAGGGCGCCACATCCAGGATTAGAAAAGGAAGCTTCTAGGGTTATTAATAAATTGCCAAAAATGTTGCCAGGTAAGCAACGTGGTAAAGCAGTTACAGTGCCATATTCATTACCTATTGTTTTTGTAGTTCAAGAGTAATTTTTTTAGAATAGTTCTTTAATATAAAATCCCGAAGCAAAATTTTGCTTCGGGATTTCTTTTTGGTATACTTATTGTGATTTTAGCATAATATTAACATTTAAAATTTAATCATTATGAAAACTTCAAAAAAAAGTCACGACCTCATTCGGCAAAATGAGCTAGCCGTAAAAAAATCACAAAAGCATGATGCAAATTTACAAAAAAACTCAGTCTTATTTTTTCAAGTGGGGTTGATTGTATGCTTACTTGCAGCCTATAGTTTGCTTGAAATGAAATTTGAAAAACCTATTCCCAATTATGTTTCAGATTTTACAATTGTTGAACCCGATGATTTTGTTGACATTTCATTCGTTCCAGAAACTCCTAAATTAAAACCTGTTATCCAACCAAAATCTGTTAGTAAATCTTTAGAGCCGGAAATCGTGCCAAATGATGCACCTATATCTCCTTTTGATGATGTGCCAAAACCTCCAGTTACAAATAAATCTATATCACCTAGTGACGTGAAAGTTGTTAATATGCCAGATGATATTCAATTGCCATTTGAGTTTGTTGAGACAGTTCCAATCTACCCAGGTTGTGAAAATGAAAAAACTAATACTGCTAAACGCAAATGTATGTCTGATAAAATATCACAATTGGTACAAAAACAGTTTGATATTGATTTAGCAAGTGAGCTAGGTTTATCCGGGAAACAAGTTATAAGAACGCAATTCAAAATTGATAAAACAGGACATGTTTCAGATATTAAAATACAGGCTTTACATCCAAAACTAAAACAAGAAACAGAACGGGTTATTAATAAAATTCCTGAAATGAAGCCGGGCATGCAAGGTGATAAACCTATTGGAGTTATCTATACATTACCAATAGCATTTATGATTCAAAATTAAAAATAAATTTTTATATTTTCAAACCGTTATCTCATTCGTGATAGCGGTTTTTTTAATGGCTCATTATTAAAATTATACTATCTTTCAACTCTAAATAAACTCTTTCTAATTCTCATGAAGCTAATCATTGTTCTACTTCTATTTTTAGTTCAATATAATGCCTTTTCACAAGAATTATCTTATAACGAAAAACCTCCAGTTTATCCCAATTGTGAGGAAATTTCATTTGATGCACAACAAAATTGTTTTAACAACCAAGTACATCAATTTATTTTCGAAAACTTCAAAGTGCCTCAACATGTTTTAGATGCAAAATATAAAGGAGAAGTATCTGTTATTTTTGAAGTAGATGTTAAAGGACAATTTAAAGTTATTTATACAGATGCTATGTATGATGAGCTGAAAGAAGAAATGAAACGTGTGTTCAGCTTGTTTCCAACCATAAAGCCCGGAACTTATAATGGCAAACCTACATATAAGCAATACTCACTAGCTGTTAAAATACCATTGGTTAATCAAGATTTTTCAATAGAGAATACTTCAAAACCAAATGAAATAGTTCAAATTCAAGAAAAGGCCCAAAGGGAATTTGATAGTGTGAATAGTAATTTAACTGCATTCACGAATAAAGCTTATTCCAGTCAATTAAATATTCCTTTCATCCACAGTGATTATGCGCGATTCGATAGAAATATGAATGTGATTGGCACCAATAGCCATACGGCATCTAAACCTTTTATTTATGAGGATGTTTCTAGGTATTATGACATTGAAAAAGAAAAAGAATCACTAAAAAAGGAATCAAGGACTTGGGCAGAAAAAAAACTTTGGAATGAGCATTTAGTAGCATTACAAGGTAAAGATTATTGGTTTACAATTGACCCCATTTTAGATTTACAAATGGGAAAAGATACCGAAGCCAACTTTGGTTCAACCTATAATAATACACGTGGATTTTTAGTGCAAGGTGGTTTGGGCAAGAAATTTAATTTTTATACGTCGGTTTTTGAAAGCCAAGGTCGATTTGCACACTATGTAAACAATTATGCCGAAAGTTTAAAGGCATTTGGTCCAGATCCGGCTATTATCCCAGGGCGAGGCATAGCAAAACGTTTTAAAACGGATAGTTATGATTATCCTGTGGCAGAAGCGTATTTATCATATTCGCCAACAACGTTTTTAAATGTTCAATTTGGACATGGTAAAAATTTTATAGGTGATGGGTATCGATCATTATTATTGAGTGATGTGGCCAGTCCGCACCCATTCCTAAAATTAAACACCACGTTTTGGAAAATAAAATACACCAATACTTGGATGTGGTTAAAAGATGTTAGGCCAGAGGTTACCGAGGATAAAGCATTTTTAACTAAATACATGGCAACTCATTATTTGAGTTGGAACGTGTCTAAACGATTTAACTTAGGTTTATTTGAATCGGTGTTATGGACTAATAGTAACGATAGAGGTTTTGATGTGAATTATTTAAATCCCATTATATTTTACAGAGCCATTGAATTTGAAACTGGACAAGGTGCTGGTAACGCCATTTTAGGGGCTTCAGCAAAATATAAATGGAACAACAACATCAATATTTATAGTCAATTTATTTTGGATGAGTTTTCTCTTAGCGATGTCAAAGGAGGGGAAAAAAGTTGGAAAAATAAATTCGGATACCAACTTGGGGTTAAATATTTCAATGCTTTTAAAGTTGATAATTTGCTATTGCAGTTTGAATACAATAGAATAAGACCCTATACTTATTCACATAATACGGTGTTGAATTATGGGCATAACAACCAATCGATGGCACATTTATGGGGAGCCAATTTTAGTGAAACTATTCTTATTGGACGTTACCATTATAAACGATGGTTTGCCGATGCTAAACTTATTTTTGGCGTAAGAGGACTCGATTTTAACAACAGCACAGATAATTTTAGTTATGGTGGTGATATTTATAGAAACTATGAAGATAGGCCTTTTGATACAGGTGTTGAAGTGGGTCAAGGGATCAAAACCAACACATTTAATGGCAATATTCAAGCAGGTTATTTAATTAATCCAGCATCGAATCTAAAAATATTTGCTGATATTACTTTTAGAAATTTTAACCCAGAAGCCGAGACTACTACCACTTTTAATAGAAATACTCTGTGGTTTAACCTTGGGATACGAACCGATTTGTTTAATTGGTACTTTGATTTTTAGTTTATAAAAGGCATTACTTTTTTATAATTAAAAGCATTGCTCAAAATGCATTAATAAAGTATCTTTGCACTCGCATTATTAAAGAGACTTACACACAAAACGTTGGACGCTACAAATTCTTCATTAACAACAGATTCTGTGATTTCAGATTTTAAGGAAATCACTAAAATGCGCTTGGCTATAAGTGTGGTTTTTTCATCACTTGCAGGCTATTTGTTAGGGGTCGATGTCGTAGATTTTAAAACCTTGATATTATTAGCTTTCGGAGGTTATTTTATGGTGGGAGCTTCAAACGCTTTTAATCAAATTATTGAAAAGGATTTAGATGCTTTAATGGATCGTACCAAAAATAGACCTATACCTGCGGGGCGTATGTCCGTTAACACGGCCTTTGTTATTGCGTCTGTTTTTACCTTATTGGGAATGGTTATTTTATATACCATCAACAAGCAAACTGCCATGTTTGGTGCTATTTCCATTTTTATATACACTTGTGTTTATACGCCATTAAAAACTAAAACACCTCTATCGGTTTTTGTTGGAGCCATTCCTGGAGCTATTCCTTTTATGTTAGGTTGGGTAGCTGCAACAGATAATTTTGGTATAGAACCAGGCACCTTATTCGCTTTGCAATTTTTTTGGCAATTTCCTCATTTTTGGGCTATTGGATGGTTTTTATTTGAAGATTACAAAAGAGGGGGTTTTTTTATGTTACCTACAGGAAAACAAGATAAAGGCACGGCAGTACAAACCATTATGTACACAATCTGGACTTTGATAGTTTCAATTATTCCTGTTTTTGGTTTTACGGGTGGATTACAATTATCTATAATAGCAGCCATATTGGTATTTATTTTAGGTCTCGGGATGCTATATTATGCCATTCAATTATTTAAAAAAATGACCGTGCAAGCAGCAAAACAACTAATGTTGGCAAGCGTATCCTATATTACATTGGTTCAAATTGTTTACGTCATCGATAAATTTATAAGATAAATCATGGATTTAACTCAAGGTACTTTAGAAGAAAAAAACAATAGAGCAAAAAAGATGATGCTTTGGTTCGGTATTATTTCCCTTATTATGTCGTTTGCAGGTTGGACAAGTGCGTTTGTGGTTAGTAGCTCAAGACCAGATTGGTTAAAAGATTTTCAATTGCCAAACGCGTTTATTGTTAGCACCATAGTTATAATACTAAGCAGTTTCTCCTTTTTTTTGGCAAAACAAGCACTAAAGAATAATAAAAAACAATTAACTACTATCTGGTTATTTGTAACACTTATATTGGGTTGCGTTTTTATTTTTAATCAATTTTCAGGTTTTCAACAAATAATAGACTTAGGTTATAATTTTACGGGACCAACCAGTAATGTGACCATGTCTTATATTTATCTAATAGCTGTTGTACATATTTTGCACGTTGTTGTTGGGTTAATATGTTTAATAGTAGTTATTTACAATCATTTTAGAAAAAAATATAATGCCACTAGCATGTTAGGGTTCGAACTGGCATCCACCTTTTGGCACTTTATAGATATCCTTTGGATATATCTATTTTTGTTTTTATATTTTATTAGATAATATTTATTTTAAGAGTCTTGTGTCACATCCCGTGAGGCGCTTATTTAAAGTCTTTATAATTTAGTGCTGGATGTTTTATTAGAAAAATAAATTGATTATTTTTGTCCAACTTTTATAAAAAAAACCAATATATATGAGTAATACAGTTGTAGCCGCTGAAATTGAGGGTAAAGCTTGGGGAGGTGGTAACGAGCCATTAAAAGCAAGTTATGGTAAAATGATGATGTGGTTTTTCATCGTGTCTGATGCTTTAACTTTTTCTGGGTTTTTAGCAGCCTACGGATTTTCAAGATTTAAATTTATTGATTATTGGCCAATAGCCGACGAAGTATTTACTCACGTACCGTTTTTACATGGTCAAGAGTTGCCCATGATTTATGTAGCATTCATGACGTTTATTCTTATCATGTCATCTGTAACTATGGTTTTGGCTGTGGATGCCGGGCATCATTTAAATAAAGGAAAAGTTACCATTTATATGTTTTTAACTATCATAGGAGGGTTAATATTTGTAGGGTCTCAAGCTTGGGAATGGGCAACATTTATCAAAGGAGATTTTGGTGCCGTTCAAACAAAAGGAGGTAATATTTTACAGTTTGTAGATACAGAAGGTCATAGAGTTGCGTTAAGGGATTTTGTTGTTGCAGAACACACCGAAAGATTACAACATGAAAGGAAAAATGGTATTTGGTTTCGTGAAGAAGGTACCTTGCCAACATATTCTGTTGAAGAAGTAGTTAAAGGTTTAGAATCCCATGAAAATATATTGGTAAGAACACAATTGCTTAATGAGCATGGTGAGAAAACGGTTCTTTCTAGAGCAGAATCATTAAAACAATTAAAAAACAACGGAACACATGTTGTAGAAGGCGCCAACTTACGCGAAAACGAATATGGTTCTCCCTTATTTGCCGATTTCTTTTTCTTCATTACAGGTTTCCATGGATTTCACGTATTTTCTGGAGTTGTTATTAACATCATCATTTTCTTTAATGTTATTTTAGGAACCTATGAAAAACGTAGAAGCTACGAAATGGTTGAAAAAGTGGGTCTTTATTGGCACTTTGTAGATTTAGTTTGGGTATTTGTATTCACGTTCTTCTACCTTGTTTAATAAATAAAATATTAAAAAATGGCACACGCACATAAATTAGAAATATTTAGAGGCTTAGTTAAATTTAAATCCAATACCCAAAAAATTTGGGGCGTTTTAATTTTCTTGTCAATTATAACAGCTGTTGAGGTTGTTTTAGGGATTTACAAGCCAGAATCTTTAATGGCTAAGTTTATTGGGATGAAAATTCTAAACTGGATATTCATCATATTAACACTAGTAAAAGCCTATTATATTACCTGGGATTTTATGCACATGCGCGATGAAGTGAGAGCATTAAGAATCATGGTGGTTTGGACAGCAATATTTTTAATTCTATACTTGATTTTCATCCTATTGCAAGAAGGAGGTTATATTGAAAGCATATACTCTTCAGGTTACGTAAAAAGAGATTTTTAATGCATATTATATTGTTAAAAGATAAATTCAAGGTGGTTATTTAAACCACCTTTTTTATTTTTGCAAATCGGTTTGTAATAACAGAATATTTCAATGGATTATAAAAAAATTGCCCGCTACGTAGTGTTAGGAATTCTGTTTTTTCTTCCTGTAACATTTTTATTGTTATTATATCCTGCCACACACAATTACACACCGTTGGATATTGTTAATGAATCTGTTTTGGATTTAAACGAATTTTCATCAGATTCAAAAGAACAAATTGTTTTAAGTGACCATATTACGGTACTGGGTTTTTTTGGAAATCAACCTATTGAAAAATCGATTGCGGCATCCAATTTAAAAGAATTGGTTTACGATAAATTTAAAGGATTCAAGCGGTTTCAAGTGGTGATTGTTGTTCCAAAAGGAACGGAATCGGAAGTGGAATCTTTAAAAAAGGAAATCAATACGTATGAAGATATTCGATTTTGGCATTTTGTTTTTGGAGACATGGAAACCATTCAGAATCTATTCAAAAGTTTGGAAAGTAATGTGGTTTTGGATGCCGATTTGGCAACGGATAATGTTTTTATAATCGATAAAGATTTAAATCAAAGAGGTAGATTGGATGATAGAGAAGATAACGACATCGCTAAAAACAGGGCTATTTTTGGTTTGTCTTCATACAATTGTATTGAGGTAGCCGAAATCAAAAATAAAATGAGTGAAGATATGCGTATTCTTTTTACGGAATATAGACAGAAAAGAAAAGGCGATTTTGATACGGAAGCAAGAAGAGCTAACGATTTAAAACAAGATGATGAAGAAAACTAATTATTCATATATAGGCATTGCCTTTATTATTCTAGTTTTTGGTATTTATTTTATTCCAAGAATTGTTGATAGAATTACAAATGATGATGTTTCTAGAAAAGAAAGTAGAACCAATCTTAAAACAGAAGTAAAGAAATCTAAATCCGATTTGGCATTTATAGAAATTGATAATGAACCAAAAAAAGTTCCTAGTTTTTCTTTTATGAATCAAGATGGAAAAACAATATCCAATAAAGATTATGAAGGAAAGGTATATGTCATTGAATTCTTTTTTACAACCTGTCCAACTATTTGCCCAAGAATGAATTCAAATTTGGTTAAGATTCAAAATGAATTCAAGGATTTTGAAAATTTTGGAGTGGCATCTTTCACCATTAATCCAGAATACGATTCCCCCGACATATTAAAACAATATGCTAAAAAATATGGAATTACAAATCCGAATTGGCATTTAATGACAGGTGATAAAAATGCTATTTACAAACTCTCAAACGAAGGTTTTAATTTATATACCGCTGAGGAAGAAGATGTAGTAGGAGGATTTGAGCATTCAGGAAATTTTGCTTTAATAGACAAGAATGGGTTTATTCGTTCTAGAAAAGATGAATTTGGAAATCCTATAATTTACTATAAAGGCATTGTTTCCGAAGAAGAAAAAGTAGACGATGACGGTTCAAAAGAAGAAATTAGTGCGTTAAAGGAAGATATAAAAAAATTGCTAAATGAATAGTTCAGAAGACATATTAGACCAAAAAAAGTATAACAAATTAATTGTTATTTTATCAGTAGCTATCCCGGTAGTTGTTGCCATCTTGTTCGGAGTAAAAATCCCAAATGTAGAGCCACTTTCTTTTTTGCCGCCAATTTATGCCACTATAAATGGATTAACAGCCATTATTTTAGTGATAGCTTTTATCGCAATTAAAAACAAAAATATAGTACTTCATGAAAATTTAATGACTACGGCCATTTGGTGTTCGGTAGTGTTTTTAGTGATGTATGTGGCCTATCACATGACGAGCGATTCTACCAGATTTGGAGGCGAAGGCACTATTAAGTATATCTATTATTTCATTTTGATTACACACATATCGCTATCAATTGTTGTAATACCTTTTGTTCTAATTACGTATGTTCGAGCTATAACCAATAATATTGAAAAACATAAAAAAATAGCTAAAATAACATTTCCGTTGTGGCTTTATGTGGCTATTTCTGGCGTTATTGTTTATATCATGATTTCTCCATATTATGTTTAAATTCAAGCATAAAATAGTAGTCTTTTCTCTTTTATCTTTTGTCTTTAGTCTTAGGACAAATGCACAATGCGCTATGTGCAGGGCCGTGTTGGAAAGTGAAGAAGGACAAGGTGCCGCACAAGGTATAAATGATGGTATTATATATCTGATGGCATTCCCATATATTCTAATAGCAGGGATAGCATATTTTATTTATAGAAAGTTTTACCGACAGAATTCTAATGTTAAATAACCTATAAATTTTTTTTTATTCGAAGCATGTAACTTTTCTTTGTTTAAATAGTCTAACTCTTAAAGAGTCAGTTCCATCAATCAATCAAAAGATGTTACAAATTAAAAATTTACACAAATCCTATCCCATAGGACACACCAGTTTACATGTTTTAAAAGGTATTGATCTCTCTGTAGAAGAAGGGGAAATGGTTGCCATTATGGGGTCTTCAGGTTCTGGAAAATCTACATTGTTAAATATTATAGGGATGCTTGATGAAGCTGATTCAGGGGAATAT
>Ga0307414_10000626_pt1 | contig 18074 bp, 6 predicted proteins | sample DK1Ometagenome_FD_203804 | JGI IMG/M metagenome (GOLD analysis project Ga0307414, IMG submission 203804) | Maize rhizosphere microbial communities from greenhouse at UC Davis, California, United States - DK15-O-3 | ecosystem: Host-associated > Plants > Roots > Rhizosphere > Soil | place: USA... | reverse complement strand
TATTATTCGGTTGCAAATTTACGATATTGTAAAAACCTAGCCTAAGAGTTTAATTAAAATATTTAATCAACTTGCTTTAAGTTATTTACAATTTATAATGTTTCATCAACATCTTTTCATAAACCGTATCCGGCAAAATACGTTTAAGCACAATGGAGAATTTTTGCATAAACGCCCCTACTTTGTAATGCACTTTAGGGTTTTTGGTATTAATCACTTTTAAAACCGCTTGCGCCATCATAATTGGATTGCTTCCACTATCTACATGCGTGTTCATCAATTTTAAAGTATCACCATAAGGTTTATTGTATGGTGAATTTTCCAAAAGTGGCGCATGATATCTGCTGGCAGCTATGTTTGTAGCAAAATCTCCAGGCGCTATATTAGTCATTTTAATATTAAAATCTTTAAGTTCCATTCTAAAAGCCTCTGTTATAAGCTCTAATGCTCCTTTACTAGCACTATAAATTCCTCTATAAGGCAATCCCATATAACCTGCAATTGATGTGATATTTATTATTAATCCCGAACATTGCTCGCGCATTTGTGGTAAAACGGCCTTAATAACATTGATTGGGCCAAAAAAATTAGTATCAAAATTTGTTTTAATTTCTGCTTCTGGAATTTCTTCAATAGGACCTGTAATACCAGCACCTGCATTGTTTATTAGCACATCTATCCTACCCTCATTTTCAATAATTGTTTGGATGGTTTTTTGAATGGTATCGATGTTTTTCACATCTAATTTTAAAATGGGAAATTCACTTTCGGTATAATGTTCAGGGTTTCTGCTCGTGCCATAAACAATAAATCCGTTTTCAGATAAAAATTCCCCTATTGATTTTCCTATTCCCGAAGAACCTCCCGTAATTAAAACAACTTTAGCCATATTTTAATTAATATTAATAATGTAAAATTAGGAATGAATTTTATATGTGAGCAATAATGTGAATATGTTTTGAGTAAAAGAAGTGAATTTTGGAGTTTTGTGAATCAGATTCCCGCCTTCGTGGAAATAAAGAAAAAAAGGCAAGCTACCTACATCACACCGCTACGACCATTTACCTTTGCTGCGTTCCCGCCCTGGAGGATTCAACAGGAGCTGGTTGTGTAGGACTTGCCGGGTGCAAAGATACAACCATTTTAAAATTTTCACAATGATTTTTTAAACTGATTTTAAATAAATATCTTGCCTAAAATTTATATTAAAAATGAAACTATTTAAATACCTAACAATCATATTTTTAAGCTGTTTTATTGTCTCTTGCGGAACTAATTCGGGTAAAAACAAAAGTGATATTGCAATTAGAATCAACGCTAAAGAGAATACAATTTCTAATGCTGAAATCTTAATACTTTCAATTGAAAACCTTAAAAACCATCCTATTGATTCGGTTAGTTATACTTTAAACGGAAAATCGATAAAAGAAAACACCGATTTGAAAAACATCAAATTAGGAAATCAAAATATTGAAGCCATTGTATATTATGATAAAAAACAACAAAAAGTAGCTTCCAAAATAACTGTTTTAAATAATGAACCTCCAAAAATATATACTTATAAAATTATCAATGAATATCCGCATGATATAGCATCCTACACTCAGGGTTTAGAGTTTTATAATGATACTTTATATGAAAGTACGGGTCAGCAAGGTAAATCTAAACTTAGAAAAGTTGATTATAAAACAGGCAACATATTAAAAAACGTCGATTTAGCCAATCAATATTTTGGTGAAGGACTTTCTGTTATAAACGATAAAATTTATCAGCTTACTTGGCAAAACGGCGTGGGCTTTGTTTATAATACAACGAGTTTAGAAAAACTAAACGAATTCAAATACGGAAAAAGTAAAGAAGGTTGGGGCTTATGTAATGATGGAAAAACTTTGTATAAAAGTGATGGTACAGAAAATATTTGGTTGTTAAATTCAAATACCTTAGCAGAAGAAGATCATATACAAGTCTATACAAATAAAGGCAAGATTGTTGAAATAAACGAATTGGAATGGATTAATGGTGAGATTTATGCAAACCGTTGGCAAAAAGACGGTGTTGCTATTATTAACCCGGAAAATGGTGCTGTAATTGGTGTTATAGATTTTTCACCGTTAAAAAAATTGGTGACCCAACATGATGCTTTAGACGTTCTTAATGGGATAGCGTACAATCCTAAAACCAAAACCATTTTTGTTACAGGAAAATATTGGGATAAATTATTTGAGGTTGAAATCGTTAAATAGTTCTGTTCACTCAACCAAAGCACCAATTCACTCATTATAACTTTAATTCCTAGACTTTCTTATAGTTATTTGAACTATGAGAAAAGTTATAAATATAGATATCCCAAAACCTTGCCATGAGGATTGGAACAAAATGACACCTGATGAAAAAGGTCGACATTGCGCTGTTTGCGAAAAAACCGTGTTTGATTTCACATCTAAAACCGATGAACAAATCGTTAGCATATTTGAAAAAAATAAAAATCTTTGTGGCCGATTTAAAAGCACTCAACTTAAAAGAGAACTTGTTTTTAGTAGAAAGGAGAAAAATAATTATGTAACGTTTCTAGCTTCAGGATTATTTGCTTTTATTGGTTTAAGTAGTCAAGATATTCATTCTCAAAGAGAAACAAATGTGGTTCAAATAGATTCATCAAATCAAAGTGACATTATTGGTAAAGTCCAAAGCCAAACCTTGGAAAAGGATTCTATTAACGGATTAGTATTAGATAATGCTAAACTTCCTCTAATAGGTGTAAATGTTTTAATTAAAGGAACCAATATTGGTACAGTAACCGATTTTGATGGAAATTTTTCTATTGAGGCAAAACAAGGAGAGACTTTGGTTTTTAGCTACATAGGATATGAAACAAAAGAAGTTAGAATCACTACAAAATTAAAGCAAAATATTGCTCTTGAAATGGAGGAACAAATCTCAGGCGAAGTAATTGTAATCGCTGGTGGAGCATACGCTCAATCATCTTATTTATATTCACCAGAAGAATTAGAAAATAAAAAATTAAGAAAATTAAGAAAAGATAATTATTATTCTTTTTATAAAAACCAATATAAAGAATATCGGAGAAAAATAAAAAGTGGTGAAGCCAAACGTACCAATGTTGGTAGCTTTTTACATAAAATCTCAAATATTTTCAGATGAGCAAATATTTAGTTTTGCCTTGATTGATACCTGAAAAAAGCATAAGAAAATGGTATAAACATTAACCCAGCAATAACAAAAACAAAAAAAGCATTTTGTAAACCAAAAGCGTGTGACAAATATCCAATAAATGGGGGTCCTATTAAAAACCCAACTGTAGCATAGGTAGATATTATTGAAATAGCCATTCCTGGTGAATATTTTTTTGATGTCCCAGCCAGTAGAAACGTCATAGGAAAGATAGGTGCTGTACCAAACCCCACGAGGCAAAATCCGAATAAAGCTGACCAAAAGAAGGGAAAAATAACAGCTATAGAAACGCCTAAAGCAATTAATAAAGCACTCACAATATATGTTTTTTGTACACCAAACTCTTGTACAATTCTATCAGAAAAAAATCTTGAAAAAGCCATGGTTGCCATAAATGTAAGATAGCCATAAGTAAAAACTTCTTCTTTAACGATTTCTTTAAAATATACTCCGCTCCAATCAAACATACCGCCTTCGCACATAGCTCCAAAAAATATGATAACACCCAAATACAGAATAAAAGTGTCTGGTTTTCCTATAATTAATTTATTACCTGAAATAGATTTATCTTTCTTTAAAGTATATCTATAAGATGCCAACGAAACAATTAATGTAAATATTGAAATTATCAATAGATGCAATTGCATAGAAACACCAAACTTTACCATTAATGTTGAGAATACAACTCCTATCAATCCGCCTGTGCTCCATAGTCCATGAAATGATCCTACAATTCGTTTTTCAAACTTGTTCTGCAAGGTTATGGACTGAGTGTTCATTGAGATATTAAGAATTCTCATAAAAAATGAAAACATACAAATAGCCAGAACTAACATAAACGAGGTTGTGGAATACCCAATCAACGCCAAAGAAAAAGAGAAAAATACAAAAGATACAACAAGTGGTATTCTGCTATCAAATTTTGAGACCAACCAACCAGAAATAGGCAATCCAATTATAGAACTTATTGGCATGGTTAAAAGAATTGTCCCCAACTCTGCATCATTTAAATTAAAAAAAGTTTTTATAGTAGGAATTCGAGAGGCCCAAGTAGAAAAACAAATCCCAGAAAGGAAAAAATATATACTTAAAGCAATACGCTGTTTAGCTCGTGTTTCCATTTTATGCACTGATAATTTTAAGTGCAAAAATAATATAACATTTGCTTAATATTCAAATTCTGCTTCATAATTAGTGAACGGGGCTCTGCGTACATGGGCAGTTGCTGATGCCCCGAAGGAACTCCAGCCCAATGGTAACCACATGTGTCCCTGAATTATAGGCGGACAGATCGTTCATGGTCACCTGGTAGGCATACCCGAAATAGAGGATGTTCTTCTTGAACCCGACCATGGGCCCTATATTCAAGGGCTTGAAAAACTGGTCGTTCAGGAAACGGTAGGATACCCCGGCCCAATAATAGTCCTCGTTCCTGTTGAACTTCCTGAACTTGAAGTTCAAATCCGTGCTACTGCGTTTGTCACTGCTGAACATTTGGTAGTAGATGGAAGGCTCGAACTCCAGCCCGCTCTTCTTGGGGCCATTGAACGTGTAGCCGGAATATACCTGATAGTTCAAAAGCAGGCTGGGCTCCGCGATCCTTATGTCCTCATCTATATTCTTATCCAAAATATTGTTGGCATTAAAGCTTAAGAAGAACCCCTTGTTCCTGTACAGCATACCCACATCGAAATTGTTGTTGTTGGTCGCCCTGTCATCTGTTATGATCGGATTGGAAACCGGTGGCTGGTCGGTGCCATTATTGAATTTGCTGATATCAATCCTAAAATTGTTCAGGTTATAGGAAATCCCAAAGGACAGGTACTGCTTGGAATAATAATCCAATATAAGGTGGTGGGCAAACGATACCTTCGCCCCCTTTTGAACGGTATTCCCATTCTTATCGTTGTAAAACGAAATACCAACGCCGCTGCGGTCCGCGATCCTGAAATCGGCATAGAAGGATTGATTGTCCGGCGCGCCCTTTATGCCGACCCATTGCGTCAGGCCATTGGCCCGTAACTTCAGGTTATCGCCGATACCGGCATATGTCGGCGACACCACAAAATTGTTGTCCGCCAAGTACTGGGTAAAGACCGGCAGGTTAAGCTCCTGCCCGTTGCTTTCCGCTAAGGCAAATAATAACAGGCATATAACTAATTTTCTCATGTATCCTTTTTTAGGGGTTTGACCACCATTTTCCATTATCTATAGAGCGTAAAGTGCCCGACAAAATCACGGTCGTCCTTGGGGTCGTTCAATTTCACAACGTACCAATAGTCACCCGTTGGAAGCTCCTTGCCATCATAACTGCCATCCCATTTATCCCCAACGCGCAGGGTGGCTATCTTACGTCCGTACCTGTCAAAGATATCAACGGTCAAATTGGTGTACTGGCTTGTACATCCCGGACCCCAGCCCTCATTAACGGGGGTGAAATAATTTGGGATGCACACATCTATATATTCAAAGTACCCCGTTGCCGATGCCGTACAGCCATAGCTATCGGTCACCGTAACGGTATAGTCGCCCGATCTGTAAATAAGGAAGGTGTTCGTGCTTCCGTAGTCCTCCCCATTTAGGGTGTACCGGTACACCCCGGACCCGCCTGTTGTAACGGCCACGATCTCATTTAGGCCCCCATCATCCAATGCCAACGCTATCGGATCGAATTGTTCAACATCAAACAGTTGGGTCCTTTGGGTACATCCATTGGCATGCATGACATCTACATAATGGCCCACTCCCGAAGGGACATCTACAAATAGGTTACTTGCCTGGTAAGGGCCGCCGTCCAACGAATAGGTTAGGTCTGCTTGGTCTACATTGCCCGTAACGTTTACCGTTACCGTGTTGCTGGGCAGATTGTTGTCACAACCATACCCCACTACCGCCAATGGTTCGAAGCTGACCGATTCCGGGAACGCTATGACGGCTTCCGATTCACATCCCGCACCATCTATGACATATACGGTATGGTCCCCGCCGCTCAAACCAGCAAAATCAAATTGGGCCTGGGTCGGGGCCCCTGTTATGTATGGGCCGTCCCTATCGTCCAGGGCATAACTATAGGGCATCGTGCCCCCTGAGACAGTGACACTAAAGGCACCGTCCAGATCACCTTCGCATAGTTCCGGCTGTATAGAACCTGGGACCAATACAATTTGTACTGGATCTGGGTCCGTGATCGTAAAATCAAAAAGTATGAAACAGCCCAGTTCGTCCTGCGCGATGGCCTGGTAAGTTCCCGGATACAAATCTTCAAATATTGGCGTATCAAAGAACTGGTCCATACGTGGGGAGATGGCATATTTTATAATGCCCGTGCCACCTGAGGCAACGATCTCAAGCATCCCATCCCCGCTTCCGAAACAGGTCGGGTCCGTTGGAAGGAAACTCGCCGTCAACGGGGCGGCAGGTTCCGTTATTGTAATGGGAGCGGATATCGTCAAACAATCGCCACTGTCCACCCTAACCTGATAGGTCCCTGCCGTAAGCCCCGTGAAAACGCCCGGGCTATCTTGGGCAGCGGTCGGGATTGGGTTGCCACCGCTATCAAGCAAGGTATATATATAACTCCCAAGACCGCCTTGCGCAACCGCCACGATAACAGCCGTGTTATCCCCGGTACAGTTGATGGCAGCATTGGTTACGTCCAGATTGATTGTAAGGGCCGGTAATGGGTCAACGGCAATCTCGTTCGAAACGGTCGCTATACAACCGTTGGCGTCCCTGACATAGTACATATAAGTTCCCGGTGGTACGGGAATCGGTGCTGTTGAAGATGTAAACGACCCTAATATTGTTGCGAACGTTGCCGTGCCGCTGTACTCATAGGTTCCAGTGCCTCCTGTTGCGCTCAATGTCAGCGTGGCATCCGTTGTACAGGTAGGCGATGTCTCCCTAACCAAAAGTGCCTGGACCTCGGTGGGTTGGTCTATGGTAATATTTGGTGACGTGAATTCACAATTATAACCATCAGTAATAGTGACATTATAGGTCCCCGCTCCCAGGCCACTGAAAATTGGGGAGGTTTGTGGCCCTGATGATGTAACAATTGGCGACAGCATATTTAGCGTGTAGGTGTAGTTGCTCCCCTGTCCCCCGGAAACGGCACTGGCGGTAACGGTGGCGCCGGTGTCACCAAAACAGGACAACAATGTTGTATCGGCCGTTACAGTAGCAGTGATGGGGGCGGGAATTGTAAGTGTTACTGGTGTTGAAACTTCACAATTTCTACTGTCTCTAACAGTAACCACATAGTCCCCTTCCGATAAATTTGAAAATTGAGAGATTGAAGAAAATGGCACAATCTCAATTCCATTTCTCTCTAAACGATATTCATAACCACCTGGCCATCCACCTGTGGAACTAGCAGAAATAGTTCCATCATTATAATCACTCACACAAGTAATATCTGAATGAGTTTCAGCAATGGCTAAGGCTGCCGTTGGTGCTGTAATGGTAAAGTTTTTACTAACTGTACAAAATGGGGCATTTGTTAAAATAGCTGTAATAGTATAAGTACCAGAAGCTAAACCAGATAGTGTTATAGGTCCAGCAATTGGTGCTGTTCCTGAGGTAATAGGATTTCCAAGACTATCAGTAACATTGTAACTAAAAGAACCTGACTCATCTGTAGGGGTGGGCACTCTATCTATAAAAGTTACATTCACACTACCATCACTATCGCTAAAACAAGTAACATCAATTACAGAGTCAATGGTCAGATCAAAGGTATTTGGTTCATTTATATAATGAACGGTTTGCAAACTACAACCAGTATCTAGATTGGCAACCGTAATAATATAATTTCCGACTGGTAATGCCGTGAAAACGCCTGTTGTATTTGTTTGTGTCGGCATAACTCCCGCAAAATCTACTAATGTATATTCTAAATTTGTAGGGATTCCTCCAGTACTTATTACTGAAACAGTAATATTTTCATCATTGGTACATGTAATGGCATTATCAATAGTTACATTTAAATCCTCTAATGAAATAAATGGTAATATGGTCACCGTTGTTGTTCCCAAACAACTATTATTATCATATACATTGATTGTATAATTGCCACCTAAGAAGTCCGTTTCAGTGAACGCATTATTAGCTCCAGATTGAACTGTTGTACCTCCTCTAATAAATTCATAACGCGTATAGGTTCCAGAACCACCTGTTACACCATTTACTGTTATGGTGGCATAATTTGTTGTATTAGTACCTACTGTACATGAATAATCAACAATAACTGGAGCAGGAACAGTAAAAGGATTGGGTTCATCTACCGTTTGTTGCTGTGTTAAACTACAATTTTTACCTGAAGTCACTGTTATATTATAAGTTCCTTGTGCTAATCCTGTAAACACATTGGACGTTTGTGTAGTGACACCTCCATCTAAACTGTAGGTATAAATTGGGTTGTCATTACTTGCTGGTAGGTTTACGGTTATCATACCATCGCTACCACCATTGCAACTCACATTTGTTGGTGTGGTTGTAAAAGTTACAAGTGTAGCTGCTTCCAAAGTAACAGGAACATCTTTTGAACATAAGGTATTAGTGTCTGTTACTGTAATGGTATAAGTACCAGAAGGCACTCCTGAAATGACACTTCCTGATATAGATCCTACATTTGGACTAATAGCATAAGTGTAACTACCAGAGCCTCCAATAGTGTTAACCGTTATTACACCATCATTATCATCACAACTAGGTAATGTGGTTACTGTTGGTGTTAATCCTAATGGTGGATAAACTATAATCGTATCTGTTGCTATACAACCATTACCATCTCTTATTGTTACTGTATATGTTCCGCTTGATGATACCACAAATATTGGACTCGATTGGAAATTAACACCGTCGATACTATAACTTACCGGAGTTACTTCTCCGCCTCCAGGAGTGGCAGTAAACGTATATGAATTACCACTAGATGTACATTGATCATCGGCTAACGTTGGGAGAGTTACTGATGGTAAAGGATCTGTAGCAATTGTAACACCCATAGGTGTAACAATGGCACATCCGTTACTATCACGAATATAAACATCCCAACTCGTGTTAACATTATAATCTAAAAACGCTAGATTATTTGTTGTCCAATCACTAACATTAGGAATCACACCATCCTCAACAAAAGCATATTCATAAGGAGGTGTTCCTCCACTGCCATTCACTACAACTTGTGCGCCTTGATTACAGTTTGCATTTGTATTGACAACTTCCGCAAGGAGTAATTCTGTAGGTTCTGTTATTCTGAAATTAATAAATGCAGTACATTCTGTTGAACTAGGATCTGTTTCTGTAACCAATAGATAATAATCCCCTGACTCCAAACCTACCACTGTGTCACTAAAGTCTGCACCCGACAAACCAGCTACGCTACCTGTTATCCCTGTTGTTGTATTTGTCAAATTATTGAAAACCTCCCATGATAACAATGCTCCAGTATATGCTGATGCTATGAAATTAAATGCACCATTAGTATCCCCAATACATGTCACATTACTAGTAGTACCTGTTAGTATCATTGGAGAAGGGCTAGGCTCTGCAAGAACTTGCTCGATATAGGTACACCCAGTACTAGTATCCAATACTTCAAAAACATAGCTCACCCCAAATTGTAAGCCTGTAAATTGGTGGTTTCTTTCATTTGGAGAGACATCTGATGTAGGCAGTCCATTAGGAGCATCACCATCTCCCGGATTAAACGCTATAGTTCCATCATAAATACGTACTCTAAAAGGACCAACCCCATTAACTATATTTATATTATAATCAACACCTGTTACACAATTAGCAGAGGACGCATCTACATTGATATTAAGCGCATCAACATCAGAAGCTACTTGATAAGGACCAAAATTATATTCGCAACCATTGCCATCAACTACTCTCAAATAATAATTCCCAAAAGCTAAACCATCAAAGGTGACATTATCATTTGGTGTAGGACCAAATGGATTTGTTGATGAAGTCGTCGCTAAATTACCTGAACTATTCAATAATGTATAGGTGTAGTTTGGGCTACCTCCCGTTATATTAGAAATAGTAATAGAACCAGGAATATTTCCAGACGGACCACAAGTAATTGGCGTAATTATTTCACTTCCTAATGTAATTAAACTCGGTTCGTTAACTGTAGCAATACCATTAAATTCACAAAAATTGCTGTCTCTAACAATATAATTATAAGTTCCCGCCGTCAATCCGTTATAAACTGTTTGAGATGTAAATTGAGATCCATTAAAACTTATTTGGTACGAGGGAGTTCCACCAGTTTCATCTACATCAATAACCACAACACCACTACTTTCACTATTACAAGATACATCTGTTACAACAGCTGTTGCCGATGGATTTGAAATAGGCTGAATTGCTATTGTGTTAGTTAATGAAATACAACCCGAGGCATCAGTAACTCTAAATTGATAATTTCCTGTTTCAATATTATTATATATGTATGGTGGAGCAGCAGTAGAAGTGAATGCGCCACTATTAAAGGACACTTCATAAGTATATGGGCCAGTACCACCAGATATTGTAATATTAACTTCAGCATTAGGAGTAACAGAACAATCTAATCCTTTTGTTAAAACAGCTGTTGCCGTTAATTGACTTGCAATTATTTCTGTGGGTAAAGGAAAAGTACAACCATAAGAATCCCTTACAATTATATCATAACTTCCTGGTATTAAATTTGAAAAGATTGGATTTGATTGAAATACTCCGCCATTAATACTATATTGGTAAGGAGGGTTTCCTCCAGATGCATTAACCTCAAGTGATGCTCCATTTGTTGTGTCATAACAATAATCGGCATTGATAATGGTCGCTGTTGGAGGCGATGGGTCAGCCAAATTAAGTGGATATGTGGCTATACATCCATTAGCATCAGTTGCTCTAATAGTATAATCTCCTGCTGCAACGTTGGTTAAGACGTTACTAGGAAAATTAGCTACTAAATTTAATGATGTATCCAGCAATTCATATGTATAAGCTGGAGAACCACCTATTGCGCTTGCCGTAACAGTCGATCCATTAAAACATGTTACCGATGTTCCTGAAGCTATTACTGCTAAAGGTGCAGGCGCTATGATGGTTTGAGTTAATGGAACAACACAAGTATTAATCACATTTTCATAACGCACTTGAATATCATAACTAGCTGGTGCTAAACCAGTAATTGTATGAGGCGATGTCATTTGTGTAATCCAAGTTGTTCCGTTATCTATTGAATATTGAAATCCTTTCGTAGCATCAAAATTTTGAGCTGAAATAGTAACTGTTCCATCATTTGCATCAGAACATGTGGGATTGGTTGTGTTTATAATTTGTGCGCTAAATGCATTTCCTGATGCTACAATAAATGGAAAATTTACTGTGGTAACACATACTGCCGGCAATTGATAGACTGTGATATCATCAATAACTGCATCATTACCACTATAAAGAATACTTCCTGAACGTATAACAAATGTTAAATTAGTATTATTGCCAGGATTTAGAGATAAAGATTTTAAATTCCATAACTCGTTATTTTCAATTTCTCCCACGTTCTGCGCAGCAATTATATTGCCAGAACCATCAACTAACTGTATAATGAAATCTGGTTTTGCTCCGCTTCGTGAGGCACGTATTAAATTAGCTACATATAAATCAACTTGTATAGCTTGATTAGGAATGACATCAGAAATAGGTTTGCTATATAAAATACCATATGGTCCAGCTGCAGATCCAATATTAACTAATAAATACCTTCCATTAGGGTCCACTCCATTAGTTGTATGATCTCTAAAATGATACCATGCCCCAGTATTATTACTTGAAGGATCATCTGACCTCCAAAAGAAGCTAGCAACAGAATATTGATTATCTTCCACCGAACGCGTACCACAATTATATGGTGCGTTTACACGTTGGTCATTAAAACAATAAGCACTTGCAATACCACTAGTTGTTGTTGGAGCTCCACTTCCAAAGTCTTCCATTAATAAATTACTATAAGTTGGTACGGTTGATAAAGTGTATTCCACACTTATAGTATGTAAACCTGAAGGAACATCCAAAAATATTCTTGGATCTGCTGCATTGGTGTTCTCCAAACCGTCTATTAAATATCTATAAGTAAAAGAACCTGAGGCAGAATTTGTTACTGTCACTGTAGCATTGGCACTACCATCACAATTGAAATTAGGATTAGAAACATCTATAGTTGGCGCTATTGGTTCAGGATCTATAGTGATACCAGACATGGGATAAATACATCCATTAGCATCCCTAATATATAAGGTATATGTGCCTGGAGCTACATAAGCTTCGTTTGTAGTTGTCCAAGTGGCTTGATTATCAAAACTGTATTCATAAGGAGGTGTCCCTCCTTGTGGATTTGTAATACGCACTCTTCCTGTCCCTGATGGACCACAACCCGCTAATTCTGAAACACCAGCGGAAGCTGTTAAAGCAGTATTTGGTTGCGTTATGATAATATTTTGAATTGCACTAAAACACTCAACACCATTCAAAGAATATCTTATATTAACGGGATAGGTTCCTGAACTAAGGTTTGAAAATGTTGCATTGGGTCCGTAAGTAACACCATTATCTATACTATATGCAATTGTGTATCCATTGGCATTGCTAACATTAAATTGTATAACACCGGTGTTTGAGTTATAACACAATATATCTATATGATTTATAGTGTATTCAGGTGATGGTATTGGATTTACCGTTATTGATGTAGTGGCACTACAACCATTAAAATCAAGGACTGTAATGTTATATACTCCAGCTGATGTTACTGTTATTACAGGAGTATCTTGAGAAACGGTTGAACTATTCACATAATATTCATATGGAGGAGTACCTCCTACAGGATACACTGTTATCTCACCATCAGTACAAGTTAAAGGTCTAGTAAGTGCTGCAGTAACCGTTAATATTGGAGGGTTTATAATGTCTATGTTTTCTGAAAAAACACAACCATCATCGGTACTCACATTCACAGTATATGTGCCAGGATTTAGATTGGCAAATGTATAATCACTTGCTAAAATTGGTCCCACACTATTGATTAAGGTTGCACCTTGGTAAATACTAAAATAATACTGTGGAAGTGCATCGTTTGCTGCTAATGAAATGGAGCCTTTTCCATCATGACAATCTGGCTGGGTTACAACTGTTGAAACAGTAAAGTCTCTTTGCCTAACATAAATACTAGGTGTTTCAAAAGTACATGGGTTTGTACTAACTCCTATTTGTCTGATATAAACCGTATAATAATCAGGTGTGTTTATAGAAAAGATATTGGATGCTTGGTATGGCCCATTAGGATTTAAACTATATTCATAACCTGATGGTACACCACCGACGGTTACTTCACCAGCTGTTGTGCACAGAATATCTTCGGCGGTGATTGTCGGGTTTAGTAAGTTTTGGTATACATTGAAATAAAAAATATTGAAACAACCACCAGGATAATTGATAACTAGCCTAAATTGTCCAGATGTATTGGCAATATAGTTAGACCCATTAGCTACCTGATTCCATGTGCACGTATCATTCTCATTGGCACAATTGTCAACTGTCAATGCTGGACAGCTATTTTCATCCAATTGTTGCCAAATAATAGAAACTGCATCACTAATACCAGTCGTAATTGCCCTTGAATCATTTGCACCACATAAAAAGATATATGGCAAAACTTTACCATCATTAGGACAAATTGGCAATAAATCGGCATAAGGAATTACAGGATTGGTAAGGTTATTTCCATAAGTAGCTACTGTTATCTCTTCCTGAATGGATATACAGGTTGATGAAGTCGTATTTTGTACATAATAAGTCCCTGTTTGCGTTGCTGTATAAGATTGTCCAGTACCAATTACAGGTGTTCCTGTTGGACTCGTGGACCAAGAATAGCTATCATATCCATTAGCAGCTGTTAAAATCACATTAGAACCACATAATATTTCTGTTCGTTGGAAACTACAATTTGAAATATCTACTAAAAAGTTAGTTGATCCCGGTACGCCTAAACATTCTGTAGTGGCAAAACTTCCTTCATCTTGTATTACAGTAGGATTAATGATCCCTCTATAGGTTGCAAAGGCTTGGTTCATGATTTCATTAGAGCATGCTTGACTCAGGTCATAACAATTAGGAACCACTTGAACCGCTAATCGTATTTTAAATGCAGGGTCGTTAACCTCTACCGAACTATCCGGAATATTAAAAATTAATGTTCTTGTTACAGGATCATAAGATTGCAATGTTGCACCTCCCGCATTAGTTAAATCTATGTCTGTTGCTGGGTTAAAAACAATATTATCAGGAAGCACATCTTTTATTGTGAATTGCGTAACATTATCATTACCAACACTTTGATAGGTTATTTCATAAAATAATCTTTGACCTAAATTAACATCATCTCCATCAATATTGTTGCCACTTGTATCAACCACAATCTTGGTTAAGTCTATATCCGGAGCAATAATATCTACGGCAAATGCACTAAAAAAAGCATAAATAGGGTCGGCTTGGCCTAGCGGTACCTGTAAACGGAAATCGGCAGACGTGACATCATTATTTATATAAGAAGGATTTGCCTTTATTATTTCCAAAAAGCCTGTGTCATATCCTAAAGTATTTTCACTCATTGGGTTTCTTGGGTTAGAAACTCCGTTAGTATTTTCTATTATTGATCTGAAAAAATTATTTGCTGGTCTTCTAAATGGTGTTAAAACCTCTTTTCCATTAATTTCTAGTTTAGATTTTTGAGTTTTATCTCCTTCTAAAACACCATAGGCAAACTGTAAATCTACATTACCTACGGGCGGTGTTCTAAAACCTGTAACAGGTATAACTAATTGTTGCCCATTAAAAAGATGGCTAAAACCATCAAATAAAGTAAACGATTTGGTTTGCAATTCTGGATCTTCATAGATAACTATAAGTGACCACCCTGCACTTAAACCTGTAGAGTTATTAAATCCTTGACTAGATACAATATCAGCAGCTGTATAAGTTCCTTCTATATCAGATAAACCCGATATGATATTTGTGATGTCGGCATAACAAGCATAAGGCGTGTTACCAGCTTCATTATTAAATGACACAATGGGATTTACTATAGCGTCATAAATAATTTCACCACCAATATTAACATATGTTGAACTACCTGGTAATTTTAGTTTTATGTTAGTTATATTGGTTCTACTTTCTCCACTTTTAAGCATTGCACTCCAATACAATCCTGCATAAGCTACACGATAACATGTGGTTGCGCTCCCATCTTGATGATCTGATAATAAAAGATCAGCACTACTGGAACTAAATGTTGAAGCGTCTCCATCAATATCAACATACTGCATGTTGATACTTTGATTAACTGAAACATTATCATTAACAGGCAGATTGTCTTTACTAAGAATATTATTACCAATTACAAGCATACTCCCTCTTACATCAACTTTTTCCCTTACGGTAAAAGGCTTATAGGTTTGGGCTATGCTATTAAAGCAAGTTAATATAAATAAAACAACAAGCGTTGATTTAAAATTAGCAGGTTTCCTCATGGTGGTTTCTTAGTGATTCTTTCCTTTGGTTTGGGATCTAGGAAAAACAATATGTGTTCTAATTTTGTTTCATTCTTAATATTTAATTTTCAATTTTAATCATAGATCTTTTCTTATTATAAGGTTCATTTTCATTTGATTTTAAAGCATTATTTGCAGCTTCAACAGAATCAAACTTCTCATAATAAATATAATATTTACTAGTATTAACATCATAAAAGAAATTAATATTGGACTGTCCAGAAGCTACTACCTTTGTTAAAAATTCATCACGTTTATTAATATCACTATGTACCGCAAGCACCATATAATAACCGTTTTCCACATTGCTTACCCCTTTTAATATTTGTATATTTTTGCTCTGTTCCTCTCCAAAATCAAAATCTCCTTCCTTAAGTGGTACTGTACTTAAAGGGGTGTTTTGTTTAATAACATTTAAAGCGGCCCTATCTTTGGTATACCTATCTTGTTCATTGTCATAAACAGCTCGTTTTATTCTTCGTTTTCTTTCAATTTCTGTAGCTTCTTTAATATCATTCAATGTTGCCAACAACTTATCTTTTGTAATTACTGCTTGTAATTGTTCTGCTTTTAGTGCATTTATCCTGCTTAAATAAGAAGCTCGGGTGGATTCATCTGCATTTGCATTTCTATTATACAAATCCTCCATTTGTCGTATTTTAGCATTTTGGGTTTTTATAACATTCTCAATATCAATTTTTAAAGATTCTATGGCTGCATTTTCAGCAGAAACACTTTTAAAAGGTTTAGGTTCCGAGTAAATACCTTGTTCACTTAAATCATTTTCTTGTTTTAAATCTTTAAGATCTTTTTCTTTACTAGCTACGGTTTCTCTAAGTTTTATCAAAAGTTCATGTTGTTCTACACTAGAATCTGATGTTAATGGTGCAGTGTTTTCAGTTTCATTAGTATTTTTTCTTTGTCCTTCAACCAAAACATCGTCTAAGTTTATTTGAGCTATGGAATCATTTATTTCTTTTGCTCTAGCCTTTGCTTGTTCTTCTGCTAATCTGATCCTTGCCTCTTCATCTGCTTTCGCTTTAACCTGTGCTTGTTCTAACTTAATTTTAGCTTCTTCATCTGCTTTGGCTTTAGCTTGTGCTTGCTCTAACTTAATTCTAGCCGCTTCATCTGCTTTGACTTGAGCCTGTTCTTGCTCCAACTTAACTCTTGCTGCCTCGTCTGCCTGGGCTTTAGCTTGTGCTTGCTCTAACTTAATTCTTGCTGCTTCGTCTGCCTTGGCTTTAGATTGTGCTTGCTCTAACTTAATTCTAGCCGCTTCATCTGCTTTGACTTGAGCCTGTTCTTGCTCCAACTTAACTCTTGCTGCTTCGTCTGCCGTGGTTTTAGCTTGTGCTTGCTCCAACTTAACTCTAGCTGCTTCGTCTGCCGTGGTTTTAGCTTGTGCTTGCTCCAACTTAACTCTAGCCGCTTCGTCTACTTGTACTTTAGCCTGTGCTTGTTCTAACTCAATTTTAGCCGCTTCATCTGCTTTGGCTTTAGCTTGTGCTTGCTCCAACTTAACTCTTGCTGCTTCGTCTGCCGTGGTTTTAACTTGTGCTTGCTCCAACTTAACTCTAGCCGCTTCATCTACTTGTGCTTTAGCCTGTTCTTGCTCCAACTTAACTCTTGCTGCTTCCTCTGCCTTGGCTTTGTCTTCAGCGGTTGTGTCTAAATTTGTATTTCTAACCGTTCTTGTAGTTGGCTGACTTTTCACAGCAACTGATTTTGATTTTTTAACTGGTGCAATTAAGGCACTTTCATCATCATCTCCACTATAATTATATCTATTTCGGTTTTTAAATTTATAAGCTAAAGTGATTTCATGAGAACTACCAAACATTGATAAATTGCCCATTGCCTTTTCATAGTTATACTCTAAAGCAATTTGTGAACTAATATTAAAACCAACGCCTCCAGAGAAACCATACAGTGTATTGTAGCCTGCTTGTGCCCAAAATCCTTTGGGAACTGTAAACATGGCGATACCAGAAATAACTGTTTGATCTTTTTTGAATTCAGAACGAACCAAACCAGAAAATTTAGTCTCATCAAAAAAACCACGACTATTTACATATCCTGTATACATAACATGACCTTGAACACTTTGTTCTGGATTATCTTCAATGAGTTTTGAAGTTGTCAAATTATAAGATACCAAATTGTTTACTGAAACGCCTAAATCAAAAAATGCCAATCCGTAATTAATACCGGGATTTATTGTAATTACCGTATTGGATGGAATGTTATCTAATGAAGGATCTGGAAAATTTGTTACAA
>Ga0307414_10000625_pt1 | contig 18080 bp, 16 predicted proteins | sample DK1Ometagenome_FD_203804 | JGI IMG/M metagenome (GOLD analysis project Ga0307414, IMG submission 203804) | Maize rhizosphere microbial communities from greenhouse at UC Davis, California, United States - DK15-O-3 | ecosystem: Host-associated > Plants > Roots > Rhizosphere > Soil | place: USA... | reverse complement strand
GTCGGACAGATGATCGATCCCGCGACCGACCATCGCCATTGCCGGCCAGCCATAGAGCGCCTCGGACGCGGGGTTCCAATAGGTGATGCGCCCCGCCGTATCGAAGATAATGACGCTTTCGGACGCGAGATCGGCAATGTCGGGCTCGCGGCCCGCGCCGGCGCTCATGTCCCGGGTTCGTCCGGCCAGACGAAACGATCGCCGAGCGCCGATTTCAGATGGCCGAGCAGCACGTCTTCGCTCACCGGCTTTTGCAACCATGCGAGCGCGCCCAAAGCATCTGCGCGGACGCGCAGATGATCGTCGACGACCGACGTCAGCACGACGACCGGAATATCCGAACGATCGCTGCGAAGCTTTTCCAGCAACTCGACCCCGCTCATACCCGGCATCCGGACATCAGTGATCAGGCAGTCGCAATCGCGCACGGTCGCGTCGCCCAGGAAAGCCGACGCATTTTCAAAGATGCGACAGGCGAGACCCGACACCATCAACAGATCACACAGCGCTTCGCGAACGGCTTCGTCATCGTCCACGACCGCGACAAGGGGAATTTTGGGCAAGCGGCTTGGCCCTTCATCAAACAACCTCGAAGGTCAACGCCGCCCTTTTCGTCGAGGTTGCAAACCATTGTAACCATACCAAGGTCTAGGCTGCGCCGGTTTCGCGCAATTGCGCGGGCAATTTCTCCCACGCGCGGATCAGTTCGCCGACCGAAGCCGCCTGCATCTTCTTCATCACATTGCTGCGGTGAAGCTTCACGGTGATTTCGCTGATTCCCAGATCATAGGCGATCTGTTTGTTGAGGCGGCCGCGCGCGACTTCGCGCATCACCTGGCTTTCACGTGGTGTCAGCGTCGCATAACGATCGACGTGAAACTGGACGACGCGCGAGCTGGCGCGCTGCGCCTTGTCCTGCTCGATCCCCGCAACCACGGCATCGAGCAACGTCTGATCGCGCACGGGCTTGGTCAGGAAATCGATCGCACCGGCCTTCATCGCCTGCACCGACATCGGGATGTCGCCGTGCCCGGTCAGAAAGACGATCGGCTTCGTTACTCCTGCTGCCGCAAGCTGCTGCTGCAGGTCGAGCCCGCTCGACCCAGGCATCCGCACGTCGAGGATCAGGCAGCCCGCGCGGTCGGGCAGCGGCGTGTCGAGCAGCTCGCGCGTCGATCCATAGGTTGCGGCCTCGATCCCGACCGATTCCATCAACTCGCCGATCGCCGTCCGCACTTCGATATCATCATCGACGATCAGGACGAACGGCGCGTCTTCGGTAACGACATTGCTGGTCATGACTGGGCCCCTGGGACGTGCGTTGAGCGAAATCCTGTATCGAGAGACGCCGGCCAATCTCTCGCGCGCAGCTCATGCCATGCGCCCGAATAATGCACAACTGCCGCTTTTACGGGGTAAGGCGCGATCCTTGCCCAGTCGTGAAGCCGGCTCAGAGAAGCGCCATACCGCCATCAACGCGCAGGTTGATGCCTGTCACAAAGCTGCTCGCGCTCGACGCAAGAAACAGCGCGGCACGCGCCAATTCGTCGGGTCGGCCGAGGCGCCCGAGCGGGATCGCATGTGCCATCATCGCGACAAAGGCGTCGCGATTTTCGGGTTCGACACCCAGCTTTTCGAGGATCGCCGTTTCGGTGGGCCCGGGGCTCAGCATATTCACGCGAATGCCGCGCGCCTTGAACTCGATCGCCCAGCTTCGCGCGAACGCGTTGATCGCCGCCTTCGTGCCCGCATAGACGGCATGCCCCTCAAGCACCTTGTCGCTCGCTAGCGATCCAACCAATATAATCGAGGCATCGTCGCGGAGCAGTGGCGCGATCTTTTGTACGCCGAAAAACGTGCCGCGCGCGTTGATCGCGAATTGCGCGTCATATTCGGCTTCCGACACCTGTTGCGACAGGCTGATCGTGTTCACTCCGGCGTTCGCAACATAGATGTCCGCATGGCCGAACCGGTCGCGGACCAATTCGGCGACATTGGCGTGGTGCGCCGGATCGGCGACATCGCCCCGAATTCCGGCGGCCGTGGGACCAATGGCTTCAACCGCCGCGTCGACCACATCCTTGCGGCGCCCGGTAATGACAACCTGCGCGCCTTCGTCGGCAAAGAGCTTTGCGGTCGCAAGACCGATACCGCTATTGCCGCCGGTAATGACCGCGACTTTTCCATCGAGACTTTTCATATTCTGCCTTTCTTCTGGGGAGAGCATCAGTTGCTGCGAAAGCCGATCTTGCGGTGCGTGTTGTCGCAGAAGGGCTTGTTCGCGCTGCCGCCGCAGCGACAGAGGCGCGCCTTCTGGACCGACGCGACCGCACGTCCGGTCCCGCTGACGATTTCGAGATTGCCCGCTACCACCAGCGGCCCGTCGAGTTCGGGGTCGATCGCGAGCGGTCCATTGCGCACCGCGAGCTTGGGCGTATCCTTGCTCGGCGGTTCACCCGTCGCCTCGAAGCCGATATATTTGTGCGACTTGTCGCAGAAAGGCTTGTTTTTCGATGCGCCGCAGCGGCACAGCACCGCACGAAAACCTGCGCGTTCGCCGTCGAGCAGCAGTTCGGCACGGACGCCATAGGGGCCATTCTCGCGTAGCGCGATCAGGTTTACCGGGGGTGTTGGCTCGGCCTTTCCGTCGCGCCGTTCATAGGTCAGCGCGCCCGACGGGCATTGGCGGATCACGCCGCACAATATCTCGGTATCCGTGGCGTCGGGGATGATCCACGTCCCCTCGACGTCCGACAGGAAACTATCGGAAGCCTGCGTGACGCAGACGCGGCTATGGATGCAGCGCTTGCCGTCGAATTTGACGGTGACCTCCCGCCCCTCGACGCGTTCGATGCCGTTGGTTTGGGTGGAAGGTGGAACGGCGACCGGCGTTGCTGGGGGTGACGGCGGAGCAGGCTCCGAAGCCTCCACGACGGGGGCCGCCTTCAACCGCTCTGCCTGTTTCTGGAGTATTCGAAGCGCCCGCCCGATGCGCGCGTCCGATTGATCCATGGCCGCAGCGACCGCCACCAATTCTTCGGCGCGTTCGATGTAAAGGCGCCGCGCGCCTGCGCCCGGCGGCAGCGATGCGGCATCGCGCAGCGCGGTGAAGGATACCCCCGCATTGCAATCGGGGTTCGACGGCCCTGCGGGCAGCCGCGCCGCACGCTCGGCCACGGCAGTCAGCGCGTGCATCAGACCGATTGCGCAGCCGATATAGAGCATCTTGTCGGGGTTCGGCCGCGGCAGTGCGAAGGCGCCCGCGAGCAGCCGCAGCGCAAGCCCGTAAATCGCATTGGCAAGATCAACCGTCGCGACCGCATCTACATTCTCCAACCACACATGCCCATCCGGTTGCGGCGGTTTGCGGAGCACCGGATTGATCGCGGCGGGATGCGCCGGATGAAAGGATGGATTAGCTGCCGATAGAACCGCCATCTCGTCACGGACGCTCAGAAAACGCTGAAAATGCGAATTTTCGCGATGCTCGGGCGCCCCTTCGCCTTCTACGACGATCTCGGTCAACGCAGCTGTCGCGCTCTCCAGATCTCTGACCACCTTGGCACCGGCGAAGTTCACCTCGTCAGACGAATATTGCAGCGCCGGGTCGCCGCAGAAAACGGCTTTCTCGCCCAGCATGTCGACAAGCGCGCGCAGATCATTCTCGATCCGGAGATAAAAGTCGCCGATCGTCGCATAGTCGAAGCCCGAAGGTGTAAGTCTTGGCGCCTCCGCCATGCGGCGTACCGGATCGGCGACGACAAAGCCTTCGCCGTCGGGCTCGGCGGACGCGTCGGGGCGTTCAAGAAAGATGAAGTGCTGAATTACTGCTGCGCTGAACGGCGCGAGCTTTACCGCAATGCCCGCAGGCAGATAGCCAGGAGCTATCGGAAAGTTCGTCCGCCCGAAACGCGGCGATCCGCCCAGCGCCGAGGTGATGTTCCACACCGCGACGAGGTGGCTCATTTCGTCGATCGCAACGTCGAGGATCGCACGCCGCCAGCGGGTCACTGCCTCGGCCTCCGCTGCACTCAGTCCCTCGCCCTCGCCGTCCTTCAGGCTGAAAGCGGCATAGAGGTAAGTGCACATCAGATTCTGTTCGAGTTCGGCGGCTTCATAGAGCGCATGCAAAATCTTCTCACGGCTCACTGCGGTCTTGAGATCGTCCATTTTCCGACCCTCCATTGCGGCCGCCGAGCGACCGGATGATGCGGGCAGAATAGGTCGCGAGGCGCGCGGCGTTAGACGCAAGAGGCGACAAGACGAATGTACCAATTCGTCGGCGTTCGAGCGGAAATGGAGGCGAAATAGGCTGCCTCCTAAACGTGCGGCGCTCGCACCCTGACCTTTCGTATAGGTGCCCCCCGTCTCGACAGCACCACCGCTGGGAACATAATCTTCATGTCATCCAGAGAGTTTTTCACAGTACCGTGAGGTGACGAAATGAATGCACCATGGGATCCCGGCCGCGTCGCTTTCGCAATCGATCGATCGCAAGCAACCCCGATCACCGCGCAGATCACCGCGACGCTGCGCTCGGCCATTCTCGACATGCGTTTGCGTCCCGGAACGCGGCTCCCGTCCTGGCTCGATCTCGCCGCGCAACTCGGCGTCTCACGCGGGACAGTGAAAGCCGCTTATGAAGCGCTCACCGACGAGTTCCTCGTTTTCTCCGCCGGCGCCGCCGGGACACGCGTCGCCGAGCGGCAGGCGCCGCGCCCGGTCGCCATCCAGCAGATCGACATCCCGCGCCCGCTTCAGGATCTCGAGCGGGGCTTTTCGTTGAAGCCGCTCCCTTTCCAGATGGGCGTTCCCGCACAAGACGCCTTCCCCGCCAAAATCTGGGCGCGGCTTCGCACCCGCGCGTGCCGCGACAATGCGATGGCGCCGCTCAGCCCGAACGACCCGCGCGGCGAGCCGGAACTGCGCGCTCAGATCGCCGCGAACCTCGCGATCACACGCGGCATTTGCTGCCATCCCGATCAGATCATCCTGACCAGCGGTTACAAAAATGGCCTTGCGTTGACTTTGCTCGTACTCGGCGCGCATGGCCGTACGGCTTGGGTCGAAGATCCCTGCTATCCTGTCGCGCGCATCGCACTGGAAATTGCCGGTCTGAAACCCGTCCCCGTCCCCGTCGACAGCAAGGGCATTCGCGTCGACTATGGCGTCCGCGCCGCGCCCGATGCCGCTCTCGCGATCGTCACCCCGGGACAACAAGCACCGACCGGTGTCACGCTTTCACCAGAACGCCGGGCCGCGCTGCTCGCCTGGGCAACGCGCGAAGATGCGTGGGTCATTGAGGATGATTATCTGGGCGAACTGCAACTCGGCGGCCGGGCCGCGCCATCAATGGCTGCCGAAGATCCGTCGGGCCGCGTCATTCATATCGGCACCTTCAGCAAGACGATCAGCCCGACCCTCGGCCTCGGCTTCGTCGTTGCGCCGCTTTCGCTCGCCCAGCGGTTCGGCGAAGTGGCGGGCTATCTGAACCCCGCCCCCAACGTCACAACGCAACTCGCGCTCGCCGGCTTCCTCGGCGACGGCCATTTTCTTCGCCACCTGCGCCACATGAAGACGCTTTACCGCGAGCGCCGCAACGATCTCCACGCGCGGCTTGGCAAGAGCATCGCGGTGGAGAGTTTTGCCGGTCTCGCGGTCATCGCGCATCTGCCAAAAGGCGCCGACGATGTCGCGCTCGCCAAGCTGGCGCCCGAATTCGGTATCGCGCCGGCCCCGCTATCGATCTGGCACGCCCGGCCCGCCGAAGCGCAGCCGGGGCTTGTCCTTTGCGTAACCAATCTGGCCAAGCCTGTCATCGACAAGGCGTGCACCGCACTCACCGCGTTGATCGAAGATCCCGCCGCGCGCGCGCCTGCCCGCGCGCACGCTGCCTGAAGGAGGAAACGATGAAACTGCTCCATGTCGATTCAAGCCCGAAAGGCGCGACCTCTTCATCGCGCACCCTGTCGCGTTTCTTCGTCGATCAGCTGCGCAGCAACCTGCCGTTGCTGACGGTCGACTATCTCGACCTCGCGGCCGAACCCGCGCCAGAGATCAGCGAGTTGTTCACTCGCGCGACCTATATGCCTGCTGAAGATCGCACCGATGCGATGCGCGCCGTGCTCGCGCCCTCGGATGCCCTGTGCCAACGCCTGCTGGCCGCCGATGCGCTGCTCTTTGCCATGCCGATGCACAATTGGACGATGCCCGCCGCGTTTAAAGCGTTTATCGACGCGATCGTGCGCGGCAGCCTTACCTATGAGGCGACCGACGACGGCCGCTTCCTGGGCCAACTCGGCGGACGCAAGACCTTGTTTCTGACGACCCGCGGCGTCGATCTGCGCGCGGGCGCGCCCTTCGCAGGGATGGATATGCTGACCCCATCGCTGCGCACCGCGTTCGGCTTTATCGGCGTGGAAGAACCGCAATTCGTCGATGCCCAGCCGCTGCAATTCGCGCGTGAACTCGAACGCGCCGATGCGCTGCGGTGCGCGCGGCGCGAACTCACCGCAATTGCCGAGAGCTGGGCTGACGAGGTGCGCCCGGCGCTCTCGCGCACCGGATAGTATCATGCCATTCGCATCCCTTGGGTCTGTCGCAGCCCCACCTGCGGTCTAGTCTGTCCTTGTCTCCAATCCAGCAAGGTGAACGACCATGGACGCCGAAGTTTTCAACAATACCGACCAGCGCCGCTTCGAACTCGATTTGCCCGACGGCTCGACCGCCGCGGCCTATTATCGCGTCGATGACGAGGAACGGCTCGTGTTGATCCACACCGAAGTGCCGCCCGAATTCTGGGGCATGGGTATCGCGACTCAACTCGCGACGGGCGCCTTCCATCTGCTCCGCCAAACAGGCCGCAAGGCGGTGCTGCGCTGCCAGTTCATGGTCGATTTCTTTCGCCGGCATCCCGAATATGCCGACGTCGTCGCGGGGTGATGCGCGATGACCGACGATTATGATCTCCAGCGCTTCGTCGCCGCACAGGCGGACAGCTATGACGATGCCATCGACATGCTGCGCCGCGGCGCAATGTGTACGCCCTATATGGACTTCATATTCCCGCGTCTCGCACGAGGGAATGATGACGAACTCTATGCTCTCGCTACGCTCGACGAAGCGCGCGCCTATCTCGACTTTCAGCCGATCGGCAATCGCTACCGCGAATGCGTCGAGACGCTGTTCAAACTGGTCCCGAGTAGCGCGCGCGACGTGTTTGGCGACGCCGATGCGCAAAAGCTCCACGCCTCGCTAACGCTCTTTGCCGAGGCGTCGAACGAGGTGCTGCTCCGTTCGGTGCTGATCACCTGGTTCGGAGCGATGGTCGACGAGGATACGATCGTTCGGCTCAACCAATATGGCTGAGCCGAACTGGCCGATCAGACAGGGTTATGACGATTCGTCGGGCGCCGGCTTGCCTTCAGCATCGTTCCAGCCGCTCTCGATCGGGTCGAAGCGCGACCCGGTTTCGAGCGTGCGGTGGACGGGGCAGCGATCGGCAATACCGATCAGTTCGGCGCGCTGTGCGGCGTCGATCGGGCCTTCGATTTCGATGCCGCGGGTGAAGATGTCCGGCTTTTCGGCGCCCGCTTCCTTGCGGTGGCGCACGCCGGTACGGATACGCTCGACCGGCCAGCCCTTTCGCGCCGCATAAAGCCGCAACGTCATCGTCGTGCAAGCGGCGAGCGCCGCCGACAGCAGGTTGAACGGCGTCGGTCCCGACCCGAGCCCGCCGAGGCTTTCGGGCTCGTCGGCGATGAAATTCGCCTTGCCCGCTCGCATCATCAACTGAAACTTCCCGAGCCCGGTTTCCTCGGCCTCGGCATCGAACGGGCTGAGCGTCGTCGACAGCGGTTCGGGCAGGTAACGGCGCGCCCATGTCGCAATCATGTCGGCGGCAAAATCGGCATCGCGGGCATTCGTCAAAAGATGGTCGGCACCGTCAAGCGAGATATAGCTCTTCGGATGCTTCGCTGCGAGATAGAGGCTCGTCACATTATCGATCCCGACCGTCTGGTCGACCGGCGAGTGGAGCAGCAGCAACGGGCGCCGGAGCGTCGCGAGCTGTGCGCCCAATTGTTGCGCGCGCAGATTGTCGACGAGCTCGCGCCCGACCGCAAAAGGCCGTCCGCCAATCGACACCATGCCATGCCCCTCCAGCTCGATCCGCGCGAGCGCGTCGGGATCGAACTGGTTCAGCACATGATCGACTTCGAACGGCGCCGCGATCGCCGCGACGGCGCGCACTCCAGGCAGCGAGCCAGCCGCAGCGATCACTGCGGCGCCGCCGAGGCTATGTCCGACGAGCAGCATCGGCGCCATATCCTCGGCCCCCATCGCCTCGGCCGCTTTCACGAGATCGCCGACATTATAGCTGAATCCCGTCGCGCCGAAATCGCCTTCGCTGGCGCCAAGCCCGGTGAAGTCGAAGCGCAGCACCCCGATCCCGGCGCCCGCCAGCCGCCGCGCGATCCGCACCGCCGCCTTGTTATCCTTACCGCAGGTGAAGCAGTGCGCGAACAATGCCCACGCCCTTACGGGGCCGACGGGATATTCCAGTCGGCCCGACAGGAGATCGCCTGCGGCGTTACGGAAGTCGAAGGGGCGGGTCGGCATCGGCTCAGACGATGCCTTCGACTTTGAGCGTCGCCTGCACCGCAGGACGCGCCTTCAGCCGTTCGCCGAGCGCCGCAAGCGCAGGCGGGACCTCGACACCGAACCGATCAGCCCACAACATCATCACCAGCGCATAATAGTCGACAACGCGCGGACGGTCCCCACAAAGATAATCGCCGCGCATCGTGTCGGCGAGATAGCGCATCCGAGCGGTGATGTAGGTGCTCGCGACCGCCTTTTGCTCGTCGGTGCCGTGATGCCAGAAGGGCTTGAAGCTCTTGTGGATCTCGGTCGACAGATAGGCGAGCAGCTCAAGCAGCCGCGTGCGACCCATCAGCCCGCCGAGACCGAAATCCGGATAACGCGCCGCGAGATAGTCGAGCACCGCGATATTCTCGGTTACGATCTCCCCGTCTTCGAGCGTAAGCGCGGGCACATAGCCCTTGGGCGTCACGTCGTTGAAGTCGGCGCCCGTGGCGGTGATCTTCGTCTTGAGGTTGACGCTTTCGCTATCAAAAGGCTCGCCGGCTTCATGGAGGACCATATGCGCAGCGAGGCTGCAGGCCCATGGGCCATAATAGAGTTTCATCGGTGCGGTTCCTCGAAATAGGGGACCGCCGACGCCATTGCCGGCGGTCCGGTAGTGTGGGATCAGGCCGCGATCGCGACGTCCTCGACCTTCGGCACGGCGCGGAGGCCGATCTGGACGGTGTTCCAGAAGTTGATAGCCGCGATCAGCGTCGTGAGATAGGCGATTTCCTTGTCGTCGAACTGCGTCTTGAGCAGCTCATAATCGGCATCGGGCGCGCCTGTCGTCGCGACATTGGTCAACACTTCAGTCCAGTTCAGCGCCGCGCGTTCGCGCTCGCTATAGCCCGGAGATTCCCGCCATGCGTCGAGCAGATGAATACGCATATGGCTCTCGCCATGCTTCACGGCGTCGTTGACGTGCATCTGGATGCAAAAGGCGCAGCCGTTCATCTGCGATGCGCGCAGCTTCACCAGTTCGACGAGCGTGTGATCGAGGCCCGAGCCTTCGATCGCGGCTTCGACGGCGAGCATACCCTTCATCGCGTCGGGGGCGGCTTGAAAGATGTTCATACGCGGGGTCATAATTTTTCTCCTTGGTTTGTTCGGGGCGTCAAAGGGTGGACGTGCCGCGCATCTGCCGGGCGTCGGAAATCGCCCAGAAGGTGAGCAATGCGCCGAGGATCGCGGGGAAGGTCACCGCGGGGAAATCGCGGGCGAGCGCGGAGGGGCCACAGATGCCGACCGCCACTTCCCAGAAATGGAAGAGCGCATGCCCGCCGAGCCACAACGTCGCCGTCGACCACAGCAATATGCGATATTGCGAGCGGAAGCTGCCGACGAGGAACGCCGTGCCGACGAACAGGAAAATCAGCCCGATGTCGCGGATGAAATGTTGGTTGAACGGGCCGGTCGTCGTCACACCAGGAACCGCGAAATACCAGTTCGCGGGTGATATGAGCATGCACAGCCCGTTGAGCTCGGCAAGAATGCCCATGACGATGGCGAGACCGAGACAGCTTCTCTTCAGCATGGCGAACCTCCTCCTTTGATGACGGATTATTTCTTGGGCGGCGGCGGGACGTTGGCGAGCCACCAGTCGAATGACGTGGCGCCGAGTTTCGCAGCCGGTCCGGGGATCAGCGAGTCCGCGTCAAGCTTGACGTTGAAGTAGCGCGCCTCGGGATCGGCGACGACGGGATGCGGATCGCCATCGAAGGCGAGCACTTTGGCGACAATCTCGTCCATCGGATATTTCTGCGGCCCGCCGATTTCGATCGTGCGGTTCGCGGGTTCGGCCAGCGCGATGGCCGTGACCGCATCGGCAACATCTTCGGCCGAGATAGGCTGAATGAAAGCGTGCGGCAGGCGGACCGTGCCGTCGACGATCGCCGACTGACCGATGCCCCGCAGAAACTCCATGAACTGCGTCGCATGGACGATGGTATAGGGAATGCCGCTGCCGCGGATCAGTTCTTCCTGCGCATATTTGCCGCGGAAATAGCCGCTGTCCTGGAGCTTCTCGGTGCCGACGACCGACAGCGCGATATGATGCTTCACGCCCGCAGCCTGCTCGGCGGCGGCGATATTCTTTCCCGCGGCGGTGAAGAAATCGATCGCGCTCTTGTCGTCGAACGCGGGCGAATTGGCGAGATCGACAACGACGTCGGCGCCGGTCAGCGCTTCGGCCAATCCCTCACCGGTCAGCGCGTTCACGCCCGTTGCAGGAACCGCGGCGATCGCCTGAGGCCCCTGATCGCTGAGTTTCTTGACGACTTTCGAGCCGATGAGCCCGGTTCCGCCGATCACGATGATCTTCATGGCCTTGCCTTTCCAGTTGCGGGCGCCATTCGCGTCCGATGTCTGGAAAGCTACCGCAGCGCCCCCGATCGGTGGAGGTCCGAGTGGTGCAAAAGCCAGTGTACCATGACCGATGCAGACAGCCCCGCTTGGTACACTGCCGCCGTCATATCTCGCATCTTACGCCAAATCGCTCACCGGCCGACAAGGAGGCACGAGACGGATCGAGCCCTCCCCCTCCCGCTGGTCCGTCTCGACCCCGACCCGCAACAGCGGACTTATGTGGAGCCGTGTTAACCGGACGCGACAGCGATGATGAACATAGGGATTTTTCCGCTTTCTCCCTATGGCCAACGAATTGGCAGGCGAGCATCCTAACTGTCCGGCTCCACTTTTTTCAACGCGCCGCCATCTAATAGATTTAAGCGCATCAAGACTTGGAACGTCGATTTCGGAGCGCGGCCCCTTCGACCCTTTGTGGCCGATAGCAGTCCGGCATGTTCTGGGCCCAATGTTGGAAGAGCGGAGACGACGTTGGGAGCTAAGGGGGATCATATGCTCACAGCGGCACTTAATTCTTTCGGCCTGAAGAATCCTTGTCGCTGTGGAGTGATCGGGTTCCGACCACGGCTGGCCTGAATCAATGCGCCGCCTACTGAACTCGGGGCAGGAAACGGATCAGCCGTTTACGCTGATTAGAATGCCCGAGCCACGCCAAACTCGACCGATACGCGCCGATAATCGTACAACCCTACGGTCGAATAGTTACGTTCCATGAGGAGGCGAGCCTTCGGGGCGAAACCCGCGATCGTGATCTGCCGGAATGTGGCGCCCACGGAGGCCTTCAATAGCCACTCGCGGCGACGATCGGCGAAGAGGAATAAACGCTCGTCCCCAACGAGGCGATATGCTGCCGTCGATGCGACAAGTGTCGTCTTGCCGATATCCTGCCAGGCCACCAATGAAACGCCGCCGGACACGGTCGAATAGCCAGGATCGCGGGCCGTCTGACGATATCCCGATATGGTCACACCCAATCCGCTCCGCGTGCTCATAGCCCTCTCGATGCTGAGTGCCAGGTCATACAGGGCTCCATCCTGCAGATCGTTACGCAGATAATTGGCCCGCGAGGCGCCGCCATGCCCTAAGAGCTGCGCTCGAGGGCCCAAGCCGTGGAGCCAATCGAGCGAAATTGCACTGGTACGCGCGTAGGGAACGCCGCCATACCATCTCCAGGTCTGCCCGATGGAGGGGCTCAACCGATCTTTTCCGTTGCGCCACTCCAGGCCAAGCAGGGCCGAACCGGACGCGTCGTTGAATATTTGTTCGCGATAGAAGGTGCCGTCGCCGGCAATACGCGGAAGCAGCGCCAGCTGATCGCTCAGGTCGATCCGGACAAAGCCCTGCCCAGCGAGTTTCAGCCCCAGACCGGACTGCGCCCGCGCATCGTCAGACAGCGTAAGCGGCGCGATCACCGTGTCGAGCGTGCGCGCCTGCGTGGCACGATTAATGTTGCTGTCGGGGGCAAGCGCCACCTCGAACGCACCGCCGAAGCGGCGGGGAGACCGCAACGCTTGCGCAAACTGCTCGACGGTAGCCGCAACGTCTTCAGGCAAGCCGCTCGCCTGCGCCTGGCGAATCGCACGCCGCGCCGAACGTTCGTCCCCCACGGCCGCGAGCATGCGCGCGAGTTCTAGCCGCGCGCCCACTGCATCAGGTTTTTCGTCGAGCACGGCCCGGAACGCGACCGCGGCGTCGGCATATTGCCGCGCATCGGCCAGCATCATGCCCTTGCGGAACCGGGCCTCCGCGCGGACATCGGCATTCGCGTCTTGCGTCAGCGCATCGTAAATGGCCCCCGCATCTTCGGGATGCCCGACCGCACGCGCCTTGTCGGCGAGCGCGAACATATCTGCCGCGGAAAGCTCCGCGGAGCTATTCTGGGTTGCGCGCGCAGCGGGCATGACGGCGATGCCGGCCAGCATCGCGATTGATACCAGACCCGGGTACCACGCTCCGCCGAGCGAACGCCTCACTGCCTCTTGGCGACGGTTGCGCCGGTGATCGTCGTGCCCGCGCCCGGACTCCCTGCGGGCGCGAACAGGGTGAATGTTCCGGCAATCTCCTCGCCGTCTGGGCCATAGAAGCGCGTCGTCATGTCGCCGACATTGGCGCCTAACCTCGCCAGCGCAACCGTCGTAGCGGCGGCATAGCTGGCGAGGCTGCCGGCGAAGTCGTAGCTCCCGAAATCGAGCGAGGGCGTTCCGTTGGTTCCCGTGCCGGCGAGCGCCAGCGCGCCCGAATAGCTCTGGTTCGAGAAATCAACATTGAACCGAGACGTTCCCTTCACATCGTAGGTCGCAGCCGTCAGCGGGTTTGCACCGGCGCCATAGGCGACGCCGTTGTACTGAGCGGTTCCCGTCTTCGCCGACAATAGCCGCGCCGGCGTTTCGAGCCCATAGGCGAGATAGACCTGATTGGCCTCGGTCACGACGCCGTTCTTGGACGAGTGGCTCCAACGCCCGAGGCTTGCGTAGGTCAGCGCCAATTCGGTGTTGGCCGATCCGGGCTTGTAGAGTTCGAGCGCGACATCTTGGCCGTTGAACGTCTTGCGATAGGCGATGAAGTTCGGATCGATCCCCGTCACCTTGTCGTTGACGGTGAATTGGCCCCCGGGCAGGTTCGAGATGCCCGGCCCATAGGTAAATGTCTCGCCATTCTGGCGATTCAGCTGGCCGATCGTGCTGTAGGTGCTGGTGCGGAACCCCGCATGCCCGTCGATGATCCTCTTCGTAAGCAGCGCGAAGGGAACATAGAAGAGCTGGCTGCTCGTGAGATTGGTCAGGGTCAGGTTCGCAACCTGCGCATTCGAATCGCGCGCGCCGGTGAATCCGCCGCTGACCGACGCCCCGCTGGCATTGCTGCCGGCGAAAGACGCGCCCAGTTCCTGACCGGCCGGGCCATAGAAGCGGCCCGCAAGCGATCCCGCGACACTGCCGTTGGTGCCGCCGTACAACATATTGCCCGAAAAACTTCCGCTGGAAGACAGATGCCCGGCACTCGTCAATCCGATGCCGCCTCCGGTCACGCCGTTGCCCGTCACCAGCCCGGTTTCGGTGTGGTCGCTATAGGCCGAGAAGACGCCGGCTGCGAAGTCGGCGCTGAAGACGCCGCTCCCCTGGAACTGCCGCGGTTCGAAACCGGGCGTAGAGGCTAGGCCGAACACGTCGATCTTGAACGCCGCCGTCCCGGTTCGCGGAACCGCCGCTGCGGGTGTGTCCAGCCCATAGGTGAAGGTGCTGAACTCCGAGTCCTGCCGGCTGCCGCTCACGACATTGCGCTGCCAATAGCCGAGGCCAACATATTGGGTCGCGCTGGTGCCGGTATAGGGAGTTTTCACGAGCGTCAGAAGGTCGCGCGTGGTGCCATCGGTCTTCTGATAACGGACCTCACCCGCCGCACTGGTCACGACGTCCGATGGCGAAAATGTCTGGCTTCGGCCCGAGGTTGCGACAGTGTAGCTGTTGTTTCCAACGTTATAGCCGATCGTCAGCGTCGCCGGCGTATGCTTCCCCGTGATGCTGGTCTGCGTGGTCAGATCGAACGTCAGAGTGTTCGAAGACGCGTCGTTGGAAAAATTCTGGCTCGCCTTCAGGTCCGTCAACGTCGTGTTCGTCGGCAGCGGCGTGGGGGTTGGCGTGGGAGGCGGTGGCGTTCCGTTGACGCCGCCCCCGCCGCCGCCGCATGCGCTCAACGCAGCACATGCCGCAAGCGGCAACATTCGAATCCAATTCATTACACCCCCCGTTTATTGTCGCCTCCTCATAGTATTTATCATCGGATGGTCAATATGATAGAATGGCCATTGTAAAAACCTGCACACCACCTATTCCGCCAATGTGACATTACTTCTACGGCAAAGCACTTCCACGGACAAAGCGGGTGCAAAATTGGGCGTTAGTGACCGATACTGTTGATAAATTCTGCATTTGACAGAATGCGGACGGAACCGGCGAGCGGCGGCACTCTTCTTCAGGCCATGGGGGGCTGCGACATTGGGATGATCTTGGCCATTTTGCGGAGGTTTTGGGCTGCTGCTGCGAGGTAGAACTCGTCGCGGGGACCAGTGGGGCCGCGTAATCGCAGCCGGTCGAGCCGGAGGATGCGTTTGAGGTGCGCGAAGAGCATCTCGACCTTCTTGCGTTCGCGCCGTGAGGTGATCGATTCGTCTTCCTGGGCGATCACCCAAGGTCGCATGCGCCTTCGTGCACGGGTCGCATGATCTTTCTTGCGTCAGCGCCCGGGCAGCATCGCGGCTTGAGCGCGCAACCATAGCAGTCGAGTTTGCTAGCCCGGTAACAAGCCGATAGTAAATGGACTGTATGTTCCGGATGTCCGCCGCCGAGATGCGGGCTTTCAGGTAGGTCATGGCCGATTGCGGCCTGTCAGCTTTGAAGCACTCCCATGACATTTCATTCCCGTGCGTCACGCGCTGTGCGACTGGAGCGAATTGGCAATGGGCGTGAGATACAGCGGACCAAGGCGGCGGTCCTGCAGCAACCTGCAGGACCGCCGCCATCTGAAAATCAGCGCCCTTTCACGATTTTCCCCTCACTATCGATCACCGTCACTGTACCCAGATCAAGCGCCCGCACCTGCTCCTCGATCTGATCGAGCGGCCCCATCACCACCCAAGTGAGCGCATCCGGCCGAATGGTGCGCGCAAAAGCATCGGTAACCTGTTCGGGTGTCATGGCGCGAACCCGCGCCGCATATTGTTCGATATAGTCGTCGGGCCAGCCCGAACTCCTGGCGTTCAACAGCACCATGGCCACCATATCGTTGCTCGCGAGCCCGCCGGGAAGGGCGTAGAGGGTCGCTTTCTGCCGATCGATTTCCGCCTTCGTCGCCGGCGTCTCTCGCGAGACAAAGCGCGCGATCTCGTCCCTTATTTCGCGCATCGAATCTGCGGTTCGATCGGCCTGGACCATTGCGCTCGCCGACCACGCCCGCTGATCCTTGCCGCCGCCCGAACTTGCCCCCGCGCCATAGGACCAACTCTTGTCCTCGCGCAGGTTCATGTTCAGCCGCGATACGAAGCCGCCCCCCAGCACGCCGGTCGCCATATCGATCGCGTCGGTCGCGGCATCATTTTCCTGCCCCGGGATTAATTGCGCGACCGCGACCATCGATTGCGGGGCACCCGGTTGGTCGATCAGAAACACGCGCGGCTTTGCCGGCAGCGCAGCCTCGACGTTTTGCGCGGGTTCGACCGCGCCCGATTTTTTCCATGAGCCAAATCTGGCTTCCAAAATCGGCATGATCTCCGCCATGGTCGTATCGCCGACGACAACGATCTGAGCACCGTCGGCGCGCATGCGATCCTTGTGAAAGGCGACCATGTCTTCGCGCGTTACCGCGTTGATCACTTCCTCCGTTACCAGCTCGCCCGACAGGTGATCAGGGCCGTACAGAAGATGGGGCACGATACGCCGCACAGCGCCGGCCGGCTGCGACCGTGCGCTGGCCAGGCTGGCCGCCGCCTGTTCCTTCGTGCGTTCGATTTCGGTCGCGTCGAATTGAGGGCGGAACATCAGATCGTTCAAAAGGTCGAGCGATTCGTCCAGCTTTTCTTTCACGCCCTGCATCGTGAAACTGGTGAAATCGTTGCTGACGCTGCCGCCCACCTGCGCGCCGATTTCCTCGGCACGCGCCGCAAATTCGAGCGCGTCATAATTGCCGGCGCCGCGCGACAGCATCGATCCCGTGAGGCTGGCACGCAATGGCTTTCCGCCGTCGCGCCGGTCTGCGAGGACTCCGCCCGGAAGGGTGATCGCAAGCGTCAACAGTGGCGCGTCGCTGCGTTCGACGACGGTCACATCGATCCCGTTCGACAGGGTGGCATATTGGAACGGAGGGAGTTCAAGCTCAGGAAATTCGGTCACCTGAGGCACGCCGCGGCTGCGATCGATCCCTTTGCCGACCGCCCGGAACTTCGGGTCGGGCGGCGGTACGACGGCAGGCGCCCTCACGATATCAGGCGCCGCCGGCTCGGGCAGCGAACCGGCCGCCACTTCACTCTTCTGTACTTCGACCGTGTGCGACGGCGCGTCGAGCCAGCGCTTGGCTGCTTGGCGGACGCGATCAGGCGTCAGCGCCATCAGACGTTCGATTCCCTCGCGCCAACAGTCGGCGCGCCCGTTCAGCGTGGCACATTGATTCAGGATTTCGGCGCGCATCGACACCTTGGGGAGGCCCTTCATAAGGGCTGCGCGGATCGCAAAACGCACGCGGTCGAGCTCGGCCTGCGTTGGCCCTTCGGCGATCATGCGCCGAACCTCTTCATCGAGCAGGGCCTCGACGCGTGCGGCCTCAACACCGTCGTTCACCCGCGCGGTGACGCTGAGCACCCCCGCGATTTCCAGACCCGAATAGCCGGCGCTAACGGCGGTCGAGACGCGCTCGCGCTGGATCAGCCGGTCGCGCAGGCGCGATGAGCCGCCACCCCCCAGGATGCTGCCCAGCACCTGCAGCGCGGCGGCGTCGTCGGCCTCGCTGTGGGGGGCCGGCCATGCGCGATAGATTGCGACATGCGGCACACGGTCGGGAAAGATCGCCCGCGTACTTTCGGTCAGGCGTGGCGTGTCGGGCACGTCCTTCGGCACGCTGGCGCTCGGTGCGATATGCCCGAAGTAACGTTTTGCCTTCTTTTTTGCATCGGCAAGGGTGACGTCGCCGACGAGTACCAGCACAGCATTGTTGGGCCCGTACCAGCTTTTGAACCAGGCCTGCACATCTTCGAGATTGGCGGCATCGAGGTCCGCCGACGATCCGATCGGCATGTGGCTGTAAGGATGCGGAGCCTGAAAAATGCCGCTCAGCAGTTCATCCATCACCAGCCCATAGGGCTGTCCGTCCCGCTGTTTCTTTTCATTGTGGACGACGCCGCGCTGCTCGTCGAGCATCTCCTGCGTCACGGCCCCGAGGAAGTGGCCCATGCGGTCCGACTCCATCCACAATGCCATGTCGAGCGCAGGCGTCGGGACGGTCTGATAATAGTTGGTCCGATCGAAACTGGTCGTCCCGTTGCGGTCGGTCACCCCCACTTGTTCGAATGGGCGGAAATATTCGTC
>Ga0307414_10000624_pt1 | contig 18082 bp, 17 predicted proteins | sample DK1Ometagenome_FD_203804 | JGI IMG/M metagenome (GOLD analysis project Ga0307414, IMG submission 203804) | Maize rhizosphere microbial communities from greenhouse at UC Davis, California, United States - DK15-O-3 | ecosystem: Host-associated > Plants > Roots > Rhizosphere > Soil | place: USA... | reverse complement strand
GCCAATTTCAAGGTGCCGCGTCATCTCTTCATCCGCGACAACTTTCCAAAGACGCCTCTGGGGAAGGTCCAGAAGTTCCTTCTGAAACAACAGGTCATGGAAGGAGCGCCGCAATGAAGGAGAATGCAGGCGCATTGACGAAGGGCGTACCCCGCCAGCCGGATCGCGAAGGTGCGCTGCTGGCCGTCGTCAGGGAGTGGAAGCGTTCATGGCGGCAGGGCATTGCCTCACTATTGGGAGGCGCCGTTGCCTTTTCGGTGTGGGCAGCGGTATCCAGCTTGTTCATCCAGCCGTTGCAGGATGCGTTCGGCTGGTCGCGCGGCGATATCTCCCTCGCCTTTGGCGCCGGCTTGATTTCGGCATTTGCCGCACCGATCATCGGCCGCATGGTGGACCGGCTCGGCGTCAGGCCGGTGCTGATCGCTGGACTGCTGCTGACGGCGCTATGTTACGTTCTGCTGGCGCTGATGAGCGGCTCGCTCGTCTATTATTATGCCGTCTATTTCGCCTTCACGATATTCGGCATGTGCACCACGGGCATCACCTATACCAGGGTGATCAGCGGCGCCTTTCACGATACGCGGGGGTCAGCCCTTGCCATAGTCCGGTCGGGGCTGGCCCTGTCCGGCGCGCTCCTGCCCATTTTGCTCTTCGCGGCCATGACGCGCTGGGGCTTCGCTGGGGGCTTTCTTACACTCGCGGCGCTGATCCTGCTGGTTTCCCTGCCGCTTGCCTGGTTCTGGATCCCGTCGCGCCACAAGGAAGTCCGCCACCCCAAAGCGACGCATACGGGGCTGTCGGATGGCTGGTCGATCTTGCTGCGCAAACCCAAAGTGCTGCTGATCTGTCTCGCCTCGGCCCTGAATTACGCCCCGGTCATCGCTATCATGACGCAATTGATGCCGCTCGCCCAGTCGAAGGGCATGACAGACGAAATGGCCGTGGGCGCTGTCAGTTTCCTCGGCGTCGCGGCGGTCGGGGGGGCGCTGCTCAGCGGCTTTCTCGTCGATCGTTTCTGGGCGCCGATGATCGCCTTCATTCTCAACATCACGCCAGCGATTGGCTGCCTCCTGCTCCTGCCCGACACCGTCGCGCCGTGGATGCTCTACGCCTCGGTGCTGATGATCGGCCTCGGCCAGGGCGCGGAAATCGATATCGTCGCCTATATGATTGCCCGCTATTTCGGCCTGCGCAGCTACGCCACCATATACGGCCTCAGCGTTCTTGCCATCGCACTGTCGGTCGCGGTCGCCGCCTCGGCCATTGGCCAGGCCTATGACCTGTTCGGCAGCTATAATATCCCGCTCATGTGCGCGGCGGCCAGTTTTGCGTTGGCGGCGGTCAGCTACCTGCTGATGGGACGCTATCCCAGGCACGATCCCGACGGTCCGGAGGCGGCCTGACCATCGCCTAAGCCGGATTTTCCACCGGGCACAGATGGGGCACCCCCTTGGTGCTGATCCGGTAAAGCAGCCGCCGCTTGCCGTCCTCGTTCGAATATTCGATGGGCGAGGCGCAGTGGACCGTGCTGAAATTGTCCCACAGCACGATGTCCCCCGGCATGACCTTGTAATCTGCGCGGAAGGCCGACCGGACGACATGCTCGCGCAGCATCCGGATCAATGCGAAAGCTTCGTCCTCGTCCATTCCCTCAATGCCGCAGGCCGTTCCAGAGGTGAAGATGCCCTTCCGGCCGGTGACCGGATGCTTCATGATGAGCGGGTGTCGCTGGCGGGGCATATTGCTTGCGGGCCGGTTGGGATCGGGCAACGTTTCACCCTCGATCCAGGGCGCCTTGCCAAGCTCGTGAACCGCTATCAGCCCGTCAAGCCGCGCCTTCATTTCCTGCGGCAAAGCTTCATAGGCAGCCGCCGTGCTGGCGAAATGCGTGATGCCGCCTTCATCCGGCGCTTCCTTGCCATAGAGCATCGTTACCGCCGCCGGTTCCTCTTCATAGCTGCTGTCCGAATGCCAATGGACGGCACCGTCGCGCATGGATGCTGGCGTCGCCGGATCATTATTGATGCGGATTATCGTGGGAAAGGCGTCGTCGCGATGCTGGGCGAGGAAGAATTCCAGCGGACGCCCCCAGAAATGCCCGAATTTGACATAGTCGGCATCCGAAAGATGCTGATCCCTGACCACGACCACGCCGCGCTCGTGCAGCAAGGCGACAAGAAAGCGCATGACCTCTTCGTTCATGTCGCGGGACAGATCGAGGCCGGTCACGACAGACCCGATCACATCGGCCAGCGGCGTGACGGAACAGGCCAAAGCCACCACTCAGCCCGCGCCTTTCCGCAATTTTTCCTGCAGTGCGATCACCGTGTCCATTTCATCGAGGCCGCTTTTGGGAATGTCAAAGCGGCTGACATCGTCGATCTGCGGAATGTGCGCGGCGATGTCCTCCACGCTGGGTGCGATGCCGCCGGGACAATACCACCCTTCCGTCAGCCCGGCGAAGATGCGGGAATATTTGCCGCCCAGCACAGAATACATATTCTGCGACGTGGCGCATTCCCGGCTCGCCATGTAGCAGGCCATGGCCGCGACAAAGCCTGGGTCCATGCCATCCCTGTAATGCGCCGAGCGCGCGCCCGCCGCGATCAGGAAATCCTTGTCCGGCCGCGTCTCGATTGGCCCGCCTCCGAGCCGCCCGCCCATTGCGTTGGGGAACAGGCAGTTGACGGCAATGCCCTCCGGCGCTTCCTGAGCGATCACGTTCATGAGGCCGATCATCGCCGTCTTGGCCGACCCGTAATTGCTGCGAATGGGATTACCGAAAATGCCGGATTGCGAACTGACCAGGACAATGCGGCCATAGCCTTGGCGAACCATCTCGCGATAGGCGGGCTGCGTGACGAAGAACGTCCCCTTCACATGCACCGCATAGACCGCTTCGATGTCCTCGGCGGTCAGTTCGCCAAAGCGGCCGTTGCGCTGATTGCCCGCATTGCTGATGACGATGTCGATCCGGCCGAAGTGGTCAAGCGCGGCCTGGATGATCGCCTGCCCGCCCGCTTCGCTCGCCACGGTGTCGTAATTGGCGACAGCCTTCCCGCCCGCAGCGCGGATCTCATCGACGACCCGGTCCGCATATTCGCTCGATCCGCCCTCGCCCGTGGTGCTGCCGCCAAGGTCGTTGACGACAACCGCCGCGCCGCGCGCCGCCAGTTCCTTGCAAAAGGCGCTCCCCAGCCCGCCGCCCGCCCCGGTTACGACCGCGACTTGTCCCGCAAAATCTATCCTGTTCATGACTGTTTCCTCGCCGTCCTTCTACCCTATCGCCATCAGGAAGCATGTGACCCCCAAAAAACGGCGCGGCGCCTGCACTGTTCGACCATATGATGCTTATCGCAACAGATCGAACGTCCCGTGATCAATGGCCGCCATACCGAACCGCGCGGTATTGGCGGTGTTGATCTCCTCGCGCTGGAAATGACCTTCGTTGATCATGAAGATGAACAGGCCATACGCAATTTCGCAGCGATAATCATACCAGGCCTCTTCGAAACCCGGCACGCCATCGACGCCTGCCTCCTGCAATTTGCGCAGATAGCGCGCCAGCAGGGGCTTCTCCCATTTGCGCCTGTCCTCGATATCCAGCGCGGCGACCATCTGATAGGCGAAATCCTTCACCCAGGGCGCCCGGCGCGGCTGCGCGTCGAAGAAGCCGGCCCCGCCCTCGGCCGTCAGGTACAGATTGCCCAAATGCGCATCGCCGTGAGACAGCGTCGTCACATGCGTATCCAGTCGTTTGGCGAGCTGATCGAGGGCCGCTCGCATCCTGTCCCTGTCATGCAGGGATCTGGGAAGACCGGCGCAGCGCGGGAGGCGCATAAATTCATTCCAGAGCGCGGGTTGCAGATAGCGGTCGATATATTCCGCCGCCTCATGCTCATAGGAATGGATGACCCAATCCAGCCTGCCACCCGGATTTAGCTCATCGCTTCTCCACCACCGCGCCGCAAGAGCCGCCAGCGCATCAACAACGGCGACCTGATCCCGCCAATCGAGCGGCGACAACGCGTTGAGCCAGAGTATGCCGCGCCGGTCTAGATCCTCCAGCACCACGACCGAACGGCCAGTGTTGGCATCCTGACCTGCACAATAGCATTTGGGCGTATCGAACGGCACATGTGGGGCGATGTCGCGATAATAGCGCATCTCGGTTTCATGCATGCCCAGAAACAGGTGCGAATGGTCCGCAAAACCGCCTTTCACGATCATCGTCGATGGCAAGGCCGCCTCTTCGCGATAATCCAGCGCCACCCGGACCTTTGTACAGGTCCCCGGCATGACCTGGACAATATCGGCTCTTGCCACCTCAACCTGCAATGCCAAGCAGAACCATTCCTTGGTGAGACCTTCCACCCCTTCCGGAATGGCAATGCTTGGCGCAGCGGCTTCCTTCATTAGGACGAGCGCTCGAGAATGGCGGCGATGCCCTGCCCCAAGCCAATGCACATGGTGACAAGCGCATAGCGCCCGCCGGTGCGTTGCAGCTGCCGCGACGCCGTCAGCGCCAGCCGCGCGCCCGACATGCCGAGCGGATGACCGATGGCGATTGCCCCGCCATTGGGATTGATCCGGCTGTCGTCCTGATCGAGGCCGAGCAGCTTCAAACAGCCCAGAACCTGGCTGGCAAAAGCTTCATTGAATTCCAGCACGTCCATGTCCGCCAGGGTAAGCCCCGCCCGCTCCAGCGCCTTCTTGCTCGCGGGGACCGGCCCCAGACCCATCGTCCGGGGTTCAACACCGGCGACCGCGACGGAGACGATGCGCGTCATCGGCTTGGCTCCGACGCGTTCGCCCGCAGCCCGAGTTCCGACGATCAGGGCCGCCGCGCCATCATTGACGCCCGATGCGTTGCCCGCAGTCACGACGCCGCCTTCGAACAATGTGCCCAGCTTCGCCAGCCCCTCCATCGAGGTGCTACCCCGGGGGTGCTCATCCGCATCGACGATGGTCTGCTGCCCCCTGCGACCAGCGATGGTCACAGGGAGCAGCTCGCCTTCGTAAAATCCGCTCTCCAGCGCCCGAGCATATTTTTGTTGCGACCCGATGGCAAAACGATCGGATTCTTCACGGCCGATGTCGAGATCGGCCGCAACATTGTCGGCCGTCTGGGGCATGGAGTCCCGGCCGAAATTGCGATGAACGACGGGATTGGGAAAGCGTTCCCCCAATGCTTCGAAAACCTGTGTCTTGCGGGCAAAGGCGGTTTCGGCCTTCGCCATGACGAAAGGCGCGCGCGACATGCTTTCCACGCCGCCGGCGATGAAGAGATCGCCCTGTCCGACATGGGCCGCGCGCGCGGCGTCGGCGATGGCGGCAAGCCCGCTGCCGCACAGCCGGTTCACCGTCTGCGCGGCGACCGACACCGGCAACCCCGCGACCAGCGAGGCGTGCCGCGCGACGTTGCGCGCGTCTTCCCCAGCCTGGCTTGTGCAGCCTATAACCACGTCCTCAATCGCGTCCGCTGCAAAGGGGGAACGCTGAACCACCTCCGCAAGGCACCGGGCGAGCAGGTCATCCGGCCGCACTGGCGAGAGAGCGCCACCATAGCGTCCGATGGGCGTGCGAACGCCATCATAGATATAGGCGTCGAGTCCGGCCGAACTGTCCATCGTCATTGCTTCACCCTCAAAATCCATTGTTCTTAATCACTGCCTCATCAGGACAGCGTCACAAGCCCGCCAGCATCGGCGAGCATGTCGATATGATGATCGGCATCGCCGAACAGTGCGTCGATAGCCGTCAGCCGTTTGAACGCATGCCCGACCCTATATTCAGCCGTGATGCCGATCGCGCCATGCAGTTGCACCGCCTGCTGCCCGATAAAGCGGCCCGAGCGGCCAATCTGCACCTTTGCAGCGGCGATGTTGCGGCGGCGCTCTTCAGGTGCGGCATCGAGCGACAGGGCCGCAAGGATCGCCATGCTGCGCGCCAGTTCCAGCTGGATCAGCATATCCACCGCACGGTGCTGGAGCGCCTGAAAGCTGCCGATGGGTACGCCGAATTGCTGGCGGGTCTTGAGATATTCGACCGTCATGTCGAACGTGTCGCTCATGATGCCGACCGCCTCGGCCGCGAGCGCGGCATTGGCCTCCTCAAACACGGCCTCCAGAATTGCGGTGCCCTCGCCTGCCGCTCCCAGCAGGGCGTCCGGTCCGACCCGCACAGTGTCGAATGCAGCCGTAGCGACCCGCACGCCGTCATAGCCCGGCGCGCCTTCGATCTGCATGCCCGGAATGTCGGCCGCGACAAGGAACAGCGACAGGCCTTCCGTGGTCGCGGCGCTCACCACCAGTTCATCGGCGCAATCGCCGTGAATGACAGCGATCTTGCTGCCGTTCAGCACCCAGCCTTCGCCATCCTGCCGTGCCTGCGTCGCCTTCACGTCCAGCGTGTGGCGCGGCATGCCCGCTTCCGAATGCGCGAGCGCCATAAGCCGTTCGCCACCCGCAATCGCGGCGATGCGCTCGGCCTTCTGCTCGGGACTGCCCGCGCGGCGGAGCGCACCGCCCGCCAGGATGACCGTTGCCAGATAGGGCTCGACCAGCAACCCCTTCCCCAGCGCCTCCATGACCAGCATGGTTTCCACGCCGCCGCCGCCGAAACCGCCATCCTCTTCGGCAAAAGGCATAGCGAAGACGCCCAGCTCCGCAAGGCCCTGCCACACCTCGCGGCTCCATCCCTGCTGCTGCCGCAAGGCGTGCAGCCGCGTCTCGAGGTCATACCGCTCCGCCACGAAACGATTGACGCTCTCGGCCAGCAACCGCTGTTCGTCTGTGAGTTCGAAATCCATCAGTCCTTGTTCCTCACAGCCCCAGCAGGCCCTTGGCGATGATATTCTTCTGGATCTCGTTCGATCCGCCGAAGATCGAAACCTTCCGCATGGTGAAGTAGAAGGGCGCGGCCGCCTCCAGCCAGCCGTCCCCATCGTCCATGTTGCTGCCGCCCTGATCGCCGATCGCGAGCCCGGCCGGCCCCGCCAGCTCAAGCGTCAGTTCGGTCATCCGCTGCTGCAGTTCGGTGCCCTTGATCTTCAGGATTGACGCCGCCGCGTTGGCCCCGCCGCCATGCGCGTCCGCCGCCACGACGCGAAGCTGCGTCAGCTCCAGCGCTCGCAACTCTACCTCAACCTCCGCCAGCTTGCGCCGCAGCCGCCCCCGCTCCGGCGGCGTCAGCGTCCCCTTGGCGGACATGTCCGCTTCCAGGTGACGGAGCTGCGACAGCCGTTCCTTGGAAAGCCCGATCCGTGCAATACCGCTGCGTTCATTGCCGAGCAGATGCTTGGCATAGTCCCAGCCCTTGCCCTCATCGCCGATCCTGTTGGCGACGGGCACCCGGACATCGTCGAAAAACACTTCATTGGCGTCGCGGCCGCCGTCGATGGTCTCAATCGGACGCACGGTGATGCCGGGCGTTTTCATATCGATCAGCAGGAAGGTAATGCCCTGCTGCTTGCGGCCTGTATTGTCCGTCCGTACCAGCGCGAACATCCAGTCGGCATATTGCGCCTGTGTCGTCCAGATTTTCTGGCCGTTGATGACATAATCGTCGCCGTCGCGCACCGCGCTGGTCTTGAGGCTTGCAAGGTCAGAGCCCGCGCCCGGCTCCGAAAAGCCCTGGCACCACCAGTCGTCGATATTGGCGATGCGCGGCAGAAAGCGCTCTTTTTGCTCCTGCGTCCCGAATTTCGCGATCACCGGCCCGATCATGTTGACGTTGAAGGGCGATCCTTCGGGCCCATGGGCGAGCGCCATTTCCTCCTGAAAGATATAGCGCTGCGCCGGGGTCCAGTCCTGCCCGCCCCATTCCACCGGCCAATGCGTCACCGCCCAGCCGCGCGCATTCATGATGCGCTGCCAGCGGACGATGTCCTCCTTGCCCAGATGCCGCCGCTCGATCATCTTGCGGCGCAGATCATCGGGCAGTGCGCCGGCCAGAAAGTCCCGCACTTCGGCGCGAAAAGCGCGCTCTTCTTCGGTGAATGTCAGATCCACGGCTGGCTGCCTTTGCCGCCGTGCCCCGGCACAAAGTAGTGGAATATGTCGATCGTCGCATGGCGCGCGAAATGCGCCGAGCGGCTGGCGATTGTCATGGTCTACTCCCAATTGGTCGGCGCTATTGGGGCGCATCCACTCTCAATGGTCAATCCCGACCGCCCGGCTTGCCGGGGATTTCAAATAGGCGATGCTTTCGCTATCGGAGCAACGGTCTTGATCAGCGGATCCCAGTGGACTGATTCCAGCGTTTGAACCATCGACTTCATCATCCAACATCCGCAGCTGCGACCAGCGCCGCCAAAAGGATTGCACCCCCCATCGAGATGCTCTTCCGTCACGGTAAGCGGCACCAATATACGAATGGTCTGACCTTGCGAACCGCAAGTCAGCAGAACCAGCCCGCGCGCCAGTGCTGCCGCGGTCACACGCTTTGCCGCAGCACCGTCGGGCTTGCCTTCCTTATCCATGATGTCGAATGCAACCATTGCGCCCGGCCCGCGCAGATTTGGCCGGACAAATGGCGTAAAACCGCCCTGCTATGGCTGCACCGCCATGCACTCCCCTGCACAAAATCCATCGGAAGAAGGAGCGGGCGGGGCGTGGGGCTATCCAGTCCTACATCACCACCGCGAGCTTTGATGAAACCCATAATGTCGAATCCGCAGTCAATCCCAACCCTACTGGCTGCACACAGGTCAGTGGTCAGATGTGGAACTGCGACTTCCAGATTTCCCGCCCGGTGAACGGTTCGGGCGGCACCAACAAGGGGCTGGAGTTCAGCTGGCAGCAACCGGTCTGGGGCGGCTTCGGCTTCCTGGCCAACTACACCTTCTCTGACTCGAAGAAGGCGGACGGCCGGCCGGTGGAAGGCAACAGCAAGCACACCATCAACCTGTCGGGCTATTTCGAGAATGAGCTGCTGAGCGCCCGCCTTGCGTACAACTACCGGTCCAAATATTACGTCAACCAGGACCGGGGTACGGCACTCACCAGCGCATCCACCTATTCGCTCGACGCGTCGGCCAGCATCAATGTGATGAAGAACATCGCACTCACCTTCGACGCGGTGAACATCACCGATAAGAACCTGCGCTATTATGGTGAAAACAAGAGCCAACCGCGCGCCATCTATGACAACGGCCGCCAATTCTACTTCGGCGTGCGAATGAAGTATTGAGAGTTAAAATTCGCCAAGCTCGTCTCGGGAAAACAAGAGCCAAGGACTCGATCTTGCCCATAACTCGTTTCATTTCGGCTCTCATCCTCTCGGGAACGCTTCTTTCGGGCTGCACGACGGGGGAAGTGCCGGCCGGCCGCAAGGTCGCGCCGGCACTTCTTCCCCTGCCGCAGTCGGTGACGACGGGCAAAGGCGGCTATCGCCTGAACGAACGGACCGTCATCGCCGTGCCTTCTGGTGACTCAGGTGCAAAAGCGGCGGCGGAGCGCCTCTCCGGGCTGCTTGTCTCCAACACGGGCAACCGCCTAGCCATTCTCGACGGTTTACCGGGAAATGCCATTCAGTTCGCTCGCATCGAAGGCCTGAAACCGGAGGCCTACCGGCTTTCCGTCGCGCCTGATGGCGTGACCATCGCCGCCAGTGACGACGCGGGCCTCTTCTATGGCGCCGTCACCTTCTGGCAGCTCGCCACCAGCGGCTACGAGACAATCCCAGCCATCCGCATAAACGACGCGCCCCGCTTCGGCTGGCGCGGACTGATGCTCGACAGCGCCCGTAACTTTCAGCCGCCCGCATTCGTCAAGCAACTTATCGACTGGATGGCGGCGCACAAGATGAACCGCCTGCACTGGCATCTGGTCGATGATCAGGGCTGGCGGATCGAGATCAGGAAATACCCGAAGCTTACGGGCGTCAGCGCCTGGCGCACGTCCCCCGTGGTCCCCGGCGCGCCGCCGCTCCCGCCAATCGGCGGCTATTATACGCAGGACGATATCCGGGAAATCGTCGCCTATGCGGCCGCGCGGCACATTATGGTCATTCCTGAAATCGAGATGCCGGGCCATGCCTTGTCGGCCATCCGCGCCTATCCGGCGCTTGGCGTCGAACCACCGCCGCCCGGAATAGAGTCCGACTTTGGCATCTTCCCCTATCTCTACAATGTCGAAGACAGCACCTTCGCCTTTCTGGAGGATCTGCTGACAGAGGTGATGGCGCTTTTCCCGTCCGAATATATCCATGTCGGTGGCGACGAGGCGGTGAAGGACCAGTGGAAGGCCTCGCCGAAAATCCAGGCGAAGATGAAAGCCCTCGGCCTTAAAGACGAACATGAACTGCAAAGCTGGTTCATCACGCGTGTCGAGAAATTCCTCAATGCCCATGGCCGCCGCCTCATCGGCTGGGACGAAATATTAGAGGGCGGCATCGCGCCCGATGCAACCATCATGTCCTGGCGCGGGATCGACGGCGCAATCGCGGCCGCGAGGGCAGGTCATGACGCCGTGCTTTCTCCCTCCCCCATCCTCTATCTCGACTTCCGCCAGGGAAGCGCGCCCGACGAACCGCCCGGACGCGGCGAGCCGATCACGCTTGGTGACGTCTATGCCTTCGATCCCGCGCCAGCCGGCCTGACGGCGGACCAGCAGCGACACATATTGGGCGTTCAGGCCAATCTGTGGACTGAATATATGCGCACGCCAGAGCGAGCAGCCCGCGCAGCTTTCCCTCGCGCTTCTGCGGTGGCGGAGATCGGCTGGTCGGCGGCGGGCCCGCGCGACCTGCCCGCTTTTGCCGGGCGGCTGGCGGCGCAACTCGACCGGCTGAAACCCATCGGCCTTGAGGCCTCCACCAGCGCCTTTGCACCACTGCCCTCGCTGAAAACGGAAAACGGCAAGACGCTGCTGACCCTTTCCAGCCAAATCGGCGCCGACATCCGTTACACCACAGACGGGAGCGTTCCCAACGCCGGTTCCGCGCTCTATGCCGGGCCAATTACGCTGGACCTTCCCACGCGCATTCGCGCGGCTGCTTTTGAGGGCAGCGAGGCCCTGCCCGGCAACCTCGACCGCACCTATGACGCCCGCAACGTCCTTCGCCGCGGCAGCATGGCACTGAAGCTCTGCAGCACCAAGCTGCCCCTCAATATAGAGGATGATGCCCCGGCCGACGGGCCGCGCGCCACCTTCTACACCGACATCATGAATCCCTGCTGGATCTACGAGGCTGCGCCGCTGGACGACATCTCCGAAATAGCGGTTGATGTCGGCCAGTTCCCGTTCAACTATCAGCTCGGCAAGGATCTGCAGGCCATCCGCTTTCACCGGCCTGCCACGCCTGGAGGTGAAGTCGAGGTCCGCATCGACGGATGCGAGGGCGAACTGATCGCGGCGCTTCCCTTGGCTCCCGCCGCGGCCAATCCCCAGCTCACCACATTGAAGACCGTCATTGCGCCCAGAACGGGTAACCATGACCTATGTTTCACTTACACTGCCAATGGCCCGGACCCGATGTGGGCGATCGACGCGGTCCAGCTGGTGCGGCGGTGGGAATGACGAAAATATGCTGATGATGACAAATGTGAAACCCATCCGCATTGCCGCCCCCTTTACCGGCTGGGCAGCACCGCTCGACGAGGTGCCAGATCCCGTCTTTTCCGAGCGGATGATGGGTGACGGTATCGCCATCGACCCGTTGGACGGAACTCTGCATGCTCCCTGCGAGGCCCGTGTCATTGCGGTAGCGCCCACCGGCCACAGCGTCACGCTGGCTCTCGCTAATGGGGCGGAACTGCTCATCCATATCGGGTTGGAGACGGTTGCACTTCAGGGCGAAGGCTTCACGCCTCTGGTCGCCGATGGCGTGCAGGTCCGCACCGGTGATCCCCTCATCCGGTTTGACATGGACCTGCTGGCTGAACGCGCGAAGAGCCTCATCACCCCGATCGTCATCGTCAATGAAGGCTATCGCATCGCGCTCCTTGCCTGCGACCGGGCCGTGACGGCGGGCGAACCGTTGATGGAGGTTGTCCCCATCGACACCAACGTCGTGGCTGAAACACCGGTAAGTGATGATACCGCCCGTTGCGACATCGTCGTTCCGCTCGCGAACGGCATTCACGCCCGCCCCGCCGCGAAGATTGTGGCCGCATTCAAGCCCTATTCCGCTGATATCCGCTTCGTTGCCCATGGCCGTGAGGCCAATGGCCGAAGTACCGTCTCGCTCCTCTCGCTCGGTCTCAAACATGGCGACGCGCTGACCATCAGCGCCAAGGGACATGATGCCCGCGCCGCCGTCGCCACCGTCGCCGCCCTCATCGAAAGCGGCATGGACGAAGGCCATGCGCCGCAGGCGAAGCCCGTGTCCGCCGCCGCGCCGCAGCCTATTTACGAAGGCCCGCTCTTCAAGGGCGTCCGTGCTGCCCCCGGCCTAGCGCTCGGTCCCGTCGTCCAGTTCCGCCCCGCCGACGCGGAGATAGCGGAGCAGGGCGATGGCCTCGCCCATGAAACCGCCGCTCTCGACACCGCGATCCATGCGCTGGGCAGGGAACTGGATTCCGGCCGCACCGGTGCCAGCGCCTCCATCGCCGCAGCGCATCTCGCCCTGCTCGACGATCCCGAACTGCTGGGCGGCGCGCGCATCTGGCTGGCGCAGGGGAAAAGTGCCGCCTTCGCCTGGCGCGCGGCCACCCGCGCCCATGCAGAGGCGATCCGCGCGACCGGCGATCCGCTGCTGATCGAACGCATTGCCGACCTGATCGACATAGAGCGGCAACTGATTGCCACACTCACAGGCGAAACCGCCTCTGCCATGCCGGACCTGCCCGAAGGCGCGATCCTGATTTCCGATGAACTGTTGCCCTCGCAATTCATGGCGCTCGACGCTTCCCGCCTCGGCGGCATAGCGACGGCGAACGGCGGCCCCACCTCCCATGTCGCCATCCTCGCCGCCTCGGCGGGCGTGCCCATGCTGGTCGCGGCGGGGCCTGGGCTTCTGGACATCCCGGCAGGCCCCATAGCGATCCTCGATGCCGATGCCGCGACGCTCGACAGCGAACCCACGTCTGACGCTCTTGCCGAATCCCGCGCCCGGCTCGCCAGCACACAGACCCGCCGCGCCGCCGAGGCCGCTGCCGCCCATGGCGACTGCGCCATGGCCGATGGAACCCGCATCGAAATCTTCGCCAATCTCGCCTCCGCCGAAGAGGCCGAGCGCGCGGTCAAGCAGGGGGCTGAAGGCTGCGGCCTGCTGCGCACTGAATTCCTCTTCCTCGACCGGGAGGATGCGCCCAGCGAGGCCGAGCAGCAGCGCGCGTATGCCGCAATCGCGACGGCGCTTGAGGGCCGCCCGCTCATTGTACGCACGCTGGACATCGGCGGCGACAAGCCCGTGCCCTAATAATGGCAACTTGGCCGTTGCACTGAGCAATCAGGCTCGTGTGAACATGCATTGCGCCAGGACGTGAGCTGGACGCAAAGCGGCCGCCACCGCCAACATTGCTGCCGTTCAGAGGCTTGGGAGGCATCGTCGGAAGCGGTCGGTCGTTCATGAGTTCAGCCGCGAAACGGCGGCCCTTCGCCACGGTGAAACAGGATCTCCTGTCGGGCGATCGGCGTGAAACCGGAAATGTCCGCGGTCATGAGCAATCCTCTATCCCGCCACGCACCGGCCAGACATTCGGCGGCGCGCTGCTGTAGCGCTTCGCTAGCGCTCGGATCGCGGGCCGTCGCGACAAGGTCAGGCAATGCCTCGTCGAGGGACGTGATCATCATAGCGGCATAATCACGTTCCCAGTCCTCCGATTCCGGATTCCGAAATATGCGCAACGCTTCCATCGGCGTTTGCGGAACATCCTGCACGACAATATCTCCAACTTGAGCCCGGCGACGAGAGTCGATGTCGTTGGCCATCCCCGAACGCGATGTTGCCGCACTCATCCAACGACTTCCGTGAGCGGGTCAGTCTTACAGCCAATGGGCGACCTTAGCCGGAATCCCACCGGTAGAAGACTCGGCTGAAATCCCTTTTCAGCAAATCTTCCCGTCGGATCAGGAACTGACCTTGTCCCGCATCGCCCCACATGATGTGATCATCGCTCCACAGATTGAGCAGAACTCGATCTACGCCGTGGTAGCGCCGCTCGCCGCGCCAGTCATCCTGTGTGAACTCGGGATGTCCGCCGATGTGATGATGTTCCGGCCGGTCGGTGAAGCATCTCCAAAAGGCGCTTCATGGTAGAATTCGATCTGCATTTGCATCGGACCCTTTACCTGGACGAAATGCGTGTCTTCAGGCGGAATCTGGGCGGGTCTGTCGCGCGTCACCACAAACTCTCGGCGCGGGTCGATAAAAATGAGAGTGACTTGACCCTGCAGAACCCGAAGCAGCCCCCAGGTGCCTGCCTTCGTACGATGCTCATTTCGGATCGCTTCGGGAAGAGTTTCCTCCGTGAAGACTGGCGTCGTCTTGTAAGGTTGCAGAGCTGAAGATGAGGCGGTCATTACTGCCTTGCCTTTTCGCGTTGCCCCATACGATTTTCCCGTTCGGCGAGCTCTTCGTGGCGGCAAAGGGGAATACGCGAGGTATCCTCCGCCCTCCCCTCATAGTCGTCACCCCCTGGATCGACCGTCAGAAGTTCGCCGGTGCCGATTACCTCAAAGCATGTCGCAGAAATGTGCCTGACCGCCTCGCCATTCTCCAGTTCCAGACGGATTGCTCCGGGTCGCTTGCGAATGCCGCTTTCTGTCCTGACCGTTTCGAAGAACTGATAGTTCACGACAATCAGCAACCTTCCATCACTGCCAAGACAGCGAAACCTGTTCAATTCTTCAGTCTCTGTCATTTGCCTCTTCTGTCCTCAAGCACCTGCATCAGGCCGCCAATCGCGTAAGGAAGGTGGTGCGATCAGGCACGAGATCCACAAGACTGATGCGATCGAGGTGGGCAAGGAAGGCTTCGACCGCGCCGGCCAAGGCAGGCTTGAGGCCGCAGACGCCATTGACCGCGCAGCCGACGCCATTCTCGAAGCAGCCTGCAAAGCCATCGAGGCGCTCGAACTTGCGGACGACTGCACCGACCACGATGTCACGTGGCTCCTGCGCAAGCTCCATCCCGCCCTTTCGACCACGAATATTCGTGACGTAGCCTTGCGCCTGCAATTCCTGCGCCACCTTGGCGAGGTGATTGCGCGAGATCCCGTATTGTCGGGCGATATCGTCAACTGACAAGCGCGCTCCTTTGGCGGCAAGCGCCATCAGGATACGCAGCGCGTAATCACTGTGAAGGCTCAACTGCATAAAATAGGTATCTCATATATTGCTTTTTGATGCAAGACGGCTTAATAGGTATTACAGTACTTATTCAAGGAGTCAGCCGATGCTCGATGAGCAAATCGAGGAGGCCGCCGCCCTCGACCGCGAGCGTCCCGGATATGATCATGTGCGTGCCGCTAGGGAGGAAAAGCGTGCAAGCGCAGAGGCGATAGGTATCGAGGCGAGTTACATCTCCGGGTTTGTCGATCGCTTTTACGCGCGTATCCGCAACGATGATCAACTCGGACCCATATTTGCCGAACGGATTTCAGACTGGACAGTCCATCTCGACCGCATGAAACGCTTCTGGCGCTCGATCCTGCACAATAGCGGTGAGTTCAAGGGCAATCCGATGATCAAACACATGGCTATACCAGGGCTCGACGTCTCCCATTTCACAAGATGGCTGGAGCTGTTCTACGCGACCTTGCGCGAGGACGAGACGGATCCGTCCGCGACCGAGTTGGTCGGAACACGGGCGCGCATGATTGCCGACAGTCTTCTCACCGGTATCGAAATGCAACGCAGCGGGCTGTCAGGAGCGCGCGCCGGGGCAGACCTGCCTGATGTTGCCACTCGGTCTTGAGTACAGCCTGTTCCAGTTGATGTTTCTCGTCTTGGCTGTGCTCGCGATCCTCGAACGGAACAGTTTCGATATTGTAGGAAAGGCCTGCTTCTTTCCATGCCCAGCGCAACCTCAAATCAAGGACAAATCCGCGGGGACCATCAGGCATCTAATCCCGTATTCAGATCGTCAAATCCCTTATTATGGCCAGCCCTTTGTTGCGCGATCCGCGTTATCATACCTCGACGATTGTCGGGGTCCAGGCGGGTGCTAACGACCGGGCAACGACAGTAATGTCGTCGTGTCCAGGCTACTTCCGGATGAAAACTTTGTAATGCTGCCGTCTGCAATGGGCAAGGGAACACTGGCGGCACCCGCCAACTAAACTGCCGTTCGAAGCTCAATCCGAAGACTTCAAAACCTGCCCTACGTTCACCCCGGATGAGCCTGAACGAATGGTTCCGTAGGATGATGTCGATCTGAGGCCGAAAACTCTAGCTCAGAATAGTCCAGTTTTCACGTAGCAGAACTGACTCCGTCTGTTCGAAAAGCTCGTCCAGAGCCGTGCCGCCACGCTCGGCGATTTGATCCTGCGGACGTGGCCGCGATCCTCGATCTCCTCCGTTAGGTTTACTCATCGAAGGGAAGAGACAGCAGACGCCCCTGCGCCGACTGGACGGCCGCGCCCAGAGCGTGGACGATCCGGCTACGGCGCGGTTCCTCCAGCCGGGCCGACGTGCTGGACAGGCTGATAGCCAGGTGGACATGGGGCGCGGCGAGTGCCATGCCGATGGCACTGATCCCTTGTTCCTCCCGTTTCACGAAGGCGAAACCTTGCCCTCTGGCGTCGCCAATCCTGCTCCTTATCGCCGCCGCGTCAAAGGCATAGCGTGAATGGCTCGATCCGGTGATAGCCAGAAGCGCCTCTATCTCGGCGTCCTCGTGCTGGGCGAGCATGGCAATGCCCCCTGCGGAATCGGTGAGCGGGCGCCGTTCGCCCACCTCCAGTGTAATGACCCGGATGATTCCCTTGCCTTCCACCCTGTCGAGGCAGAGGCCATCACTGCCCGACTGCATGATCAGGAAGACGGTTTCCTCGGTCTGTTCCGACAGCATGCGCATGGCCGGGTTGCAGGCTGCGATGATGACGTCGCGCGAATAGGTCGCGATGCTGAGTTCCGCCATCAGCGGCCCCAGCGCATAGTCGGAATTCTTCCGCTGCACGATCGCACCCTGCTGGACCAGTTGCTGCAACATGCGATGCGCAGTTGCGGGGGTGAGTTCATTGGCGCGCGCAATCTCCCGCAAAGGCATGCCGCGCGCCCCGAACCTCGACAATGTACGCAGGATCGCAAAGGCTCTCGCGATGCTCTGGGTTCCGGCGATCTTCTCCAGCGTTCGACGTCCTTTTCCGGGGGGCTTCGGAAAGGGCAATGCATGGAATAGACGAAGGCGACAAGCTCAATTGCATCGGGACCCTGCTTTCACGGCCCTCTCAATCCTCCTTGGCGGAGATTTTCTTGATCGAGGCAGCGAGCCCCCCGCGCGCCAGACTGCCGTATTCCGCGGTGACGTGGCTGAGTTGGTGAATATCGAAATGCGCGGACAGAGCTTCGCGAAAGCCCTGGCTGTCCTCGGAGCGATTAAGCGATTTCTTGACCAGGCGCAGGGCGAACGGCGGCGCCTTCGCGATGTGGAGGGCGAGCTCCATCGCGGCATCTTCCAGCTGCGCGGCGCTCACGACGCGGTTGACCATGCCGAGCTCATAACCGCGCTGCGCCGACATGCGATTCCCGGTGAACAGGAATTCCTTGGCGATGCGCGAGCCCATCACCCACGGGTGAATCAGCACTTCGGTCGCGGCCGCGCCCATCATGTAGGTGACGGGATCGCTGAAAAACGCATCGTCGGCTGCGACGACCAGATCGCACATATTGGCCAGCATGAACCCGGCGGCGATGGATCCGCCCTGGACCTGGGCGATGGTGGGCTTCGGAAAGTCGCGAATACGCAGGCAATAGTCCAGATACCGCCTGCTTTCATATTTCCAGCGATCTTCGACCGTAAAGCCGGCCCGCTCTGCCTGTGCCTGCTTGAGGTCATGTCCTGACGAGAAATGTTTGCCCTTGCCTGCCAGGATCACGACATGGATGTCCTCGTCATCCGTCGCCTCGGCAAAGGCCTCGTCAAGCTGGTCCAGAAGCTGCCTGCTCTGTGCGTTGCGCGCGTCTTCGCGGGC